>WNFI01172217.1_pt1 | contig 13246 bp, 10 predicted proteins | sample 5400471 | NCBI WGS metagenome assembly WNFI01 (sample SAMN13153348, study PRJNA577476) | soil metagenome | isolation source: 100 cm saprolite on Douglas fir-dominated hillslope | place: USA:California | collected 2013-09-17
GGCGTTCCACTGCGCCAAATTGGTCACGTCGTCGTCGGTGATCTCGAAGCCATTGGCCTCGCGCAGAACAGCCTCTAATAACACGCGGATCGTGAAGGGCAGACGTTCAATTTTGGTGACGCCCATCTCTTCCAGGCGGGCGAGACGATAATAGTAGGCGCTGCCGTTGCCAGTATCAAATGTGGCCCGCGCCCCGAAGTGGTTTTTTGTTCTCTTTATAGCCATTGGCGGTTCCCCATGTTAAATATCTACAATCTACTGACCCTGAGAATATTCAGGATTTTCAGCGTGTTGCAGCAAAATAAAGGACTTCTAAAAAAGATTATTGAACATTATAGTGTAGAACTGATCTTTATTGGTCTCCCGACTTAGGTGCATTCGCATATTCTGCCGGGGCAAAGAAAACCAGCACCGTCAAATCTTCGGTAATCGTGTGGAATTGATGGTCTACATTTGCCGCAACGAAGATCACACTGCCTGCCTCAACGGGCCGATCTTCTTCACCGACGCGTATACTAGCTTTGCCGTGGAGGACGACATACACCTCGTCCTCAGTGTGCGGCTTCTGAGGGTCCACCCCATCTTTAGGTAAGCTGTAAACTCCGCCACTGAGCGCTGCCACTCGCAAGAATTCCAGATAGGCACGGCCTGACGCCTGTTGCTGAACAATCAAATCCTTGAGTTCAAAGGCATCCATTTCTAATCGCTCTCGCTATAAAAATAGGAGCAACCAGTATAACGCTCAGATGCGTCAGATGGTGCAGGGGTTACGTTTATACTATAAGTGGAATTGGTTCATAATTCAAACTGATAATTTCAATAAAATTTATAGATATAGTCTATTAATCTACCAACTTTGCCGCAAATTTATGACACCCTATGGTTTTAGAATAAAGAATTGGTTTGGCCCGCTTGAAAACCCTCGCGTCGCTAAATATTTCCGAGCAAGCGTTCCGAATACTGGAGATTCCGGCGAAAGATTCTGGACGACACGATGCCCCAAATCCGCTATGATCTAAGCATAAATGAGGACAAGGCGATTGGGGTATAAAAGTGGTTGCGCTCTCTTCATTCGATAAGCTCGCTCATCATGAACAATTTGCTTACGTTCAGAACCATCGAGATGCCTTCATGGGGCGATTATTGATCGGCGTACTTTCGACTGGCATCTACTGTTTGCCGTCCTGCACGGCTCGTTCACCCAAGCCGGAAAATGTGCGTTTCTTCCAGACCGAGGCTGAGGCCCAGGCCGCCGGGCTTCGTCCTTGCAAACGGTGCCATCCGGACTATTTCTACCGCGACTATGATCCCGACTACGAGTGCTTAATCGCGTTGACAAGCGATATCCAGCACAATCCCGCTGCGTTCGGTGGGCTGGAGGCAATGGCAAACGCGTCGGGCATTGGCGTGACCAAGCTCCACGCATTGTTTCGTCAACATTTCCATACAACACCCGCCGCCTACTTGAGCAGGGCACGTCTGGCAACCGCAACTGAGATGCTTACTGATCCAGACCGGCAGATCATTGATGTGGCTTATGCGGCAGGCTACGAGAGTCTATCTGCGTTTCACGAGAATTTTCGGAAAGGCATGGGTCTATCTCCGAAAGAGTATCAGAAATTAGGGCCAAGTTTTACGTTGACGCTTCCGAAGAACTACCTGTCGTGGATTGCACTAAAGCTGCTGGCCCGCGATCCTGAAAGCCGCATTGAACAGGTCAACGGCAATCAGGCCGTCAAAGCGCTAAATATTGGCGAAACGGCTGTATTGCTGCGCATGGAGTGGCAGGACGGGCAGGTGTGTTGTCAGGTTGACTCTGCGCGACCTTTGGACACACGGGCGATACAAAGCGTCCACGCCGCAGCAATCCGTATGTTGGGTGTGGGGACGAACCCACCGGGATTTGAACGGCTGATCGCGGGCCAACCTGAGCTTACACGCCTGATCGACGGACGCGGAGGACTCCACATCCCGCTCAGCGCCGAAATCTTCGAAGGAATCGCGTGGGCAATCCTGGGTCAGCAGGTGAATTTGGCGTTTACCTACAAGCTGCGACGAAGCCTGACCGAACTTTGTGGGCGACCCGTTAGTGATGGGTTCATTGCGCATCCAACTGCACAAGCCGCCGCGCAGCTTGCCTATGAAGACCTGACACAGCGGCAGTTCTCTCGACGTAAGGCCGAATACCTGATAGATACGGCCCGGCTTATGGTTTTGGACCAATTGATCCTTGATCCATTGGCCCCCGCCAGTCAGATCGAAAAGCAGCTACTTGCGGTTCGCGGCTTTGGCAAATGGTCTACGAACTACATCATGATGCGGGTCCTTGGCTTTGCTGATTGTGTGCCACTTGGCGACACCGGGCTGACGACGGCGCTCCAACGGTTTTACGCGCTCGACCATCGCCCGGATGTGACTGAAACCACCGACCTGATGAAGCCTTTTGCCCCGTATCGTAGCTTAGCGACGTATCATTTGTGGACATCCTTAGGAGGGAATCCGGCATGAATATCTACACACAGCGTTATCAATCTCCTGCGGGAGAAATGATTGTAGCAGTCGATGAAAGCGATGCAGTTGTGCGGCTCGTGTTCCCGAATGAACATCACCGTTGGGCGAACGAGGTCATCGAAATGCGCTACCGCACTATTCAAGACTCGGCCCGCTGCGACTTTGTAACCGACCAGCTTGACGAATATTTCCAGCAAAAGCGCCAGGACTTTGATCTTCCTCTCAAACCAGAAGGGACGGCGTTTCAAAAGACTGTGTGGTCAGCGCTGCAAACTATCCCTTACGGCACGACGGTTAGCTATAAGGAGCTGGCTGAATGGATCGGCAGCCCGGAATCAGTGCGGGCAGTCGGCAGGGCCAACGCCACGAATTGCATCCCGATCATCATCCCCTGCCATCGCGTTATCGGCGCAGATGGATCATTAACAGGTTTCGGCGGCGGATTACCACTGAAGGTATTGCTATTGAAGTTAGAAGGTGTGCAACTAGCATCCTTCAGCAAGGTTCCTGAGCAGCTTGCGCTCTTCTAGCCAATGCCTTTAAAGGGGCGCAACACTGATGCGCCCCGATTTATTTATGCAGTGACAGCCCCTTCACGATTTGATCAACAACCTTCTTGTTTTCCCGTAGTGCTATGCCCGTAATTTTTAATGTCTCACATGGGGCCGCTTTAACGGCGGCGCGGTTCGCCTCATCGTGGCCGGTTGAAAATAGCTCCTCGGTGAAAATTGCAAACTTCACCTTCTGGATCAACGCCCGCTCATAAACTTCTCGAAGCTGTTCAGTGGTCCCGCCGAAGATGAGCACAGGCTGTATGAACATCGGCAGGTAAACGTTACCGGAAGCGTCCTCGTAATTTTCGCCCGTAACGCCCTCGTTGGTGCTGGCAATCCCACTTACGAGGAATGCAGACATGTTAAGCTGCTGCCAGACAGGCAAATCATCGCGCAGAACAACAGCAATTTTGGTATCGAATTTCATGGTTCGATCTCATACAGATTACGTTCTACAGAGATTAAGCCAAAATGCGTGAACCGTCTTGAATAATCTTGCCCTGTTTTGCATATTGGGCAGGCGTTACGCCGACAAATCGCCGGAAACGGTTGGTAAAGTGGCTCTGGTCAGCAAAGCCAGTTGATCTGGCAACCTCGGCAAGTGGTTGTCCGAGTGCCAGCAGGCGCTGCGCATAGCGAATGCGAATGCTTTCCAGATAGGCGTGTGGCGGGATGCCTAGTTGCGCTTTGAAGACACGAGCGATATAGAACGGGCTGAAAGAAACCAACTGTGCCAATTCAGCTAGCGAAATGTTTTGATCGTAATTGGCCTCTATATATTCACGAATACGTCGAATTGCCGTGCGCTCATCGCCTGCATGTGGCAGGGATAGACGAATATCTCCATACCGAACGATGAGGTCCGTCAGCACACTCAGTACATTTACTTCGCTCTCAAGGGTCGCGTTCGTATTAATCAACGCGTAATGCAGCTTGAGTATACGTTGGGCCAGATTGCTATCATAAACCACAGGTTCCGAGAAATACGGGACCGGCTTGCGGCGTGGGAAGCCTTCAGCCGCAATTGACTGCATCAGTTCGACGGATGGGTAGAGCGCCTTGTACTTGAATCCCGCTGGTGTCGCTGCTTCTCCGGTATGTGGTTCATCAGGATTCAGCAGGATAATTCCGCTGGCAGCTGTGCCATGCTTCGCGCCACGGTAAGAAAATGTTTGCAAGCCGCCTTCGATGATACCCAGGACGAAGTAGTCATGGACATGGCGGGCAAATTTATGGTTCACATAGTTCGCATGGAGGAATTGGACACCATAAACGTCGGGGCGGGTATAAAAGTTGGCTTGCTCTTTCATTGGTCGTGCCTCAACCCGTGAGTAACATCAATAGATTATACCTGCCCAAGCTCCAATGTTGACTGATTGGCCCCTCACGGAGGGATCGCACATGCTCACTTGAGCAGCAGCAAACCACCCGTTAATGCCAGCAGCACCAGAATAATGTTCTCGAACGTGTGCATGTCTATGTAGCGATCCAGGATTACGCCAGTCCATACGCCGAATGGAACGAGCGGTATGGCCCAGGCGACGGCGATAATAGAGTCAGGAGTCAGGATGTGCGCACCGACGTATATTGGGAGTTTCAGCGCATTGACCAGCGCAAAATACAGGACGGACGTTCCCACGAAAATAGCTGGCGTCACTCGCAGCATCAGGAGGTAAATGGTGAAGATTGGGCCGCCTGCGTTCGCCAGCGCCGAAGCGATTGCAGTCGCCGAGCCGACAACATGTGCTTGCCAGGCGCGAGGCTCAGCGCCAGTCGGTTTGCTGGAACGGCGCTCCCAGAGTTTGTAGACCGTGTAAAGCAAGGCAACAATACCCAATGCGTGTTCAAGCAGGGCCGGGGACACATTTGTCAGCACCAGTGTACCGATCAGACGCCCGCAATACTCGACGGCAGGACGGCCAGAATGATGTGTTTATCCCAGCCATTCCAGTGAGCATACAGGGCAAAGATATCGCCGCTGATAAGTAATGGCAGCGCCAGCCCGATAGCCACAGGTGCAGGCATAACAAGCGCCAACAGCGGGGTAACCAGTGCTCCGAGTGCGCCGCCCAATCCGCCCTTAGAGAGTCCAGTTAGAAATGCGCCTATCAGAATGAGAATAAGAATGGGGATCATGATTCCGGTTGTGGCTCAATAGATCGAGATAGTTTTTGTAAAGATGAGGAAATGGAGGCGAATCCAACTTGAGATTCGCCTCAAGATTTCGTGAGATACGATCAAGCGCCCAGCAAGGCAAGTTCCTCGTCCGTGAGCTTGATCTCAGACGCAGCTGTGTTTTCTTCCAGGTGCTTGAGCGTCGATGTGCCGGGGATCGGCAGATTCACGGGTGAGTGCTGCAGCAGCCACGCTAACGCGATCTGTGCAACAGTCGCGCCGTGCTTTTTCGCAACTTCCTCCATTTTCTTGCCAAAGCGTGACACGTCGGCAGCTAATGGCGCATACGGCATAAACCCTATGTTGGCTTTCTCACATGCGTTGAGCACATCTTCCGAGGAACGCGAATCCACGTGATAGTGATTTTGCACCGTGGCAATAGGCGCGATCTTCTGTGCGGATTCAAGCTGGGCAACACTCACATTGGACAGGCCGATGTGCCGAACCTTGCCAGCTTTTTGCATTTCAGCAACTGCGCCCACGGATTCCTCAAAGGGCACGGCGGGATCGGGACGGTGGAACTGGTACAGATCAATGCGCTCCAACTTCAGCCGCTTCAAGCTGCCATCGAGCGCTTCACGCAAATGCTCAGGACGGCCATCGGTATACCAGTTCCCCGGGCCACGTCGCATGTGTCCGCCCTTGGTCGCGATTACTAAATCTTTCGGATAGGGATACAACGCTTCGGCAATGAGCATTTCACTAGTGTCCGGGCCGTAAGCATCCGCAGTGTCAATCAAATTGATCCCAAGCTCGATGCAGAGTTTGAGCACCGCAATTGCTTCGTCGCGGTTCGTCGGATAGCCCCAAATGCCGGGACCGGTGATGCGCATTGCCCCGAACCCCATGCGCCGGACGGGCATATCACCGCCGATGACAAATTCGCCCGATGCCAGCGCTGGCTGATGACTGGTTGACTGTGCCATTTCTTGCTCCTTGATCTATTTTCTTGAATATTAGCTCAAATAAATATTGACCTGGATCGTCAAGGGCGCAGTCTGCTGAGCCACGCCCTTGATAAGTAGCTGAATGCAAATGACGATAACTACGAGAACACACCTAATCCCTGCGCGGCACGTGTTGCCCACTCGAAGATGGGTTGCGCCAGGAAGGTGCCGAGCAACACCACACCGAGGCAGCTAATCGTCAGCGCCACAATATACGGTGTGCTGACCGGGATCGCTTTCTTCTCGTCTTCGCTGCGGTCCACGAACATGACCTTGATCACCACCAGATAGTAGTACAACGCTACGATGGAGTTCAGCACGCCGATAACTGCTAACCATGTCAGGTTGGTATTGACAGCAGCCCGGAACAGGAAGAACTTGCCGATGAAACCCGCTGCGGGCGGAATGCCGCCGAGCGACAGCAGCGCGATGGTCAAGACCAGCGCCAGCCCAATGTTACGACGCGACAGACCCGCGAGATCAGCGATAGTTTCGCTACCTGTGGCGTTGGCGAACAGGATCACGACGCCGAATGCAGCCAGGTTGGTTAGCACATACATCGCCATATAGAAGCCGACTGCCGCCACACCGGAACCCTGTTCCGCGCCTTTCTGCGAGGCGATTGCCGCCACACCGATGAGCGCATATCCGGCCTGTGCAATGGACGAATAGGCGATTAGGCGCTTGATGTTACGCTGTGGTAATGCCAGCAAATTGCCGACTGTCATTGTCACTACAGCGAGAACGGCGATCATTTGCACCCAGAATCGTGTTGGCTCCGTTCCCTGGAAGACGACCAGAAAGAACCTCGTCAACATGGCGAAGCTGGCGGCCTTGCTTGCCACGCTGATGTAAGCGGTGACAGGCGTTGGCGCGCCCTCGTATACGTCAGGTGTCCAGAAGTGGAACGGTACGGCGCTTATCTTGAAGCCGAAGCCAACAACAATCAGTATCATGGACAGCAGGATGGGCAGGGCGATGTTGGCGTTGACTGTGCCATCCGCGTTAACAAAGGTCAGGGTCCGCAGTACGTCGCCGATTGCATACAGGTTCGTTTGCTGCGTGAAGCCATATAACAGGCTGAATCCATAGAGCATGATAGTCGAGGTGAATGCGCCGAATAGGAAGTACTTCATGCCCGCTTCGGATGACCGCGGATTGTCATGCAAGAAGCCCGCCAGTACATACAGGCTGATCGAGAGCGTTTCGACTGCCAAAAAGACCAGGATCAGGTCAGCCGCGCCGCTCATTAGACAGGCACCGAGTGTTGCTACCAGGAGAACCGCGTAGAATTCACCCTGTCTCCCGACAGGCGCATCCACGCTGATCAAACAGCCAATCGCAGCGGCAACCAACGTAATGATGACGAATAGTTGAGTGAGAGAGTCATAACGCAGCATCCCACCCAGGACAAGCTGCTGACCCGCCGCTGGTATCGGGATAAAGAACGTGACGATGACAATCAAAAACAGGCCAAATGCGGTGATGAGGCCGATGGAGCGTTGGCGGCTAGCGGGCCAGAGCACGTTCAGAATAACGACGACAGATGCCAGAACTGTGAGCAGAATTTCCGGCAAAATGGCGAGGACATTCGCCGCCGTCTCAGTATTGACTACAACATTCACGGGATGAGTCCTCCTAGCGCCCGACTGGGGCCGATTGTGTAAGTGCCGTCACGACAGGCTGCATTCCCGATTGGACCATGCCACTCATAATACTTGGGAAGAAGCCAACAAAGAGCAGTGACACAACAAGTATGGTCAACGCAAGTTTATCTTGAAGACGCACGCCTTTGATACCAGGGAAGCGCGCTTCGTTGAACTCGCCGAAGAAAACCTGCTGTGTGACACGCAGAACGTAAGCTGCCGTGACGATGATGCCGAGTGCCGCGAGAATGGCGATAATCGGGTAGTAATTAAAGGTCGGCATATAGACGAGATGCAATGTCCCCGGCGCGACGATGGGACCTTTCCAGACGCCTGTAAAGATCGGGAACTCTGCAATGAATCCGCTCAAGCCCGGCATACCCATTGAGACGAGGCCACCCAGGATAAACGCGACAGCCACGATTGGCATCTTCTTGGCAAAGCCGCCCAATGATGGAATATCGCGGGTATGCGCCTGATCGTAGACCATGCCGACGCACGAGAAGAATAGGGCAGTCATTGCGCCGTGGCTGAACATTTGTAAGCCTGCGCCTGTCATGCCAACAATATTCATCGAGGCAAAACCCATTGATACCAACCCCATATGGCTCACCGATGAGAAGCCGATGACATATTTGAAGTCACGCTGTCGGAAGGCGATAAAGGCCCCGTACACGACGTTTACTAACGTCAGTAGAATGATCCACGGTAAATGGACCTTTGCCCCTTCCGGCAATAGTTGTACGCCAACCCGCAGCGCCGCATATGCGCCGAGTTTCATTAGCACACCTGCATGGATCATCGAGACGGCAGTTGGTGCAGCCACGTGACCATCGGGACTCCAGTTGTGAAACGGAAACAAGCCCGCCAGCACGCCGAAGCCGATAAAGATCATCGGGAACCAGAACTGCGCAATGCTGATTCCGCCTAGCGACGCAACATCGAAAGGTCCGGGTTTGCCCGTGAGTTGGAGCCAGCGTGAGGCCACCTCGAAATGCGAGAAATCGAAGCTGAAGGCTGTTGCCGACGGATTGCCCAGTGTCGTTTGCAACGTTTGCAAATTGGTCGGATCGGTGAAGAATGAACCTGCCGCGAAGTACATCACCAGCAACCCAACCAGCGCCACCACTGAGCCTATCAGAATATACAGGGTAAGCTTCATTGCGGCGTATTCGCGGGTTGCTGCCCAGCCCCACGTGGCGATAAGCAGGTACATCGGGAAGATCGCGAACTCGTACCAGAAAAACAGCAGAAACATGTCCAGCGAGACAAACACGCCGTAAACGCCCGCGACCAGCAGCAGGAAGAAGGCCATGAACTCACGGGTGCGGTCTTCGATGCGCCAGGAGATAAGCACTCCGGCGAAGGCCGCCAGGCCAGTGAGCAGAACCATCGGCGCGGTCAGGCCGTCAATGCCGATGTGGTAGCTCATGCCAAGACCTGCTACCCACGGCAATTTGGTTTCCGCGATGAAGTACGACAATCCGCTGTTCGCCCTGGCATTCGCTGCCGCGATCACATCAGGTTGGTTCATCTGAATGAATAGGTACAGCGAAAGAATCGCGCACAGGAACGTGGCGACGATAGCGATCCAGCGTGCCTCATCCTTCTGCTCATCGGTGATGAACAGGAGCAGAAAAACTGCCGCAATGATAGGAATAAAGAGGATTGCGTTTAGCACGCCCGCGTTTAAAGCTAATGTGCTTATTCCAAGCATATCTTTGCCTTCCGATGGTTCATCACGCGCCGAAGAGGCGGGTGATAGTCTGGTTAATGACGGGCATGATCCAATTGGGCCAGATACCTGTGATGAGCATCAGCGCCACCAGTGGGGCCAGCGCTATGACCTCACGAATTTCGATCTCCAGATGATGACCACGCCAGTGTTCGTTGACAGGGCCGTGTAAGACCGCGCGAATACCTTTTAAAATATATGCGCCAGTCATTAGTAAGCCGAGCATCGACAGCGCGACGTAAACCGGATATATCCACCACGTCCCGGCCACGACCTGATATTCGCTCACAAAGCCGCCGAGTCCGGGTAACCCCAGACTTGCCATACTTGTGAAGATTAGCAAGCCGCCATATACGGGTGCAAGGGTCCACAGGCCACCGAATTGTGTCAGGTCACGGGTATGCGCCTTGTGATACAGCGCACCTACGAGCAGAAACATGCCAGCCGAACTCAGGCCGTGATTGAACATCTGCAATACCGCGCCGTTGGTTGCCATCGCTACGCTGCGCATTTCCTCAACACCCGTCGCACCGTGGGTGATGATTGTGTTGTAGACCGCAGCAAATGCCGCGATACCAAGCACTACAAAGCCCATATGGTTTACTGAGCTATAGGCGACCAGGCGCTTGAAATCGTTCTGGCCCCAGGCCGCGAACGCACCAAGAATGATGCCTAGCACTGCGAGCGCCGCGATCACCGGAGCGAAAGCTTGCGCCTCTGCGGGGAACAGCGGAATGACCAGCCGTAGCAAGCCATACGCACCGAGCTTCAACATCACCCCGGCCAACAGCATCGAACCAGCGGTTGGTGCTTCGGTGTGAGCATCGGGCAGCCACGTATGGAACGGCCAGATCGGAACCTTGATAGCGAAGGCAACGAAGAAAGCCAGGAACGCGACGGCCTTTACCGTTGCGATATTCAAGTTGAATGGCAACGTTAGTGATTGTCCCGCTGCATTCAAACTGCGAGGCCATACCGACAGTAGCGTCGGGATGTCCATCGTGCCCGTTGCCGAGGTGATCAACTGGATCGCCAGCAGCAGACCAAGCGAACCGCCCATGGTATACAGGAAGAACTTGAACGACGCATAGCGTCTGTTCGCCCCTCCCCATATGTTGATGAGGAAGTACATCGGCACAAGACCGATCTCCCAGAAGATGAAGAAGAACAGCAGATCGAGTGAAACGAATACGCCCATCAGCCCCATTTCGAGGAACAGGAACAGCGCCATGTGGGCGTGCGGCTCGTCTGTCACCTCAAAGCTGATCAGGATCGCCAGCGGGGTGAGGAGGCCCGTCAATAGCACCATTGCCACGCTGAGGCCATCAATGCCCGCGTGCCAGGAGGAATTGAGCAATGGAAAGTAGCTCACTGGCTGATTTTCGCAGGCAAATACATAGGGCGAGTTGGGGATCGCGTTGCCCTGTGGGCAGTTGCCCGTAGCGTAGGTATAGAATGCGATCACGGACAGCGCCAGCACTACCAGGCTAAACAACAGGGCAACCCATTGCGCCAGACGTTTCTCGTTTGGCAAGACGACGCGCATCAGCGCAACTACGCCCGCGCCAGCCAGGGGCAGGAATGTGATCGTAGTCAGCAAGTCAAAAGTCATGCGTGTTGCTCCTTAAAAGCAGGCTAGCTTCTGGCCCGGCTGCCGCTCATGTTGAAGAATAGGATAAGCAGGACGGCAATGATCGCCTGACCAACAGCCGCCCACACCAGGATTTGCGGTGCCACGGCGATGATGATCAGGTTCAAACCGACCCATATGGTTGCAACCAGCACATATAGCAGGTACTGCTGGATATGCCCACTCTGGACCGTGCGTAAGCTGCGGGCCGCATCAGCAATCGCTTCGGGAATGCCATCGCTCACGCCGTCGATGACCACGCGGTTGAACTCGCGGAACAGGTCACCGATCCAGGTGGCAGAGACAGCGATAGTATGCAGGATACCGTCAATGATTCCTTTGTCGAGTATCTGGTTGACGAAGGTTTCTGCAAACCACCGCGCCGGGGCGATAAAGGCCACCTGATAGAACTCATCCACATAGTATTTGTTCTGTAAGATGCGATACAGGTCCGAGCCGAGGATACCTTCCACCGGGTCCATCTGGCCTGCTACAACCGGACGGCGCACGTACAGCGCCCAGCCCGCCAACGTGCCAAGTGTGAAGACCGTCAATGATATGAGGACGGGCCAAATACTGAAAGGCAGCGGCGCGGGCGCTTCAAGCAGTGTTCGTCCGATAAAATTGCCAAACGGCTCTTGTACATGGAAGATACTGGTGATTAATGGGCCAATGATCGGGAAACCTGGATTGACGCCGACGAACCCAGCGAAAATGGCGAAGAACGCCAATACAATCAGCGGGAAGGTCATTTCGACGCTAATGGCGCGGGCTTCGGCAGTGCCGTCGTTATGTTGAGCATAGTTGGCAGCTTCGGTACGCGGCTCGCCCCAGAAAGTCATAGCAATCTGCCGGAAGGTGTAAAACGCGGTCAGGATTGCCGCCAGCGCCAATGTTACCAGCACAAAAATTGCGACTGGTGAGACACGGCTCAGATTCCATGCATCGGCAAAAATTTCGTCCTTGGACCAGAACCCCGCAGTGATGATTGGTAGGCCTGCCAGCGACGCTCCGCCGATGATAAACGTCCACATCGTGACGGGCATATTGCGGCCCAGGCCACCCATATTGCGCATGTCTTGCGGGTCAAAGACTGGTTCAGGATCGTGTAGCGGATGCTCGTGCTTTTCGGCTGGCTCCGTTACGGCGTGCGGCGCTACTTCTTCGCCATGAACGCCATGTACTACGGAACTGTCAGGGACTGGATGTTGGTCGTGAGCCTCGTGACCCGCATGTGCAGCGTGTGCTACATGCTCACCATGTTCCATCGCGTGGATAACCGAGCCTGACCCCATGAACAACAGCGCCTTAAAGAAAGCGTGCGTAATCAGGTGGAAGGCAGCAGCAACATATGCGCCGATGCCGAGCGCGGCAATCATGAAACCGAGTTGGCTGATGGTCGAATAGGCCAATACCTTTTTGATGTCATTTTGCGAAACCGCAATGGTTGCCGAGAAGATTGCCGTGAACCCACCAACAACCGCCATCAAAACCATCGGTGGCGTGAGCAGTCCGGCTTCAATATTTCCACCCGCCGACAGCAGCGGGAACATGCGGATGACCAGATAAACGCCTGCGGAAACCATCGTGGCGGCATGGATCATGGCGCTAACGGGCGTCGGGCCTTCCATTGCATCGGGCAGCCAGACGTGCAGCGGGAACTGCGCCGATTTGCCAATTGTGCCGCACACGATGCAGATGCCAATGAGTCCTGCGGCAGACAGTCCGAGCACACCACCGCTAAAGATATGGTTCAGCGCGGGGGTTGTCGCCAGCGCATGAAGAATTTCTTCGTTGTGGAGGATAAAACGGAAATTAAGCGTTCCAGTTGAGGCCCAAAGGTACGCGATACCGAGCATCATGATCACATCGCCGATACGCGTAGTCATAAAAGCTTTTATCGCGGCCCGGTAGGCGCTTGGCTTCTCGTACCAGAAGCCGATCAGCAAGTACGAGCACAAGCCCATGATTTCCCAGCCGATGAACAGCAGCAGCAGGTTATCGGCTACCACGAGCATCAACATGCCGCCCGCGAACAGGCTTAGATA
>WNFI01172328.1_pt1 | contig 13245 bp, 11 predicted proteins | sample 5400471 | NCBI WGS metagenome assembly WNFI01 (sample SAMN13153348, study PRJNA577476) | soil metagenome | isolation source: 100 cm saprolite on Douglas fir-dominated hillslope | place: USA:California | collected 2013-09-17
GGTCCCACGCAGCGACGGCAGAAGATCTCCAGAAATATTCGGTACGCTCAATGGCACCTTCCTTTCTGGACATTACCGAATAAAGTATTGTCTACCTCCGTTGAGGCAGATCTTCCACCCATGCCTCATCCCAAGCGATCATGGTTCAAACCATGAGGTCGACAGGCTAGTTCCGCTCTCGGTTATCACGTTCGTAAAATGCAACCCCCTGATGCAATGGGATTGGAAGTTGCGGCGCATTAATGTATGTAACGTTTATATAGAGTACTCACATGAAAGGAACGAGACCGAATAAGAACAAAGAGAGAGAAACCTCAGTTCGCATTCACAAGCCAGCATCGATGGCCTGCGTAAATGTTGTTGGAACATCGATGCAAGTAAATTGGGAACCGGGAAATCTGTTTATCAGAGACTGAACGTGTGTTTAGCGGAATTCGGAACCGTGAGAGATGGAGAAGCTATTGGGCACAAGAAGACAAGCGACTTGTAGACTTAGACAAAGCAACAAGATTGAGATGGAAAGCGGATCAGAGGTAAACATCCTCCACCTCTTATGTAATCGGCATTTGCCCAGGGGAGTGTGGGAAAGCGATGCTTGGTAATGGGACATGCTTGCCCTTCCACTTGGTGCCTGTAATATAGGTCGACTGACAGCGTCTAGCAGTCCATTTTGACAATGTGAAGGGGTCGCTCGTTGCCAAAATTGTAGAGGCGCTCAGTTCCACCTACGTAGATCGCCGGAAACGGCTCCGTAGCGAGGTTTGCGTTGCTAAAATGAGCGGAATTTTCCGCGATCGCGTCGCTACAGGCGTTTAGAAGGGGTATCGGTGTTCTCTACCGTAATCTGTACAACGGTGTTCCGGGTCCGTGCCACGTGGAGCTGGAGTAGCTCGGATGACATCCGACGGTAGAGCATTAAGTCTTATGTCCATGGCTACTGCACTTGGATGGCACCAGATCTTCCACAGGTAGTTGACCAGTCATCTTGACTGACATTGGTATAGGCTACCCAGTCATACGTGCAGGTTCGGTTATGAGTGTGACGAGCTTGGCCTATTTCAGGAGTTGCCATGGGAGGTTGTGCTTGGCAACATTTTACGCAAATGTTGTATTTTGTTCGCATCATTGGTTAAACACGTCTAAACGTGAAATAATACTCTCCAGACTCTCGGGGATCAGCTTCTGTAGAGCGGTTCGGCATGCGTCTCCCAGAACTTGGGGATTCCCAGGGAGCGGTTGAACAAGGTTCCCTCTAGAGCTGGCGTCTTGACGAAATATCGCTGCCCTTCTCTGTGCTTGGCCATGATATGATGTCACGGAGATGCGAATGACTCACTTTTCGGCCCCAACTTGATGGGGAGAGACATCCAATTGTCCGCTCGCGCCCTCAAGAGCTGTGAAGATTTTATTGTCCTTCATCCGACACGCCTGGGATCAGAAGGGAATTCCCACCGTTAAACCCTGATATCCCATTCCAATGAGAACCATTCTGCGAATGGTATCTCTACAACCGGCGCAAATGTCCGGTGTAATCTTGTCACATGGCGGCAGCCGATATCACGCAGTGGCCATAGTTTTCGTGACATCCCTGAGCTCAATGCGCGTTGATTCTCCCGGTAGTGGGTTCAGTGATACTAATTACTCGGGTTCTCTAGAGCCGCATAACCAGCAAACGCAGCTGCAGCATACTTGTAGTGAGACGTTCTCTAGAGCTCGTGGATTCTTCCAGTCTTATATCTTGCTCTGCCACAGGCCTCATATCCCTGGTGATATCACCTGGAAAGTGACTCCACTGGATTGGCTTCCCCACACGAACCCAGTGTAGTGTAGCAACCACCACTTTCACATTCTCCTAGCATTTGCAAGCAATATCAGTAATTGCACACCCCTTCCTCAAATTCCATCTGTACAGCACGATGGCTCGAACGGGTCGCCCACCTTATCATCGAATCATCAACCTGTCTCAAACGAGGAGTTGGTCATTCGGGTGGCCCCGGCATTCCACATCTCCCATCGCTTCCCAGCAACTGCAAGCTTTATCCAGCGCCTTCCTGCTCCATGTACTCTGCGATAGCGCTGTCAACGAGTTCGTCCGCAGCTTTCGTCAATCAACGAACTCTCAATGGGTGGCCGCTGAACCTGAACTGGTTCCCACGGTTTCAAGGTTTCAGTCGGTAACGCCAATTCATTTCCATTTCGTCTGATAAGTTTCGAGGACCAACTAATTCATTTCAAATCCTTTCGATCTGAACCAGAGCCTCACGCCCGAATATATCCGAGTACCTTCGTATTCTCATTTGTGGAGTGTTGCAGACCACTTTAAAATGCAACTGCCCATCGTGCGTGGGCAGCTGATGATAAATAGCACTTGCACTTGCCGGTTGGATCGTTACTTCTCCCTCATTCGTCTTCGCCATGGCCACCGCTTTCAAGCTACCGGAACAAGACATTACTCTCTATGACTTCATCTTCAGTCATGATGCCCGCGCAGACCAGTTCTGGTTCCTAGACGCTACCACAGGCGAGAGCTACACGCGCTCTCAGGTCAAAGACCGTACCGATGCACTGGCACTTGGCCTCCAGCTTCGCCTCGAGTCCCAAACTTCACGCGATGCATATACTGCATCACCCAGCACCGAGCCCGTAGTAAGCATTGTGTCTCCCAATGATATCGACTATGGTATTGTTGTGTGGGCATGCCACCTACTTGGCTACACTGTCGCACCCAGCAGTGCTGTTGCCACTGTTGACGAGCTTGTCCATCAATTTCGTCTGACCAATGCGAGGCTCATCATAGCCCATCCTTCTACACTTGAACGAGTCCTTGCTGCCGCTTCTGAAGTGGGATTGCCAGAAGATCATGTCATTGCTTTATGCAGGTACTGTGGTCACTATTTATTGGATATTCGGCTTGTTCTGATTTACATTCGTTCAGAGTCAACCGCGTTACAGCGTCATTGACCACATCACAGGCGCTGATCGAGGAGGGGATTGAAGCCTTCAACCGTGGCGAATCCCTCAGATCCTTGAATTCGTTGTCTATCTCAGGACCTAGAATCGCGTTCCTTTGTTTCAGTAGTGGTACTAGTGAGTGCACTGTCTTTCTTTATCCATCTCTCTTTGGCTCATGAGTCCACTACAATATAGCTGGACTACCAAAAGCTGTCGTTATTCCCCACCGAGCAGTCATTGCTAATATTCTTCAAGTTACTCATTCTGGTTGCCTTCATCCCCGATCATCGGACCCCACCACGCAAGATAGGGCGCTCGGCGTCATCCCTATGTCGCATATGTACGGACTTCTGACTTTGCTGCACGTATGCCCTTATTTGGGTGTCACCTCAACACTGTTTCCCTCAATGCCGCCCTTCGAAGAATTCCTTGACCTTGTGCAGAATTGGCAGATTAATCACTTGTTTCTTGCTCCGCCTCTCGTAAACGCCTTCCTCAAGCATTCTTCTGCTAAGGGGCGTGACTTCGCCTTCTTCAAAACATGCCTGGTGGCCGCTGCACCTTTGGATGGTAAAAGCGAAGAGAAGTTCCATGATCTTGTAAACACATCTGAATTTGTCATTAGTCAAGCATTTGGCATGACCGAAGCAGGTACAGAGTCTCTTTCTTGTTTTCCATGGACTCCTGACTAACTATTGTTTCTCGATCCCGCAGCCGGCCTCATCACCGGACCTGCTTTGGGTATTACGCCGCATCACGGATCTGTGGGACAACTGATGCAGCTTACCGAGGCAAAGGTGCTAAGCTCCCCAGAGACTCCCTGTTATCCAGGGAGACTTCGTGGCGAACTGTTGATCCGTGGGCCTCAGCTCTGTCTCGGATACTTGAATGACGAGAATGCCACCTACGACGCCTTTGATAGCGAGGGGTACATCCGGTGAGTGTGGATCTTGCTGTCCGTCTCGACACACCTCAGGAACCCAGGTTGCTCTCTAGGACTGGCGATGAGGTCGAAATAGATGACAACGGAAACATTTTCATCGTTGACCGTATCAAGTCTATGATCAAATGCAAGGTTCGTCCTGTTTCTAATCTATCCTTTGAGGCAGGATCTCTGAGCCACGGGCACAGGGGTTCCAAGTTAGTCCATCTGAACTTGAATGCCACATCCGGAAGCATCCGTTCGTCAAGGACGTTGCTGTCGTTGGCAAACCCGACGAAAGATCCGGAGAGGTTCCGGTCGCATTTGTCGTGCTTTCTGATGTTGGTCTCGATGAACTTAACCGCACCGTCGACATTCAGGAGTCGATAATGCAAAGTGTCCAGGCCAACAAGGTATGCAGACATGTGACAGGAGCTCAGCTGACCATTTGCTGAACCCCTGCGTTTTCACAGTCGCAGTACAAATGGCTTGCAGAAGTCTGTTTCGTGGATGCCATTCCCAGACTTGCATCCGGGAAGACACACGTACGTGAGTTGAAAGCCTTGTTCATCAATGAGCGAGTGCGGGTGGCTGCACCATCTACTCGTTCCTTCACGAGTAGCGCATCAACTCTCTTTCGCGCCCAATCTCCAGACTCCACTACCAAAACTACAGACACCACCTCAGCTACAAGTTCACGCGGCTCATCCAGACTCACACTTGTGGAGTACCAAGCGGGAGATGTGTCCAAGATTGACCTCGAGAAGGGCACCGTTGAACTCGAACATAGGGCACATCCTGCTTCGGAAGAGCGCGCGAAGCAATTTCATGAGAAAAAGGCGGAGGCTGCTGCCACTTTACATCAGCGAATCCGCGAGTGGCTCTCATTGTACCGCATCATATTCCTCTCCCTCATCTGCATCAATTTCGTTGGAGTCATTTTCACTCTGGTCCATAAATGGGACTTCGCACGCAACAACAGCGCCACTATTACGTTGTGCTTCATTACCACGGCGATACTCGTGCGCAATGAGTTGACTGTTCGATGCCTATATATGATTCTTCTATTTTTCTTCAAGCGTTGGACGCCGTTGGGCTTCCGAGACGCCATTTCTGCTTTTCTATTGAATATCGGAGGACTCCACTCTGGTTTCAGCGTTTCGGGGACGATGTGGCTCATTACTACCACTATTGAGCTTTTCCGGAGCGTTACGTGGCGTCATCCTCGTTCTAATGCTGATCCTTGGCTTTGCGTGCTGGGTCTCGCCGTTTCCCTTGTCATTGTCATTGTCTGCATTACCGCCCACCCTGTCCTACGGGAGAGGCACCACAACCTCTTCGAACGAATCCATCGCTTTGCAGGGTGGACTGCTTTGGGGCTCCTCTGGATATTCGTTGGTGTGGCGGACGCCTGGGATCGCGAAGAGCACGACTTTCAGCCCAACCGCATCAAAACGAAACCCGATATCTACATTGCAATTTTTCTCACCTTGATCATTTTCCTTCCGTGGACGACGCTGCGCAAGGTGCCCGTCAAAGCAGAAGTGTTATCAAACTCAGTCGTGTTACTACGCTTCGAAGGATACATTAGGCCAGGCTTGTTCGGCCGCATCTCACGAAACCCTTTCTCGGAAAACCACGCGTTTGGCATCACGAGCAAAGCTCTAGAGTACCAGCCCAAGAGTAATGAGCACTACATGTGTGTTGTTGGGCAGGGCGACTTCACCAGAGGTCTAATTGCTAGTCCGCCCACTTATCTGTGGACGCGCGCGATGAAGTTTACTGGTCTTCCCATTATGACGTCATTTTATCGAAGCGGACTCTATGTGGTAACGGGATCAGCTATCGGTGTTGCTCTATCCATATTCATGCAGCGAGACCCGAAAAGTCGGTGGTACCTTCTCTGGATAGCGAGGTATGTCTAACTCATTCCATTTTCTCCGCATCTATTGATCATCTATTCAATCAGTAATATCGAGGAGACGTATGGTGCAACTGTAGTGCCAGACTTGCGCGAAGCTTTTGAGAAGCACGATGATGGCTGCACTTTTGGGAACTCCGTTATCATGTGGGATACTCGGAAACAGGGACGGCCCGATATTCCCAGCTTAATCGAGACAACTGTTCGTGGCAACAACTGTGAGGTCGTTTTTGTAACGAGCAATCCAAAAGGCACCGCGGATATAATCCGTGCCTGCAGAGACAGGCAGATACCATGCCATGGCCCAATCTGGGACTCCTAAACTGTTTTTCGACCAACCTTGACCTTTCGTTCATACTTTCCGAGATTTCTCGGAATCATTTTCAGTCTCTTTCCACTATTTATCTCTGCCGTCAATTTCGTTCATCTTCGGCATTGTCATGTTTCTACCCGATGTGCTATTCAACATCGCACCTTCAATACAAATAATTACCCACTATCTGACGAAAGCATTCTGACTAGTCACTGAATATTTGCTGAGCATGAAATCGCCAAGTTTGAGGTCACTGATCTATGGAATGCTTTGAATCGGATAATACAAAGTCATTTGTTCAGATTGGCACTTACCCTTGACCGTCACACGACGGTTGAGCCTGTTGAAAGTTATCACCATTATTGACTCTTGCTAAAATCACCCATCAACAAGCTCAAAGGTGGCAACTTGTAGGCGATTACAATTTAATCGGGAAGGCCCGGTACCGAACATACATATTTGGAAATTAGCCTAATTCAGTCAAGAGAACGCTTCAATGAGTTACTTCTCCACCAAGCTTTCTTCGCCACACGCAAATGCATCTATATATATATGCCCGTGTATTCCTGGTATATGATCTCTAACGAATAGAGCTCGTTTACTAGATTCACTACATGACAGACAATCCAACTGGAAAATGCCAAGACTTTCGATCACTGGCGATGATGCAGCTGAGGACGGTTCATGTGTTGGTGGGAATGATTGCCCTACTAATGACTGGTAATCGTCTTCTTGTCACTTGGACTTGACACAATTGTAGTTCCTGATGCCAAAATGTGTTTATTTATGCTGCCGCTGTGGCCTTTTTCGATTCAATTGCTTCGCTCAATAGACCTTGCCGTATCCCTGTAGGGATTGATGAAGGAGTAATACCTCTTGGTCTCAAGCTTCGAATAGTACTTGAATATACCGGTGGCCAACACATCCGCATTCATGAATTTGAGGTGGAAGTTGACCAAAGGAGAAGCTTCGTTCAACAGAAGATACACTTTTCCTTCAGACCTTCTCTTTACCTTCCATCCTGGAACAACCTCCTAACATCCCACCCCTGAATCCAAACTCTCCGGAGCTCTTGATGCATGCAGTGGCTTGCTTCCAATAGACTCGGAATGGAGAAAGGTGTGACAGACACCCTGAGTCCTTCGGTTGGAGGCGTGGACCTAGATCATTGCTGTGCACGAATGGATGTAAAATTCCCTATTCTCCCGACGGTTCTGAGGGGCAGGAAGTTGAGCACGAGCAGCGCGCCAGCGGCTCGAGCATCATCAACGTTGTGGCCTCGTTATTCCGGACTCTCACCATATTCTCGCGTATCTCCCATGAGATCTCCATATGCATCAAAGTTTCTTGGGACCCTTCAGAGGATGAGAAGTTTGATGACTCGCTGCACATCGCAGATCTCGTGGCACAGGCGTAACACTTGCGCCTGTGATGTGGCTCAAAGTCTAGATTCAGAAGTAGCACCGTCCACACTCTTCGAGCCGCATGAGTAATATATAACATTGCCCAGTGGCTCGTACATATAGTGTAAAAATTTTGATCACCTTTGACGTCCAGCATTCTTCGAACTGCCACGGAAATTCAAAATATTTGTTGTTCCTGGGGCTCGGGGTTGAGGATCGAGGTGTGCAAGTGGTTATTCACTCAAGAGTCGAAAAAGAGGAACTGAGAACTCTATAACTGAGGAGCAAGGGTGTGAAGTACAACGTCGCGCGCCGGGCCTTCCGCAGCTCAGGAGTTACTCACATCCGGAATTGCACATACGCGCGACAGACATGTGGAGGTTCCGGGATTCATCCCGTGAACCTCCAACATACTGCCACTATCTTTATTGTGTTTACCTTACTACCTTACGGCCACGAAGAAGTCTTCCGGGTAAGATGATCGGAATTAATTTAGATACAATTTATAATGGATATGGCCAACTCCGCCGTACTCCGATTCATGTCATGTGATATTATTGTATAATCTTCGTCACACGGAGTTGACCGGTTCTATTGTATCCATGTCATGGAATGATGACAACTGGGTACGGCCAGAAGGGCCATGATGCTTGTGGAAAAGACACGTCTAAAGAGACTAATATCAACATTGGGTCCCATCATTACGTCTCTACCGTTTTCTCTCGCATCATCGCTGCTCACTTGTGGCACTTTTCATTAATTCACTTGGCAGCTAGAATCTGGGGTTATATTCAGCGATTATCTCCACCTTACAGTATCAGCTTTTCGACTTCTGCTTGTTTCGCCTCACTCTGTTCATTGTATGATTCAATGTAGTTACCCCATTAATACTAAAGGCTGGTTCCAGCGGAGTTGACCTAGTGTGGGATTCCGTTGGAATGGCTGTGTAAGTAACCCTGCAACTGAATTACATAGATGGATCCGCAACTGCCACGTTCGACTTCAGAACATCACTGTCGCTCCTGTGCTGTCGGCGGCCCAGAAACTCTACGTACATAGTGGCCATTGACGTTTATTCTACGTGGAATGGAAGTAATGATCTCCGCCCTAACACTTCGTTCTTGCCTGCATTGGGATCGCCGCTTTCAGTACGGGACAGTTAGTGCCGATCCCATCAAGCCATTTGGGTTCTAGGGCCTGCGTTCATCCAAATAAATTAGGCGATCGCTTGTTCATTCTACCCTTTGACAGGAGATAACGCTTTGCATGGCGTTGCACGTACCGCTCTATCCGTTTCCTCCCACCTTGTGGCTGACGCGAGATACTGCAGTGTTAGATCAGTTAGTGCTAAAGACTGACCTAAATATTATTAACGCCGCATTCTGCGACGCAGGGCGCCGGTATCCAGCCGGACTTACTGATGTGTTACCCCGGATTTTCGACTTAATTAATACTTAATGAAGTTCTGGGTCTAATTCGGTTCCCAGTCAAATATCAAGTCGCCCGTACAGGAATCTTCTTCCCCAAGATTGGCGCCGCAAGTTTAAAGATAAAGCATTTCTGATTCGAATGACAACGTCTACTTTTCTCATTCACGCCCCCTTCTATCCTATCCCCTAACCATGTCTTCCCCACTCCAGTTCCCCATGGAAGACATCACCCTGTATGACTTCATGTTCAACGGACATGATCGCAATGATCTCGATGACCGTGACGATACTCAAGGAGACCAGGTTTGGTTTCTCGATGCCACCACTCATGAAAGCCTTACTCGTCGACAAGTTCGAGCTCGCACAGATGCACTAGCTATCGGTCTTCAGATTCACTTCTATTCTAAGCTTTCGCGGCGTACCTTCGCAACGAACCCTGGGCTTAGTTCGGTTGTCAGTCTAGTCACTCCAAATGACATCGATTTTGGGACCGTTGTTTGGGCTTGTCACAAACTAGGGTACACAGTTGCACCCAGTAATGCCACCGTAACTATCGACGAACTGGTTCACCAGCTGCGCTTAACCCAAGCAAGCTTTATCGTTGCCCATCCTTCTGCGCTAGACCGTGTACTTGCCGCCGCTTCCCAGGTGGGGCTGCCGGAGGATCATATCATCGCTCTTTCCAGGTACGAGATGCTTTCTTCTGTGAAGTTAGTCCATACTCAATCGCCCTTCCCAGATCTAACGAGCTACGCGTGCCTTTGATGACGCTGAAGAATTTGATTGACTCTGGAACCTCAGCTATTGGTCGCGGAGAACAACTCCGAGCCGTTCCTGCCTTACCATTGGGAGAGCCCAGGATTGCATTTCTTTGCTTTAGTAGTGGTACTAGTAAGTAGATCTGGTTTTGCACACCGAAAGCGATTGGCTCAGGGAGATCTATGTAGCTGGACTACCTAAAGCGGTCGTCATACCCCATAAAGCTGTCATTGCGAACATAATCCAAGTCTCTCACTCGGGGTGCCTCCGGCCTCGATCCACTGACCCTGCAGTTCAGGATAAGGCGCTCGGTGTCATCCCTATATCCCACATGTACGGTCTCCTGACGCTACTGCATTTATGCCCCTATTTGGGCATCACATCAACGTTATTCGCCTCAATGCCAGGATTTGGGGACTTCCTAGACGCGATAGAACGGCTGCAGATCAACCACTTGTTCCTGGCGCCCCCCTTAGTGCATGCGTTTATCAAGCATCCTTCCGCGAAGGGACGTAATTTTTCCTTTTTCAAGACGTGTCTTGTTGCGGCGGCCCCTCTCGATAGCGAAAGTGAAGAGAAGTTCCGAAGCCTCGTGGACTCCCCAAATTTCATGATCAATCAAGCGTTTGGTATGACCGAAACTGGTGTGTTCCGATTGCACTTTTTGCCAATGTATTGACAGGTCGGCTAATCCATTAAATCATTCGGTCTCGTCTAGCCGGGCTTATCACTGGACCTGGCCTCGGCATTTCGCCCCGCCATGGGTCTGTGGGACAGTTAATGCCAATGACGGAAGCAAAGCTCATTGATTCTTCTGGGGTTCCTGTCAACCTGGGGACCGGTCAAGCCCGAGGCGAATTACTGATTCGTGGTCCACAAGTTTGTCTGGGATACCTAAACAACGAGAAAGCCACACGTGAGACCTTTGAGAGTGATGGCTACATTAGGTATATGCATATCTTAAAACTCATTGTCCCTTTGGATCCTGATTGCGCATTGCAGAACCGGAGACGAAGTGGAGATCGACGAACATGGGACTATGTATATTGTGGATCGTATCAAATCTATCATCAAGTGCAAGGTATGTCTTGCTTCACGATGTACTCAATGGAATTGTTCCGCTAAGTATGTTCGACAGGGATTCCAAGTTAGCCCGTCCGAGCTGGAAGGTCAGATTCGACAACACGCATGTGTCAGGGATGTTGCCGTGATCGGTAAATCCGATCCGCGGTGTGGCGAAGTTCCTGTTGCCCTCGTTGTGCTTTCTGATGTGGGTACCGAGAGGGTAGAACAAGGGATTGACGTGAAGGAATCTATTGCTCTGCATGTCCGAGAAAAATTGGTGTGTTTACATCTTTGTACTTCGTTATTTGCCTTGGACTCATTTGTTTATAAGTCCCAGTACAAATGGCTGGCAGAAGTTCGCTATGTAGACACAATTCCGAAACTTCCCTCGGGGAAGATCCTCTCACGCGAGCTCAAGAAACTCGTTCAAGATTCGCTGAGGGGCTCCGCACAACCAGAGGATGAAGTGTCATCTCCAACCACCCCTCAGGCGGCTCATTTCCGTCACTCCTCCGCTGAGACCGCCATCACCTTTGTGGGTAGTGAGGATGACTCTCGGAGGAACACCCTTATCGAGTCGAAAGGGAAATATGCAGCGAACGTCGATATAGAGAAGGCCATCAGCGTTCTTGAACGAGAACAGGGCCCACTTCAACCCATCGCAGAGGAACGCCCCACGTCGTTCTATGAGAAGAAGGCGGATGCTGCTGCTACCCCGAGGCGGCGATTCCGGGAATGGTTGTCCCTCTATCGCATCATGTTCTTCACCCTCGTCTCTATCAACCTGGTCGGAGTGGTTTTCACCTTCGCACACAAATGGAGCTTCGCTCAGTCCAATGGTGCCACCATCACTTTATGTTACATCACAGTCGGTATCCTTGTTCGTAATGAACTCGCTCTTCGCTGTTTGTATGCGATTCTGCTTTTCTGTTTCAGGCGTTGGACACCATTTCTATTTCGGAATGCCATTTCGACATTTCTCCTTCATATCGGAGGACTCCATTCGGGGTTTGCTCTGTCGGGCACAATGTGGCTTCTCGCGACGACGGTGGAACTCCTTCGTAACGGTATGTGGAGTCACCCTCGCTCGAATGCTGCCCCATGGCTCAGCGTGCTCGCCGTACTCGTGACTGTTATCGTGACTGCGGTGTGCGTTGCCGCGCATCCAGCCATCCGCGAAAGGCATCACAACTGTTTCGAACGGATACATCGCTTTGCAGGGTGGACTGCTCTCGGACTGCTCTGGGTATTCATCGGTGTTGCCGATGCTTGGGACCCCGTTCATCACGACTTTTACGCCAGCCGTATCAAGAGAAGACCTCACATCTATATCGTGGTTGCTCTGACCGTGATCATTTTCCTGCCATGGACGACAATGCGCAAAGTGCCCGTCAAGGCCGAAGTGCTGTCGAACTCAGTTGTTCTACTGCGGTTCGAGGGATACATCAGGCGCGGGTTGTTCGGGCGCGTCTCACGAAATCCATTCTCAGAGAATCATGCATTTGGTATCACGAGCAAAGTCCCGGAGTATCAGCCTGAAAAGGGCGAGCACTATATGTGTGTTGTTGGGCAGGGGGATTTCACTCGAGGACTGATTGTGGACCCACCTACGTATATGTGGACACGCACGATGAAGTTCACCGGTTTACCTATCATGACATCCTTTTACCGAAGTGGCCTATACGTAGTAACAGGATCCGCGATTGGAGTTGCTTTATCTATCTTCATGCAACGTGACCCGAAAAGTCGATGGCATCTTCTCTGGATTGCAGGGTATGCACTCATCTGTCTTATCGACACGCACTGTAGCTCATGCTTGAGTTTCTCCTAGCAATATCGAGAAGACTTACGGTGGAACAGTCTTACCGGATCTACGCCAAGCTTACGAAAAGGATGAAAATGGCCGCACCTTCGAGAACTCGGTTGCCGTCTGGGATACTCGGAAGCGGGGACGACCTGAGATGATGACACTCATAGAAATGACCGTGCGCACGAATAACTGCGAGGTGGTGTTTGTCACAAGCAACCCGAAAGGCACAGCAGACATCCTCCGTGGGTGCGCAGAGAGAAGAATTCCATGCCACGGCCCCATTTGGGACTCATGACCCAACGCTATACTTACATCGTGTATTTCTACTGTATTACTTAGATATATCCTAATCTGTTTCTTTTACTCGCTTCTCCCTCCGCCGACTACCGTTCAGTCGGCCTCTGTAGGCTTGACAGCTTCTTACGTGATGATATCACATGATTAAATAATCAATTACGAGTTGGACAGGTCGAATTCCTAATGAAATGAGATCCACATTTACAGTATCTATATCCATATATATTGGAAAGAAGATCTCATTACATATTACCCCGCGACTGCGCGAGAACTCACACAGTGGGAAGTAGAAACCAGAAAAAATATGGTAAAGTACCAGCCTGAGTACCACAGACAGGTCGGTAATTTACCAGTTTGTACCTAGTAACGTACC
>WNFI01279074.1_pt1 | contig 13245 bp, 14 predicted proteins | sample 5400471 | NCBI WGS metagenome assembly WNFI01 (sample SAMN13153348, study PRJNA577476) | soil metagenome | isolation source: 100 cm saprolite on Douglas fir-dominated hillslope | place: USA:California | collected 2013-09-17
GCATGACGACGAAGCCGGCCACGCCGATCCAGATGTACTTGGTCACCACGCCGGCCAGCAGCATCCCGACGCCGAGCAAGAACCCGAACGCCGCCTCGACGACCCTGCGCTTGTAATGCACACGCGGATCGCTCGCGCGGACGGTGTTCGCGAACCGCGGATAATCGGCGTAGAGCGCCTGCTCAATCTGCTCGAGCTGGCGCTGCTCGTGCTCCGAGAGCGGCACGGTGCCTCCCATGAAACTTGCGCGCGAGGACGGGGCTCGGCGAGCTTCTCCTCACGGCCTGGCTTACCCTCCAGAATACGAGCGCCGATGCGTCCTGCGGAAGGGTACGCCGGTCTCGGGCCTGAACCCGCCCCGCGCCGATCACCCGTTCGCCGCTCCGCTCACCGGCATATCACCAGAAAACCGGATCCGGCGGTGGCCGGCGGGCCGGCTGAGCGGGGGTCACAGTCCGGTCCGGTCGCCATGAACCAGGGTCGCCGGGCGCACGGTGTCGGTCCCGAACCGCCCGGCGATCCGGTCCACGGCCCGCTCGGCCTCGCGCCACGAGACCGCCCGGTCCCCGAACGCCAGCTGCGTGACCGCGGTCGGGGCCGGGACCAGGCCGGCCGCCCGCACCCCCACCAGCCGTAGCCGAGCCCGGTCGCCCAGCCCGGCTACCGCGTAGAGCTCGCACGCCGTCCGGTATATCTGCTGGGCCACATCGGTTGGCTCGGGCAGCGTCCGCGACCTCGTGATCGTCTTGAAGGTGGCCAGGCGCAGCTTCACGACGACGGTCCGGGCCGAGCAGCCCGCGGCGCGCAGGCCGCGGGCCGTCCGGCCGGACAGCCGGAGCAGCTCACGCCGGATCACCTCGGGATCACAGACATCGCTGGGAAAGGTCTCCTCGGCGCCGATGCTCTTCTCCTGGACGCCCGGCACCACCCGGCGATCGTCGCGCCCCCAGGCCAGGGCCGACAGGTGGGCGGCGGCGGCCGGCCCGAGCGCTTGCTCCAGGCTGCTGACGGGGGTGTGCGCGATGTCCGCGACGGTGCGCAGCCCCAGCCGGGCCAGTACCTGGCCGGTCTGCTTCCCGACCCCCCACAGCGCGGCGACGGGCAGCGGATGCAGGAAGTCCAGGACGCCGTCCGCCGGGATCACGAGCAGCCCGTCGGGCTTGCAGTGCACGGACGCGAGCTTGGCGATGAACTTGCTGGTCGCAACGCCTACCGAGCAGGTGATCCCCTGCTGCTCGAGGATCATCGCCCGGATCAGCTGCGCGATCGCCGCAGGCCGCCCGAGCCGCCGGAGCGCGCCCGAGACATCCAGGAACGCCTCGTCAAGCGCGAGCGGCTCGATCTCCGGCGTTATCGTCCGGAAAGTCGCCATGACCTCCCGTGACACCGCCGTGTACAGGCCGTGCCTGGGCGGGATAACCACGGCGTGCGGGCACAGCCGCGCGGCCCGCGTCATCGGCATGGCCGAGCGCACCCCGAACGTGCGCGCCTCGTAGGAAGCCGAGAGCACCACCCCGCGCCCGCTGGTGCCGCCCACGACCACCGGCCTGCCCGCCAGGTCGGGCCGGTCCCTGATCTCCACGCTGGCGTAGAAAGCGTCCATGTCGACATGCAGGATGTGACAGCCCGTGTCATCCCCCGCCGGCCTGCCCGGGTCACCCCGCGGGAGTTCGTGCGCCACCGGCGCCTCCTCATGCAGTCCCTCGGCTCACTGTAGTGCCGGCCTCCGACAGTCCGTCGGCCGCCGGTTTTGGGGGTTTTGGGGGCGAGCGGGTTAGAGAGGGCGGAACGGGCTAACCGTGGTCAGGGGCGGGGTCGGGTTGCGGCCTGAGCTCGAGCAGGCGGGCCAGCAGGCCATTGACGAACGCCGGAGAGCCTTCCGTGGACAGGTCCCGGGCGAGCAGCACCGCCTCGCTGATCGCGACCCCGTCGGGCACGCCTGATCCCCAGTAAAGCTCGTACGCCCCGATCCGCAGGATATTCCGGTCCACGGCGGGCATCCGGTCCAGCGTCCAGCCCTGCGAGTGCTCGCTCAGCAGCTCATCGATGCGCTCGCGGTGCGCCTGCACGCCCCGGACCAGCTCTGCGGCATAACCGGAGACCGGCGGGCTGCCGCCGGCGGATGAGCCGCCCCCCGCCGGGCCGGCGGCGGACCGCTCGGCGAGCAGGTCCAGCACGGGCTCGCCCCTGATCTCGGCCTCGAACAGGACGTCGAGCGCCCGCTTGCGGGCCTTACTGCGCGCAGACATGGTCCACCCCGGCGAGCCGGCGGCACGGGGAGGACGTCACGCCCGGCCGAGGTACAGGCCGGTGCGGGTGTCCACCCGGATCTTCTCGCCGGTGATGATGAACAGCGGCACCTGGATCTGCGCGCCGGTCTCCAGGGTGGCCGGCTTGGTCCCGCCCGTCGACCTGTCGCCCTGCAGGCCGGGGTCGGTCTGGCTGACGGTCAGCTCCACGGCCGCCGGCAGCTCGACGTACAGCGGGACCCCCTCGTTGAACGCCACCACGACGTTCTGCTCCTCGAGCAGGTAGTTCGCCGCGTCGCCCACGGTCGCCGCGGGAATGTGCGGCTGGTCGTAGTCGCGGGTGTCCATGAAGACGAAGTCGTCGCCCTCGCGGTAGAGGTACTGCATCTCCCTGCGGTCCACGCTCGCCTGCTCGACGCGCACCCCGGCGTTGAAGGTTCGGTCCACGACCTTGCCCGACAGCACGTTCTTCAGCTTGGTGCGCACGAACGCGCCGCCCTTGCCCGGCTTGACGTGCTGGAAGTCCACGACGTTCCAGAGCTGGCCGTCGATGTTGAGGGTCATGCCGTTCTTGAGATCGTTGGTGGTGGCCACTGGTCGTGTCTCCTGCGTGCGTGCGGAACCAGCTCGTTCCGGCTACAGAACGAGGAGTTCCCTCGTGGTCGTGGTGAGCATCTCGGGTGACCCCGCCGCCCCGGCGCCAGCGCGCACCACCAGGGTGTCCTCGATTCTGACGCCGCCCCTGCCGGGCAGGTAAATCCCGGGTTCGACGGTTACGGGAACCCGATCTACGAGTGTACCGGTCTTCCCGTACCCGATGGTCGGGGCCTCGTGGACCTCCAGCCCGACGCCGTGGCCCAGCCCGTGCCGGAAGTGGCCACCGTGACCGGCGGCGGCGATCAGGTCGCGCGCGGCCGCATCGACCGCGCTCACGTCCGTGCCGACGGTCGCGGCCTGGATGCCGGCCCGCTGCGCCTCGGACACCAGATCGTAGATGTCGCGCTGCCACGCGGCAGGCGCGCCGAGCGCGACAGTGCGGGTCATGTCCGCGTGGTATCCGCCGTACCTCGCGCCGCAGTCGATCGTGATCAGGTCCCCGGCGGCGAACGGCCGGCCCGGCAGCGCGGCGGAGAGCGCCTCGCTGGTGATCGCGCACGCCCGGGCCAGCAGCGCGATCTCGGCCTCGTCCTTGACCATCCGCAGCTCCTCGATGATCCGCCCGGCGGCCGCCAGCGACGGCGCGCCGTTGACCTGGGTCAGCTCCTGGTACTGCTCCACGGTCATCACGTGGGCCTCGAACGCCACCGCGCGCAGGCCGCGGGCGCCGGCCAGCCGGGTCAGCGCCGGCTCGATGAACCGGTCGATGACCAGCTCCAGCTCGGGGGCCTCGCGACGGGCGGTCTGCTCGTACCTGAAGTCGGTGGCCAGCACGGCCGGCCCGTGGACGGGGAGCAGCAGCGCCGCGTTGGAGCTGACCAGGCCGGTGAGGTAGCGGACGTTGACCAGGCTGGTGATCAGGGCCGCGTCCGCGCCCAGCGCCGCGATCTTCCCCTGCGCGCGCGCCCGGCGGTCGGCGTGGGCCAGCGGCACGGTTGGCGTCACGCGGCCAGGTCGCGGATCTGCTCGATCAGCCGCACCCGCTCGGCGTGCGTGGGGGCCAGGGGCGCCACGTTGAGCGTGGTCACGCCGGACTCTCGGAACGCCGCCACCCGCTCGGCCACCCAGGAGCGCGGCCCGATCAGCGAGGTTCCCTCCAGCAGCGAGGCGGGCACCAGCGCGGCGGCCTCGTCCTTCCGCCCGTCCAGGTAGGCGTCCTGGATCGCGGCGGCCTCGGCCTCGTACCCGTACCTGGCCACCAGGTCGTTGTAGAAGTTGCGGCCCTTCGCGCCCATCCCGCCGATGTAGAGCGCCTGCGCGGGCCGGCCCTGCTCCAGCAGCCCGGTAACGTCCTCGCCGATGGCCAGCGACGCCGTAGCCGGCACCACGTCCAGCGGCCCGAGCGACGGGTCGCGCTTCGCCTGGCCGGCCGCCAGCGCCGCGCCCCACACCGACGCCGCCTTCTCGGGGAAGTACCAGATCGGCTGCCAGCCCTCGGCCAGCTCGGCGGCCATCTCCACGTTCTTGGGGCCCAGCGCCGCGACGAAGATCGGGATCCGGTCCCGGACCGGGTGGTTGATCAGCTTCAGCGGCTTGCCGAGCCCGGTGCCCTGGTCCGGCGGGAGCGGGATCGTGTAGTGCCGGCCGGAGTACTCCAGCCTGTCCCGGCGCCACACCTTGCGGCAGATCTCGATGATTTCCCGGGTCCGGCCGATCGGCGCGTCGTACCGAACGCCGTGCCAGCCCTCGATCACCTGCGGGCCCGAGGCCCCGATGCCGAGCGTGAACCGGCCGCCGGACACGTAGTCGAGCCCGGCCGCGGTCATCGCGGTCAGCGCAGGGGTCCGCGAGTACAGCTGCAGGATCCCCGAGGCGAGCTGCAGCCGCTCGGTCTTCGCGGCGACGTACCCGAGCTGGCTCACCGCGTCGTAGCTGTACGCCTCGGGCACGAACACGATGTCCAGGCCGGCCTTCTCGTAGTCGGCGAGCTCGGCAACGGTCTCGGAAAAGCCGCCGGCGTAGTTCAGTGACATCCCGATGCGCATGTGAGCAGGTCCTTTCACCAGCTAGTCGCCGGAGATCGCTGGGCCGGCGGGTGCCGCCATCGGATCCCGTTCCGGCCCTGGTTGTCAAGGCCGAACGCGGGCGGCCGGGCCGGCCTGGTCCGGCGCCGCCAGCGTGGCGATCGCCCGGAGCGCCAGCTCGTACGACAGCAGGCCGAACCCGGCCACGGTGCCGTCGGCCACCCCGGCCACCACGGAGGTATGCCGGAACGTCTCCCGCGCCGCCGGATTGGTCAGGTGCACCTCGACCAGGGGGGCGGTGCGCATCGCCAGCGCGTCCCGCAGCGCGTAGGAGTAGTGCGTGAACGCGGCCGGGTTGAGCACCACCGGCACCCGGCCGTCGGCCGCCTCGTGCACCCAGCCGAGCAGCTCGGCCTCGTCGTCGGTCTGCCGGACCTCGACCCGCAGGCCGAGCTCGCGTCCGGCCGCCACGCACGCCTCGGCCAGGTCCTGCAGCGTGGCCGTGCCGTAGACCTCGGGCTCCCTGGACCCGAGCCGCGCCAGGTTCGGGCCGTTGAGCACCAGCACGTCCCGCATCAGCCGCTCACTCTGCCTCCCGCTCGCCTACAGGGCGCCTTTCAGCCCCTCCGGCTCGCTTATATCCGCGTACGCCTGCTCGAGCAGGTCCTCCGGCGGGTCGTTCAGGATGCCGGGCCGGGCCAGCCCGTCCAGCACCACCAGCCGGAGCTCGGAGGCCCGGGACTTCTTGTCCACCGCCATCGCCTCCCGCAGCTGAGGCCAGGCCCCGGACCGGTAGCAGGTCGGCAGGCCGACCGCGGCCAGGACCGCCCGGTGTCGCTTCTTGGTGGCCTCGTCGAGCCGCCCGGCCCGCCGCGCCACCGCGGCCGCGTAGACCAGGCCGATCGCGACCGCGGCGCCGTGCCGGATACGGTAGCCCTCGGCCCGCTCGATCGCGTGCCCGAGAGTATGCCCGTAGTTGAGCATCTCCCGCGGGCCGGCCTCACGCAGGTCTGCGCTCACCACCGCGGCCTTCACCCGGACCGCGCGCTCGATGAGCTCGCGCTCGTGCGGCCCGCCCGCCCGTGCCGATCCGTCCGGGTCAGCCTCGATCAGCTCGAGGATCACCGGATCGGCGATGAACCCCGCCTTGATCACCTCGGCCAGGCCGCTGGCGTACTCCTCCCCGGGCAGCGACGCGAGCACGGCCGGGTCGGCGAGCACCCCGGCCGGGGGGTGGAACGCCCCGACCAGGTTCTTGCCCTCGGCGATGTTGATGGCCGTCTTGCCGCCGACCGCAGCGTCCACGACCGCGAGCAGCGTCGTCGGCACCAGCACGAGCGGGACGCCGCGGAGCCAGGTCGCGGCGGTGAACCCGGCCAGGTCGGTGGCCGCCCCACCGCCGACTCCGACAATCGCGTCGCGGCGGCCGAGCCGGTGTGCTGCGAGCCGCGACCACAGCCTCGCGGCGACAGCGATGTCCTTGGCCGCCTCGCCGTCGGGAATCTGCTCGGCGTGCACCAGGTACCCGCCGTCCCGCAGGGCCTTGCAGGCGGGGCTGGCGATCTGGCCGAGCCCGGCCGGATGGATGACCACGACCGTGCGGGCCTCCGGGCCGACCACCGACGGCAGCTCGCGGAGGGCGCCGTTGCCCACGAGCACTTCGTAGGGCCGCTCGCCGCCGACGCCGATCCTGGTCATGCTCACGCTCGCCTCCAAGGCCCCACCCACCTCCCATCCCCCTTCACTGCCTCCAGCTCGCTCACCGCGGCCCGGCGATCTGGGCCGCGACGTCGGCGGCGATGTCGTCGGGCGCCCGGCCGTCGGTGGTCACGGTGATCCGGGCCAGCTTCTCGTAGACCGGCAGCCGCTGCTCGAGCAGCTCCCTGAGCCTCGCGCGCGGGTTGCCGATCAGCAGCGGCCGCGGCGTGTCCATGCCCACCCGCTTGGCCGCCGCGGCGAACCCGGTCGCCAGGTAGACGACCGGCAGCCCGGCCAGCAGCCGCTGCGTCCCGGGGTCCAGTACGGCGCCGCCGCCCAGGGCGATCACATGGCCGCGAAGAACGACCGCCCGGGCCACGGCCTCGCGCTCCAGCGCGCGGAACGCCGCCTCCCCGTCCTCGACGAAGATGTCGCCGACCGGCTTGCCCGCCGTCGCCTCGACCTGCGCGTCGGTCTCCACGAAGCCGGCCCCGAGCCGGGTCGCGAGTAGCGGCCCGACCGTGGACTTCCCCGCGCCGGGCGGGCCGATGAGGATCGCTACGGGCCCGGCCGGCTCCCGGGGCGCCGGGCCGGGGCCGGTCAAGAGATCACCAGCGATTCCAGGTAGCCGCGCAGGTTGCGGCGCGCCTCGGCGACCGAGTCGCCGCCGAACTTCTCCATCGCCGCGTCCGCGAGCACCAGCGCGGCCATCGCCTCCGCCACCACTCCGGCGGCCGGGACCGCGGTGACGTCGCTGCGCTGGCTGATGGCCTTGGCGGGCTCGCCGGAGCGCACGTCCACGGTGTCCAGGGCCCTGGGCACGGTGGAGATCGGCTTCATCGCCGCCCGCACGCGTATCACCTCGCCGGTGCTCATGCCGCCCTCGATCCCCCCGGCCCGGTTGGTCCGCCTGCTCACGCCGCTGCGGCCGCCCTCGATCTCGTCGTGCGCGGCCGAGCCCCGGCGGCGCGCGGTGGCGAAGCCGTCGCCGATCTCCACTCCCTTGATGGCGTGGATGCTCATCAGCGCTCCGGCGAGCCTGCCGTCGAGCCGCCGGTCCCAGTGCACGTGGCTGCCGAGCCCGGGCGGGGCGCCATGGACGGCCACCTCGATCACGCCGCCGAGGGTATCGCCCTCCTTGCGCACCCGGTCGATCTCCTCCTGCATGGCCGCGCTCGCCGCCGGGTCCAGGCAGCGTACTGGGTCCTCGTCCACCCGGGTGCTGTCTTCGGGCCGCGGGATCAGGCCCTCGGGGATGCACACCGAGCCGATCGAGACCACGTGACTCACGATCTGAATCCCGAACGCCTGACGGAGGTACCGCCGGGCGACCTCGCCGAGCGCCACGCGGGCGGCTGTCTCCCGCGCGCTCGCCCGCTCCAGGACCGGCCGGGCGTCGTGGTGACCGTACTTCTGCATGCCCGCCAGGTCCGCGTGACCGGGGCGGGGGCGGGTCAGCGGGGCATTCCTGGCCTGGTCGGCCAGCTGCGCGGCGGCCACCGGCTCGGCCGACATCACGGTCTCCCACTTCGGCCACTCGGTGTTGGCCACCCGTATGGCGACCGGGCCGCCGAGGGTCACGCCGTGCCGCACCCCGCCGGTGATCTCGGCCTCGTCCTGCTCGAACTTCATCCGCGCGCCCCGGCCGTACCCGGACCGCCTCCGGGCCAGGGCGGCCGCGACATCCGCGGTGGTGATCTGCACGCCGGCCGGCATGCCCTCGCAGATCGCCACGAGCGCGCGCCCGTGCGATTCTCCCGCGGTCAGCCAGCGCAGCATGCTGCCGATCCTGCCATGCGGGCGGGACCACTCGTCACAACGGCGTGACCGCGACCCCGATGCCGCGCCGCAGCCGGCCGCCCAGCCGCGTCATCACCTCGGCCCCGAGCAGCCCGACCGACTCGCTGGCGGTGGCCGGGGCGCAGCCAGCCGCGAGTGTCACCTCGATCAGCATGTCATCCCCGCCCTGGCCGGCCGCGACGCTGAGCCCGGTGATCGCCGCCTGGCCGGCGGCGGCCGCCCGCACCGCGCTCAGCACGTCCGGGTCCTCGTGCGGCAGCGGGACCGGCTGGCCGTGGGCCAGGGCCGCCAGCCGCGCGCCATCGATGGCCAGCGGGACCGGCCCGGCGATGTCCACGACGACAGCGCACGAATCGGCGACGGCCGCACGCCACACCAGGTCGGCCACGGCGGGCACCGGGCGTGCGTCCGGCCGCCACCTGGCCAGCGCATCCAGGCACGTGAACGCGGGAATGGCCCGCCTGCCATCGCGCCCGACCAGCGTGGGAAGCGACATCTCGCTGCCCTTCTCGCCGCCCTGGGTGCTGCCGCCCGGCGCGGCGGCGTTCCTCGCTGTGTCGACCGCTCGCCTGCCGGGCGCCTTGAGGCCCTTCGGCTCGCTCACTGCGGCCACGACCGGCACGAGCAGCCGCGAGCCGGCCAGCGTCGCCAGCGCGGCCTGCTCGCTGCCCTCGCCTGAGGCGAACGCCGCCAGGGCGGCAGCCGCCCGCGGGTCGGCGGAGCCGTCGTCGTCGCGGAACTTCAGGTCGCCACCGGCCAGCACGGACATTACTCAACTGTAGGCCGGCTCCTGCGGCGGCCCGGCCTCCGGCCGGAGTCTGCGCAGCTAGCCTTGCTGCTGAGTACGGGCGGTTCAGCGGAAGCAGTTGAGGACGCATTTGGCGGTGTGAGACTCTCAGGGAACTGCATCAACGTCTGAACCACAGGGGAACGCGTGCAGCAGGTTGAGCAGGCATCCGTGGCGATCCAGTCGGGGACGCTCATGCAGAAGGCGATCCCGCCGCGGCTCGTCGAGCCGTATCTGACGGGGCGCCGCGCGGTCATCGCCGGGTTCGTCTACCGGGTGCAGGACAGCTCCTTCGCCGACCCGGCAGAGTACTACGAGGCGCTGGACCTGGGCTATCAGGGCTCGGACTTCGGCCCGGACATCGCGGAGGTGTACGTCTTGCGCTGGAATGCCGTGGGCCCCGAGTCCTACCAGGTCCCCTACTCCTCCGAGCGGGGCGGTGACTGGTCGGAGAAGCCGCCGTTCACTGGAACCGGCTACACCTCCTCCCGCTCGCACGTGGTCGCCGAGTTCTACCTCGATCCGGTGCCTGTCCCCATAGGAGCCGAGATCTACCGGATCATCCCCGGGGGGTCCGAGTTCATCGCCAGGTTCGACGGGCAGGTCTGGCTGCGCCCGGTGGGGGCGGGCTGAGCCATGCGCTACCGGCTGATGGCGACCTATCGCGGGGTCCCATACGAGGCGGGCATCGGTCCCACCGACGGGGACGTGATGCTCTTCGCCGCCTGCCCGCCGCCGGAGGAGCTCGGCTTCGAGCCCGCCACCGGCCACTGGCGCAAGCAGCTGCGGATCCAGGACGTCCAGGGGCTGTGGGAGTCCAGGCCCATGGGCACGTTCCGGGGCGACCGCTGCATCGTGCTCGACGATCTCGGCGACCGGCTGCACATCGCCTACCTGGGACACGATGCCTACCAGGCGGAGCAGCTCGGCTACTGGCAGGTAGACCGCGGCGTGTTCGAGCTGGTGACGCCGCGCGACGAGGTCACCGAGATCATCGAGGAGCGCCTCGATTATCCGCGCCGGGCGAACGGGCAAGATCCGGTCGCCGGGGAGGCCGGCCCGGCAGCCGGCCTCCCGCCCGCGCGGTTCGCGCCCGTCTCGCCGCCGCCCGTCTCCGATATGCAGCGGGACCTCGCCATGATCCCGCCCACCAGCGAGCCTCCGCTGCCCCTGGAGGCGGCGGCGCTGCGCGCGGCGTCAGCCCGCACGCTGCAGCAACCGTTGCCCCAGGCCCCGCCGGACCAGATACAGCCGGCCCAGGCCCCGCCGGCCCAGATTCAGCCCGCCCCGGAGCCGCAAGCCCAGCCACCCAAGCCGGGGCCGGCGTCGCCCCGCCGCAGGCGTTCCGCGCTTCGCCGGCTGGCCACGCAGCGGATCTTCTCGGAACTTGCCGGCCTGGCGGCGATACCCCCGTCTGCCTACGCGGTGGGCGAGGAAGTTGACGGGGCGATGTGCCTGATCCACACCCCCGAAGGGTTCGAGGTATTCAATGCCGCCGCCGGGTCCCGGCATGAGGTGCGCCTTTTCGACGACGAGGAGTCGGCCTACTTCTACCTGTTCGGCATCCTGGCCGCCGAGGCGGTCCGGACCGGCCGACTAGTGCCGAAGGACTAGAGCGATCCTCCCTGTCGGTCTTATAACCGGTGGCCCTGCCAAGAAGCCGATGAATGTGAGCTTGCGCACACAGGAGTGAACTGAACTCACTTTCACGGCGGTCAAGACCCGCTCTGGCGAACTGCTTACCGTGACGAAGACGATGAAATGGGACGAAGCACTACCGCAGCGCAGCGGGTGGCTGCCCAGCCAGCCACCCGGCCCATAACCTCGTTATCTGACCAGCGCTCTGGCGCCGAAGGACTGGCCGACGATTGTAATCGAGAGGTCCCGAATCTCCCCCGCTGACTGAGAACTACATCTTGTTGTTGGCGAAGTTCGCCCGCATGCGCCGCCGGGGCCGCTATCGTGCAAACTGTCGACGGGGCTGAAGGTCCCCCCGCTCCCCAAGCAGCCCCGTCGGCACTCAATAGCCGGGTCCGGCCTCGGTCAGCGTGCCGGGAAAGTAAGAGGGACGGCATGACCAAGCTGGCCTCGATCCCGCTCACCGGAACGCAGTACCGGATATCCGCCGGTGACTACTGCGCAACGGTCACCGAACTCGGCGCCGGCCTTCGCGTATTCCGATATCGTGATCAGCCCGTTATCGCCGAATATGAGGCCGACGAGCTCCCCCCGGGCGCTTCGGGCCAGTTGCTCGCTCCGTGGCCGAATCGCATCGATGGCGGCAAGTACGCCTTTGACGGCGCCAGCTACCAGCTCGACCTGAGCGAGCCCGCGCGCGGCAACGCCATTCACGGCCTGACCCGGTGGGCTGGCTGGCAGCCAGCCGCGCAGGCGGCCGACGCGGTGCAGCTAAGGCATGTGCTGTACGGGCGGCCCGGATTCCCGTTCTGCCTGGACCTGACCGCGGAGTACCGGCTCAGTGCCTCCGGCGGACTGCGGGTCAGCGTGACGGCGAGCAACGCGGGCAGCCGCCCCGCGCCGTACGGCACCGGCTCGCACCCCTATCTGACCGCCGGCACCCCGCTGGTCGACGACTGCGAGCTCGAGCTGCCTGCCGCGCTGTGGCAGCCGGCCGACGAGCGCGGCATCCCGCAGGGCCAGCCGGAGGACATTACCGGAACGCCCTACGACTTCCGGGTGCCGCGCCTGGTGGCCGGCACACAGGTCGATCACGCGCTCACCGGGCTGACCCCGGGCCCGGACGGCCGGGCCTGGGCCCGGCTGAGCGGTGCGGGCGTTCAGATAGCGTTCTGGGCTGGGCAGGGTTACCGGTGGCTGCAGGTGTTCACCGGCGACGCCCTGGACCCAGCGCGCCGCAGGCGGGCAATCGCCATCGAGCCCATGACCTGCCCGCCGAACAGCTTCGCAACCGGGACGGACCTGCTGATCTTGCAGCCGGGCGACAGCATCACCCACGCCTGGGGCATCGAGGCCCGTCATGCTGGCAGCAGTCAGTCCTGACCCGCGGCCGGCTCGCGCGGCCGGACCAGCCCGGCCAGCCGCTCGAGGTCGGAGGGCGTGTCCAGGTCGTCCGGCCGGCCGGTGTCGCCGCACTCCACCGACGTGACCAGGTCCGGGTGCGCGCGCAGGAACGGCCGCGCCCCGGCATCGCCGACGGCCAGGGCGATGACCCCGCCCCAGTGCTCGCGAGCGAGCAGGACCGGATTGCGGGGCGCGCCGTGATAGGCCGCCACCGCGATGCTCGCGCCGGCGGCGTATGCGGCGATCAGGCGCCGCACCGCCTCGGGCTCGACCAGCGGCTGGTCCACCAGCGCGATCACGGCGGCATGGCAGCTGTCCGGCACGGTGGCCAGGCCGGCCGCGAGCGACGAGCCCATGCCGCGGCGCCAGTCCGGGTTCTGCACGGTAAGCACGCCGGGCAGGTCGACGGCCACGGCGCCGGTGACCACGACGATCGGCGCCGCGCCGCCGTCACGGAGTAGCGCGACGCCGCGCTGGGCGAGCGGCTCCCCGCCGAGCTCGACCAGAGCCTTCGGCTGCCCGAGCCTGCTGCCCTCGCCCGCGGCGAGCAGGATCCCGGCGACTCCAGCTGACGGCACGCCTGCCAGGCTATCTCGCGGAGCCTGCTCCGGCGCGGGGATGGGGGGTCGCCTCGCTGGATCGTTAACCGGGATATCCGCGCAGGTCGCGGGCGTAGTGCTTGATCCGCGGGCCCGGCCGCCGGCCGGTGCGCGGACCGGGCCCGCCGGCGCCTGGGATGTCCGTTTTGCGGAGCGCCCGGGCTGAAACGTGGTCACAAGCGGTCGTGGGAACAGCCGCTGCTGACCACAAAGCCCGCCAGCTGGACCGGACGGGCGGAATCTTGTGCGATGCCCAAGGGCATGATCTTCGTCAGCGGCTGACCCCGAGCACGCGGGCCTGATTAGCCACGGGCCTGATCAACCACGGGCCTGATCCGCCACGGCTCAGCCGTGATGGATCCGGCCCGTGGTCCCGGTGAGCGGGCGCCCGGAGCCGCCCCAGCGCAGCTGGATCAGCTCCGCGGCGATCGCGACCGCGGTCTCCTCGG
>WNFI01021991.1_pt1 | contig 13243 bp, 14 predicted proteins | sample 5400471 | NCBI WGS metagenome assembly WNFI01 (sample SAMN13153348, study PRJNA577476) | soil metagenome | isolation source: 100 cm saprolite on Douglas fir-dominated hillslope | place: USA:California | collected 2013-09-17
CCCATTGGCGTTTCGTTGTCGGTGCTCATCGTACTTCCTCCCTCGCTTCACTCTAGCAGGCTTGTAAACGGGAGTTTTCAAGTCTGGCTCTGTGCCTTTCACTATAAATGAGCCTGCGGCAAAAATCAAGCGATTCTTGTACCTGGAAATGGTGACGTTGGTTATGAGCATAGTCCATAACCAACGCCACCATTTCCAGGGTCTGGGCGCTGGAAGCGCGACTCTACTATTCAGATCTGACGCGTCAGCCTTTACAGGTCGATGGCGGGCAGATTATGCATACCGAGCGCGAACGAGATCTCACCACCATGGTGCAGATCATGTTCGATCAGATGCCAGATGACCCATTGGCGAGTGAAGGTCTCTTCCTCGCCATTGTCGTCGGTATCATGGAAAATTTCATCCAGATCGGCAATCGTCCAACGCTGAAGCGCATCCTGGATCACCTGCCAGGTTGCTTCTAATCCACTGACCAGTTCGGCAGCGGATCTCGTATGATCTGCATGGTCCCACGTCCCGAGTGAGACAAGATTTTCGTCGCCTTCTTTGAGCACGTAATACAGCCAGCGAGCACGCGCGCCGATGATATGGTTTGCAATCGTGCCAATGGAGCGCAGGTGCGGCGCTGCCCGCAGAGTAAGTTGCTCTGCCGAAAGTGGGGACAGTGCGTGAATCAGGTGGTGTTGATAACCATCCCAACCCTTGTAGAGTGGTGCTAGTGAAAAAGTACGTTCGATCATGAATATTTCCTCATTCCTTGTCTGCTAAAAACCGTTGTTTGTTACAACGTTGCTTATCCTCAGTGGCCTGTTCAAGCTGATTGGTCGCGCAGTGCATCCAGGTCTGGGTCAGTGCGCGCAAATTCCCTGAGAGCAGGATACAGCGCGAATGCCTGTTGCAAGGCTGGCTTCGCTTTCTCCAGCAAGATATGCGTGGCATAGAAGCAGGCCAGATTATAGAGGATAGAGCCCTTTAATATGTCGGGCACCTCAGCGTCAATGACTCTGCTGGCCCAAACTTCATATGTATCTATCGCGCGTGCTAGATCGTTCCGTTCGGAAAGGTAATATCCCAGGTGAATCTGGGTATGTTCGTAGCAATTACCCATGAAGGAGATGTACAGCGGCATTCCATCGTGCATCCAGTCGAAGCGATTGACGGCTGTCAGATCTTCTTCTGTCAATTGCTCTGTGAGGGCAATGAGCTCGGCGTAGACCTGATCAGATTCTGAGAGAATATCTGGCCACGACCGATAGCGGTTCTTCTCGAAGATAATAGGATTGACCTGCTCAAAGTCTCCAGATTTCGGCTGTGGCTCCTGGCGAAGGAGAGCCTGTAACCTGAGCACGAGCTGCTGACTCCAGTACGTCAGATGGGCTACATGATCTTTGGCAGACCAGGAGTCTGGTTCGCCAATGCAATTGAGTTCGTCAGGGGACAACTCCTGGAAAAAAGCATTCTGACTGATCTGCGCTTGACGCAAGAGATCGGACAATATGGGCTTAAAAAGCTGTTCGGTCACGGTTGTTTTTCCTTATTTCTTTGCTATCAGGGCACAAATTATCCCTGGAGAGGCATTGAAAGTGGAGGCGGTGCACCTGAAGACAGGCAAAGATGTGGCCGCTAGTGAGCAGCCCGAACTCTGCGTTGAGAATGCTATGCAAGCGGTGTAAAAACCTGGGGATATGCCAAAAACCGCTACGAATTCACTCGTGGGCGATTCAGGATTTTCCATGCATAGCTGGTGAGGTGCATAGCTCCATTGAGATGAATGTTTTGTCCATACATTTTTCCTCCTTTCAGCTCTGAAGAATTCTTTTCGGTTGGCTGAGTATACCATAGCGTTCGCTGCTTTTCAATCTGCCTTTCTCCCCTGATATTTGATCTATCCTCATTTTCCAGCAGGGCTTTTCAATTTTCGTGGACGAGGGACATTTGTTTTTTGACGAACAACATGGTAAGCTATATAAAATAAATAAACACGTATGGTATTTGTCTTCGGGGCAAGGTGAGGGAAACGTTGGTTTCCCAATTCCTGATCGGCGGTATAGCCCGCGAGCCGTTCTCATGTTGAGAATAGCAGGATCTGGTGAAATTCCAGAGCCGACGGTATAGTCCGGATGGGAGAAGACAAGCTGCACAGGGCTATGGTGGCCGAGAGCAGTTCCACGCTGGTGGAACCTGTTTTGTTCTCTCTTTCATCATATGTTCGCGTCTGAGGAAGTCCTTGCCTCAGGCTGTGTTTGCATTCTCCTCCTATCCAGTCTTTACCCCTAATTCCTTTCCTGCCTCCGCTGCAAACTATCTTGTTTGTGAAGGAGTGTTTCATCATCGTCGGTCAGGGGGCTACCGCGCCTCCCTATGGTCCCCACGCGGAAGTTCAGGCTCTAGCGCAGGCTGGCGAGGCCGCGCACGGCTCAACGCTCTACGTTACCCTGGAACCTTGCTGCATCTCTGGCCACACTCCTCCCTGTACCGCCGCAATCATTGCTGCCGGGGTGCGGCGCGTGGTGATCGGTACACGCGATCCCAATCCACGTGTGCATGGGCAAGGTATAGCGCAGTTGCATGACGCGGGTATCGAAACTGTCCTGCTGAAGGACTGTCAGGAAGCCCGCGAGGCAGTGGAACTGATTCGCCCGTTCGCAACTTTGATTATCAGTGGCCGTTCGTATGTGACGGCGAAATGGGCCATGACCCTGGATGGCAAGCTCGCCTCGCGAACCGGGGACGCGCGCTGGATCAGTAAACCGGATGCTCGGTCATGGGTACACGATTTACGCGATCGCGTCGATGCTATCCTGATTGGTGCCGGGACCGCGCGCGCTGACAACCCCCGTCTGACTGTACGCCTCACGCCTGAAGAGATGCGCTGGACGCGTACACCGCGCACGCGGTTCCCAGTGCGCGTAATTATGACCACCAACGGTGCTCTGCCTACTGACCTGCTGCTCCTTCAGCCAGAACTTGTTAACGACGCCTGTATTTTGATTGGCGAAACCTGTCCACGCGCAACGCGCCAACAATTGGAAGATTGTGGTGTTGAGGTGCTGGCAGTAGCGGTGAACGCGGACGGACAGCTTGATCTGCGCGCCGCCCTGCAAGTATTGGGGCAGCGCGACATCATGCACGTGCTGCTCGAAGGGGGCGCGCGCCTGCTGGGGAGTGCGTTCGATCAGGGCTGTATCGACCATGTCGCGGCTTTTGTCGCACCTAAACTGGTGGGTGGCCGCTCCGCGCCATCGCCGCTTGCTGGCCAGGGATTGGAGTTGATGGAACACGCTTATCAGTTGCGGAATATACGTACGACGCAGTTTGAAACTGATATTTTGGTTGAAGGTGACATAACAAGCGAAAAATGAGGTTTGCTATGATGGGAAAAAGTGAGGCACGTGCTGAACGCCAGTTGACCATCGCGGAAGCGGTACGCGAAGTGCAGGCTGGCCATATGGTTATTCTCTGTGACGACGAGAACCGCGAGAACGAGGCGGATATCTGCCTGGCGGCCCAATTCGCCAGCGCTGAGACGCTCAATTTTATTCTACACCAGGCCTGCGGACTGATTTGCGTTGCGCTGACTGGCGCACGTCTGGATGAACTGCGTATTCCGCTGGCGGCGCGTGGCGGCGAGCCTTTGCAGGGTACAGCCTTCACTGCTTCCGTTGACGCCTGCTCTGGCACGAGCACAGGGATCTCCGCGAGCGATCGGGCTACGACCATTCGTACGCTAATCGATGCTACCACGCGACCGCAAGATCTGGCCTATCCCGGCCATGTTTTTCCGCTGCGCGCTCGGTCCGGTGGCACATTGGAGCGGCGCGGGCATACCGAAGCTGCGGTCGACCTCATGCGTATCGCTGGCCTGGAGCCTGGCGCGGTGATCTGCGAGATTCTAGGAGACGATGGCGAGTCGGCACGCGGCGCGCAATTGCTGGAGATGGCGCGTCGCTGGAATCTGGGCCTGCTCTCGGTCGATGCGATCGCGCGCTATCGCTCAGCCCATCGTGTCAGTCGCATCAGCGAGACGGCGCTGCCCACTGCTGAGGCCATATTCAGGCTGCTCCACTACCGGGAAATCGAGACCGGTCTCGACTATCTCGTGCTGCTGCTGGGCGACGTTCAGGGACGAGCGGATACGCTGCTACGCCTGCACTCGGCCTGTATGACGGGCGAGGTCTTTGGCTCGCAGCGTTGCGACTGCCAGGCGCAGATGCGCGCGGCCTTGCGCGCAATCGCAGCCGAGGGACATGGAGCGCTGCTTTACCTGCCGCAAGAGGGTCGCGGCATCGGGCTGTCCGGCAAATTGCAGGCGTATCGCTTGCAAGAGCAGGGTTATGACACGATTGAGGCCAACGAACGCCTGGGTTATCCAGCCGACGCGCGCACCTATAACAGCGCGGGCGAGATTCTGCGTGATCTTGGCATCACCTCTGCGCGTCTGCTGACCAACAACCCGGTCAAGCTTCAGGCACTACGCGAGCGTGGTATCAATGTTGAGCGCGTCGCTCTCGAGACGCTGCCAACCGGGAGCAATAGCTATTATCTGCAAACGAAACGCCAGCGTTTCGGCCATCTCTTAACGGATCTTCCCGATGTGCCTCTGACCGTCCAACCATCCTAGAAAGCGAAGGAGCAACTAGCTATGACACCTACTCCCACGCCATTTCTCCTGCACGAGCCACAGTTGGATGGTTCTGGACTCACTATCGGCCTTGTCGTGGCTCGCTATAACTGGCCGATTACTGGTGTGTTGCTGCAACAGGCGCGTGAGGAATTACTGCAACTGCATGTGGATGAGCGGGACATCCATATTGTTTACGGGCCCGGTTCCTACGAACTGGCGACCCTGGCGCAGGCCATGCTACGAGGCGGCTCGTACGACGCGCTGATCTGCTTTGGTTGCGTCATGCGCGGAGAGACGCGCCACGATGTGGTGGTGAGCGATGCCGCCGCTCAGGGTATTCAACGAGTGGCTCTGGATGTGCATGTGCCGATCATTTTTGGCGTGATCTGCGCCGAGAATCAGCAGCAGGCTGAGGCGCGCATCCCCCGTGGCCGTGAATGTGCGCGTGCCGCCGTCGAGATGGCGCGCGCGATCAGATTATTGAGCAAAGGTGTGAGAAAGGACGAATAACGAATGTTTACAGGGATTGTCGAAGAGGTTGGCACGTTGTTGCGTTGTGAGCCGACCGGGCTGGTTATTCAGGCTCACGCGATTCTGCAAGATGTCGCGATCAAGGATAGCGTCGCGGTTGATGGTACCTGTCTGACCGTAACCGCGCGCGGCGAGGACTGGTTTCGCGTTGATACGATGCCGGAGACGTTGCGCTGTACGCGTCTGGGCACGTTGGTATCTGGCGATCCTGTCAACCTGGAACGTTCGCTGGCGGCCAACGGGCGTATCGGCGGACATATGGTGCAGGGGCATATCGAGGCTACCGCGCCAGTGCTCGCGCTCACGCCCGATGGCATAGGTTTGAGCGTTGAAATAAGCCTGCCTGAGCAACTGACCTCTCTTATCATCGCCAAGGGTTTTATCGCCATCAACGGCGTCAGTCTCACCGTGGTTGAGCGTCAGGCCGACCGCTTCTCTGTGGCCCTGATCCCCTATACCCGCGAATATACCAACCTGGGCCAGGTACAGGTGGGAACGCTGCTCAATCTAGAAAGCGATATCCTTGGCCGTTATATTGTACAGTACATGCAACAGCAAGAGAAGATCTCCTGGAAAGAGCAGGGCGAAAAACTTGTGATAGAATAAAGCGCGACAACAAATCCGTTGAGAAAGACGTTTTATGATTGATACCACACGCCTTACGACCCTTTTGCATTTCTTCGAAACCATTGACCAGTTTAAGACTGTGTATAGAGCGAACTATATCAGTGAGCAGAGTAGGCATGAAAACGATGCCGAGCACACCTGGCATATGGCAATGTTTGCCTTACTCTTGCATAAAGAACTGAGCATTGAGACCGATATCGAGCATACGCTCAAGCTTATTTTGACGCACGATCTGGTGGAAATCTACGCGGGCGATACGCCCGCCTTTGATGACGCTGGACACCTCGACAAGGATGAGCGTGAGGAGCGGGCTGCCCAGGCGTTATTTGCACCATTGCCAGAGGATGTGCGTACACAAATATATGGCTGGTGGAGGGAGTTCGAAGAGTGCAGAACACCTGAAGCCAGGTACGCGCGCGCCGTGGATAAATTACAGGCGTTCGCTCAGAACGTGTTTTCCCAGGGACGCAATTGGCGCGAGAACGGCGTCACAGCAGAGAAGAGCCGAGCCATCAATCGTGCCGCGCGCGAATTTGATCCAGCCCTGACCCAAGCATTTGAACTACTTTACCAGCGAGCGGCAGGCGAGCAACTCTGGCCTGAACAAGAACAGGGTTGCTAGCAGTTGACGAACACCCGTTCCTATGCTATACTTTCCTTACTGTTGATGCACGATTGATGCATCACTGGCCTGTGTCATCAGGTCAGAAACCTGGGTCGTAGATCGGTCCAGGTCTGCGGCTACGGTTGCCCGCAACAGGCCTTCGGGCTTGCCCACCTGAAGTGGGAACAAAGATAACAGTCTCCTGCGCTGTGCTCTCAGATGAGAGGAGAGCTAGGAGAGTACTACCTTTCAGCAACGGTTAACTCCCAATCTCTCTGTAGAGGCGAGGCTGTTAAGGGCTACCGCTTCTACAGAGAGATTGGGCAGAGCAGACATCTCACTTTTCCTCGATTTCAGTCAGCTTTTTCGGCTCAATGCTCAGCGGCTTTACTTTGCCTTCAAGTGTGTATGTGGGGAGTTCCTCTTTGCGGAAGCGTTTGTAGAATCCACTGGTCAAGGCACGTAAACGGTCGGCATTCAAGGTCTTGCCGCCCTCGTAATATTCCAGGGCCACCTCGCCAATCGACCACGTGGCGGCTCCAGCAATCGCCCCGGCTATGATATCGCCCCCGAAAGGCACCGCTTTGGCGACCTGCTCAGCCAGGAAGCGTAGGCCCAGGCCGCTGATCATCGTGACCACCAGCTCGCGTGCGTGTTTCACAGCGTCTGCGGAGTCGATCGGCTCGCCGTAGAGCGCGGCCATGCGCAGAACCAGGCGCACCTGCGTGCCGATGAGAATGGGGATATCAACCAGCGGGATCGGCTCCAGACCGGCTGCCAGGCTGACCAGAGTCGCATTACGGATAATGCGCTGGGCTGCCTCGCGTCGATAGGCTGGTAGCTCGCGCCCGATTACCAATGCTGCCTCAGGACTGGCCGAGATCATAGCCGGAACCAACTCTTCCGCTACGTTCGTACCAGAGCGCGCGGAAATCGGGATCACACCCGCGATACCCAGACGCATCGCGACATCATTCGCTAGATCGTCGCCAGCCTGCGTATTTTTCAGCGTATCGATCTTATTGACCGCCACGATAGTTGGCTTCTCCAGCTTCTTAATCGTCATCAGCAGGTTACGATCATCGGGCGATAAACCTTTTTCGCCATCCACCAGAAAGACCACCAGGCTGGCTTGCGTCATGCCCGTTTCCATGACATCCGGCAGATGTCCGGGTGTATCGATCAGCGTGAACGGGCCAAAATCGGTGCGAACCAGGGTTTTGGTTGTGCCAGCCTGCGGTGAAACCTCGGAAATCTGCTGGCCTTTCAACTGGTTGAAGAGCGTGCTTTTGCCAGTATTCGGTTGTCCCACGATCACAATCGTATTGCCCAGGCCCTCCAGCACCTCTTCCTGTGCCTCTTTCCAGTTGATAGCCTTCATAAACCCGCGTATCATGCCAATATTGGCAGGCAGGCCGGTGAGCGTGCTCATGCCTATCTTGCGCCAGTCGGGAGGGCTGTTGCGTTTTTTCCAGCCAGTTTTGATCACTCTCTGCTGAATATCCTTTTTCGCCTTTTTCTCATCTGGCAATTTTGCTACCGCCTGCTTTGTTTCACGATCCTCTTCTGGTTCTGAGAGGAGAACCAATGTATCATCCTCATTCTCTTCTTCTGGTAAAAGGATCAGCGCGTCCTTTTTACCGCCTGATCCTGTCAGGAGGACCAGTGTATCGTCAGAGCTTTGCGACTCTGGCAATAGGACCAGCGCATCATCTTCATCTTTAAACTCTGATTGATCTTTTTTAGTCACACGCTTTTCCTTCTCTAGCGAGAGCCGTAAGTATAGCAGCCGGACTTGCTATCATGCTCTTTACTTTCTCTATTATACTCTACCTGGTTTCTTTCGTTAAAGGATTATGTCTCCTCTTCAATTACGTATGAGCAGCCATTTCGGTCAGATACCCCAGTCTAAAGACGCAGGGCTTGTGTCTAAGCTCCACCTCAATTCAGCATATCGAAGCCGACGTGCTGCTTTGGTTTCGGTGCTTGACCCATCAGGGCGCTCCGACAACACGCCCGTAACTGCGCAGTCTTGCCGGGCAGCCAACGTTCTCATCGCAAGATTCCTGACCCCCACCAGATCGGCATGGAGTGTGTAATGGCAGTTTTGACAGACGAACAGCAAGCCCTTCTTGGGCCGATTGGCGGGCGCACGATGGCCGCATACCGGGCACGCTTGCGAGGTGTGAGGGCGTCCACCTTGATCGCCATACTTCCCTTGCACAAAAGCGTACTGACTCACATAATTGGGTGCGTCACGATACGCCAGTTGGGTTGCACGTAATGCCGCGAACTGTTCTGGCGTCGTATGTAATTTGATTTTTGTGGTAATAACCGTTTTCATATATTGAATGCCACCATAGTTTCACAGAATTGTCAAGAAGGAGGAAACTGTTGAACGAACAAACGTTTGTATTCGGTGCGTATTCCACCTGCGGGCGGCGGCCTATTCATCCCCGGCTTGAAAGCGTGCGGGGTTTCCTAGCCCAGATCTGGTGAACAAACAGGCCAATTGTAAAGAGAACTTGCCACGGTGAGAATGGATCGTCTAAAATCTAAGTACTTACCTGTGCTTGTGTGCTACCCCTTTATCAAGGAAGGAAACCATGGACGAGACATCCATCACTACTAACGCCGCAGAAGCGACCGCAACCGAAACCCTCACCTATGCTAACTACCATAGCATCATCACCGGGGTTGACCGCACCTGGCAATATGGCGGTTTTCCCCTGCCAGACGGCACATTCTGGTACTACCGCGAACCCAATGCCACGATCGTGGTTGAGGGCGATCGCGCGGCGAAATCTCTTTTGAGTGGGAACAAAAGGCGCGTTGTATGGGTACGGCTCCCGGCGATCTCTACGATGGCTTTGTCTCCATGAACCTGCTCGACTTTTCCACCGGCGCGGCTCTGGACTTCTTCGTGTGCAACGATGTCATCTCTACTGTCTACGCCATTCTCCCATTCCCTGGTGTGCCATCCTTGCCCGACAAAGACCTGGCCGACAAACCCAAGTATTTCTGTGATTTCGGCGAACTGCCCATCGAAACAAAACTGGGGCAGCGCCATCGTTACCGCATCAGCTATCATCGCGGCAAAGACGAGGTTGCCTATTTTGTCGATGGCAACGAAGTGGCCAGATATAAAGAAGTGCCAGTCAAATTCAATAGTTTCCTGATCGCGCTTGGCCTGATGACCGAAAAAACGATCGAACACGGCAAGAGCGTCTCAGTCCACGACCAGGTCTTGATTGGCGAGTGGAGCAAATTTGTGATTACGACAACCGAAGAGTAGGTTTGGGGATAGGGATAAATAGTACCGGGTAAAGGGGATTCTTGGCTTCCATTATGCTTCCGTATGAATCGAGTGCCAGGGAGAAGCAGAATCCCTTCCTGCAGGGCTTGTGAATTATTATGAGCAACTCTGTTGGGAAGCAATAATTCACAAGCCCCGTATCAAAAAGGCAGGTACGTTGGACAAATGAGCTCATCATTTCATATACTGAATCTTAGTAGCGTTCTCCTCATACGATAGAAAGCGAAAGAGCATTATGGGACAGCCCTCCCCACAAAATGATCAAGAACAGAAAGCCCAGGTTCAAGCATATTTCAGTCGAACCGCCGCCAGCTATGTCACCAGTGCGTCACATCGTCATGGCAAAGACCTCAAGCGTTTGATCGATCTGGGGGAATGGGAACCACAATACCATGCCCTCGATATCGCAACCGGCGGTGGCCATACCGCACTCGCTGTGGCTCCCTACGTTACCCAGATGACTGTCACCGATCTCACTCCAACGATGCTGGAAACCGCTCGGATCTTTCTGCTTTCTTCCCAATGTGGGGAAAGCAGTGCAAGAAGTCGCCCGCGTACTCAAACCTGGCGGCCTGTTTTTGCTGATTGATAACATCGCCCCTGACGATCCTGCGCTGGATATCTTTAACAATACGGTTGAGAAATGGCGTGACCCTTCTCATGGCCGCTCCTATACACAAGGAGAATGGCAAACGTTCTTCGCTCAGGCGGGGCTCCTGATTGAACACGCGGAGACCTTCCGCAAGACGCATCACTATGACGATTGGACCGCCCGTTCGCAGCTTGCGGCATCTGAAAAGGCCGCGCTCGAAGCCTATATTTTGCACAGTGACGTGTCCATTCAGCGCTATTTCGAGGTAAATATCAACGATGACGGCCACCTCAAGAATTTTACGATGGATACGGTCCTCGTGAAGGGACGGAAACCGCTCGCATAGGAGAAGCTAAGGAGCAGCAGGCAAGAAAACCCTGTCCCTTCCAGGCTATTCGCTTGACAGAATTGATTAAAGCATGCTATTCTTGGATAAGAATTTGGTAACGACATAATAGTAATTACAAAGCAGGAACGTATTGGCAAACATGGACATGCAGAATCTCGCAGTTGTCATTCCCGCGTAGGCAATCACGCCGGGCTTACGCCTTTCCGATTGGGCGAAAGAAACCGCTCCTATCAGATCGAGCGAGAAAAACAACGATCTAGTTGTTTGCTCTATCTGGATAAGATACTAGCGATCTAACGGTTTGCCCAAGCGGAATAAGGGCTTACGCGGGTAAAAAAGTGGCGCTTTTGATGCCTCTGCTCACCTCAGGTGAGTAGCTGTTTGTTGTTTTCCTGCATCTCTCGCTTCCCTTTCTTCCCTTTCAGTTGGCGTATGTCGCCGGGCCACACCTTCTCGTGCCCGCTTGTCCTTTCCTATGACACTCCCTGACAGGCACACACGAGCTACTGGCCCCGCTCACGCACCACGTTTGCAGTTTGCCCCCGGCCTGATTGTGCGCAAAAACATTTTTTCACCGGTATCATTTGATGTATTTAAACACTATGCATGTTTATAGAGAAACAGAGGATATGTAACAATGCTACAGGTTAATCACATCTCCCTGGCATATGGGGCACGCGTCATCCTGGATGATATCTCGTTTACCGTTGCACCCGGCGAGAAGGCTGGCTTAATTGGTGTGAATGGCGCGGGCAAAAGCTCGCTCTTGAAAATCATCGGCGCTTATATGGAGTCCGACAAAGGTACGATCACGCGTCCGCGCACTTTCGGCTACCTCGCGCAGGATGTGGCTCACGAAACGTCAGTGGCTGAGGGCACGACGGTGCGCGAGTTTATCTTTAGCAGCACCGGCCTCGATCAGGCGGTGCGCGACTATGAAGAGATGAGTGGTCGTCTGGCTGAGGCCAATGGCGATTTGGAGTATGTGCTGCAGCAGTTTGAGGTGGCTCAGGAGTCGCTGGATCGCCTGGGCTATTACGATGCCGATGCGCGCTCAGAACAGTTGATCTCCGGCCTGAACCTGGGTGGCGTGACCCTGGATCGCCTCGTCTCGACGCTCAGTGGTGGGCAGAAGACCAAACTGGCCCTGGTGCGTCTGCTCTTCCAGGCACCCGACCTGCTGCTGCTCGACGAGCCGACGAACTTCCTGGATGTTGAGGCCACCGGCTGGCTGATGGAGTTCCTCGAACGCTATCGCGGCGCACTGCTCATCATCTCGCACGACCTGGATCTGCTTGACAAGAGCATCACCAAGGTTCTGCGCCTCAACGAGTTTACCCACAAGCTGGAAGAGTATCGCGGCACTTACACCAACTACCTGACCATCACCGGCGACGCCCTGGCCTTGATGGAGAAGACCAAGGCTCAGCAGTCGCGAGAGATTGCTCGTCTGCGCAAAACGTCCGAGAAACTGCGTGGCTTCGGCGCTACCCGTGTCAGCCAGCGTATCTCCGTGGACAAGCGCATTGCAGAGATCGAAGCAAGCGCCCCGCCGATTCCCCAGGCCAGCCGCAAAATGAAAATTGATTTTCCCGTCCGTGAGGGCAGTGGGCAACGGGTCGTCAAAGCTGAGAACCTGAGCAAGAGCTATGGCACACATGAACTCTTCAGTAACATCAACTTTGAGGTTGAGCGTGGCCAGCGCCTGGTCCTGGTGGGACTCAACGGCGTGGGTAAAACGACGCTGCTGCGCACGATGCTCGGTATCGCCCCGTTGAGCGAGGGGTCATTCACTATCGATGACCGCGTGCGCCTTGGCTATTACGCGCAGGAGAACGAGGGCCTGGACTACGATAATACCGTACTGAACGAGGCCACTGCTGTGCTGCCAGAGGACGCCAAACGCGTGCGCGGTGTGCTCGGACGTTTTATGTTTAACGGTGACCGCGTCTTCCAGGATGTTGGCACGCTGAGCGGCGGTGAGAAGACGCGTCTGGCCCTGGCCAAAATGGTCCTCGATGGGCCGAATCTGCTCGTCCTCGACGAACCCACCTCGCACCTCGATGTGCTCTCGCGCAACATCATTGGCGAGGCCCTTGGCAGTTACCGTGGCACGATCATCGCCGTGACTCACGACGTGGATTTCGTGCGTGACCTGCAACCCGATACGTTGCTGCTCATGCCCGAAGGGAAGATGGTGCCCTACGAGAGCAAGCATGAGGAATTGTTGAAACGCGCGTAGACCAGGTGATGGCTCATGGCGGAGATCTCTGCCGTGAACAAAATAGGACGAAAGGGCAGCATTGGTGCTTCGATCCACCATGCTGCCTGTTTTTTCAAGAACGGTAATCATTCATTGATGAGCTTTTCTTCGAGAACCGCAAGATACCTTTCGGGGGATTTACGGAAGCGATGCTGCATGCGCCGTGCCTCGCGGCGATGGTTCAATTCGCTCCGCAAGGCACGCCACCGTGTGAGATCAGTCGGGCAAAGCTCTGTACCACTCAAGGGATGGAGACGTGAAGCAACGGATGCGACAACCCGAACGGCTCCGCGTACTACTAACCCTGGGGAAGCCTGTTTTCGCCCGGTCGCTCGCC
>WNFI01398444.1_pt1 | contig 13243 bp, 20 predicted proteins | sample 5400471 | NCBI WGS metagenome assembly WNFI01 (sample SAMN13153348, study PRJNA577476) | soil metagenome | isolation source: 100 cm saprolite on Douglas fir-dominated hillslope | place: USA:California | collected 2013-09-17
TCCTTGATCTCGATGACCTCTTCGGTGGGCACCAGGACGTCAAAGATCTTGTCGTGCATGTCCATCGACTCGACGCGCTTGAGGAGGTTGTTGCGGACCTTCTCCTCATGGCCCGAGTAGGCGTGGACGACGTACCACTGACTCTCGGCCGGTTGGCTCTTGGCGGTTTCGCTCATCAGCCCGCTCCGTACAAAAAGTTGGTGCCCTTGCCCAGCAGCAGGTCGATGACGGCGATGAAGATCGAGATCGCCACCACGGTGCCGACCACAACGCTGGTCATCCGGATCAGCTCCTGCCGGGTAGGCCAGACCACGCGACCGAGCTCGCTGATCGTCGCGCGGAAGTAGCCCATGTTCGCGGGCTCCGCGTAAGTCGTCTGTTCCTCTCTGGCCATGATTCTCCTGGTTAGACCGGGTGGCTGACGGTTGGTGGGGTGGCAGGGGCGGAGAGACTCGAACTCCCGACCCACGGTTTTGGAGACCGTTGCTCTACCAACTGAGCTACGCCCCTCCGCCAACCCGAACGGCCAGCACGACGGGTTGCTCCACCTGGCCTACTTGGTCTCCCGGTGCTGGGTGTGCTTACGGCACCGACGGCAGAACTTGGCGAGCTCCATCCGGTCGGGGTCGTTCTTCTTGTTCTTGGTGGTGGTGTAGTTGCGTTCCTTGCACTCGGTGCATTGCAACGTGATGATGGTGGCTGGCAATTTGAACCCCTGACAAAAATAGAACCTAGGGCCGCGCCCCAGGTGTGGGCAGAGTATAGCGCAGCCCCGAGAACAGCGCCAATATAGGCCCGAACAGCGGTGCGCTGGGCTATCTTTGGCGGAATATGACGGCTTGGGAAATTGGCTCGACACGGGTTGTCCGCTGGAGGCCGCGCCCGGTGCTCAGTATCGCGATCCGGCTGGCCGTATTCATCGTCCCCCTGGTGCTGGCGGCGGAGACAGATCTCCTGTGGATCCGCCGCTACCCCCCTCCAACCGGGGTTCAACCGATCTTGGTCTGGGTGGCGGAGATCCTGGTGATCAGCGCGGTCGTTCTCGGCGTGACGCGTTTTGTGGCGCGCCGCCTGCTACCCCTGGCCGCACTGCTGAAGGTCTCCTTGGCTTTTCCCGACGTCGCGCCATCGCGCCTGGAGGTGGCGCGGCGACGACCGCGGGCTGGCGAGCTGGAGCGAGAGACGACCCATGCGTACGTCCTCGGCGACACCGCCGATGAAGCCGAGAGGGCTGAGACGGTTCTGATCCTGGCCCTGGCCCTCAGCGCCCATGATGAGCGGACTCGGGCTCACACCGAGCGGGTGCGGCTGCTGGCGCAAATGCTGGGCGAGAAAATGCAGCTGATCCGAGACGATCGCGACCGCCTGAATTGGGCCGCGGTCCTCCACGACATAGGGAAGCTGACCATCGCGCCAGCGATCCTCAACAAGCCCGGGGAGCTGAACGAGGAGGAATGGGCGATCATCCGGCAGCACCCAGAGGAGGGAGCCCGGCTGGCGCGGTCGATGCTGCCCTGGCTCGGCGAAGAGCTGGGCCAGGCAGTCGAGCAGCACCACGAGCACTATGACGGCTCGGGCTATCCCAAGGGCCTGGAGGGGGGCGAGCTCTCGCGTCTTGGGCGTGCCCTGGCCGTGGTCGACAGCTTCGAAGTCATGACCGCGGCGCACCCGCGCCATCCTCCGATGACTGTGAGGGCGGCGCGCAAGGAGCTGGAGCGATGCTCCGGTACTCAGTTCGACCCGGCGGTGGTCCGGTCGTTCGGCCGCATCCCGGCGGCCCGCATCTACCTCGCCCTCGGTCCGATGTCGCTGATCTCGATCCTCCCCGTGGTCCGGCGGCTTCCGAGCTCGCTGGGAAGGGCACTGGCCCCGGTTGCCAACATCGCCGTCGCGGTTCTGGCGGCGGCCGTCGTGCTTGCCGCAATGGAAGGCGTTGGCAGAATCCATCTCGGCTCTCCCACCCAACCTCCACGGTTCCTGGCACCGGTGACCCTCACCCAACCAGGCACGTTCACCCATCTCGTGACCCCGTTCACCACGAGCCACGCGGTCGCATCGATTCCCGGCGGAGCGTTGGGGTTGATAGAAGACACCGGCCATATCTATGTGAGCGGTTACGCCGGGGCAATCGACCGCTTCCCACTCACCGGCGGGAGCGCGGACAAGCATGCTCAAGTCGGATCCGACTCCAGCCTCGTGTTTCAACGCGGAAAGTACTACTTCGCGGCTCGCGGCACCACCCCCGGGACCCCGAACGGGGTCGCTGGCATCTATACCTTCGACCCCGACACGCTTGTGCCCGGAGGCATTGTGGCCGCGCTCACGGGCCCTTTGGGAATGGTGGCGGACCCACAGGGCAACAGCCTGTTCGTGGTTGCCGCAGGCGGCATCTACCGTATTGACGGCCTCGGCCAGAAGCCAAGCGCCAGCCTGCTGGTCAAGGGACAATTCGACGGAGTCACGGTCAATGCCGACGGCAGCAGGATCTACGTGCCGTCCGGCCAGTCCGTCCTCGGATTCGATCGGTCGGGCACGCAGGTACTCGCTATCAACGTCTGCTGCCACTCCCCTGACGGACTCGTGGTCCTGGGCGACGGCAGCACCGCGGGCGGCCTAGACGTGTCGGGCGACGTCTTCGTCAACGCCAACGATGGGACGATTTTGCAAGTCGACACCTATCACGGCAATAAGGTCACCATTGTTGCCAGCGGCGGTCTCCGGGGAGACTTTATGAGCCTTGGAATTGACGGTTGTCTCTACGCTACCCAAGGGCCGATGATGGTGCGCCTGGAGCCCTGCTTCACCACGACCAACGGCTAGCGGCGTTGATGTGGCGCGCACTCATCTGATTCACGACGACGGTGGCGTGAGGGCTGGAGCCCACTTCGGGACTTGAACCCGAGACCTCTTCCTTACCAAGGAAGTGCTCTACCACTGAGCTAAGTGGGCCCGACCAGGTGGCTGGGAGTGGGCAGGGAGGGATTCGAACCCCCGAAGGCAAAGCCAGCTGATCTACAGTCAGCCGCGTTTAACCACTTCGCTACCTGCCCGCGCGCCCAGCCCGCAGGATCGGCAGAAGATTATCACCAGGTCCGATTTCCGCCCTGCGTTGGGCTGGAGCTGGCGCTGGCAACGCAACTGGAGCCGGCGGTCGGAATCGAACCGACGACCGGCTGTTTACAAAGCCGAGGATTCCCCCGCGATCTCAGGAGCCCGGGCGCGGGTGCCGTTGTTTGGTTGTTGTGTTAACCGTACGTCCGAAACAACCGGTTGGCAGTCGGCTCAGATGACATCACCGTCTCCTACGGTGCCAAGAGTGTCAGCGGAGGAGGGTGACGACCCCGCCGACGGCGAATATTCCGCCGAGAACGATCATGAGGAACGGGCCCAACACGTACCTGTAAACCAAGTATGGCCTTCCCTGCGGTTCACGCAGCCGCGGGAAAAATCGAGCCCAGAATGCGCGGGAACTCGCTGCTCGCTCATTGGTGAACCTCAGCATCCCAACCCCTAGACCAAGGATCACCAAGCCGAAGATCAGACCAACCCAGCCCATCGCAGCCACCATATCGAGGTTCCGGGCTCGCGACAACTCGAGCCTGATGACATCCGGACTCTCGGGTGGTCGGCACTGGCTCCGCCGGATGACTACCTCCCGACGATGAATCCGTAGACTGACCACGCCGCGAGCGCCAACCCAGTCAAGAAGACGGCCGCTGACAGCACGGGGAACATCATCCGGTCCCCACCCATCATCCCGGTCGAAATGAACTCTCCGAGCAGCCCCCGACGCATCTCTCGGTTCGACTCGATGATGGACTTGCGACGACGGAACACCGCGAGCGACCCTCCCATGAGAATCACTCCAAGAACCAGGCCACTCAGTAGCTGCTGCATCGATTCTCTACGCCCTCCTCAGGGTAGATTCCCGCACGTTCGGCTGGCTCAGACTCCCCTCTTCCGAGCTCGAAGCCCGCATAGCGCCCAGAGCGTGTTCGCAAAGCCGAATGCAATCACCACCCCGCCCGCGACAGCATGCCCGTTTGCCGATATACCAAGCACGAAGTAAGTCCCCAGACCGACCATCCAGCAGCCAAAAAGGACTCGCAGTAGCAACGAGATCAACTTGCGATTGCGGTTATCGACCGGATCGTCAGCCGGATGCATCAGTCATTCCGTGGCGTGGTTGCCGGGTCTCATTTGTAAATACTCGCATTGCTGCACGGGGACGCTGGGTGAAACAGGCTCTAGATGGGCTCGATGTCGACCCACGCGTTGGTCATCCGGTCCATCGACACAGGCGGCGGAGTTATCCGGGCCCGAAGTTGCTTTCCGGCACGCTGGTGTACCGGGACGCTAGATGTGACAGCCTACGACTCGCTGCCAGCGGGGAATCCCGGGCGCTTCCCGGGCAGCGGGCCTGAGATGGGCAACCCCTCGGCGTTCCAGCCAGCGAACCGTTGGCCATATCGGCGAGTCCCTATCTCGGTCTCCCACACAACCCCCACGACGGCGTCAGTGTCCCCTAACTCGATCGCTCGCCACTCGGGGAATAGTTCCTCGAGCTGGATAGGGCGCCCAATGCCCTGAGCCACAATCTTGACCTCCTGGTTTGCGTTCAGGACCGGATGGAGAGGGCTGACGTAGGACCAGCCGTCCCGGGCCTGCGCCACAACGGTGACGCCCTTGGCTTCGAGCGCGCCCCGCACGTGGGTTACGAGAACAGGGAACTTCTCCTTGGAAGGGCCGCCTGCGCGGCGCACCTGCAGGACGGCCTGCTGCGCTTCCCGCTCTTGACGACGCTGCTCATCGGCACCGTGCTGATCACGACGCTGCTGCAGCGCTATGTAGGTAGAGAGTACGGCGCCGTACAGGGCGACGGCGGCAACGATCCAAGGCAGCAGATCAGCCACTAGGGTTGCCCTGCCAACCCGCCGCCGAGGCCACTGGTGAATCCAGTGATCCCAGCCGTCAGCAATCGCTCGAGGACGGCGGCTGCACCCCGCCTAGCCGTAGCCTCGGCCGGCTCCGTGGCGTCCAGCTCCTCGGCCGACGACATCAGGATGGCGACTAGAATCCGGGCGGTCGATTCTCGCGTTGGCCAGATCTGCAGCGCCTCCAGCGCCGACACTCGGACGCGCTTAATCATGCTCGGGTAATGATCGACCCCATCCGCGAACCCGATACCGGACGAGTCGATGAGCCCTTTCTCGGTCAGCCTCTGAGTTGCGCGCCCGACCTTCCAACTCTCCTCGTCGCTCACCCCCATGCTTCGGGCCAACAGGGACACCCGTAGCGGCTCAGGCTGCGGAACATCGAGCGCCGCCTGCGCCGCCGTGAGCGTCGGCAGGTCGTATCGCTCCCAGTCGTCGGAGCCCACACCCCACCCGTTAGGCGGCACCTTGGCGCTTAATCCGCTTCTCGGCACTTCGTCAGCCATGGCGATAACCCCAAACTTGTTTTTGAGAAACTGGAGCCGATGGGGAGATTCGAACTCCCGACCGGGCGCTTACAAAGCGGCTGCTCTGGCCACTGAGCGACATCGGCACCAGGGCCGAGTTTAGATGGCCGGTGTCCGCCGAACTCAGCAGTTAGGCGGCAACTTGGCGGTCAAACCGGGCTCTGGGACCCTGATTCCGAATACAGATCGAGGGTTTTGCCCGTTATTTACAAAGCCGAGGATTCTCCCGCGATCTCAGGATGCCGGGAGCGGGGGCCGTTGTTTGGTTGTTCTGTTGATCGTACATGCGATGCCCTCGGCGGCAGCCCTTCCGAGAGGGGCCACTCAACTACTTCTTTGAATGACCTCGTCATCCTGCCACCGACCTGGGCACGACCTCCCAGCAGGGATCCGATCACTGCCCCGTCAGCGGTCGGCCGGGGCGGGGCTCCTCGCGGATCAGGGGCTGATGCGGAAGTCGCTGGGGCGTTAGGGGCACCGAGGGTCGGGCCGGGCGGCTGGGCTCGCTTGGGCGAGGGTTGGACGGCGGCTGATTCGGCTGCGTCGGACGTTGTTCGCTCATTAGTCGGACTCGCGAAGGGTGTCCGGCTCGAGCCCCTTTTTCAGGAACCGATGAGGCACTGCGGGCCGTTGCTGGAGGGGCTGGCTGGGCTCGGTGTCGGCTTGGCGCTTAGGGGACGACTGCTGCTGCCCGGCGTCGGGCTTGCTCCCACCGCCGCTCTGCTCTTCGTCTGACACAGTATGTGAACCTCCGGCTTCGCGATGAATTCTACGGTGCCCGTGGCCAAGCCCAGGGTCATACAGGCTAATGCCAGCCCGGCGGCCACCGCCTTCTGGGACAGGACGCGGTCGTCGTGCATGAGAGTTGCTCGTAGTTCGGACAACATCGCCACCACCGCGGCCCGCTCCGGGCCGTCTGCCTGAGCGTTGTAGAAGCTCTCAAACTCGGGTCCGGCATCGAAGCTCCGGGCTACAAGCATGAAGATCGCGGGAACGGCCGAGAGTGCGAGCAGGACGAGAGGCAAACCCCACAGGGTGCCTAGTGAGTCCTTGACCGCCAGCAAGACGCCGATCGCTGCGATGTCCAGAGTCAGGATGCCCAGCGCCTTCGCGTCGAGGCTGTCGCCGGTCGAGAACTGTCCCTCTAACTGGAGCTTCGCCAGGTCGAGGATCATCGTGGCGACCCTCGCGGCCTCCTCGTCTCGCCTGCGCTGCCGCCATCGGCGAACCGACCCCCACACGGCCTACATCTTCGTACGGTCGACCGGGATCCGCGCGTGCTCCAACTCCCTTACGAGTGGCAGCTTCCAGTCGGATGTAGGGGTGTAGACGACGCCCTTGAGGTCGGTCGGCTCTTCGACGCCCGCATCGAGCAGGACAGCAACACGGCTCCGGCCGAGCCGCCCTACGAAGTAGCCCAACTCGAAGACCACGTTCTGGCGTGCCCGGGGCATGGTCTTGATGTCCTCCCCTGTGCGCACACCGCCGACATCGTCGCCGGTCATAAGGATCACCGCGAACCCCACTACGCTGCCGTGCTTCTCAAACTTCTCGATGAGAGTTAGGCGCCGTTGGGCTGATCCCGAAGCACGACCGGCCGCCGGCCAGTTATACGGTCCAGGAAAAGCTCTACCTCAGCTCGCAGGGCGCTGTCGTGACCGTGGACAAGGAAGATATCGGCGGCGGCTACGGCGGACCGGTACACCTTGTTGTCTGGGTCTGCCTCATCATCATCATCGAAGTCGAGCTTCACGACAGCCATCGCTGACTGAAGCACCTTTAGGCGGGACTTCATGCCGCGCTCCGCCACCGTACCTGGCCCCGATCTGCCGCTCAAGCTCCAGTTCACCTCGCTCAGGTTCACACTCCGGAAGTCTTTGGTCTGTGGGTGATCAAAGCCCAGCGCGCGCGCCAGAACCTCCTGCGTGGTGTCGATCCAGACATCTATCGCGTTCGTGCCCTTCTGCACTCGTGCGTTGGCTGCGAGGTCGTTCCCCGCCTCTAACTGCTTCTGAATGGCCTTCAGCGCTTTCTCGGACGTCCAAGTCGGTTTGGTCACTCAGGTCGTCCAACTCCAGCTGCCGGCCCCACCGAAACCACGCAATTTTGCGCTCCGAACCCAACGCGGGAACCGGCGCCTAGGCACTGCGTCAACTAGCGTCCGACCCATCTGAGTTCTTCGGTGCGAGTATCTGTAGATACTCCTCAAGCAAAGCTGGGGTCGCCAGAAGCTGCTCCCGTGCTTCTGTAGGGAACATGCGCCTCCACTCTTCCTGCGCCAGTTGGAATCCCCATTGTTCGAGTTCCCCGCCGACGTTTGCTTCAGCAGCGTACAAATTGTGGGCCTCGGGCATCTTGCCTTCTGACATGAGGGCGAAGACCGCCTCTGAGGCACGGGGCGGTTGTGCACTCAGCTCGAACACTTGCCCTGGCTCCGGATCTGTCGGCCAGCTTTGCTCTGACTCACTCCGGAGCCTGTCGTACGACATCGGGTTGCCATCCCCATCCTCCGGGCAGTACCACCCGTACTCGTCGAAGTAGTCGAGCCACGCCAGCCTCATGTCCCTAATGCGCCACACCCGATGGCAAGACTTGCACCAGATCCGGGCGTCCAGGCCGGCGTCTCCGTACAGGGTCTCGATCAACTCAAGCTGGCTGGATTGGAGGACAGTCGGCTGGTCGCCGACGAGCGCGCCGCGAGCTCTGTGCGGATCGCTGGTCATGCGGTCAGTATGCGGTGACGGGCGGCTGTTGAAGGTTCTCCCAGCCGAGGATTCTCCCGCGATCTCAGAATGCAGAGCGCGGGTGCCGTTGTTTGGTTGGTCCGTTCATCGTATGCCCGGGTTCACCGTCGAGCGAGATCTGATGACATCATCGCCGCCTGGCATTGTGCGCACTGAACCTCGAGGTTCGCCTAGGAGAGCGTCAAGACGACTAAAGACCCAGAGCGCCGTGGGCGATTAGCCAGAAATAGACAAAGTTGCCAAGCCAGGCCGCAGCGGTGGCTCGGGCAAGCCGCCTCGAAGCTAGGAAACCTCCGACGAGGAGGCCCCCGGTCAAGGGGATCCCCCCATACGTCAGAGCGCCTAGCCAGGAGCCCCACCCAAAAGTGAAACCCGCGAGAAGGAAAAGACCCGACCCAGCTACAAACAGAAGCAGTCCAGATCCTGCAACCACGCGCCCCACCCAAATCTCAAACACTGAGAACTGAGCCGTTTCAGGTTCTGGCGTAGGGCTCCGGTGAGGTGTCATTCACTAACTCTCGCGTGGCCCGGAATAGTATTCCTCGATGCCCTCTCTCAGTGCGGAGGAGCTTGCCGTTCTCGAGTTGTCCACCGAAGACGACTATGCGCTCTGGGAGGCCGCCTCGTGCTTGAGGAACCTGCACAAAGACCTCAGCGAGTCCGAGGCCGTCAATCTTGCTAGGTCTGCCGTCCGGTCACTGCTCGATAGAGGGCTGATCTACCTCGAATACCATCAGGATCTGGTGCCGACGAGTTTGACTGCGCCACCCGATCCGGAGGTCGAGCCAGCCGAGCAGATGGACGAGCCTCGGCATTGGCGGGTGCCGGGCGGATTCGACTTTTGGTGGATCAGATTCGGCGCAACCCCGGAGGGTGTGACCGCTTATCGGGACACATGGTCCGGCTCAGAACTGTCTGACGCGGACTGAGGCGGTACGTCCGGAGTCCGAAGGATCTAGGTGCCGAGCCATACCTTCGGCGGCTTTCCGGCTGAGTCGACAATTTCGACACCCCGGGCCTTGAGCGCATTCAACACGGCGTCGGGCTTGAAACTCCAGAAGACCAGCTGGTCGCCTTCCACCCAGGTGAGCCGCACCCCGGGGCTCCTAAGCAGACCTCCAACGACTCGCTCGGCCCGCGCTACGGCCTGCCAGGTCGAACGGCGAGTAACGGCGCCCAATGTCCGAATGATGAGTTCCTCATCAGTCAGATTCATCCGTCCGAAGGGCCAGGTGGCGTTGAACGCTCCCGTTCTAATGCCCCCGGTGAAAACCTGGTCCTTCATTGAGGGAGGCTACCAACGAGTTGGAGAGTCGTTCGTCCGTCGCGCACGCTGAACCTAATAGAGCTTGCCTGGGGTCGTGTTGAATACCCAAACCACGATTCCGATCGCAATGGCCAGGCAGAGGGAGCCCCAGAGTCGGTAGGCGCGCTCCGGGATCCGGTTCAGCCAACCCGCTCCGCCACGCACCATGACCCGCAGATAGAGGTCTGGGCGCAGGATCAGCAGGACTGCCTGGCCGCCAATTAGTGCTGCGACAAAGAACATCCACCAACCGCCGAAGGCGGGAGATCCGTCGATGTTTCGGAAGTAGAGACGCATGAGGACCGACAGCACGCCTCCATGTTAGAGGGCGATCGACCGGATGGGCCCGAGAGGCACTCTGCTCTTAACGCTCCCATCCGTGCTCGCGCTCACGCTCCCTCTCGCGGCGCTCGATTTCCTGTCGGATCACCTCGCCGGACCGTAGCATCCCGGCAAGAAACCCACCCATGGCGCCCATCGCCCGCCCGATGTTGTGCGCCGGCTGCCGCGTCTGCTCGTGAGATGCCGAGACCGATGCCGCGAGGCCGCGGCGACCGTCCACAGCGCGGGAGAGCGTCTGCGCCGGGCTTTGGTTGAGCGACGTTTCGTTGACCGCCCGAGCTAGCTGGGGGCCCGCCTCGTGTCCCAGTTGATTGGTGTGGTCGTGCTGCCGGCTGAGCTCGTTGGTCATCGCCTGCTTCATTCGCTCCAGCCGCGGCCGGTTGATGACAACCGTCTTGTATTGGCCGGGCTCATTCTCGCGACGCGCAGCGACCACAACATGCGCGTGCGGGTGCTGCGTGTTGCGGTGCTCGGCGGCGATCCAGCGCAGCGGCCCGCAGTCCCGCTCGACTTGGCGCATGGTGGCGCGGGTCAGCCCGCGCAGGTCGACGCCTCGGCCGTCCTCCGGTGAGATCACCATCTGGTAGAACGCCCGATCTCCCAGACGCGCGCCCTGGATGCTGTCGCGGATGTTCTCGACCAGGTCCAGCCGCTCCTGTGTACCGACGGTGCCATCGGCGTCGAACATGCGGCCCTCGGGCTGGGCCCGGTCGCGATAGGCGGCGTAATACATGAAGCTCTCGGGGTCCCGGATCTCCGCCTCGGGCCGCGCGTTGTCGCGGTTCTGGATGTAGTTAGTCAGCCGCCCGGCTTTCTTGCCAGCACCGGGTCCCACCGGGGTGTATCGGATGTTGAGGACCGTGCGGTTGCCGCTCAACGCTTCATCTCCCCGAGGGCCTGGCGCGCGACCAGGAGTCGCTGCTCGGCCGCCATCGCTGCTGCGTACGCGGTGCTTTCGGACACCTCGGCCGCCCTGGGGATCGACATCTCCAGCTCGAGACGCACCTGCTCGACCGCCAGGAGGGTCGCCAGCGCCGCCTCCTCAACGACGCCCTGGCGGACGTCCCTCTGCCGCAGGTTCCTAAGCCCCGGCGGGGGCTCCTCGAGCCCACGCCGGACCAGCTCCAGGATCGCGCCGGTCAAGGATGTGCCCAGCTCTCGCCGGCGCTGCTGCAGGCGGTCCCGAAAGCGCGCCGGGATGCGCACGTGGACGTCGATCTCGCCCGCTCCCGGCGGACGGCGCGGGCGCGGTGGTTTGGGAGCTGGCGCCGAGTTCACCTCACCCCCGATTTGGGGAAGCGCGGGGTGGGATTGGGGCGACGCGGCAGCGTCGCTTATCTTGCCCCTCCCCACATCGCGCTTGCTGGAGACGGTCTGGGAGAGCGAGAACTCAAGGTCGTCGAGGCCATCACGGATTCGGTCCCAAGCTTTCAATGGCTACCTCCGAACTGGCGCGGCTCAGGCGACACGGACGAAGTGCGTGACGCTGAGACGGGCATGGTCTATCCGCGCGGCTCGGGCCTCCCGCCAGACAACCGCCGACGACAGGTTGATCCAGTCCGCCAGACACGCGGCCCACGGACCGCTGAGGAATGCTTCGGCGTTGGCGCGGTGACGGGGGCGGACGGCTCGCGGCCGGCCGACCACGTCATGGCCATACGCGAGTCCGAGATAGTCGGCCACGGCCTGGCGGAAGATGGCCAGGATCAGGTCGACTGCGCCCTGCGTGCTCCCATCCAAGGCTCAGCCGTTCCGAACGAGTTCGGCTAGCTCTGGCGCCGTCGATGCTTCGCCCAGGGCCCTGGCGATCTTCCACGCCGTCAGCGGCCGCACCGTATGTCCGCGTACAGCTGCCGTCATGGTCGGCCGCGAGATGCGTGCCTGTCTTGCCAGATGGCCAAAGCTCCAGCCCCTGCTGGCGCAGGCCCGTGCAAGCTTGTCGCCGTCGAGGGCGATGACCAGGTCGTCCCGATGGGTTCGCTGTGGGTTCATTGACACCCTCCCCTGTTGTTTTGAATCGCACTCTGTTAATTGGCCATCGGGGAGCCCGTTTCGTGACACCCCAAGCGTCCTTTGTGCGTCCCTTGGCGTCCTTTCTGCGTCGCCTGAGTTCAGCCGACCCTGGGTTGAGGGTCGAGCCCCGGCGCCCATACCTCTCATAACCGCCACCAAGGGGGTCGAAAGGTTGCATCGCAGGCGTGTTTTCTGCGTGTCCGGAGCGTGTCTTCTCCGGGCGTACGCGAGGCTTGCCCCCCTCTCCGTGGCCAGAATTGGCACCGGCGCGCTCGCCCTGCACTCCGGCGATACTGCTCGCTCGGCGCATCAGAACAGCGCCCGCGCGTTGAAGTCCCGGCTGAGGTCCTCCTTGTTGAGGTGGACGTAGCGCATGACCATGGCGTAGGAGCTGTGACCGAGGATCCGGCGCAGCCGCTCGATGTCCCCTCCCCTCCGTAGGTACTCGGTGGCGAAGGTATGGCGCAGTCCGTGGGCGTGGACGTGGAACCCGACCCGAAGTCGGAGCCGCCGGAACATGCTCTCCAGGGCTGCGGCGGTCAGCGGCTGCCCTCCCCGCTGGAGGAGGAGATGGTGGTCCGGGCTCTTCGGGCGGACGCGGTTGACGTACCGGTGGAGCTCCTTGCGCAGCCGATCGCTGACCGGCGCTCGCCGGAACTTCGCCCCCTTGCCGCGGCGGATCTTCAGGAAGCTCGCCTCGCCGTCGTCCTCGAAGTCGTCGATCTCGAGGGCGCGGAGCTCGGCGACCCGCATCCCGGTCCCCATCATGACCTGGAGCGCCAGGAGCGCCCATCCCCTCGGCGCAACCTCGAGCAGCTGCTTGACCTGGTCCTCCCGGTAGGTCACGAGCTCCTTGATAGCGACCTTCGGCGCCCGCAGCCGGGAGAGGGTCGGGCTGACCGGCAGCTCCTCGTTGGCGCACCAGTTGGCGAAGGCCTTGATCGTCTGGTAGTCGGCGTGGACGGAGTTGTCGCTGAGTCCCGCCTCCTGGCGGTGGCCCATGTAGGTCCTGGCTCTCTCGATATCGACGTCGGCCAGCGTTCGGGCCATGGCGTGCTTGACGAAGCCTCGCATCCGGCCCTCGTACCACTCGATCGAGCGGGGACTCCGCCCGCGGATCCGCAGATCGAGCAGCCATTCCCGCACCGTGGCGTCGAGACTGATCTCGGATGCCGTCCGAACTGACTCGCTTTCCTCAGGCGCTGGTGCCGCCAAAACACGCCGATTTCGACCGGCTGTCTGTCGCACAGGCTCTCCGGCGACGACCCCTAAGTACGATTGTTGTGCCCTTGTAGCTCCCACCTTGCCACCTCCTTCGACCCTTCCTGACCCCTTCCTTCAGGGACCAGAAACGTCAGAAACCGGCTCCCCGCGGGA
>WNFI01388456.1_pt1 | contig 13242 bp, 15 predicted proteins | sample 5400471 | NCBI WGS metagenome assembly WNFI01 (sample SAMN13153348, study PRJNA577476) | soil metagenome | isolation source: 100 cm saprolite on Douglas fir-dominated hillslope | place: USA:California | collected 2013-09-17
CAACAGGGCCGTGCCACCAACCAGCGCCGGCAGGTTGCCGGCCCGAGCGGCGACCACCGGCGCTCCGCAGGCGAGCGCCTCAACCACCGGCAGGCCAAAACCCTCATGAAGGGATGGGACCGCGACCACGGCGGCGCCTCTGTAGAGAGCAGCCAGGTCTCCATCCGATACGTAGCCGGTCAGGAGCAGCGGCACGCCCAGCTCTGCCGCCCGGCCGAGGAGCCGCTGACTCTCCTCCCCCTCCGCGCCGGTCATGACCAGGGTCGCCCCGTCCACCTGGGACATCGCCTCCAGGAGTCCGTCGAGAGCTTTGCGGGGGTCGTGGTGCCGCAGGCTCCCCACCCAGAGGACGTATGTCGCGGGCAGACCGAGCTGGTGGCGTACCGCGCTGTCCCCGGCGGTGGGTGCGACGGTGAAGATCGGATCGACACCCTCGGGGACAACGTGGACGCGGGATGGATCGAGCGCCAGCTCGTTGATGGCCTCGTTGGCGGCGGCCGGGCTGACGGCGATGATCGCGGCGCAGCGCGGCAGGCGCCGGCGTTGACTCTCGAGATGCCGCTTGGTCGCCGACCTAGGGATGTCCACCGTCCAGGGGATGACGTCGTGAATGGTGACCACCTGCCTTTCCGGCGGCCAGGCCAGGCTCGCGTCTGAGGCCATGCCGTGCAGCAGCGCCCCGGCGTGGAAGGGGCGCGCCAGCGCCAGCCCCGGCTGGGCGTTCAGCCAGCGCACCACCAGCGTGTCCAACACCGGAGGCAGAAGAGGCATCACGGCATGCAGATCGATCTCCTGGTGCTTCGAAAGGGCCACCAGCATCGATGACGCGTACCTGCCGATGCCGGCGTGGCGGCGGCTGTCCCGCAGCGGGCTGGCGTCGACCACGATCCTCATCCGCCGTCCCGCCTGGGACCAGCTGCGCTCCGACACGGACGCCAGTTTAGCCTCGGTCTGGGGCGGTTCGACCCGGGGTGGTCGGATGCTAAGGTTCCCCCGGTAAACGCGAGTTCGCGGTCGTGCCCGCGGCGATCGCGCCCGGCGGAATCCATAAGGAGCGGCCTTTTGAGCGAGAGAACCCTGGTCCTGGTCAAGCCCGACGGAGTTCAGCGCGGGCTGATCGGCGAGATCATCACGCGCTTCGAGCGGAAGGGCCTGCGCGTTCATGGCCTGAAGTTGATGCGGATGGATAGGGAGATGGCGAGCCGCCACTACGCCGAGCACGTGGACAAGCCATTCTTCGCCGACCTCGCCGAATTCATCACCTCGGGTCCCCTGGTCGCGATGGTGCTGGAGGGGCCCGGCGCGGTGGCGTCGGTGCGGCAGATGATGGGTGCGACCGACCCCGCGCAGTCCGCCCCGGGCACGATCCGCGGTGATCTCGGACTGACCATCGGCATGAACCTGATCCACGGCTCGGACTCGGTCGGCCGGGCGGAGGAGGAGATCGCGTTATTCTTTTCTTCGGGGGAAGTGATCGAATACAGTCGAGACGTAGAGCGCTGGATCTTGGAAGGCTAGCGCGCCAACTTGGAGGGATTGAGTTGGAACAGATGGTGGCGATCAAGGTTCCTGAGGTCGGCGACGAGGCGCCCGACTTCACGCTCCGCGATGAGAGGAATCAGAAGTGGACCCTGTCCGAGCACCGGGGCAAGAATGTGGTGCTGGTTTTCTATCCGCTGTCCTTCAGCGGCGTCTGCAGCAGCGAGCTGCATCAGATCACAGACCGAGCCGACAAATTCGAGGCCGCGGGCGCCGATGTGGTGGGTATCTCGGTAGACAGCAAATACGTCCAGGCCGCGTTCAAGCGGGATGCAGGCTTGAGCGCCACCTTGCTTGCGGACTTCAACCCCCGGGGTGAAGTCGCTCGCAAGTACGGCGTCTACATGGACGAATGGGGCTATGCCAACCGGGGTAGCTTCATCGTCGACAAGAACGGCCGGATCGCCTCCAAGGTGGTCACCAGCCCCACCGACGCTCGCGACCCGGACGCCTACCTCGCGGCCCTGGCTGCCTGTCCCGTGTAGACTGCGCGACCGGCCATGCTAGCGATCCCGGCGCTGGAGCCGGGGTAGGCCCGATATCGCCGTCCAGGCCCTCCTGCCGATCAAAAATGGTTGACGGCGGAGCGGTTCGCGGGGTGTCTCGCCGACCAGGAGGAGAAGGCGCCGGCCCCAGGACTCTGTAAGCGCGTAGCGAGCGCGATGCTGAATGATCGAGTCCGGCTTGGAGAGAGGCCACTCAAGCCCCAGGACCGGATCAAGCACAAGTCTCCGCCACCCGCGCGGTGGCAAGCTCGCCAGCAGCTCGGCGGGCATGTCGCCGCCAAGCCGCATCGCCTGGGCCAGGGCGACAGCCAGGACTGTCGAGCATCGCGCCCCGCGAGCGCGACTCCGGAGCAACTCCCAATCCAGCTCGCCGCTAGCGTCGGCCGCGGTGATGACGACGACGAGGTCCGCGAACCAGACCAAGCGGTCGAAGCTATGGAACGGCTTGCCCGCATGGGTCGCAAGCATCAGTAGCTCGTCCTCCGGAGTCAGGCCGAAGGCTTCGCTCCCAAGCACCGTTGTCGGCCGACGCCGGCGCCAGAGCCCCATCGCGTCAAGGTGGGTGAGGCGGTTGTGCCACCGGTCCAGTCCCGCGTGGAGCTCCAAGCTGAGGGTGGGGACATCAGGGTGGACCAGCAGCGCCTCGTGTCGGAGCCGGTCAGTGCCATGCGAAACCGTCCAGCCGGCCCGCTGCAGGGCTTTGACCGCCGCAACATGATCGTGCTCCGGGAGCAGTAGGTCGATGTCACCCATCGGCCGCAGCGACGGATCGGGATAGCGGTCCGCCAGCGCCGCGCCCTTGAACACGACCGGCTCGAATCCAGAACCCGTCAGGGGCCCAACCGCATTCGCTACCGCGTCTTTCACGAAATGAGCCCGAGCGTGCCATGATGCCGCGTTGGCACGAAGCCGCTCGGCGCCAGCGCCAAGCTGGTCCCGGCAACCAGCGACGCTGATTCCTCGCCAGACCAGCGCGCCAACGCCCTGCTCGATGGCCGCGGTCACCAGCAGATCGGCGTCGATGTCCGGGCCGAACGCCGCCCTGATGCGGCTCGGCTCGGGAAACGGAGAGGCCGCCGCCCACAGGAGACCGGCGGTGGCAACGCGACCGGGACCCGGGGGGCTCACCGGCCGGGCCGGATTACATAGGGTGCGAGTGCATGCCGTTGTTGCCCTTGCCCATACCGTCCTCGAACCCGCGCGGCTCGTTTGCCGCGGTCAATTCGGTCAGCGAGCCATAGTCGACAACCGTGGGCTTCTCGTAGCCGGCCCCGGCAAATGTTTCTCGTTCCGCGTGCGGCTTCATAGCTGCTACCCCGTCCCCCGTGATTACTAGCCCCTTGGGAAGGCTCACGCTACACAAGCGCAGGACGGCCTGTCAACTGCAAACGGGCAAATGTTGCACCCCTGCTCTGATCGTGCGGGACCGGTGCCAGGGCCCTCAACCTCGGTTCGCGCTCTCGCTGCTATTGACGAGGTCGTATTCGGGCGCGGCGAGGCCTTCGCGCGCGGCCAGGCCACCGACGAATGAGTCGTCGAGCTGGGCCCGCAGCCAGCACTCCGCCAGTAGCAGGCGCCAGACGTCGATCGCCCAGTTTTGCCGCGATCCAGGGTCGGTGGGCGGTTCCGGGTCCAGCATCGTGTGCCGCACCTCATCGAGATCGACATAAGCCCCGACTTCCGCACCTGGAGCGCCGAGAATCCGGCGGACCGCGCCTAGGTCGGGGCCGGCCAAGGCGGCGTGGAACACCGCGTCGAACGAGCTCTTGTCCGGTCGCAGGCGAACCTCATCGACGAGCAAGCCCGCCAGTGCCTGGCGCAGCGCCGGCCTGCTGTACCTGGCGTCGAAGGCCATCTCGGGGGCGACGCCGAGGACCAGCTCGACCACATCCAGGTCGACCAGCGGGTGTCGGGCCTCGACTCCAGCCATGGCCGCCCGCCGGCGAGATTGTTCGTAGACCAGCGCCGGGCCGAGGCCGCGAGTCACGGTATCAACCTGCCAAGCCCACCAACGCGGCCCACGGATGTCCTTCCACCTCCAGGTGGCGTCGGTGTCCAGCCATTGCCGTGAGGTGTCCGGCCGCATCCAGGCGGGTGCGTATCGTTCGGTTCCTCGCACGCGCCTGGCGAATCCGTGGACGGCCGCCGGCAGAATCCCCTTCAGGCCGAAGCGGCGAACCAGCAGCCATGTACGTGAGGAGACCAGCGGACGGGCTGTTCCTGGGATCCGGGTTGCCAGGCGTGCCGAGGAAATCAGGCGACCGTGGCGAAGCCGGTCGGCAAGCAGGTACGGCGACAGCCCGAAGAGCTCATCGCCGCCCTCGCCGTCCAACATGACCCGCGTCCCTTCGGCGCCCGCCCGCTCCAGCAGTGGGGCCCAGAAGAACATGTTCGGCGAGGTTGGCGGCACTCGCCAGGCGCTCAGGTACTGGAGCGCCCCAGCCAGAGCGCTGCCGCCGCGGACGACGATCCGGGTCGACGGGATGCCGAGCTGCGCCGCCACCCTGTCCAACCATTGCGCCTCATCTGCCTCAGGGTGGCTGGGGAACGTCGCCGAGTAGGCCCGGGGCACGCTGGTCCGCGACCGTGCGTTCGCCGCCACCGTCAGCGCGGCGATCGCCGAGGAGTCGAGGCCGCCGCTGAGCAGCACCCCAACGTCTCGGGTATCCGCGGTACGGCGACGCACGGAGCGGACGAGCGCGGCGCGGACCTCCTGGACGAGCGCCTCGGGCGGGCCCTTCCTGCGGGGCCGATAACGGGGCGTCCAGTAGCGGCGCGGCTCAGAGCTACCCGGGCCCAGCTCGAGGAGGTGGCCGGCCTCCAGCCGCCGCACACCGGCGAAGAGGGAGCGTCCCGGTGGAGCTTCGGTGGAGGCCAGCCAGTGGGCCATGGCCACCGGGTCAGGCCCCGGCCGCGAGGGAAGCGCCGCGAGCAGCTCGGGGATGTCGCTGGCGACGATGAGGTCGCCTCCGGCCCTGGTCCAGTAGGGGCACCGGCTGCCCATCTGGTCGGATGCCACGATGCCCCTCTCCCGCCTGCGATCCCAGAGGACCGTCCAGAAGTCGCCGCGAAGCCCGGAGAGAACGGCTTCGTCCTGGCGGCCGAACGCAGCCGCCAGCAGCTTCGCTGCCGGCCCCGGTTGGTCGGCGGCCCGTCGCAGGTCGTCGAGCTCGTACAACGTGCCCTCCAGCAGGCACACTACGTCGCCCGAGGTTGCCACTCCTCGCATAGCCGACGGCACCCAGGCGAGCCTGAGACTTCCGTCAAGGAGCGCCTCGCATTTGAAGGGGCCGTCGCGGAAAGGCGCCAACACCCGTTCAGAGGCCGGCCCGCTTGGACCTCCGCGGCCGGAGAGTATCGCGATCGCGCCCGGAGTCAGAGGTGTGCTCATCACCGGCGGCGCGCCAGCAGGGCCGCGGCTGGGGCGTCGGCAAGCAGGCCCGCCGCTTTGGCGTCGGCCAGCAGGCGCTCGGCCACCACCGAGAAATCGACTGCCGCGGGCAGGTTGACGCGGACCATCCGTACGGACGTGGCCATGGCGGCACAGGCATCCAGTTGGGCGATCAGCCGCTGCGGGGTCCGGAGAGCAATGTTGAAAGTGCTGCCCAGCAGCAGACCGGGTCTAAGCGTCCGCACTTCGATCAGGCGCAGCGACCTGGCGGCTCCCGGTGGTTGAAGGAAGTAGATCGCGCCCAAGCGAACCGGTTTCTCCTCTCGCCGTAGCGCCAATCGGATCGAGTCGTGGCTGGTGCCGATCCTGCCGTCGAGAATGCGTTGCTCCAATCGTGCAGCCGCTGCTGGCCTTACCGACAGCAGTCCCATGGCCGGGTGCGCCATGACTTCAGCGCCACGGTTCTCAACCACCGTCACGTCGTCCGCCAGGAGGGCAGCTCCCCGCAAGATCAGCTCCACCGCCAGCGAGCTCTTGCCGGCTCCCGACGCCCCGGCCACCGCGATGGCTGGCAGCCCGGCCCCCGGCACGACAGCGCTGGCGTGGAGCGCCTCCATGCCTCGCAACGCGCTGACGAATGGCAGCACCTCTCCCAGCAGGCTCCGCTGCCACAGCCATGAGGCAACCGCGTTGGGAGCGCAGCGGACCAGGTCGCCGCGAGCGGAGACCTGGAAAAGCCCCTTCCCCGGGGAGCTGATCAAGTAGCCGCCGCGCGGGTGAGCCTGGAGCCGTGCCAGCGGTCGTCCCGATGGGCCGTGTCGATGGGCAATCACCGAGGTTCCCTCAGGTGCAAAGTCCGCCGTCAACTCGGAGCGAACCGCGAGCCCGAGGCGCACCAGCGGCCTGTCATCCGTCGGCCCGGGCTCGCACCCGACCAGGGGGAAGGCGCTCCTGAGCGCCAGCCCAAAGCCATGGTTCTGCCACGACCCGAGGGAACCCGCCGGTTGGGTCACGTTGCGGCGAGCAGGCGGGCGGTGGCCTCGACCAGCTCCGCGAGCTCACTGGGCGGAGACGCCGGGTCCGCGACCAGCCGGCGGACGGCGGTCTGCCGCGCCAGATCCGCAAGCAGCTCGAAACGCGCTCGCTGACGGTTCGGTTGCAGCACGCTGTGAAGCGCAGCCGTATGCAGCTCGACCGGCGTCCGGCCCGGCTCCAGTCGAGGTGCCGCTGCGCGCCGTCGCCGGTCGAGTAGCAGCACCGCCAGCAGCCGTGCCGCTTGTTGATTGGCTTGGGGCAGCGCGATCCAGGCCTGCCCGGCGTGTACATCCAGCACCTCGCCCGCCAGCCGGCTGTCCGCCGACCACGCCGCCGGCAGCGTCATCAGCGGAGGGCCCGGGTGGGCCATCACCCCGTCTCGGCTGCGTTCCAGGAAGACCAAATCGTCGGTGAAGAGGCGGGCGCCTCGCGCCACCAGCTCGGCGCACAGCACGCTCTTGCCGCCACCACTTGGGCTCGCGATCGCGACCACCCCCTCGGCAAGCAGCACGGCGCCGGCATGAAGTGCCTCATGACCGTGGGCCAGCGCGGCCGTGCCGAGCACGGTGTCGAGGAGGACCCTCTGCCAGCCGGTGGCCTCCGGATCCGACGCTGCGCAGAGCACGCGGTCGCCTGCGGGACCGACATAAAAGGCGGCCTCCGCACCGGCCGTCAGCAACCGGTCGCCGCTCGTCCCAAGGACGACGTCGACGGTCGCGCCGTCCCCCAGCGCGAGGTGAGTGCGAAGTGAGGACGGTCCGCTGAAGGCCGCTTCGACAGCCCGACGATCCGCCATATCCAGGGTCACCGTGACGCGGCGGGCGGCGGCGATCGGCAGCAGGCCAAACAGCCTGAAGCCGCTCGAAACCGTAAGGCCGAAAAGGCGATAGGTCCACCGTCGATCCGCCCGCACGCGTCGTCGTGGGTGGGGCCGGTCCGCTCTCCCAGCCGAGACGAGCGGTGCGTGCATGTGGTCTAGATCGTCACCAGCCGGCCGTGATCAGGGCCGGCGGGAGCCAGCAGCGGTCGGCCGTCGACTTCGACCCAGGCGTGGGCCGCGAGCTTCAGCTGCTCCTCGGGGCGAACCGCGATCACCAGCGAGCCGCTGACGCCACGGCGGGCGAGCACCCGCAGCAGGACCAGGGATCGCATCAGGCAGCGCGAGTCCACCGGCATCGCCTCCAGGGTCCGCACCACCGCCTCGCCCAGCCGTCCGCCGTCTTGTACCGCGTCCGGGAGGACCAGAGCCCGCGGTATGCGCCGCGGAGACCTGATCGCGTTCACCGTTTGTCGTAGATCCTGCCGGCGGAGCTCGCGTCGCGCCACGGCGTAGGCCACCACGATCTCGGCCGCCAGGCTGGCTTTGGCCGGGAGCGGAAGGGAGCGGGATTTTCCGCTCAGGATCGGGCTTCCGGTGGCCGCCCTGTCCTGGCCCTCTCCGGCCTGCACGGGTCAGCCCTCGACTCCGGCGTCACCGTTGCCCGTGGACCGCGCCGGGGCGGCGGGGTCGATCTCCACCAGGGCCCGTTTGGCGAGCGCATCACACAGCTCCGCAAGGTCCTCATAGATTTCCGCAACCGGCCGAGCGAACTCGTTCGCCAGCAGCCCGGCGGCGGAGTCGAAGTCGCCGACTTCCGACAGCACCTCGAGCATCCGGCTGCCACTGCGGTTGAGGCCGTGGTACTGCCCGGTTTGGAGGTTCAACACCACCATCTCGTCTCCGAACGGACGGAACACCACGTGCTCCGGGATGCGAACTTTGCTTATGGGACGGCGCTCTGCCACGTCAGTACTCAAGCACGGTACCGCGTCGCCGGCTGTATTGGAGGGTCAGGGAGACGGCTGCAATCCCCAGTGGCAGCATCACCGCCGCGAATCCGACCATCTTGAGGACCTCGATCCCTACGGCGTCGTGCAACGGGGTGTCGACCATTACATGGCGCAGCAGATCCACGGCCGGCGTGAATGGCTGGACGTCGGAGACCCACCGAAGCCAGGCCGGCAGCAGCGAGACCGGGAAATACAGGCCCGCGACCAGGCCGATGCCGGCGATCAGGTAGTTGGCTCCGGTCAGACCCTGTCTGGTGAGCAGCGCGATCGCCAGGAAGAGAACGCCGAAGCCCGCAAAGCTCAGAGCGCCCAGCAAACCGATCGGCACCACCAGCGGCAGGGCCGCCCAATCGAGGCGGACCCCGAAGAAGACACTGGCGAAGAGCAGCATCGCCAGGGCGGTCACGACCGCGTACGTGAGCGGGAAGAGGGTTGTCGCCAACAGGCTTCGGACGGCGCCAAACGGAGAAAGCAGCAGGCGCTCGAAAGTCCCCCCAGCCAGCTCCTGGCGGAGCGAGCCCTGGGGCACGCTGAGGGTCGACGTCAGGACCTGCAGGATGACAAGCCCGACTACGGCGTAGGCAAAGTAGGAATCAGGGGTGGGGAAGCTGGCCACGCGTACCAGCCGCGAGATGAAATGGAACAGGGTCAGGGTGAGGAAGAGGGAGATCAGCTGCGCCAGGAAGCGAGTGCGATAGCTGACGGCGATCAGGAAATCCCGCCTGACCACGGCCGCAGCCGCGGCGAGATCCTGTCGAAGCGCGCTCACGCTCTTATCACCCGGCCATCCTGGAGCCGGTAGGCGGCGTTGGTTCGAAGCGCCGCGGTTGGGGCCGGCGAGCACCACAGGGCCGCGCCGCCGCGTTCCGCCAGCGCGCCGAGGGCGGCATCGAGCAGACCCAGGGCGTGCTCATCGAGGCTGTTGTGAGGCTCATCCAGTAGGACCAGGGCCGGCTCGTGCAGAAAGGTCATGGCGAGACGCACCCCCTGGCGCTGGCCCGTCGACAGGCGATCGACCCGAGACGTGGCCAGGTCGTCCAACTCGAATCGCGCCAGTGAGGCGTTGATCAGCTCTTGGCGCCGCCGTGACTCGACCAGCGCCACCCCCGCCCAGAACTCGAGGTTCTGGGCCACTGTCAGGCGGGCGTACAAGGCGCGGTCGCCGGCTGAGAGGTAGCCCATCCGCCGGTGGCAGGCCCGCCGATCGCGTCCCGGGTCGAGGCCCGTGATGGTCACCGCTCCCGAGTCGGCCACAACGATGCCGGCGGCGATCCGGAGCAGAGTCGTCTTGCCCGAGCCGTTGGGCCCACCCAGCCAGGCGATGATCCCGGCGGGAACGCGGAGATTGGCCCCGGTGAGCACGGTACGTGACCTGAAGCGGCGCACGATGTCGGTGAGCTCCAGCTGGGCCGTGCCGGTGGAATCGATCTCGACCGTCCCGCCGGCAACTGGCGGAGCAGCCATCGCCGGCGCCTCAGAACGCATCCCGCGACTCCCCCGAATCGTCTTGGCAGCTCCCCGCCCTACCGTCTCTGGCGGCCCCTCGTCCCACCCGAGATGGAGGCGGCCGCCGGTCAACTTCGCAGTATACGTGCAGGCCGGCGCCCGCTATCGGCCGCGGGCCCCGCCGGGGTCAGGTCGCGAAGTCGGACTGTGGCTGGAAAATCCGGAACTCGCTCAGCGGCCAAATCCGGACCCAGGCCTTGCCCAGGAACTGGTCTTTCTTCTGGTAGCCGAGGAACCGCGAGTCGGTGGAGTGGTTGCGGTTGTCCCCCATCACAAAGTAGGAGTTGGCCGGCACCACATCCTCGTTGCCCTGGTTCCAGGTGTCCGACCAGGTCCAAGGTTCCGGTAGATAGGACTCCGCCAGGCGGTGACCGTTGATGAAGACCTGGGCATGTGCGATTCGCAGGTGGTCGCCGGGCACGGCGATGATGCGCTTGATGTAGTCGTGGCTGGCGTCGTTGCTGGGCTTGAACACGATGATGTCGCCACGCTGGGGATCGTGGAGGTGGTAGCTGATCTTGGAAGCCACCAGGAAATCGTTGTTCTGGAGGGTGTTCTGCATGCTCGGACGACTTCTGCTTCTGCTCTACGGGGTAGCCCGAGGCGGGTGCGAATACCGTCATCGACGGGTCACGGGCGGGCGGGGGCGCACGACAACCCGGAGAGGCGCATCGACCTCATTATAGGAACGCAGGTTGCGCCGACCTTGAACTGAGTTGAACTCGGCGGCCTAACTCCGGACATCGATGCCGTAGTCGCGGCACATCTTGCGAAAACGCTCCGCGGCATAGCTGTCCAACTCTTGGAGGCGGGCTCCGATCAGGGGCGCCAGGTGCTGTCGCAGGTACTGGCCTCTCGCCATCCATTGGTAGTAGCTGCGTCCGCCGTGGTGGTAGGGCCCATAGATTCGTCCCCCGGGGAAATTCGCCTGCAGCCACCGGAAGAGGGTCTCGTGCCTGGTATGCATCCGCAAGGTGACCTCCGGCTGGCGCCCATCGCCACCGAAATGACCCTCGCCGGCCAGGATTCCGAGAAGAAAGCCGATCTCGAATTCCCCCGGATTCGGCGATTGCCCGTCGCGGATCCCAACGGCCCCAACGTCTCGCCGCGCCTCGCCGCCGCCTTCTGCTGTTTCACCGTCAGCCACACCACGATTTTGCCACGCAGCTCGCCGCTCCAGCATGTTTCACCGTCAGGATTCACGTGGTGCGGATCCCGACCGTGGGGAGCGGCGCGTCCGCGCCTCGGAGCTTTAGGGTGTGCCCGCGCCCCGGGCGCCTACGATCCGTCGGTTCCCACGATGCGACGATAGAGTCCGTCCAGCTCCTCGTCCGAATAGAACTCGACGACCAGGCGTCCACCTTTCCGCTTCCGTTGCAGGCTCACCCGGGCCTGGAGGGCGTCGCGGAAGCGCGATTCCAGCTCACGGGTCTGCGGATCCTGCTCCGAATTCGTTTGCTTGCGAGTCTTCACCGTGCCTTCGCCCGCCAGGCTCCGCACCAATACCTCGGTCTGCCGGACGCTGAGCTCGTCGCGAAGGACTCGGCGCAGGCCCAGTTCCTGGGCATCGGCTGATAGCGACGCCAGGGCTCGGGCATGTCCGGCGCTGATCGAGTCGCTCTGGAGGGCGGCCTGCACAACTTCGGCAAGGCCCAGCAATCGCAGAGTGTTGGAGATGTGGGCTCGTGTTCGACCGACCTGCCTGGCCATATCCTCCTGAGTCATCTGGAACTCGTCGATCAGGCGCCGATAGGCCTCTGCCTCCTCGATGGCGTTGAGATCGTGGCGCTGGATGTTCTCGATCAACGACAGAGCCAGCGAGTGGTTCGCCCCGGGCTCCTCGTGGAGGGTGACCGGCACTTCCGTAAGGCCTGCCATCCTGGCGGCGCGAAGGCGGCGCTCACCGGCGATCAGCCTGTATCCGCTCTCCTCCGGCACCACCAGCAGCGGTTGGAGTACGCCGTGCTGCCGGATCGAATCCGCCAGGGCCTCGAGCGCCGCCTCCTCAAAACGCCGCCTGGGTTGCTCGGGGTTGGCGTGAATCGAGTCGATCGGCGCCCGGCCGGTGGCCATCGGACGCGCCGGAATGGCCTGGCTTCCCGGCATTAGGGCGCCAAGGCCCCGGCCGAGCCCGAATTTCCGTGGCGATTGGTCGCTTTCAGCCATCGATGATTCCCTCTGGCGCTGCCGCGCCCATCTGTACTTCGATTCCGCTTTGGGTCTCCCTCGCGACACGGTTCAGCAGTTCGCGAGTGAGATCGGCGTAGGCGATGCCGCCGCGTGATTTCGGACTGTATTGGCCGATCGTCATCCCGTAGCTGGGTGCCTCGCTGAGGCGCACGTTACGCGGGATCAACGTATTGAAAATGACTTCCGGATAGATCCGCCGAACCTCTTCGACAACCTGGGCGCTGAGCGTGGTGCGCTGGTCGTAGAGCGTCATCACGATGCCGGCCAGCTCGAGGCGGGGATTGGACTGCTGCCGGACCATGTCCAGCGTATAGGCCAGGTGGCCGAGGCCCTCCAGCGCGTAGAACTCGCACTGTATCGGCACCAACAGGTGGCGCGCCGCCACCAGGGCGTTGAGGGTGAGCAGCCCGAGCGAGGGCGGGCAGTCGACCAGGATGTAGTCGTATTCGTTCCGCAGGCCTTCGAGGGCGTACAGCAGGCGGCTTTCCCGGCGCGGCATGCTGATCAGCTCGATCTCGGCGCCGGCCAGGGCGATATCGGACGGTAGGAGGTCGACCCCGGGGGCGGCCGTTGCGATGACCGCGGACTCCGCCGGCTGGCCCTCGACCAGCACCGAGTAGATGCTGGCCCGACTCGGGTCTCGGGGGATCCCCAGGCCGCTGGTGGCGTTGCCTTGCGGATCGAGGTCCACCAGTAGGGTGCGATGTCCCCATTCGCCAAGGTAGCCGCCGACATTTACCGCCGTTGTGCTCTTGCCGACGCCGCCCTTCTGGTTGGCGATGGCGTATTGCCTGGCGGTCATTTGGCGTACAGGGAGATCAACAACAGGATCATGTCGTACCCGGTGTGGGCCACGATCGCGGAGGTGGTGCCGGCGCGGCGCCGGAGGACCCCCAGCGCCAGCCCGAGGATAAAGATCTCCAACGTTGCCAGGCTGATCGCGTATTGCGCATGCAGGATGGCAAAGAGAAGGGCCGCCGAGACATTGCCAAGCCGAGGAAGGAGCGCACCGCGAAACAGGATCTCCTCTCCGATTCCAGCCGCCAGCGCGATCGCCACTGCCGGGACCAACGTATTTACGTTCTTGAGCAGTTGGTCGGAGACCTGCTGAATGCTCTTGCTCTGCTCTGGCGTGACGCGGCTCATGAACGAGTCGAAGAAGGTGCCGAAGATGACGAGGGCTACCGCGACGACCACCGAGCCCAGAATCCACCGCCAGCCGGGCCAGTACAGCCCAAGGCGCTG
>WNFI01172550.1_pt1 | contig 13241 bp, 14 predicted proteins | sample 5400471 | NCBI WGS metagenome assembly WNFI01 (sample SAMN13153348, study PRJNA577476) | soil metagenome | isolation source: 100 cm saprolite on Douglas fir-dominated hillslope | place: USA:California | collected 2013-09-17
GATGAGTGCCGCAAGGAATGGGACATTGGCATGGGACCCATTCCCCACATGACGCGGTTGGCTGAGCATGTCGGCGCGATCGTGACTTCCTTCACAGGGATCGCGCGCGAGATCGACGCACTCTCCGTCACGCTGAACCGTCCGATCATTGTCCGCAACGACGCAAAGGCGAGCGTCTGTCGCCAGCGCTTCGATATCGGCCACGAACTCGGCCATGCCGTGTTGCACAACGGCATCATCACGGGGGATCGGCAGACAGAGGCTCAGGCGAATCGCTTCGCGAGCGCGCTCCTGGTACCGCGCAGCATGATGGTAAAACTCTTCCCTCGATCGAAGACCTCGCGCCTCAACTGGCAGGGCCTCAGCGAATTCAAGCTGACATGGAAGGTGAGCAAGGCCGCGATTCTCTACCGCGCACACCAGCTCGATCTCTTGAATGATGCGCAGTATCGCGCCGGGTTCGTTACTTTGAAGCGCGGTGGCGAAGCCATCACCGAGCGCGAGGACTACCTCATTTCCAAAGAAGATCCCGAACTGCTGGCCCGCTCGCTTGCCTTCTTGCGCGAGAAACGAGGTATCAAGGTCGAGGATATTGCGCTCGCGCTGGGCGTTCATCCGCGGTTGATTCGCCAATTCGTCGGTGATCCTGACGAGCCGGCCGAGCGGCGCAGCGCGGAAGTCATCGACCTGGCCGTCGCACGGCCGCAGCGCCGCGCCGCCCAATAGGACCACGGCGAGCCTTTCGCGAAATGTTGGGCTCTCGGCGAGTCTCCGATCCCGCCCGAGCAGGTAGGATTTTATGGTCCTGGTCACTGTGCAGTGCGTGCTACGCTGCCGCGAGATCCTCCAGGGAGAGGGGCGGGAGACTCGATGGCTAAAGCCAAGGCAAAAGAAAAGAAGCGGCTTTTTCGGAAGAACAAGAGCTACAAGGTGGATTTCTTCGTCGCCACCCACGATGGCGAGAGGAAGCACGCGATCATCAAAGAGTTTCTCCGCACGGCCACGAATGGATTCACGCCAGCTCGCGCGCTCGCAGGAGACGATGACGAGCAGTTCGCGATCAGCTCGCTAACCGCACTTGGCACCGGCGTCTTCCAAGGCGTATTCGGTCGCTATCGATTTGGTGAAACGCCGGTACAAGGCACCGCGGAAGGTGCGGAAGAGGACGTCAAGCTGAAGCCGGGTCATGGTCTTGTCCAGAAGAACCATTTTCTTTTTTTCTCGAATCGCAATTTGATCGTGTACCAGCGCAACCCGAGCGGCAGCCACTACAGCCGCCTTCAGCGCTATTTGAACCTCGCGACCGAGGAACAAATCACGCTCGAGCCGATTCTTACTACCGACGCCTACGAGCGTCTTATCCGTGGAGGTGACGCGAGGATCATCGACGTGTCATTTCAGCAGCCGAAGGATCCGGCTCTCTATAAGGATCTCTGGTTGAAGGATGCGATCAAGCTGATGAACGACGTCGGCGGAATTAATGCGCGTGTGCGGATTAGCGTGGGCCGCTCAAGCTCACGGCTGACGCGGATTAAGAACGCTGTGGTGGACCTGGCGAAGGGCGGAATAGCAAAAGTCGCGCGCGTCAAGCTAGAAGGCGAAGAGGAGCAGATTGATTTGATCGCCGACCGCATCATAGAAACCATTACCGTTAAACTGTATGACAACGGGCGCCCCGACCCGGAGGAAATCTATGCAACTCTCCAACAGGCTGAGGTCGACCGATCTCACGACCTCCGAACGTTCTTCGGTCGTGGTTGACGGCTTGTGGATGTTTCGTGGCGCGGCGATCGTGTTCGCCGGCGCGATGGTGTACGCCTACATCCGAAGCGGCTACTCGCCGAAAGAGGCGGACGTGCGCAACGCCATCAATGTAATAGCTGGCGCGAGCGCCACAATCTTAGGCTTCCTCGTGTCGTCGGGGGCTCTCATGTACGCGGTCTCTAATACGATGCTCGCGCGCAACCTGCAGAGAAGCGGACACTTCGGCCGTTTGTTGGCCGATCTCTTTTTCGCGTCCGGAAGTTTCCTAGTCGCCTTAATTGTCGGGCTCGTGTGCCTCCTCTTACCGGCGACGTTCCTGTCCGAATCGAAGCTAACGCCGCTGGATCTGGGTATGGACGCGCTGATTTTCTTCAACGTCCTGTCCTACCTGCTACTCATTCCGGTGGGCAACAAGATGTGGTTGCTGCTTAGCAACGTGACGCCGGATAGGTTTGGCACGCTCGAGTAGGCTTTCCTCGAAACGCATCGGGGGTAGCGTTGTGGGTAGGGACGCACAACGCCTATAGGTATTTGATTCAATTAGAACGTCGGCGGACACACCTTCCGCCAATCCTCCGTCACTCCGTCTACGCTTTACAAAACTTGCTGTTCCCCCCGCCCGGCCGCAATACGCCGCTCACGTAGTAGGCGGCCATGCCTTCCGCGCGCTTGAGGTCCATCCCGCTCGCTTCGATGAGCGAGCCGACATCCGTTACCCACGCGCCCGCGCACTCGGGCACGGGCCGGTTCGAGCTGGAGCAATCGATGAAAGCGTCGAAGGCGGCCCGATACTGGCCGAACTCGGCGCGTGTCATCGGCTTGCCGTGTCCGGGAACGAGCGTCTCGAACGGCGTCGCCGACACTTCTGCGAGAGCGGACTTCCATCCGGCCAGGCACGCTGTATCCAGGAAGGGGACCGGCAGGGTGACAAGGTCGCCAACCGATGCGATGCGGCTCTCGCGGTCGTAGAGCCACACATCGCCCGCCGTGGGGCCGTTGGGCGCGAGGTTGACTTCGATCGCACGCCCGCCAAGCGTCAGCATTCCGCTTGCCTTGATGACAACGTCGGGCCGGAGAGCGTCGCCATTCTCAGTCGTTGCAAGGTCGCCCCGAATGTCTTCGGCCGTCTCCGCGGGAATGCCCGGCATTGCCAGATACACACGTGCGCCATTCGCGCTCTCCCTGAGGAATCCGGAGAGCGCGTCACTTATGGCGTCGCTTGCATAGACTCGGGCCGAGGGGTATGCGGCCTTGAGCTGCGGATTCCCGCTCACGTGATCGAGGTGCCAGTGGCTGTTCACGATGGCCACGATCGGAGACCCTTGAGCCTTCGCGAGATCGAGGATGGCCTGGCGATGCCAGCGGTGGCGGCCGGTATCGAGCACGACGAGCCCCTTTGGAGCCTTGAAGACGATGCTGTTGCCGTCGGGCTGGCGGTTCGGCGGGAATCCACCCGGGATCAACCACACGTCGCGCGCCAATGACTGCGGCGTTGGCGGCGGCGGCTCGGCCGCTCCCAGCGCGAGCGCGGAGCCGGCGAGCGCCATCAAGATCCCGGCTCCTGTGATTGAAGATCGTCCCACGTTCATCGGCGGATTCTAAATCGGGCAAGTCCGCCGCGACAGCTTCGCGTCAGCTTCCGGGGGTTTTTGAGCCGCCCGGGTTCGGCGTAAAATATTGGATCCGACACGCAGGATGGAAGCCATGGCCAAGCGCGCAGCCAAGAAGACGCAGGATCTCAAGACGCAGGATCTCAGAAGCAGGCGCAGCGCCCCGCTCGCGACACCAACGGACCTGAAGAAGGCTGCGACGAAGGACATCTCCGCCGCCATGAACGCCATACTGGCGGACGTCTTCGCTCTCTACATGAAGACCAAGAATTTTCACTGGCACATGAGCGGGCCGCATTTTCGCGACTACCACCTGCTTCTCGACGAGCAGGCGGACCAGATCTATGCGATGACCGATCCGATCGCCGAGCGCGTTCGCAAGGTGGGCGGCTCGACCCTGCGGTCGATCGGCCATATCAGCCGCCTTCAGCGCGTGCTGGACAACGACGCCGGTTACGTCGAGCCCTCCGACATGCTCGCCGAGTTGCGCGAGGACAACAAATCGCTCGCGGCGCGCATGCGCGAAGCGCACAACGTCTGCGACGAGCATCGCGACGTCGCTACGGCGAGCCTGATCGAGGTCTGGATCGACGAGACCGAGCGCCGCACGTGGTTCCTGTTCGAGGCCAGTCGCGAGGCGGATGCGACCGGCCACTGAGAGCGCGCGGGCCACGCGGCCTTCATCACCAAGGAGTTTCCAATGGCAAGCCCTGAAAAGTCCGAACCCGGCCTCGGCCACATCCAGCGGCTCGCGGCCGAAGAGCACCGCCTCCTCGAGCAGCATTCGCGCGACGCCGGGCAGGAGGCGCGCCTGAAGGAAATCCAGATCGAGCTGGACCAGTCCTGGGACTTGCTGCGTCAGAGAAGGGCGTTGCGGGAGACCGGGGGCAACCCGGCGGATGCGCACAAGCGGCCGCCCGACGTCGTCGAGAAATACATCGGCTGACGCGCTCGCCCCGCGCGAATTCCTCCGACAGCTTCCCGTCAGCTTCGGGGACTAGAGTCCCCCCATGAAGCTTTGCGACTCCTGTATCACGGGCCCCAAGGCCGTCGCGGGACACCCCGCCTTGCGCGTGCACTCGTTCGAGCGCACCGCGGCGAAGAAGTTGTTCACCGTGTTCGATTGCGACGAATGCAACGCCACCTGGCGCCGCGCCGTCACCGCGAGCGGCGATTTCACCTGGAAGCGCATCGAGCGGCCTCGGTGCGCCTAGGTCTCGATGCGGCTACAGGCCTGTTCCATACCTGAGGACATACCACTGCCACTTCGGCACGGTGTGGATGGTGGGACTGTCCGTCAGTGTCTTGGGCACCGCCCGACCCTTGCGCATTTCCAGCGTGATCGACCGCTCGGTGTCGGCGTTGGGCAAGCACTTCCAGTTGGCGCGGTTGTGTATGGCGCACGGGGCGAGCTTCCCGGACGGCTCATTCACGCCGGCGATCCAGAAGACGACCTCGCTGCGGTTTTTCAAGGCGCGGAACCGGTAGCGGTTTCCCGCCCTGAGCTCGCCGGTGCAGCGATCCTCGATCCACTTTCCCGCCTGGCACTGCACCGTGTAGATGGTCCACTCCCCTTCGAGCGTGATGTAGTCGACCGCCCACATGAAAACGCCCAGGGCGGCGATCACGGCCAGCAAGATACCCCACGTCCTCACCCGTCACCTCGTCGTTGGAACGCCAGACCGGGCATAGTCTTCCGTAGTTTCCCGGTTTGCGCCATCTCTTGCTACAAATGGAACATCGGACGGCGTCTCGCGGCCGCGAGAGCATGATGCGCGGCGCCGAACATACGGCCGACGCATCCGTTGCCATGTTTCGGCTCTGTCCCGGGAGTGCAGCCGAATGAGCACACAGGCCATCTACGAAGCTGTTGGCGCCTCGGCCATGAGGCGCGCTGCGTTTGCGAGTGCCGGGACAAAGGGCACCTACCTCGATATCGGCGCCGGGAAGGGCGACCTGATTCGCGCGCTCGAGAAGGCGATGACCCTGAGCTCGCGCGCATGCGACTTCCACGTGGAGCTGTTCGCGCCGGGGAAACACGTCTGCACGAAGGTGGACTTGAACAGCGGCACGCTCCCGTACGCCGACTCCGAGTTCGACCTGGTGACCTCGAGCGAGGTGATCGAGCACATCGAGAATTTCCGCGGCCTGCTGCGCGAGGCGTATCGCGTCACCGCCGATGACGGCGTCATCGTCGTTACCACGCCCAACGTGCTCAACGTCAAGTCTCGCGTTCGCTACCTGGTCTCGGGCTTCGCCAACCTGTTCGGGCCCTTGCCCATGAGCAATCTCGATCGCTCCTGCGCCGGAGCGCACATCTCTCCGATTCCGTACTTCTACCTGGCACATGCCCTTCGCGAAGCCGGATTCGAGAACGTCGAGCTGCGAATCGACAAGGCGCAGAAGACCTCCGTCCTCTGGCTCCTGCTCCTGGCGCCCATCATCTTCATCGGGGGGGCGCGCTTCATGCGGCTGGAGCGTGCGCGGTTCAAGACGCTGACCCCCGAGAACGAAGTCTTCGTGAAGGCCCATTTCTCGTGGCGCCTCCTCGTCGGAAGGACCATCGTGGTCTCCGCAGTGAAGCCCAAGGCGGTTCGCAAGGCGCAGATCGCCGCCTAAGATTGGATCCCGGACCATAGCCCTCACCGGCGTCCGGGATGACCAGGCCAGTTCCAAGTTGCGCGCCTTCCCCCGCCGGGTGTATTTTATCGATTGGGGGAATGCAGGACCCCCGGGATGTTCCCTCCAAGACGGTGCCCCGTCCAATTCCTGTGAGCATTGCGCGCCAGCGCGGGCACTGTCGTCTCCCAAGGTCAGTGCCTTCGCATCGCGTCTTCATTGGAGGCATGACATGCGCTATTCCCTTACACCGATGCACTGTCGTCCGTGGCTCCTGAGCGGCTTGTCGTTGAAGCTGATCGAAAGCCACTACGAGAACAACTACGGCGGCGCGCTGCGGCGGCTGAACGCCATCAGCGAGAAGCTGGAGTCCCTCGACCTCGCCAAGGCCCCCGGCTACGTGATCAACGGCCTGAAGCGAGACGAGCTGATCGCGCTCAATTCGACGCTCCTTCACGAGCTTTATTTCGCGAGCCTCGCCTTCGGCGACGGCAAACCGACCGATGTCCTCGCCACGGCGCTCGCGCGCGATTTTCAATCGGTCGATCGCTGGCGCGACGAATTCGTCGCCATGGCCAACGGCCTCGCGGGAGGCTCGGGCTGGGTGCTGCTCGTCTATGTTCCCCGCGACGGCCGCCTCGTCGACCAGTACGCCTCCGACCATGGCCAAGCGGTCGCGGGCGGCATCCCGATCCTCGCCCTCGACATGTACGAGCATGCCTACCACATCGATTTCGGCGCGAATGCCAAGGCGTACGTCGAGACTTTCATGCGCAACATCGATTGGAAAGCGGTCGAGGTGCGCTACGAGGACGCGGTCGCGGTCGCGCCGCTGCGGCCGGTCGAGCAGAAGGAGTTCGCTCACCTTCCGGGAATCGCTGTGGAGCAGGTGAAGGCGATGCTCGATTCGGGCAAGCCGGTGCAGGTCATCGACGCCCGTCCGAAGGCCTACGTCTCCCGGACGCAGGACATCATGGAAGGCGCGGTGTGGCGCGACCCGGAGCGCGTGCAGGAATGGATCGGCGAGCTGTCGAAGTCGGATCCGGTGGTGGTGTTCTGCGCGTATGGATTCCACGTGGGATGCCGGACAACCGGAGTGCTGCGCGACGCCGGCTTCGACGCGAAGTACATGACGGGAGGCCACTCCGCGTGGCGGGCGATCGGCGGGCCGGTGAAGATGAACGCATAATCGGCGGATGAGCTCCGAGATCCCCGATTGGGTGCTGTTTGCGCTGGTCCTGGTGTTCACCGCGATCGCGGTGCCGCTGCTTTTCTACCCCGAGCGGGTGCTCGCCACGCTGGGACCGGCGATCGCGCGCCACCACATCACCCGGTGGCTTTACTTCAAGAGTCCGTTTCGCGTGCGGATCACGGGGTTGATGTACCTCGCGGTCGCGATCGCCCTCATCGCCTATCGATTCGGCGCCTAGAAATACGCGAGACCCTGGGTGTTCACGTAGAGCGCGTAGATGCTGTGGCTCGCGGCCATGAAGAGGCGGTTCCTCTTCACGCCGCCGAAGCACACGTTGGCGCAGCGCTCGGGCAGGTGGATGTGGCCGAGCGGCTCGCCGGCGGGTGAGAAGACGCGCACGCCGTCGAGCTCCTTGGTTCCCATGCCCCAGCCGCACCACAGGTTACCGTCGACGTCGATGCGGAAGCCGTCGGGTGTCGCGCCGGTAGCATCGATCACCACGCGCCCGTTGCCGAGCTGGCGGCCGTCGCCCACCACGTCGAAGGAGTGGATGCGGCGCGGGGTTCCGCACTCGACCACGTAGAGCAGGCGCTCGTCGCCGGAGAAGGCGAGGCCGTTCGGCATCGTCAGGTTGTCGAGCACCACGGTGATCTCGCGCGTCGAGGGATCGACGCGATAGACGTTGGTGGAAAGCTCGGGCTTCGCCTGGTGGCCCTCGTAGTGGGAGAGGATGCCGAAGGACGGATCGGTGAACCAGATCGAGCCGTCGGACTTCACCACGACGTCGTTGGGCGAGTTCAGGCGCTTGCCCTTGTAGCCGTCGGCGATCGCGGTGATCGCCCCGTCGTGCTCGGTGCGCGTCACGCGTCGTGCGCCGTGTTCGCAGGTGACGAGCCGTCCCTGGCGATCGCGCGTGTTCCCGTTGGCATAGTTGGACGGCTTGCGGAAGATCGTGACGGCTCCGGTCTCCTCGTCCCAGCGCATCATCCGCTCGTTGGGGATGTCGCTCCAGACGAGCATGCGCGCATCCCCGAACCATACCGGGCCTTCGCACCAGCGATAGCCGGTGGAGAGGCGCTCGACGCTCGCCGACTTGACGCGGTAGCGCTCGAAGCGCGGATCGAGGATCTCGATCGCCGGGTCGGGATATCGCGAGGCGGGCTGCCAGTCGTCGCTCATAGCGCGCCATCATCACACAGGTTGCGGATTGCCGCGCTGGCCGGCGCATGTCATCATACAACTGCCATGAGCACACACTCCACGCTGCCCAAGCGCGGCGGCAACCTCGCCGAGCGGCTCGTGAGCGAGCTCGCCTCCGAGATTCGCCATGGCGTGCTGCGCCCGGGCGACAAGCTGCCCACGGAAGCGCAGGTGGTGGACCGGTTCAGCGTGAGCCGCACCGTCGTGCGCGAGGCGCTGTCGCGGCTGCAGGCCTCGGGGCTGGTGGAAACGCGCCACGGCGTGGGCACTTTCGTCGCCGAGCGGCGCAGCGAAGCGGGCTTCCGCGCCGACGCCGCGGCGATCGGCACCGTGATGGACGTGGTCGCCATGCTCGAGCTTCGCATCGGCGTCGAGAGCGAGGCCGCGGCGCTGGCGGCGCGGCGCCGCACCAAGGCGCAGGTGAAGGAAATGCGCCGCGCGCTCGACCTCTTCGAGGGCAACATCGGCAACGAGGGCGACACGGTCACGCCCGACTTTCGCTTCCACACGCTCATCGCCGAGGCGACCGGCAATCCCTATTTCGCCAGCCTGCTGGGATCGTTCGGCACGCGCGCCATCCCGCGCACGCGCGTCAACTCGCCGGGCGAGGGGCACGAGGAGCGCGTGCGCTACCTCACGCGCGTGAACCGCGAGCACGAGGACATCTTCAGCGCCGTCGCGCGCGGCGACTCCGACGGCGCGCGCGCCGCGATGCGCACCCACTTGTCCAACAGCCGCGAGCGCCTGCGGCGCGCGGGACTGCATCCGCGCTAGCCGATCCCACCGTCCGCAGTTGTCATACAACATTCCCGCATGAGGAGATCGCCCATGAAGCGCGCCGTCGCCGCAATCGCCGTCCTCCTGTCCTTATGTTTTGCCATCGCCGTCCAGGCCCAGACGACGCTCAAATGGGCGCACGTCTACGAAACCTCGGAGCCCTATCACACGCAGGCGCTGTGGGCGGCGGATGAAATCAAGAAGCGCACCAATGGCCGCTACCAGATCGAGGTGTTCCCCGCCTCCCAGCTCGGCAAGGAAACCGACATCAACCAGGCGCTTTCGCTGGGCACCGTCGACATCATCTACACCGGCATGGCGTTCGCGGGACGGCTCTATCCGCCCATGTCCATCGCCTCCGGGCCGTTCATCTTCCGCGACTTCAACCACTGGCAGGCGTTTCGCAACGGCCCGGTGTTCCGGGAAGTGGCCAAGGGCTATGAGGACAAGAGCGGGCACAAGATCGTCGGCTACACCTACTACGGGCAGCGCCACCTCACCGCCAACAAGATGGTCACCAAGCCCGAGGACATGAAGGGGATGAAGCTGCGGGTACCCGATGCGCCGCTCTTCGTGATGTTTCCGCGGGCCGTGGGGGCGAATCCCACGCCGATCGCATTCGCCGAGGTCTACCTCGCGCTGCAGAACGGCACCGTGGATGCCCAGGAGAACCCGCTGCCGACGATCGACGCGAAGAAATTCTACGAGGTGCAGAAGTACATCATCCTCACCGGCCACATCACCGAGTCCCTGGTGACGATCGTGGCGGGCGGCACCTGGACCCGGCTTTCGGAGGCCGACCGCAAGATCTTTTCCGACGTGCTGTGGGAAGCCTCTTCCCGCGCCACCTCCGAGATCGTCGCCGCCGAGAACAAGCTCGTCGCCGATTTCGAGAAGCGCGGCAAGACGGTGGTGAAGGTCGACCGGGGGCCGTTCATCCAGGCGGTGCAGAAGGCCGTGACCGCGCCGGATGCGCCCTGGCCCAGGGACCTCTACGACAGGGTCCAGGCGATCAAGTAGTCCCGCGTGGTAATTTAAGGGGTCGCTCAAGCGCGAAATCGCGGGAGGAATGATGCGTAGCACCCCAGCATCGCGGCCGATCATCGCGGCGGCAATCGCTGCCATGCTCGCCACGGCGTTGCCGTCGGCGGCCCAGGACACGAAGGCGTGGCTCGAAGCGCAGAACGTCGAGGCCACCAGCACCAAGAGCTTCAATGAATTCGAGGCGATGGTCGCGCACACCAAGGGCACGCCCGCCGACGAGCGCGCCGTGGTGCTGAAAGCGGGCAAGCCGATCTGGCAGTCCAATCCAAAGGAAACCGACCCGGGCTCGCGTTGGACGCTGCATTCCATCGGACGCGACCTCGCCGGCAACGGCCAGCCCGACGTGCACTTCTCCAGCTACACGGGTGGGGCGAACTGCTGCACGACCCACCATGTCTACCAGCTCAAGCCCCAGGTGAAGCGCCTTGCCATCTATTCGGCGGGAAGCATGGGCGGAGGGGATTTCATCGAGGTGCCCGGGCGCAAGGCGCCGGTCATGGTCTCGGCCGACGACTCGCCGGCCAATGCGTTCGCGCCGTATGCGAATTCGTATTTCCCGCTGTTGATCCTCGAGGTGGGGCCGAAGGGGCGCATGCAGTTCGCGCAGGACCTCATGCAGTCGAGGCTCCCCGGGCAACCGCCGCCGGTATGCGCGCAGCCGCTCGCGGCCTCGAACCCGTGGCTGAAGGAGCGCTGCGCCGAATATTCCACCTCGCGGCGCCAGGCGCGCACCGCGGAAATCAAGAGCCGTCTCTCGTCGATCAAGTCGCTGCGTTCCGCCGACAAGCTCAAGTGGGAGGACTACTTCGAGAACGGCGTGCTCGCCGCGGTCTCGGCGGAGATGAACCGCTATACGTACACCGGGCACGGCGGCGCGGGCTTCAACTGGCTCGAGACGGTCTGGCCCGGCAACGACGCGGTGAAGGAGAAATTCGTCGCAACGCTGCGCCAGACCCAGTCGAAGAGCAGCTTTGCCGAAGACCTGAAGCAGCTCGCTTCCAGCTACCGCTAGCAATAAAGGGTCAGACTCCAATATTCTGTTTTTTGGGCGATTGATAGCCCCGAATATTTGGAGTCCGACCCCTTTTATTGCCTCAGTCGGCGGCGACGGAGGCGGAAGGCGCGCCAAGAAGGCGCGAGACGGCCGCGGCGTTCATGGGCGAGGCAAGCAGGAAGCCCTGGGCGCGGTAGCAGCCGAGGCGCTTCAATTCCTCGAGCTGCTCCTCGGTCTCGACGCCTTCGGCGACCACTTCCACCTCGAGGCTCCTCCCCATCGCGACGATCGCGGTGACGATCGCCGCATCGTCCGGGTCGATGGTGAGGTCGCGCACGAAGGACTGGTCGATCTTCACGGTGTCGATCGGCAGGCGCTTCAGGTATGCGAGTCCCGAATAGCCGGTGCCGAAGTCGTCGATCGCGATGCCGACGCCGAGAGCGGCGACCTCGTCCAGCGCCGTGCGCGCGGCTCCCGCGCCCTCGATGATCACGCTCTCGGTGACTTCGAGCTCGATCAGCGACGGGTCGATGCCGATCTCCTGGATCAGGCGGCGCAGCAGATCGACAAAGCTCGATCGCGAGAGCTGGTTGGCGGAGACGTTCACCGCCATGGAGAGCGGGCGTTCGGGGGACTGCCACGCCTTCGCTTGCTGCAGGGCCTCGCGGAGCGCCCATTCGCCGATCGGGATGATGAGTCCCGAATCCTCCGCGGCCGCGATGAACTCTTCCGGGGCGATCGTCTCGGCGCCGCCCTCCGGATGCCAGCGCAGCAGCGCCTCGAATCCGGTGATCGAGCGGTCGCGCAGGTCGTAGAGGGGCTGGTAATGCAGCTCGAACTCCTGGTTCTCGAGCGCGCCGCGCAGCGCGTTCTCGAGGGCGAGGCGCTGCTGCGCGGCCACGTTCATGTACTGCGTGAAGAACTGGAAGTTGGCCCTTCCCGAATCCTTCGCGTGGTACATGGCGGTATCGGCATGGCGCATCAGCGTCTCGGCGTCCGAGCCGTCCGCGGGATAGAGGCTGATGCCGATGGAGGCGGCCACGTGCAGGTCGTTGCCGTGCAGATGGAAGGCGCTCGCGAGCACGTCGAGGATCTTGCCGGCCACGGCCGAAGCGTCGCCGGAGGAGGCGAGCCCAGGGATCACGATCACGAATTCGTCGCCTCCCACTCGCGAGACGGTGTCGCCTTCGCGCACGCAAACCAGGATGCGGCTCGCCACCGACTGCAGCAGCCGGTCGCCGAGCTGGTGCCCGAGCGAGTCATTGATGGTCTTGAAATGGTCGAGGTCGACGAAGAGCACGGCGAGCTGCGTGCCGTTGCGATGCGCCTGGGCGATTGCCTGCTGGATGCGGTCGCGCAGCAGCACGCGGTTGGGAAGGCCAGTGAGCGCGTCATGGTGCGCCATGTGCGCGATGCGCTGCTCGGCGAGCTTGCGCTCGGTGATGTTCATCGCCACGCCGACCACGCGCAGCGCACGGCCGTCGGCGCCGCGATGGACCTGGGCGCGGTTGGCGATCCAGTGGACCGAGCCGTCCGACCACACCACGCGGTAATCGACCTGGAAGTCGGAGCCCTTCTTCACCGCGTGCCGCATCGTCGCTTCGAAGACCTCGCGGTCGTCGGGATGCAGCCGCTCCTGCATCGCGCGGTAGTCGGTGTGAGGATTGTCGGGCGGATAGCCGAAGAGCACGGCGAGGCCCTCGGAATAGGTGAAGCGGTCGGTGTCGCACTCCCAGTACCACATCCCCATCTGCGCGGCCTCCATCGCGAGGCGCAGGTGCGCTTCGCTTTCGCGCAGCGCCGCCTCCGCCAGCTTGCGCGGCGTGATGTCCGCGATGGTCACCATGGTGCCGTTCACCTTGCCGTCGGCGCCGTAGATCGGCGCGATCGACACCGCGACGTCGATGACGTGGCCGTCGCGATGCAGGCGCTGCGTCTCGTCGATCGTGAACGTCTCGCCCGCCTGCGCGCGCGTGCGCAGCTGCTCGGTCTGCTCGCGCAGGTGGGCCGGAACGATGGAGGTCCGGGTGCCCAGCACCTC
>WNFI01162730.1_pt1 | contig 13239 bp, 10 predicted proteins | sample 5400471 | NCBI WGS metagenome assembly WNFI01 (sample SAMN13153348, study PRJNA577476) | soil metagenome | isolation source: 100 cm saprolite on Douglas fir-dominated hillslope | place: USA:California | collected 2013-09-17
CGATGATCTCCAGCCGACCGCCCAGCGCCTCGACATACTGGGCCAGCGTGCGGACCTCGGTGGCGCCGGGCTCGGCGCGCTCGATGGCCGCGACCCTCTTCCGCCGCACGCCCATCCGCTGGGCCACCTCCTCCTGGCTGAGCCCCAGCCGGGCGCGCTGCTCGGCCAGCGTGCGGCCGCGGTTCCTGGCCATCAGGGCCGCCGCGCCAACCCCGACCTCGTCGGCGCTGCCCGGGAAGAACTCATCGAGGAACGACTGCGCGTCGTCGAACGCATGCGTCGCCGCCTCCGGGGCCTGGCCTTCCCGGACGCGATGCAGCATCTCGGCCGAGAGCTCCACGGCCTCCTCGCGCTGCTCCCGCACCGCCTCGTGTCCTTCCAGCACGGCGATCAGCAATGCGGTCCCGGCGGGCTCGACGGCGAACAGGATGCGGATGTCGCTGTCACCGGGCGCCCCGGGCCGCAGCTCCATCAGGCCGTCCGGCCAGGCCCAGCGGCCTAGTTCCTGCCGGATCTGGCCGGCGGCGGCCCGAAGCCCGGCGGCCGCCTCGGTGTCCGAGGCATCAGAACCCTCGCGCAGCCCGGCGTCGGAGCCGACGTCCCGGCTCAGGGCGGTGATAGCGTCGCGGATCTCCTGCTGCGCCTGCGCCGCCACGTAGCTCGCCCTCAGGGTTTCTTTCCGGGTCCCGAAGGCGTCGACCGACGCCTGCAGCCGCTGGTGCTTCTTGCGCAGCTGCTGCTCGGCCTCGACCGCGCCCGGCAGTATCTGCCGCAGCTCGGCGAGCTTGCCCTGGGCCTCGGCCAGCTTGTCCACTGCCTCTGCCGCTTCTTCCGGCTTGCCCTCCTGGAGCGAACGCCAGCGCTGCTCGCCAAGCTTGGCCTCCAGCGATTGCAGCTCGGCGACCTGTTGCTCGATGTCCCTGACCAGCGCCTCCGCCTCGGCGAGGTGCCGACGCATATCCTCCAGCTGCTCGAGCCGGTCGTGGTAATACCCGTCGAGGTCTTCGGTCGGATCGGCCGACGAGGCCGGATCCGCCAGCGAGATGACCAGCGGGGGGCCGAGGCTGGCGCCCTCCTCGATCAGCGCGACCACCGCCTGGCCGACCTGCGCGGCTGCCAGCGGGTCGCTGTCGCGAAGGTCAGCCAGCCAGTCGCGGATCTCGCCGGACATCCGCAGCAGGTAGCCCACGCCGAGCCTCCCTCACCGCCGCCAGTACCCAGGGATACTGTCGCACCAGGGCAGTCGGCGGGCAAGGCGGGCTGTCCTCCGGGATATGGGCGTAATCCGGCCATGCCGCCAGGCGATCATCTACCCTGCCTCGCGTGCGGATTCCACCCGGCGCGCGGGTCTACCTGACGACGGCCATCAGCCTGGCCGGGGTCGCGCTGGCCACCTACTTCGGCATGCTGGCCGGCGCGGCCGGGGCCGACCGGCGGTGGTGGACGCTGGGCGCCGTGGTGGCGAGCGTCACCGCGGCCGGAGTGCCCGCCTACGAGCAGATCCGCAAGGAGCGACTGCGGGCCCGCACCGAACAGGCCGCGGTCGACGCCGCGGTCGCGATGCGGGTGACGCTCAACGACACCCTGGACCCGATCGTGCGCCAGCTTGGCCGCGTGGCCACGGCCGCGAGCCGGCACGAACGGGAGGCGCTGCAGGAGGCCGCGATTCCCATGGTGGTGGACTCGGCCGCCCATCTGGCCGGCTCCGGGCGGGTGCGAGCCTGCCTGTTCCGGTTCGCGCCCGGAACGCCGCGCGTGCTGATGCCCACCCAGTACAGCGGCCGCGTGGACGACCCGCTGGAACCGATCATGGAGGGAACCGTGGCGGGAGACCTGGTCTTCGGCATGATCCGGCACAACCATCACCTGTTCTTCCCGGACCTTGACGCCGACGCCCCGCCCGGATGGCATGTCGCCGCACCGCAGACCTACAAGTCCTTCGCGGCCGTTCCGGTTGCCGCCGGACAGAACGCGTTTGGCATGCTGATGGTGGACGCGTTAGAGAAAGACGGGATCAAGCGGACGGACGTTCCGCTGGTGCGGCTGCTGGCCGGGCTGCTCGCCGACGCGCTGGCGTAAGCTCAGGATGACAATGACCACCGGCCATTGACCCTCCCCGGGCGTCGGCCGACACTGAGGTAGTGCGGAAGGGATCGAAGGTGACGACCCACATCATCATCGAGGATGACGATGACCGTCCCGAGCGGATGGTGCGCGATCCGGACCGCTACTTCGCCGAGGCCCGCCAGCGGGCCATGCGTGAGCTCATGCGCTCGGCACGCTGGCTGTTCCCGTCGCTGCGTCACCAGAAACGGCAGTAGGGAGCCCATCCGCCCGGGTTCGGTGGTCAGCCCAGCTCGGCCCCGACGTGTTCCCGGTACCAGCACGTGATCGCCTGGCGTGCGGCGCTGTCCCGGCTGGACATCGACCTGTCGGTGTGGCGGATCCACCGGCGGATCGGGATGAGCGGCGGGCTGTTCGTGTCCGCGCTGCTGCGGGAGACCGGCCTGACCCTGTCCGACCAGGACATCACCCAGCTGCAGCGGGCGCACGGCGAGGAGTACCTGGCTCAGGCGGATTCCGTCCGGCCGCTGCCGGGAGCGGCGGACCTGCTGACCGCGCTCACCGAGCGGGGCGTGCAGTGGGCGATCGCGACGAGCGGCTACCGGGCCACCGCGGGCCACGCCCTGCACATGCTGGGCCTGCCCGAGGACGCCCCGATGGTCACTCGCGACCTGGTCCGGCACGCCAAGCCGGACCCGGACCTGTTCCTGGCCGCCGCCGCCCTGCTCGGGGTCGACCCCCGGCACGCCTGGGTGGTCGGGGACAGCGTGTGGGACCTGCTGGCGGCCCGGCGGGCCGGGGCGCTGGGCGTGGGCGTGCTGTCGGGCGGGTACGGCCGCGAGGAGCTGGAGCGGGCCGGCGCCTACCGGGTGTACGCCGACCCCGCGGACCTGCTGGCCCGGGCCGACGAGCTCGGCGTCCGCGACCTCAGCTGCGAACCCAGAGCGTGACGACCATGCCCCGGAACTTCCGCTCGGCGGCCAGTTTGTAATCGCTGATCAGCAGCTCGCCCTCGCCCCTGATCGAGGGGCTGGCCACGCGCGCCGACGGGGCCCGGCCGACCACCCAGATCCGCTGGTAGGTCAGCATGATCGGGCGCACGACCGCGAACGGCTTGTCGAAGCCGTTGAGCGTGGCTGACTTGGCCGGCGACTCGGCCATCGCCAAGTCGGTGGTGTAGCGGAAGGCGTGCGGGTAGCCCAGCCTGATCTTGCGGTAGAACGAGTTGAAGAACAGCACCCCGTCGCCCGGCCGCGCGCGCGCCCCCACATAGAACGCGGGGTCGCCGTAGTCGAACTGCCGGGTCAGCGGGGTCCGGGCTCGGTGCTGCGGGCCGAGCTGGAGCAGCAGCGCGCCCAGGCAGACGACGGCCCCCGTGACCAGGCTGGTGACGGCGAGAGCGCGCCGGTCAGCGGCCCCGCCGAATAGTGCGCCCAGCCACTGCCCGATCCGGTCCACCCCGGCCCCGGCCAGCAGGGCCGCGCCGGCCTCGCAGAACAGGACGTACCGGTCGACGTACAGCGCCTTGCCGACGAGCGACTCGAGGAACACCGCTGCGGCCGGCAGGACCAGCAGCGGCGCCGCCACCGACGGGAGGCAGATCCCGCCGCGGCTCCACCATGCGGGACGCCCCGCGGGAAGGACGGCGACGACCGCGCAGGCGAGCAGGAACACCGCGACCGGGTTCGTCGCGCCGAAGAAGTCGTGGAACAGGATCCCGAGGTCGTGCAGGTGCGGGCGGGTGATCCAATCGGCGGAGGATCGCTGGAGGAAGCTGATGATCACGACGGGCAGGATCAGCGCTGCTCCGATCGCACCGGCCACCACCCAGTGCTCCAGGACCCGCCGTCCGGGGCGGGCCAGCGCCGCGGTGACCGCGTGGGCCACCAGGACCGCGAGGGCGATCTCGTTCAGGTAGCCGCCCAGGGCGATCAGCAGGGCGTACAGCAGCCACCGCCGGCCGACCTGCCTGCGGGCCGCCCCGGCGGCCTCTGCCTCCAGGGCGCGGATCAGCGCCAGCGTCGAGCCGAGCACGCACAACGTCACCATGCTGTACGACCGGGCGGTCTGCGCGTAGAAGCTGGTGCTCGGCACCCAGACGTGCATGAACAGGTAGTACAGCGCGTGAAAGATGTCGGTGTGGAGAAACACCATGCGGGCGAGCTGGCCCAGGCCTAGCTTGGCGGCGAACTGGGTCACGATCTCGTCGTTGCCCATGGCGTTATGGCGCGGCAGCCCCCACGCCCCGAGCACGGCCATCGTCGCGGCCGGCACGGCGATCGGCAGGTACCGCGCGGCCGTGGCCGACCATCCGCCGGAGCGCACCCCCGGTGAGCCGGCCGGCGGCTGCGCGGACTGGCCTTCGGGATCGAGGGGCGCGGACGCAGCGCCGCGCTGCCCCGTCCTCGCCGAGCTCACGGCGCGCCGCCCGGGTCATGCAGGGACGCCGCGAACGTCTCCCGCCACCTCTCGGGGGAGGTGAAGTCGGCGGCTGCGGCGCGGTACTCGGCGGCCAGCCGCGGCCACCGCCGCTTCAGCCGGCGATGCAGGATCACGCTGCGCCACCCGAGGGAGCGGAACAGCCGCGGGTCCCGCTTGTACCACGCGGCGCTCGTGCCGTCCGCGGTCGATACCAGCACGCTGTCCATCTTGACCATCACGTACCAGGCCGTGTCCTGGTACGGCAGGGCCATCTGCGGCCGCTCCTCGTCCGCCTTCTGCACGGGCTTGAACTGCCGCGCCGTCCCCTGCACGGCCTTCTTCAGCAGGTTGTACTTGTTCGTCGGGGTGGTCGAGTCCTTCAGCGCGTCCGGCGCCCTCCTGCGGGGCGCGGGAAACGCGCCGAGGTCGGCCTCATCCCGCGCGTCGCCGAACTGCGCGCGGAACTCGCGGATCTCCTTCAGCTTGGTCCCGATGTCCCGGTGCAGGTGCGCCGGGCCGGACAGCACGTCCTCGATCGCCATCAGCTTGAGCGCAGCCGTCGAGTACTGCATCGACAGCAGGTTCTGCAGCTGCCGCTCCAGCAGCTCCGGCAGCATGCTGCCGCCGCGGGGCGCCTGCTGGTGCAATAGCGCGGAGACGAGCCGGTTGCGCAGGTGGTAGTAGGACTGCCAGTCCTCGGCGTCGTTCTTGTCCGTCCAGGGCGCCTGCCAGGCCGCCACGCCCGGCAGCGACACCGTCGGGAAGCCGCGGTCGCGCGCGCGCACCCCGTACTCCGCGTCGTCCCACTTGAGGAACACCGGCATCGCGAGGCCGATCTCGCGGATGACCCGCGTCGGGATCATGCACATCCACCAGCCGTTGTAGTCGGCGTCGGCGCGGCGGTGCAGCCACGGGGTGTTGCGCAGGTTGCGGCGGCCGAAGTCGTGCCGGCCCCTAGTGTTGGGCGCGCTCGTCCACCACCACCGGTAGGGCGCGACGACCTCGGCGAACGCGTGCAGCACCGAGCGCTCATACCTGCTGAACATGTGCCCGCCGACGATCGTCGGCCGGCGCGCGAGGTCCGCGAACGTCGCCGCGCGGAGGATGCCCTCCGGATCGATCTGCACGTCGTCGTCCCCGACCAGCACGTAGTCGCTCTTGCCCGCGCGCAGCGTCTCATCCATAGCACGGGAGAATCCACCAGCGCCGCCGATATTGCCCTGCTCGATGACCTGCAGCCGGTCCCCTAGTGCCTTGGCCGCATCACCGAACCCCATCCGATCTCTAATTTTTTGACCGCCCTGATCGATGACGTAAACCTTGTCAAGTAGATCAAGCACTTGCGGTGCTTCGCCCAGTGCGCGGATCCGCTCAAGCATAAAATCAGGCTCGTTAAACGCGGTGATGCCGATGCTGACCCGGCCGCGCTTTGTCGTACTGGTCAGCGCGAGCCAGTCCGCCTCGATCAGCGTGGTCCCGCGCGGGCCCGCCACGATGTCGAACCAGTACCAGCCGCCGTCGATGAACGGGGTCAGCGGCAGCGTGCGCTCGACCGTCTCCTGCTCGTCGGACTCGACGCGGATCGTCTCCACCGGGTGGCTGTGCCCCCGGTAGGTGGAGCGGTACAGGATGATCGTCGACTCGCCCTCGACCCGGACGCGGAACGTGACCGAGCTCACCGTGGTCCAGCGGCGCCAGTAGCTCGCGGGGAACGCGTTGAAGTACGTGCCGAACGAGACGCGGCGGCCCGGGCTGATCACGGCGCTGCGCCGGGGCCCGACCTCCTCGACCAGGTGGGCGGGCACGTCGGAGCCGAAGCGGACGCTCGACTGCGCCTCGCCGACCGCGGCGGCGCTGGCCACCGGCATGTCGGCGGCGTGCTTCCGGCGCCCGGTCAGCGCCAGGGCCTGCATCTCCGCGCTGAGCTCGGAGGCGCCCCGGTCGATGTTCGTCTCGACGTACAGCGGGACGACGTCGAAATCCTCGGCCGGGAAGACGACCCGCTGCAGGACGCGCAGGCCCTCGCCCGGCGCATTCGCGTTATTCATGTCCGCCGTTTCGGTGAGTGAGCGCATTGGTGGGGGTTAGCCGCGTGAGCGGAGCACGTTCGGTGGACACGGTATCGGCGAGCGGAGCACGTTCCGTAAAAAACGGCCGCAGGCGATTGTCGAACATGCTCAGCGCGGAGCCTATCGCCATATGCATGTCGAGGTACTTATACGTGCCAAGACGTCCGCCGAACAGCACGCCGGGCTCGCGTTCGGCCATCTCGCGGTAGGCCAGGTGCCGCGCCCGGTCCTCGGCCGTGTTGATCGGGTAGTACGGCTCATCGCCGCGCTCGGCGAACCGCGAGTACTCCCTCATGATCACCGTCTTGTCCCTGGGGTACCAGTCCCGCTCCGGGTGGAAGTGCCGGAACTCGTGGATGCGGGTAAACGGAACGTCGGAGTCCGCGTAGTTCATGACCGGCGTGCCCTGGAAGTCACCGGTGAGCAGGACCTCCAGGTCGAAGTCGAGGGTGCGCCAGCCCAGGTCACCCGCGGCGTAGTCGAAGTACGCGTCAAGTGGGCCGGTGTACACGACGGGCACGCTCCCCAGAAGCTCAGATCGCAGGCGCGCGAATTCGGTGTTCAGCCGCACCTCGATCTTCGGGTGATCGATCATGCGTTCCAGCCAGGCAGTGTAGCCGTCGGCCGGAAGTCCTTCGAACGTGTCGCTGAAATATCGGTTGTCGAAGGTGTAACGCACCGGCAGCCGCGCGATGATCTCCGGGGGCAGGTCGGCCGGATCCGTCTGCCACTGCTTGTAGGTGTAGCCGCGGATGAACGCCTCGTAGAGGGGCCGCCCGATCAGCGACACGGCCTTCTGCTCGAGGTTGACGGCCTGGCCCGGCTCGATCTCGGCCGACTGCTCGGCGACCAGCGCCCGCGCCTCGTCCGGGGACAGCGCCGCGCCGAAGTACTCGCACATGGTGGCCAGGTTGATCGGCATGGGGTAGACCCGGCCCTTGTAGATCGTAAATACCCGATGCTGGTAGCCGGTGAAGTCCGTGTAGCGGTTGGCGTACTCCCAGACCCGGGCGTTCGACGTGTGGAACAGGTGCGCGCCGTAGCGGTGGATCTCGATGCCCGTCTGCGGCTCGGGCTCGCTGTAGGCGTTCCCGCCGATGTGGTGGCGGCGCTCGATGACGAGTACGCGCAGGCCCAGATCGCGGGCGCATCGCTCGGCGATGGTCAGGCCGAAGAAGCCGGACCCGACGACAGCGAGGTCGATGTTCACGGGCTCACGGGCGGCTGGAGCGCTGCCGGCCGGGGCTCAGGCACCGATCCGGCACGGGAGGCGGACATGTCTGGGTAGTCGCGCTCATCTGGGTGCTCCGGCTCGGGAGGCTCCGATAGCGCCAGGGTAGCCAGATCCTGCCCGAGGCGCTCGGTGTAGCGCGCGACCACCGGGCGGTACACCGCGCGCCGGAACCACCACGGGATCAGCCGGTAGCCCCCGCGCACGATCACGTTGCGCGCGTACTCGGCAGGCGAGGTGAACCCGCGCCGCCGGAACTCGCGCTGCAGGCGCAATTCGGAGCGCAGCAGCTCCGCCCCTCCCCGCCGCTTGAACGCCTGCGGGCCGACCCGGTAGAAGACCAGCGGCTCGGCCACGTTGACCGCGCGCGATCTGGCGGGGATCGGTGGGCGGAACGCGCTGCCCGACGATGTGGTCGGTGTCCTCCACGAACTCGAGCAGGCCGGCCCCGACGATGTCCGCGTGCTGGATGAGCGGCAGCTCCACCTCGAAGCGGTGCGGCATGGCCACGTCGTCGGCGTCCATGCGGGCGATCACGTCGAACCAGCTCGCGGCCACCCCCCGGTCGAGCGCGGGCCCCAGGCCGCTGTTGCGCGGCAGCGGGACCAGGGTCACCGGAACCGGGCTGCGGCGGGCGAACTCATCCAGGCACCCGGCTAGCTCGTCGCGAACCGGGCCGTCACGAACGACGACCACCTGGTCCGGACGCACGGTCTGGTCATCGACCGCACTGCGCAGCGCCCGCCGGAGGTAGTCGGGCCGGTCCCCGTCGTACACCGAGACCAGGAGCGAGAAGGGTTCATGCATCAGCAGAACGTGCCTTCCGTGTAGGGAAGATTACGCAGTGCTACCCAGGTGACGACCACCCCGTCGACAGTCACCGATCGGCGCGACTCGAATATAGCCGGTACGCACGCCTTGGCCGGCACCAACGTAGATCATGGGGTGAACGTTGCAGGAACCAACATATGAGTACCCTGGACCCGGGTTACTGCCAGTTAGGCGCCCGGCGCGCTGGCTGGCAGCGGCCTCCAGACGCGACAACCGCCCGCTCCGCCCACCCTCCCACCCTTGCGAGGTGCCGTTGGCAGCGCAAGACGTCACCGAGACACCGGCCGGAACGCGGCCGAGGGTGATCCTGCACATCGGTGAGCCCAAGACGGGCACCACGTCCCTCCAGCAGATCATGTGGCGCAACCGCTCCGAGCTGGCCGCCGGCGGCGTCGTGCTGCCGGGTCATCATCCGCAGGATCACTTCCGCGGCAGCCAGGACCTGCGCGGCATGCAGAAGCTGGCCAGCGATCCCGCGGGATCCTGGACCGGCGAATGGGAGATCCTGGCCCGTCAGGCGCAGCAGGCGCAGAAGGTCGCGGTCATCTCGCACGAGCTGTTCTCGGCCGCCGATGCCGAGCAGGCCGAGCGCGCGGTGACATCGCTGCTGCCGGCCGAGGTGCACATCGTGCTCACCGTGCGGGACCTCGCCACGCTGCTGCCCGCCGAGTGGCAGGAGACCGTGAAACACCGCAACACCCGCGGGTTCCAGGACTGGCTCGAAGACGTGATCGACCGCGAGTCGGTCTCGGCCGACCGCCGCCAGTGGTGGTTCTGGCGCGTGCACGACACGCTGGCGATCCTCGACCTCTGGTCACGGCACGTCCCAGCGGAGCGAGTGCACGTGATCATGACCCCGCCGCGCGGCTCTGACCAGCGGCTGCTGTGGCAGCGGTTCGCGTCGCTGCTCGACATCGACCCCGGCACCGTCGATCTCACCCGGGCCCGGCCGAACGCGTCGCTCGGGATGCCCGAGATCGAGTTCCTGCGACGGCTGAACCAGGCCCTTCCCGCGGAGGTCCCCGACTGGTTCTACATGTGGAACGTGAAGGAGGCGGTCGCGCACCAGGCCCTGGCCGCGCGACCCGTCGGCGCGCGCCTCGTGCTGCCCGCCGACCGGGAGGCCTGGGCCAAGGAGCAGGCGGAGGCGCTCGTCGCCGGCCTGAGCGGCTCCGGGTACGACCTGATCGGCGATCTCGACGAACTGCTGCCCCGGCCACCCGGGGAGCCCAACGAAAGCCCCGCCGGCCAGCCGGCCGAGCAGGTGCTGGACGCCGCGGTGGACGCGGCCGCGGCCCTGGTCGTCAACCAGTACCACAAGGCGTACCCCGCGGCCAGGCCGCAGCGGAGCCAGGCCGGGCAGCGCGGGCTGGTGAGCCGGGTCGAGTCGACGGTCGCGTCCTCGCCGTGGCTCAAGCGGATGGTGCGCGATCTGTCGAGCCGGTTCGCCCTCGTGCGCCGGCTGCGCATCCGGGCGTGGCGGTCGCTCGAACGCCGCCGGGCGGGCAGTCATCGATAGCCCTCGGGTGACCGCGGTCGTGGTCACGTACAACCGGCGGGACCTGCTGCTCGAGGCGCTGGCGGCGGTGCACGCGCAGAGCCGCGCGCCCGATGCGGTGATCGTTGTCGACAACGCCTCGACCGACGACACCGCGGCGGCGGTGCGCACGCGCTACCCGGCGGCGCGCCTGGCCGAGCTCGGGCACAACACCGGCGGCGCGGGCGGGTTCGCCTACGGCATGGCGCTGGCCCTCGCCGACGGCGCGGACCTGGTCTGGCTCATGGACGACGACACGGTGCCCGAGCCGGACGCGCTGCGCGCGATGCTCGAGGCCCGCCGGAGCCACCCGGACCGCTCTCCCGCCCTCATCGCCAGCCGCGTGGTGTGGACCGACGGGCGCGCGCACCCGATGAACACCCCGCGGACCAAGCCCTTCGCGGGCCAGGCCGAGCGTCTGGCCGCCGCGGCGGCCGGCTGCCTGCCGATCCGCTCGGCATCGTTCGTGTCGATCCTCGTCGACGCCGGCGAGTGCCTAAGGCGCGGCCTGCCCCAGGCCGACTACTTCCTGTGGAACGATGACTTCGAGTTCACCACCCGGCTGCTGCGCGGTAACGCCGGCCTGCTCTGCCCGGCCAGCGTCGTGGTGCACAAGACCGCGACGTTCGGCTCGACGGACACCGACCCCGGGCAGCGGTTCTTCTACGAGGTCCGGAACAAGATCTGGACCCTGAGGTCCGGCTCGCCGCTCGCCCCGGCGGAGCGCATCCTGTACGGAGGCTCGACGCTGCGCCGCTGGGCCCGCACGTTCGCCAGGTCAGGGGACCGGGGCGTGCTCGGACGCTCACTGGCCAGGGGAATCCTCGCCGGCCTGCGGACCAGACCGCGGCCTACGGAAGAGGTGCTTGAGGCTGCGGGTCTGATGATGCCTGCTCGGCCGCGGGACCGAGCGGGGGGGTCGCGGGGGGTGGTCCCCCCTGGGCAGCACTGAGCGGGGGGGTCGCGGGGGGTGGTCCCCCCTCCCCCTCCGCCACCTCTCGCGGCCCGGGCACCCAGGCCACGTCCAGCACAGCGGTCAGGCGCTCGCCCAGGGACCGCTCCCGCGCGTGACGGCGGCTCAGCCAGGCGGCGACGCCCAGCACGCCGGCGGCCGGGAGGGTGACGATCGCGGGAACCTGGTAGCGCCAGGAGAACTCGAAGATGTCCGGCGCGAGCAGGACCGTGGCCGCGGTCGCGGTGAGCAGCAGGCAGGCCAGGGCGAGCCGGCGGGATTGCGTCTGGCTCCCCAGCGAAGCGTCGCTCCGGCGGCGGCGAGCCAGTACCAGAACCGAGCCGGCCAGCCCCGCGAGGACAAACACCAGGTACAGCGGCCCAGGGGTGTAGCCGCCGTCGAGCTGGTAGGCGCGCAGGAACGCGGCCACGGGCCGGTCCACGTGCGCCTGCCCGCCGTAGGCGTGGTCGAGCGGGTAGTAACGGAACGGCCCGAACGGCCTGCGCTGCAGGCCTACGAGGATGACGTTCCTGGGGCCCAGGGTGATCCACTGCGGGAAGACCGGGAACTGGGTCTGGAACTGCCAGCGCGAGATGGGCTGGCCCCCGCCGGCGGAGTCGCGGGTCGCGGCGAACAGGCGCACCGAGTCCTCGAGGTACGAGACCGCCACGCGCAGGGGCTGCTGGTGCTCCACGGCCGAGGTCAGGGCCGAGATGAGCGCGCTCCGGTCGGTTCCGGGCGGAAGGACGGCGGAGAACAGCGGTGAGGCGCCGGAATGCTCGATCCAGTCGGGACCCTGGGCGCGCTCGCCGGGCGTCGGGCACAGGGGCCGCACCGCCGCGGGCAGCCGCAGCGTGGCGCAGTCGGCAGCCGCCGCCACCCGGCCCGTGGTGCCCTGCCCGTGGGCCAGCCAGAACTGCCCGGTCCGGACCTCGGAGATGCCGCAGTACAGGAGTATCGGCAGCGCGAAGGCGGCCGTCAGCGCGGCCGAGGCGCCGACGGCCCGCCGCCACCCGCCGCCGCACGCCAGCAGGTACACCACCGCGGGCAGGAACAGGATCTCCCCCAGCTGATGGAAGGTCGCCGAGATGCCGAAGATCAGGCCGGCGGCGACCGCGAACCACACGGACACGGTGGGCCGCCAGAGCAGCACGACCAGCCCGGCCACGAGCATCGCCTCGAACCAGACGTCGGGCATGATCATCTGCTCGATCTGCAGCTGGTATGCGTCCAGCAGCACGGGCGCGACGGCGAGGGCCGCCAGCCAGCGGCCGACGCCACGGCGCAGCAGCACCACGTACAGCGCGACCGCCATCGCGAGTCCGAGCAGATGCTGGACCAGGGCGACGGTGCCCAGGTCGCCGAGCGGCAGGATGGTCTTCAGCAGCAGCCGGTACCCGAGCGGGTCGGCGCCCGGCGACGCGCCGTACAGGTACTTCAGCGTGTCGATGTAGATGATCGCGGGCTGGTAGGCGACCAGGCTCAGCACGCGCAGCACCAGCCCGGCGGCCAGCAGCACGGAAACCAGCCAGTGACGGCGCACCGCCGCGACCGCGCGGTCCGGCCAGGCCGGCTGTGCCACATCGCCGGCATCGGGCGGGGCGGGCCTGCGCCGGTTTATCGCGGCGCCGACACGGGTAGCAAGATGAAGCCCGGTCATGCCGGCTGCAGAAGTCATGGCGCAGCCAGGCGCATGCGCGGGCAAGCGCACCTGGCCGGGGCAGACGGCGATACGCCGGGCAGCATTCTTAACTCCTTGACGACGGGCGGCCTATGCGACTGTGCCCGCTTGGCTGTCGCGTTGGCAGCAAGTTATCCCACTTTTCGCCTGAGCGCTGCAGTGTCCCGCGCGGGCGCTCCTGCTTTGTTACCTGACTCCGGGAGCAGAGTTAACCCTAAGGGGGCGACCCCGTTCAGCGCCCGCCGCGGAGCAAACTCCGCGAGCAGGGTTTGATACATGCGCACAAAGGCCGATCCCCGGTGGGGACGCGCCTGGCCCGTGCCATCCTTTATCGCATGAGTTCGCACGATCCCTCGCGGCGGGCGTTCCTCGGCCTGGCGGCCGCCGCCCTGCCGGCGGCCGCCGCCACCGCGTGCGCCGGGTCAGGAGGCACCGGTCAGGCCGCCGGATCCC
>WNFI01547546.1_pt1 | contig 13239 bp, 23 predicted proteins | sample 5400471 | NCBI WGS metagenome assembly WNFI01 (sample SAMN13153348, study PRJNA577476) | soil metagenome | isolation source: 100 cm saprolite on Douglas fir-dominated hillslope | place: USA:California | collected 2013-09-17
ATCGACATGGCGGCGCTGATCGCCGAGCGCGGCGCCGACTGTGCCGTTGTCGGCCTGGCGCCGGTGCCGTGCCCCTACTGCGGCTCCCGTGACACGGAGAACCGCATCCGCACCCCGCCGCATCAGGACAAAGACCTGGCTCAGCGACGGCGACTCGGCCTATCCGCGCGGTGATCAGCGGCGCTTGCCGACCTCTGATCTAGTGTTGAGGGCTACGCGACGCCCGCAATCCCACACCTCGTACCCGCTGAAATGCGCGCCCTTCGCACGGAATACCGCTTCGGCTCGCTCCAGCGCCTCGGCATCGGTCTCCGCTTCGACGAACTCGACGCCGTCGATTTGGGAGCGCAGGTTCAAAAAGTAGCAGCGGTACGGTCGCATAGTGCGCCCCTTCACCCTTGCAGGCGGGAGTGGGCGCGACCCCTTCTAAGTCATGGGGAGATCGTGTCTCTCAGTCGCCGACGCCCGGACGGACTCTGAATTTTACGCTGGCTGGATTGTCGGCATCTCGCGGGCTGCAGTAGGCGACTTTAGACGGGCTTCGGCGTTCGCGGATATTGCGTCATAGCTGCGCGCTGCACTGAGCACCCCAAGACGAGCGGACGCCTCTTCTATCGTGCTAGCGAGCAGGCGCAGCTCCTCTGCTTGCAACCGCCACAGTCGAATGTCCTCGACAGTCGGTCCGCTCATCGTATCTCTCTCCGTGCCCTTATTTGTGACAGCGGACGCAACCGCCACGGTGAGTGAGGGGAGGTGTCATCACCGTGGCGGCATCGCCTCAGGGCGATGGCCCCGATGCATGGAAGATCGCTCCTCCCGCGCCACATGACTTTGCGGCGATTGCGCCGATGACCGCGGTCTTGCGCCAATCCTGCCGCGCTCCGATTCGCCGCAATCGATGTCGCGACGCCGGTCGGCGGCTCGCCCAGAGTGCCGATCACCACAATGAACTATTCGGAACAGCGTAGAAACAAACGTGAGAGCCTCCCGCGCTAAGGGGCTAGCTACGTGAGGGGTTGGTTTTGTTACAGGCCAGATTGTTGCGGCGTGGCTGTGGATGCTGCAAAGATGCGGCGGGGCATTTTTTTACCGTCTCTACTTCTCTGCGGCACCAAGTCGCTTTACGATCCGCTTACGCACGCTCGGGTCGTTCTGCGCGAGTTTGATGATGGAGTTGTACTCGTCCAGAGAGAGACCCTGGTCAGTAACGGCCTTCTCAAGGGCGGCGTTTGCCTCGCCGACGATCTTGTCCTTCTCGTCAGGTGAAGCAGCGGACAATTTCTGGACGTAGTTGTTACGAACCGTCTGCACATTTTGGATCGCGGCAGCCGTTTGGTCGAGCTTCTGGTCCGAAACACTCGCGTTGGGCGCGGCCGCGTCCGGTACGCCGGGCGTCGCAGGTTGGTTTTGCGCGGCCGCAGGCTGAGCGATCAACCAGCCAGCGCTGAGAACCACGATGGCAAAACTGACGATTGGTCGGTGCATGCGTTGCTCCTTCTTACAAGAAACAGTTTGAACAACGCCGCGGCGCATGAAACGTCGTTCCTTGCTGCTCAGTTCGCCTGTGCTGCTGCTGCTTTCTGCATCTCGGTCACGCGCGAGCGCGGCCCGGCGACGTGCCAAGCTTGCGGGAGACGGTAACCGACCTTAGCGGGCCTCAGGCACGAGCGCCGAGCAGCGCTTCGACTTCCTGGATTATCTCGGTGTGACGCAATGGCTTGAAGAGAACGCGGCCGTGGCGAGACGCTTCCCGCTCTATGGCTCTCTGAACATAGCCCGTCGTAAAAAGCACCTTCAGCCCGGGGCGGATAAGTCTGGCCCGGTTCGCGAGCCGCACGCCGTCGATTCCGGGCATGATGATGTCGGTGAAGAGCAGATCGACATGATACCTGTGGAGAATGTGAAGCGCGTCGATGCCGTCCGCCACGGCAAATACCCGAAAGCCCTCCGCCAATAGCATGCCCATAACGAGATCGCGTAAGTCGGTCTCGTCTTCGACTAATAGAATGGTCAGTGGCGAGTCCACCGAGAACAAACACCTGGATTGTCGGTTCGATCACTGCCCAACCAGCGGTGATGTTGTGTCAAATAAACGCTACCCCACCCGCTTTGGGGGTACAGGGCAGGCACCGGAACGCGTCAAAGGATCGGAGGCAGCTTTGTGACTAGTGCCGCACCTCTGTCGGCGGCTCGCCGAGCGTGCCGATCGTCACGATGATGCGCAACCAAGTGTCGGCGCCCTGATCGACGTTGGTTGGCGGCGAGCTAGTGCCGCGCGTCCGTAAGCGGTGCGCCAGAGGTAGTCGCGCGGGCAATGTCTCGAATCGCTTTGTACATTTCGGCGGCGTCAAGACGAGCGTCGTCGATAGCACAGCCGATACAGGCTCCGGCATTGAAATGATCCGAGACCATGCGCGGGAACTTCTGGGACAACCACGCCAGCATTTGCCGTCGTACGTGCTCCAGTTTTTCCGGATCACGACAGCCCTCTCGCTCGACCGTGTCGATAAACAGTCGCTGATGGCGGAGACACCAATATTGAAATCCGAGCATACCCCTTCGTCTCCACCATGATCGGGGCAGCGGACTCGGCTGCTGTTCCCTATGCTCGCGGGAGATCGCGTCCCTCGCACGTCGAAGTATGGCCGCATGGGCGGCGCGTCTGGTCAACCCGTATCGACACAGCAGGCGCGATCGTCGCAAAAGCCGTGTATTCGCAGCAATTCGGGTCGTCGCCAGATTCAACGAGAGCGGTATGAGCGGCACGAGCAGCTGTCTCAGCGGTGGCGGTCATCGCTGGGATTGTGGCCGCGACAGCCCCGTGCACGTGTACCGGCCGCCGGTCGCCGCGGTTCCGCACCTCGGAAATGAACAGCCCCGCCGAGAGGGCGGGGCTCGGTGCAGTACCCTGGTGAACCTGCATCCCTTTCTCAGAGTCTTCGCGGTATCCGGCCGGCGGCCGAGCCGTTATTGAGCTTGCGACGATCGCCGGCACCGGCGGGCAGCAGCCATGCAGGAATGTCACCGCGCCTTCTGCAGAGGCTGCTGCTGCATAGCCTGCTGTGCCTCCCGGATAGCTTGGCGCGCCGTCGCGAGCGCTTGATCGGCTTTCCGGTTGGCCGCTACGACTTGCGCCTCGGTCGCGGTGCTTGCGGCACTGCCAGAGGCGTTGGCCGACGAGTGCTGGTCGAAATCCCGGAACAAATATCCCGAAGTGTCGGCAAGGGCAATCGGGGCGGCGGCAGACGCGAGTAAGAGACCCAGTCCTGCGGCGAAGGTATTTCTGAGAAAAGCATGGCTCATGACACGATATCCTTGTTTCATCCTTGTTTCGGCGATTCGGCCCCGGCACCCGCACTGTGCGGGATCAATTCACCTGGGCCGAGGTGTCGGCGCTTTAGCCTGTGGGGGTGAGCGTCAAACGGTCGCCATGGCGCGCAATCTCAAACGCCCGTGGTTTCCGAATTGTCCTAGCGTGTTCCACAGTGACTTACCTCGCGTCGACATCATCTCCAGGCTAGGGATACGCCCGGCGGGGTCGTTGGATAACCGAGCGGCAGCCGAAAGGACCGTTCGCCGAAGCCGCGCAATTCTTCACAACGGCGTGAACGAAACAACGGCGTGAACGAAGCGCCTGCGTTCACCGCAAACGAAAAGCCCCGCTGCGAGGGCTGGCTTGACGGTCAATGTGACGCGCGCCGAGCCCAGTCCTGACGCTGACAGTGCCGCGTCCCGGTCGGCGGCGTGCCCGACGTGCCGATCGCCACGATGATCCGCACTGCGTCATGGCTCCCCGAGATGTCCTCGCCAAGCAGCGATCCAATCCTCGGCGATCTCCCGCGGCCCCTGCTCGATGGGTCGGCGCATGCGGGAGCGTGAGCCACCTCACAAGAATATCGGCCAGGGTGTGGTAGTCGTTTCCGTGTGGCAGCGATGATGCTGCCCGATGGCGCGGAAGGTTTCCGGCGATGACGACTATGACCTCAATCACGCGCATAAGGCGCAATGCGGCGCTGATGCTGATGCTCGCTGTTTCCGGCGTCGCCCTGCTTGCTTGCGTGGGCGACCGGGCTTACCAAGACCCGAGCACGCTCACCCACATGGACTTCCCTTTCGTGGGCTTTGATGGCACTGATGGGCGGGACACGGCGTTTGCCGGCTAGCGCGATGGCGTCCGTCTAAGCTGGTGGCTCGACCTTCGACGGCAACCTTATTCTTGAGCGTGCTGCGCAGCGTCTTCGATGACGGCCGCGACTTCCTTCGGACGCGATTCGTAGACGGAATGGCTCGCGCCCTCGAGTTCGATCGTGTGGCTGTGGGCGCGCGCGTAGTACATCCTTTCGAGGTCGGGATTGATGATCCTGTCCGCCCCGGCGACAATCGCCCAGCTCGGCTTCGTCTTCCAGGCGGCTGTGGTCATCGGCGCGGTGAAGACCTTGGCTGCCGTCAGGATCTGAGATCGCGACTCGAATTCGGCTTGCTCGCGCGGCAGATCGGCGGCGAAGTCCTTGTGAAAGTCTGCGGGGTCGAGGAAGGTGAAGCCGTCGGCGGTCTTCTTCACCGCTCCCTCTTGCTTCTGCGTGGCACTGGGCATGCGCTTTCCAAGGGCGCCCTCGTCCTCTCCGACATCGGGAGCGTGCGCAGCGACGTAGACGAGGCCGACGACATGCGGGTCGACGCCGGCCTCCGTGATGATCGAGCCGCCGTAGCTGTGAGCGACAAGGATGCACGGGCCTTTCTGAAGGTCGAGGATCCGCTTCGTCGCGGCGACGTCGTCCTGAAGCGACGTGAGCGGTTCCTGTACCATGGTCACGTTGTAGCCGTCCTTGGTGAGGATTTCGTAGACCGGCTTCCAGCCTGAAGCATCCACCCATGCCCCGTGGACCAGCACGATGTTGTTCACGGGCGCAGCAAGCGCCGGGGCGGCAGTTCCGCCAAGAGCGAGGAACGCGGCAACCGCCGGGGCGAGACCGGCTTTGGCAGGATCGAGGATCATCGGAGGGTTCCTTCGGTGAGGCAGGATGTCGGCAAGTTCGTCGCCGAAAATCAATCAGATGGGATCCTCCATTTCCGCGGCCGGCGCGCTCACCGGGTTCTCGCGGAACAGCTCCGCGACCATCGCGGAGTCGAGGTAGGCGCGGACCTCGACGATGGTGTCCCCATCGAAGCGGCTAACCCAGCAATAGTGGTTGTCGAAGCGCATCAGTGGTTGTCGAAGCGCATCCCGTTTCGCGCCGTGGCGTCGGAGACGAACTCGACCACCGCCGTGTCGCCTGCGACGACCGCGTTGGTTGACGCGCAGCCACGCGCCGTCGGGGAGCACCTAGCCTAGCTTGCCGAACGTGCCCTCCTCGAAAGCGCGCTTGGAGCGATAGTACCGGCGGTGCCGCGGCGCCTTGACGCGCGTCAATTTCCGGCGGCTTTGTTTTGCACAGCCGCGAGGAGCTATCGCCGCATCGCGACCTTGGCGACCCGAGATCTTGGCCGAACGTGCTCGAATTTGACGGGCGTCAAGGCGCCGGCGCGACATCGGTGATACGCCTATTTTGGTGATTGTCCGCGCAGCCTCGAGCAGCCTCGATGGGTGCGAGCAACCGGACTTGGGGAGGTAGCGATGAGGCCCGACGGTGACATCAAAACGGACGTGGAGGACGAGTTGCTGTGGGACCCGGATATCGATCCAACCGATATCGCGGTCACCGTAAAGAGCGGTACCGTCGAACTTGCCGGATTCGTCAAGAGCTACGCTCAGAAGTTCGAGGCCGAGGATGCGGCCAAGCGCGTGGCCGGCGTTGTCGGCCTGGCGAACGACATTGACGTGCGCGTACCCAACCTGGATCAGCGGCCGGATCCCGAGATCGCGCGTGATGCGGTCGCCGCGATCGGGCACCAGCTGCCGCTCTGCGCCAACAACATAAGAGCTACCGTCAAGGACGGCTGGATCACGCTCGAGGGCACGGTTGAATGGAATCTTCAGAAGGAGCGAGCAGAAAACGCCGTACGCTGGCTTAGAGGAGTCAAGGGGGTCAGCAATATAATTGATCTAACGCCGCAGGCGACGCCCGCCGACGTTAAACGCAAGATCGAGGGGGCCCTTCAGCGTAGGGCGGCGGTCGACGCCGACGGCATCACCGTCGAGGCGAATGGCAGCGAGGTGATCCTTGGAGGAACCGCTCACTCGTGGGCCGAACGTCAGGAGGCCGAACGAGCCGCCTGGGCGGCGCCGGGTGTGACGACGGTTGTGGACCAGATCATTATCGGCGCGTGAGAACGTCGTTAGACGCGAACGCGACCGGACCACTTGGTCCGCTCGGTGTCGCGGATGCAGGCTCGAAGGAGGCGTCCACGTGGTGGACGCATTTCCGAAGCCATGGCGATGTCAACCTGAAGACTGACCGTCCGCGTTCGCTATGAGCACCGTGGTTTGCAACACTCTCGAAGAGCCGCGATCCATACGACGTGGGCCGACGCGCGGGCGAAAATGCCCTCCAATTACCCGTTCCGGCTGGCAACTCTATGGACACGCCACGCCATCGCCAACATGGAATCGGGGGTTCGCCATGACCACACGTCGAGTTTCCTGTGGTTTTGCCCTGATCGGCTTCATTGCGATCGCGCTAATGGCAACAGCGCTTTTGGCGCACGCCCAGATCTTTGATTTACCCACAGAATCCCCGATCTTTTATCCTTTGGATGCCGAGGATTGGGAGCTTATCCACAAATCGGCAGTGCCACTCTTTTCGACGGACGCGGTTGGACAATTGCAGCGCTGGGCGAACCCACAGAATGGAAAGAAGGGATCGATTGAGCTCATGCGGCTCTACCAGTTGAAGGGGATGCCCTGTCGGCGAATGGAGTATGTGACCTTTGTCCCGAGCCGCTCTGAGCCATCTCGTTCGATCGTGGACTGGTGCCAGATTGCCACAGGGCAGTGGAAGCTCGTTGATCCATTGGAACTTAAGGGGGGCTAACGCTGCAACGTGGTTGGAACTCATGCGCCTCTACCGGTTGAAGGGGTGCGACACAGCGCTGGGCGAACCCACAGAGCGGAAAGAAGGGATCGATTGAAAATGAGGGGCCAACTGACCAACTAATACGCCAGTGAAGGACGAAAGATGGCCAATTATCTCAAGACCCCCGAAGCGGTTTCCGGGCTGTCGCCCGAACAGTATCGCGTGACGCAGCAGAACGGCACCGAGCGCCCCGGAAGCGGCGAATATCTCGACAACAAGGAGCCGGGCATTTACGTCGATATCGTGTCGGGAGAGCCTTTGTTCGCTTCGTCCGACAAATATGAATCGGGATGCGGCTGGCCGAGCTTCACAAAGCCGATTGAGCCCGCCAACGTCAACGAGCTGCGCGACACCGCGCATGGCATGATCCGCACCGAGGTGCGGTCGGCGCATGGCGACAGCCACCTCGGGCACGTCTTTCCCGATGGCCCGGCCGACCGGGGCGGCCTGCGCTACTGCATCAACTCGGCCTCGTTGCGGTTCATCCACCGCGACGATATGGAGGCCGAGGGCTACGGCGCTTATCTGGCTCAGGTGGAGGACGTATCATGACCGAGGAACGTGCCGTTCTTGCGGGTGGCTGCTTCTGGGGCGTGCAGGATCTGATCCGTCGCTACGACGGCGTCGTGTCTACGCGGGTCGGCTATACGGGCGGCGATGTGCCCAACGCGACCTATCGCGATCATGGGACCCATGCCGAAGCGATCGAGATCATCTTCGATCCCGCGAAGATCAGCTACCGGACGCTTCTGGAATTCTTCTTCCAGATTCATGATCCGACGACGCTGAACCGTCAGGGCAACGACGTCGGAGCAAGCTATCGCTCGGCCATATTCTATACGACCGCCGAGCAGAAACGGATCGCCGAGGATACCATCGCCGATGTCGACGCCTCCGGCCTATGGCCAGGCAAGGTCGTGACCGAAGTGGCCCCCGCCGGCGCCTTCTGGGAGGCGGAGCCCGAGCACCAGGATTACCTGGAGCGCTATCCCGGCGGATACACCTGTCATTTCATCCGGCCTGGCTGGAAACTCCCGGCCCGGGAGGGAGCGCGAAAGGCGAGCTGATCTTGGCGAGATGGTGCTGGAGTCCACCAGACCAGAAATAATTTTCTCGAATAGCGAAGCTTGAAGAGAGAGCGCCGCGTAAAACGCCGCGCAGCGGTTTAAGACGGGCGGCCCGAGATCTTGGCCGAACGCGCTCGAATTTGACGGGCGTCAAGGCAGCGGCGCGACATCGGATACCTCATTCAATGAGCCTGGACGCGCGGTTGCGTCGCCGTGCGGAGTCGGAATGATGGCAACGCGCCGCAGCCACTGGGTGACCGCCACCGCTTCCTGACCGTCTGTTTCCAGGGAGATTTACGATGTCGACCATCAAGCCCGCCACCCTCGACAATTCAGTCATTGCGCCACCGGTGCTCCCTTCCCCATCGCGCCGCCGGTTCCTGATCGGCAGCGCTGGCATTGCCGCTGCCGCAAGCCTGCCGGCAGCGGCGATGGCTGCACCTTCCGCGCCGGCGACCGCTTCGACCCCTTCCAACCCAACCAAAGGAAAGCGCACCATGAGCACGATCACAACCAAGGACGGCACGCGGATTTACTACAACGACTGGGGCACCGGGCAACCGGTGGTCTTCAGCCACGGCTGGCCGCTCTCGGCGGATGCGTTCGAAGACCAGATGTTCTTTCTCGCTTCGCGCGGATATCGCGGCATCGCGCATGACCGCCGCGGCCACGGACGTTCAAGCCAGCCTTGGACCGGCAACGACATGGACACCTACGCCGACGACCTCGCGGAGCTCGTCCAGAAGCTCGATCTCAAGAATGCCATCCATGTCGGCCATTCCACGGGCGGTGGCGAAGTCGCCCGCTATATTCGGCGCCACGGTACGAAGCGTGTGGCCAAGGCCGTGTTGATCAGCTCCGTCCCGCCTCTGATGCTGAAGACGCCCGCCAATCCAGGCGGCACGCCGATCGAGGTGTTCGACAAGCTACGCGCCGGCGTTCACGCCGACCGCTCGCAATTGTGGAAGGATTTGAGCCTGCCGTTTTACGGCTACAACCGCCCGGGCGCGAAGGTCTCGGAAGGGGTGCGCGACTCATTCTGGCTGCAGGGAATGATGGCGGGCTTCCCTGCCGCATACTTCTGCATCAAGGCGTTCTCCGAGACGGATCAAACCGAGGACCTGAAGAAGCAAGGACCAAGTCAACGAGGATCTGTTCGCGTTTTGCAAAGGCGAAGCATGACGCGCTGCCTGAGCAAGCAGCAAGAAGGAACCATGGGAAGACCAGTGAAGCCATCCGCGAGAATGTGACGCCCTCGACCGCTGATTACATAGGCGGATGGCCCCGGTGGCGACTATCGAACTCAACGAAGCCGAACCGGCTAAGGGAAGGAACCGCGCACGCCCAACGCAGCGCGAACATTTCCGCCGCAAACCGAACCCATTCGACGATATTTGGAATGACGGGCGTCGCGACCCGTTAGGTCCGGTCGAAAGCAAGATTGATGCCGGGAGCCGGCCGGCCTGCCGCAGGGGCACCCAAATCTCGCGTGACCCAGTCGGCGCCTTTGCCCAGCCGCCGCCCGGGCATTTCACGATCCTACGCGCGAAAGGAGAAATCCCGATGAAATGGATGTTCATGCCATCGTCGCTGGCCATTGCGGCACTCCTCCTTGCCCTGCCGCGGGCGCAGGCAGCCGGGCCCTATGACGGCGACTGGTACGTCGATGCTGCGCCTGCCGGCCAGGCGCAGCCCACGGCGGAATCCAGCGGATGCGACGCCGTGCGCATCGAATTCCGGGTCATAGACAATCGGGTAACCGGAAACCTGCGCCGGAGCCCGTATGGCACGGGCCGCGTCGAGTCCGGCGAAGGCGGCCCTCCGATCAGCGGCACCGTTCAGCCGGATGGGACGGTCAATGCCCAATGGCAGAATTACCGCGCCACCGGCAAGTTGACCGGCGACCGCGCGGAGGTGCGCTGGAATGGCGAATGCGGGCTGCGTGTCGCCACGGGCGCCCGCACCGGAGCGACGGGGTCGACACAGCAGCGTCAATAACCACCTGAAAGGCCGTCGCGCACGCTCGCCGAACGCGCCGCCGAAGCGGCGCACTACCGATGGAAAGGAACCGCTGACCGATGCACGGCACGTGCGCAACGCCGTCGTACGGTTCGATCAAGTCATCGACGTCTCCGATGCCGATCGCGCTTTGGCGTTCGCCAACATCGAAAAGGCCGCAAAGCACTATGGCGTCGATCTTTCGGAGACGTCATGGCGCGATCTCGGCGTTCATCCGCAACGCAACCGGAAAGAGGCTGCCGCCAAAGGCGTTGCGACGCGCGAGCGCGAGCGCAGGGAACGAGAGAGCACGGAACAAGACTAGCAATCGGGCGCGGGCGCCGGATTTTGCGCGTCCTTGACCTTTCGGCCGCAGTCAGTTGAGGGAGAACGCAATGAAACATGCAACCATCCTGATGCTCGCAAGCATCGCATTGATGACGCCGACCGTCGCGCAAGCGCAGGTCGCGGGCTCCACTCCCCTCGGTGTCAGCGTGGCAGAGCTGCGTGACGTCACTCTGGGCTGGAGTGCAAAGCGTCAGGTGCTCGGGCAACCCGTCTACAACGACAAGCGCGAGCGGATCGGAGCGGTCGACGATCTCATCATCGCCCCCGACAAGTCGGTCTCCTACGCCATCATCGGGGCCGGCGGCTTCCTGGGCGTCGGCAAGCACGAGATCGTCAGATGACGACGACGGATGTCGCACGGCGGATCAAGGCCCAGGGTTCGGCGTCGTGGTCGACGAAGAAAAACTCGCCTTCTATCGGCGGGACGGCGCGCGTCGGGACCGGGCCCTCTGACCGCTTCATAGCCGCTTCCGCGTTACATAAGAGGTCAACGCCAAGCCCTATCTAACCAGCACTTACGACAGGCCGGCCGCGTGTGGATTTCAACGATAGATCTTCAACGTGCTTGCAGCAGCGCGCCGGGTTTGTCGATCAGGCCCAAGATCGCGGCATCGAGGCTGTACGGCCCGGCGCCGGCCGAGACGACCATGATCAGCATGAACGCATACAGCGTCTCGGGCAGATAGAGCCAATCGTCGATCCGGTCCGCTTCATCGATCGGCTTGTAAGCTTTGAGTCGCTGTCGTCCCGCCGTGGCGCCGGCGACCAGTATGATCACAAGCAGGCCAGGCGCGGCGAGCGGCGCAAGGAGCCCGATGAAGAACAGCGCCGCCGGCGGCGAACTCGACCAATGGCACCCACCATTGGTTAATCCTGACGGCAATGATGTGCAGCGCCTTCAGCTCGTTTGCCAGCATGCGATGGCGCTGCGCGTTGAACAGCTTATGGTAGCCTGAGAACATGAAGAACATCCCGACCGCGACACGGTTGAGAGTGAGCGCGATGTCGGTCCACCCGACGCCCTTGAACAGGATATCGACCATTGTGGCTCTCCCTACCCGATGGGAGCGCGGCCCCTCGACCGGGCAGCCGACCTACTGGATAAGCGACGGCACCGTCTGCGATTACAGCAGGCCGGTGAAGGCTAAGACCGCTGTGTGTTGAGTGTGTTGAGCAACGGCAAATTGCTGCTCAGTGCCGGTCGGCGGCTCGCCCAGCGTGCCGATCACGACGATGATCCGCAGCCACACGTGAGCGCCGTCCTTGTCGCCTTTTTTTGAGCATCGCCTCTCCGGCGAACCCTCGGTCGGTCGCACGTTTGGAGCCTTTGGCATCGGCTACATTTCCGCGGCACCGATCTCTCGCCGTAGCGGTCCTTGTCCTGCGCTATTTCGCGTCTGGGGTAACGGTTTGCCTTCGGGCAGCGTCCCCCACATCGCCCGTAATCGGCGCTGGGGACACGCTGCCATGGCTCGGCCGCCAAACCAGTAGTTTGGCACGGTATAACGGCGTAACATCCTACGGTGCACATGCGCAGCCGGTGGCAACAATTTGCCGGAGCTCGAACATGGCAACCTTCCTCAATAGCGCCCAATTTGCAGCCCCGCAAAGTTATAGCCTCGCCTGCGGCAGCGATCTCCGACCGGACCGCACCATCGTCGGCCCAAACGGCGCGGTGATTGGTTACGTGCAGTCGGGCGGAGTCCTCAACCCGTCAAGATACGAGTTGCACGAGGGGGCCATCCTTTTTCGTTTCGACGCCAGCAACGTCGCGCCGGTTGGCGCGGCAAAGGGCAAGTGGTGGATCGAGCGCTCGCAGTTTGAAAAGCTGCTCGGCTTTGCCAACCACCATGGATTGGCGATCGGCCTTGCCGCTCGGGTTCTATGTCTCGTTCCGCCGGAATGGAACGACATGGGTACATTGATCCGAGTTCGTGTGGTCCGGCCCCTTCTCGCCTATCGCGGTCTTGGAAACTCCGTCGTGGTGCCGAAGTCGGATGGTCTCGGCCCTGTTCGCTTGCCGCATCAGAACGAGCTCGCGGCGCGACGCGTATTCCAACTCTTCATCCCCGGACTGGCTGATCTGTCCTCGGTCGCCCTCAGAATTGAACGGGATTGGCACATGGATCCCAACGCCGCCAATCAAGGTTGGTTGTACATCCGCTGAAGTAATTCCGCAGTAGACTCGTTGCCATAAATAAATCAGGGGAGGCTACACATGAAAACCTGCTACACGGTCGCTCTGTCGGTGCTCGCCGGCATCGGCATCGGTGCCGTCGGCGTGCAGACCCTTCGCGCGCAGGCGAAGCCGCCCGTCTACGCGGTCGCAAACAACGAGGTCACGGATCAGGACGGATACATGAAGAAATACCTGCCGCAGGCTCAACAGACGATCAAGGAGCACGGCGGCGTCTACATTGCCGCGGGAAAGGGCACGGCGATCGACGGCGAGCCGCCGAAGGGGCGGGTCGTGGTTCTGCGCTGGGACAGCATGGAACAGCTCCTGGCGTGGCGCCATTCGCCCGAATACGAGCAAGCTCGGAAGATCGGCGAGCAATACGCGAAATTCAATCTCATCGCCGTCGACGGCGTGCAGCAGTGACCCGGAGCTAGTCCCTCACCGCGCCAGCACGGCGGCGCCCTCGACGCGGCCCTCGCGCAGCGCGGCCATCGCCTCGTTGGCGTCGGCGAGCGCGAAGGGGACTGTCGTCGTGCGCACCGGTACTTGCGGCGCGAGCGCCATGAACTCGTCGCCGTCGCGGTCGCTCAGAGGAGACTGAAATTATGACGGCAGACGATCCGCTGCTGGCAAG
>WNFI01184842.1_pt1 | contig 13238 bp, 14 predicted proteins | sample 5400471 | NCBI WGS metagenome assembly WNFI01 (sample SAMN13153348, study PRJNA577476) | soil metagenome | isolation source: 100 cm saprolite on Douglas fir-dominated hillslope | place: USA:California | collected 2013-09-17
CAAAACATGCTGGCCTCGATGCTCGAAGCCGGAGAATGGCAGATCGAAGCCAGCCAACTGATGATTAAGGTCGCGTCGTCCTCCACGCTGATAGATATGTCGGTCAGCGCCGACGCCAAGCGCACGATCGTTGCGACCGCCACCGCCGCTCTAGGCCGCGCAGTCCGGCTGCAAATTGTCCCTGGCGCAAATATTCAGCCGACAGCCAGCCAGCCGGCAGCGCCAAAGCCAGCGGCAAACGGAAACGGCAGCAGCCGGGGTCGCGCCGAACAAGAACCGGTAGTCCAACGCATGAAAGAAAAATTCGGCGCCGAAATCAGGACGGTCATTGATTACAGGAAATAAAGCTCTTGGCCATTAGCTTTTAGCCGAAATCACCCGGCACAAGCCAAGAGCTAAGAACCAAGAGCTAACCAAGAGCTGCCCCTATGAGCGGATTCAACATTCAAGAATTAATGTCGCAGGCGAAAAAGCAGTACGAAGTCCTGCAAAAGAAAATGCAGGAGACGGTGGTTGAGACTTCTTCTGGCGGCGGCGCGGTCACAGTTAGAATGGATGGCCGCAAGCAGGTGCTCGGCATCAAGATCGATCCCGAAGCAGTGAAATCCGGCGACATCGAAATGCTGCAAGACCTGATCGCCGCCGCCGTCAACGGCGCCGCCAAGAAGATAGATGACGCCATGCAATCCACCATGGGCGGAATGATGGGAGGGCTGAACCTGCCAGGAATCGGGTGATCGGGCCATCGGGTGATCGGGTGAGGTGAGAACTTTCAGCTTTCAGATCGCCCGATGACCCGATCACCAGATCCCCCGATCAAAATATGTCTCGCTTCGCTGAACCCATGGCCCGTCTCATTGACGAGCTGAAAAAACTACCCGGCGTTGGCAGCAAGTCTGCGCAGCGGCTGGCGTTCCATATTCTGCGCTCCAGCGAAGACGACGCCAACCTGCTCGCCGGAGCCATCCACGACGTGAAAGCCAGCCTGCGCCTGTGCTCCGTCTGCAACAACATTACTGACGTTGATCCCTGCGTCTATTGCTCCAGCGCAACCCGCAACCAGCGCCTCATCTGCGTGGTCGAAGAGCCGACCAACATTGCGTCCGTCGAAAAGACGCGTCACTACAACGGCGTCTATCACGTGCTGCACGGAGCCATCTCGCCCATCCACGGCGTCGGCCCGGAGCAACTGCGCATTGCGAACCTGATGAAGCGCGTCGAAGCCGGCCCAGCCGACGAGATCATTCTCGCTACCAATCCCACCGTCGAAGGCGAAGCCACGGCCACATATCTTTCCGGACAACTCCGCCGCGCCGGCCTGAAAGTAACCCGCATCGCCACCGGCATCCCCGCCGGCAGCGACATCGAGTATGCCGATGAGATCACCATGCTGAAGGCGATGGAAGGGCGGCGGGAACTGTAGGATCTACCGCACACTGCCAGGTTGCGGTTGGTAGGGATAGCTTCCGAGTTGCGACGATGCTGGAGTTATTGCACGACAGCATCGACAGACACCCACCTACACCTTGACATTCTAGGGGACGCGAGGGTAGGCTTCTTCCCTAGGAGGCCTAATGGAGACGGGACCGCGATCCGAGATTCTTCAAGGCACATTGGACTTGCTTGTTCTTCATTCGCTTTCGCGTGAGAAGTTGCATGGGTATGCGATTAGCGAAAGAATCGCGGAGCAGTCAGAAGAAGTCCTGCACCCGGAAGAGGGCTCTCTTTACCCGTGCCTTTACCGAATGGAACGCAGAGGGTGGATCACATCTGAGGTAGGACTCTCAGAAAACAACCGTCGCGCCCGTTACTACAGCCTCACGCGTCGTGGACGTGAGGAACTTCGCCGTCAACAAAAGAGCTGGGACGTCTTCAGCGATGCTATGGGCAAGGTCCTCTCGGGAACGGAGAAGTGACATGCTGCGACGCCATGTGAGTGAATGGATCGATAGTCGGCACCGGGTACGTGAGGAGTTTGATTTTCATTTCGAACAACTTGCGGACCAGTACTTGCGTGCGGGTTTTCCCGTGTCAGAAGCTCGAAAGGCAGCGAAGCGCCGTATGGGCTCCATGTTTCGCCATAGGCGCGAAGCGCTTTACGAACTTAAGGCCCGTTGGCGAGACTTGTTTTCAGCAGAAATGCTGGACGGCGTTGGACCCTGGTCGCGTGTCAGCCTCATCATCGCTGGCGGATTTCTTCTTGGGCTGATTTTTTCCACTCGCGTTACGATACTGGCAGCGGGAGTTTTCGGGCTTCCCATTCTCACAGCTGGACTCGCGTGGCTGGCCGTTAGTGCAGCGATCGAGAAGAAGTACACGCAACACTACTGGTTCGGATTCTGCCAGCTGGTATCGGCCGCCGCCGCTTGCTTCGCCGTCTGGAGCGTATCCGTTGCACTCTGGCAGCGGATTCCTTGGCCCAGAATTGGTGCGAGTGTTGCGGCGCTTTCCATCTTAATCGTCGCCAACATTTGGTTTGTGCGAAGGTCGGCCTTTACCTCATACACCGACTGGAAGGGCCGATGCAGACACTGCTGCGTCAAGTTACGCCTGCCGTCAAGAAATTCGTTTTACAGTAACCTTCTCGTTGAAATCGACACCACGTCGGTCATTTGTCCGTTCGGGCACGGAACGTACATTTGCTCTCATTGGGGAGAACGCTGGATTCCGACAGAGGACTTTTGGCATGAGCTTCAGTCATCGACTTCTTGTTAGCGCGACTCTGTCGCTCACGCTAACTAACTTGGCAAATGCCCAGTGTGACGTAGCGGCTCAGGCAGACAAATACTTTCAGCCGCTCGTTCAATCACAAACGGCGCATGCTGCTGCACTCGTCTATGTCCAGGGCGGGGCGCCACCGCAGTTGAGAGTGTACGGAAATTCGGTTTCGGGTCGAACCCTGTGGCGGGCAGCCTCGGTTTCTAAGGCATTGACGGCGCTCGCTGTGATGCAACTGGCGGAGCAAGGCAAGTTGCCTCTCGATTCGGACATTCGGGAGTTTGTTCCTGCCACAGCCATCCGGAGCCACTACAACCATCCTGTCACACTGCGTGAGTTGCTTATGCACCGAGGCGGTGTTGATGACCACTTCATCGGAGATGGATTCTCGGACGGTCAACAACCCACAATGACAGAGATCGTCGCTCAAAAGCCACTGGATGTCGTCTACGAGCCAGGCAAGATCGAGTTCTATTCCAACTATGGCTATGCACTTCTGGGAGCGGCGATTGAGAAAGCCAGTGGTGAGCGGTATGAACAGTACATGCAAACTCATGTGCTCCAGCCACTCGGTATGAACGATAGTTCGTTCCAGCAGCCCCTGCCCACAAGTTGGCTATCGCGCATGGCTCCGGGGAAGTGGGTCTACCAGCATGCAGCGCCTGCTGCCGCACTCACCACCACCTCTGAAGATATGGGACGCTTTTTGTCTGCAACACTGAACCGCGCCTCGTCGGTTGTCTCGTCGGAGAGTTTCGATCAGATGGTTCCTCCTTCCGCTGACGGCGTGAGACTGATGCACGGACTCGGCTACTGGACTGGACGGGATCGTGGTCAACGCCTCGTTGCCGCAAGCGGCGACATTGAGCAATTTCACAATGTGCTTGTCACTCTTCCCGCATTGCGATCGGGGTTTGCGGTCATGATCTCTGGGCCCAGCAATTCACTAGCCTGGGAGTTCTACTCACGATTCATGGATGCATGCGTTCCCCCTGCTGAGAAGGTGGCGCAGACTTCTTCGCAAGCGATGCCTGCCTCGCTTGATGCGGACAAGATTGGGCGCGTTGCTGGACTGTATCGCACGGTTCGTTATCCTCACCATGAGTTGTCGAAGACTTTCATACTCTTCGACCTCACAAAGGTTTCGGCTCAGCCCGATGGAAGTCTGGACATCAATGGACAGCACTATGTCCGAAAGCGCGGACAGGAATACCGCCCCGAGAATGGAGGGCCGGCACTTGCGTTTCTAGCTACCAGCGATGGGAAGCAGTTTATCGTTGAGCCAGGATCTCCCGCGCGAGAAAAAATTCATTGGTTTGAAACAGGATGGGTCGCAGTCGTCTGCTACTTTGGCTGTATCGGCGTATTCGTTGTTGGGCTGTTCAAGGGTCGCCGTTTCAGTCGAATCATCTATGGAATTGCTTTGGCCTATGGCGTGGGGTGGCTTGCGACAGTTTTAATCATAGGCCCGAGCAACTTGATTCTCGGATTACCGTTCGCGCTTGAGTGCTTTCTGGCGCTGGGAACTGCGCTGCCAGTGCTCTTCCTTGCCTCAATTTTCATTGCCGGCAAGGCACCAACCAGGTTTTCGATCCTCCTTCCACTTTCGCTCCTGCCATTTTCCATCGTCGTCTGGTACTGGCATCTGTACTGGCCGTGACACTTATGCAGTCAAACCCCCGGCCTTTAGTCCCCCTCGACCGCTTCCGCCTCCAAAAAGCAATTCGCTTCCTCCCCCGCCGACAATATCCCCTGCGGCAACTTCCCCCGGTTATATTCCGCTATGCGATTCTTCCATTTGAGAAAGTCGGTGATGGATTGCGGCTCGATCCGCACTTCCACGCGACTAAGGACTTTGATCCGCATCGCTTAGTTCTGGCGATCTCCGGCACTCCCCGAAGTTAAGGTACGATGTCAAAAAGCTTCGCGGTCACACAGCCTTGCAAATCCTCGAACTCCCTAAATCGGCGAGCTTCCGTTCGCAGAGTCTGCTGGTAATTCTCACCCTGCTCGGTTTACTGCCATTCTCCAACAAGGCATTTCATATCGACGACACGCTGTTCGTCTGGACGGCGCAGCAGATCGCCCATCATCCTCTCGATCCCTACGGATTCAATCTCAATTGGTACCGGACGCCGGCGCCCATGTCGCGGGAGACCAAGAACCCTCCGCTGGCTGCTTATTACGCCGCCGCCGCGGGAAGGCTTGCGGGATGGTCGGAGCGGGCGCTGCACTTCGCATTTCTGTTGCCGGCGCTGGTGCTGATACTGGGCACGTATCATTTGTCGCGGCGATTCACCGAGTATCCGCTGGTGGCAGCCGCGGCCACGCTCTTGACGCCCGGAGTCTTAGTCTCCTCCACCAGCGTGATGTGCGACACCATGATGGCCGCCCAGTGGGTGGTCGCAACCATTCTGTGGATCGATGGGCTGGAGAAGAAAAAACCAGGATTCCTGCTGGCCTCCGCTTTCCTGATTGCTGCGGCGGCGCTGACCAAGTATTACGGCGCGGCATTGATTCCCTTGCTGATGGTTTACTCATTGACTCGCCGGCGCCGTTTCGAAAATTGGGCGTGGTACTTTCTGATTCCAGTCCTGGCTCTTGCCGGCTACGAGCTTTGGACGAAGCAACTCTACGGCCACGGCATGTTTACCGACGCTGCACACTACGCTGCGATCGCGCGGCGCGGCGCAAAGACTTCCAGCCTCGCCAAGGGGTTGGTGGGCCTCTCATTCGCAGGTGGGTGTGCGCTTACTGCTCTGACCTTTGCCCCTGTTCTATGGTCCCGCAAGCAGCGTCTCGCCGCTGGGGTCGTGAGTTTGGTTGCAGCCTTCCCGATCAGCCTGGGCTGGGTGAGTTTAGGTGTAGCTGTGGCTCCGCGTGATTTTCATGAGCGATGGGCGGTGGTGGGCCTTCACTTGGCAATCTTTGTTGCCGCAGGAATCTCAGTTTTGGCCCTTGCGGCTGCTGATCTCTGGAAGCACAGAGATCCCGCTAGTCTGCTTCTCTTCCTATGGGTCTCGGGGACATTCATTTTTGCCGGTTTCCTGAACTGGACGAACAATGCCCGTTCGGTCCTCCCGTTGATCCCCGCAGTTGGCATCCTGCTGGCGCGTCGTATTGAAGCAGCCGGAGTGACCGCGCCCGGCTGGCACAGGCTGAAACTGGCAATACCCCTAGTTGTGTCAGGCGTACTTTCTTTCTGGATTGCCTGGGCCGACGCAGATATGGCGAACTCCGCGCGCAAAACAGCGGCATTGGTTGCGTCCTTATGTGCCACCGAAAAAGGAGAGAACAGCAGCGCCACCTTATGGTTTGAGGGCCACTGGGGTTTCCAATATTACATGCAATCGTTGGGAGCTCGCCCAGTTGACATGGAGCACTTAGAATTTCGCCCCGGCGATTTCCTCGTGATCCCCGACAACGGTGTGACGCTGTTTGACGTACGGCCGAGGTTTGTGGCGTCACGGAAGGTGATCGAAACCAGAATGCCCAGCGGAATCGCCACCATGCAAGGAGCTCTCGGAGCGGGCTTTTACTCCTCCGACTGGGGGCCGATTCCCTTTGCCTTTGGCCGGGTTCCTTCCGAGCGATATGTCCTTCTCAGGTTCGGGTCCGCAATGGGCCCGCAGCTTGCGGACAATAACTCTCGTTAATTCGATAAAGGAATCGCTAATCTCCTTCAACCGCCTCCGCCGCCAGAAAGCAATTCGCTTCCTCTGCCGCCGCCACAATCCCCTGCGGCAAACTTCCCCGGTTGTATTCTGCCATGCGGTTTTTCCACTTGAGAAAGTCGGTGATGGATTGCGGCTCGATGCGCACTTCCACGCGGCGAAGACTGGCCAGAAGCAGATTCATCTCACGGCGGAATCCGACGGCAGCGCGCAGTTTCCCAGACGACGCACAAACCACCTCGGCTAACCTTCCGCGAAATTCCAGCAATCCCCATCCCGCGGGCAGTTCTTCCGGCCGCAGCAGTCCGGCGGGAGTCAGGTAGAACCGTTCACATCCCATGCCCTTTTCTGGCTTGCGACGGAAGGGTTTTTCCCGGTCTGCCAGAAAATCAGCGCGCGAGACTTTACATTCCACGGTCACTGAATGGCAGCCGCGCTTCCAGCCAATTGCGTCGGGAGTCTCGCCGCTGGCGCAACTCTGCTCCGAGAGCACCACTCCGCATCCATAGCTGCGCAGCCAGGCGACCGCCCGTTCGACTAACTTTCCATGCGTCATGCAACTAGATTCACTCGGCAGCGCGCGGCGGAGAAGTAACTGCGGAGGGTCGCTCCATCCGCGGGTACCCCAGTCGGTGCCTTGATGTGTCAGACTGTTTGTTTGAATGTTCTCGAATTCACTTTTCTGGTTTGGGCCGGTTCTCTCGCTGCCGGATTTCTCGGCGCCTTAACCGGACTCGGCGGCGGCGTGGTGCTGGTCCCACTGCTCACCATCTTCTTCCACGTTGATTTGCGTTACGCCATCGGCGCATCGCTGGTTTCGGTCATCGCGACCTCTTCCGGTTCCGCTGCGGCTTATGTGAAGGAAGGCTTCTCGAATATCCGAATCGGAATGTTTCTCGAAATCGCGACCACCTTGGGGGCGCTGCTCGGCGCTTATCTCACGGCAAAGGTTCCGGCCAGCGCTATTGCAATTATTTTCGGCTTGACGCTCGTATATTCCGCATACGTTTCGCGGCGCACGCGTCCCCGCACCGCCGTCGAGCAGCCGCCCGACCCGCTGGCCACTAAATTAAAGATGAACGGAACGTTCCCCGACACCAGCGGCGTTCGCAGCTACAACGTCTATAACGTGCCGACGGGATTCGGCGTGATGTTCGGCGCGGGAGCATTGTCGGGACTGCTGGGAATCGGCTCCGGCGCGATGAAAGTCGTCGCCATGGATCAGGCGATGAAGATTCCCTTCAAAGTTTCGACCACTACCAGCAACTTCATGATCGGTGTAACCGCGGCGGCCAGCGCCGGAGTTTATCTGAGCCGCGGCTACATCGATCCGTCGCTTGCCATGCCGGTGATGTTGGGAGTTTTGCTCGGGTCGCTGATAGGAACGCGGGTGCTGGTGAAAACCCAAACCAAACTTCTGCGGCTGGTGTTCAGCATTGGGATCGTTCTGCTGGGGCTGGAAATGTTATTCAAGGCATTGCGGGGAGGCTTTTGATGGACCAGAAAAACCGGCGGATTGCCGAGCGGCGAGTTCACAATCTTCAAAATCAGGAATGGTACGAGCAGCGGACCGAGATCGTTATCGCCTACCTGTTACGTGCCGGCGTGCTGACAGCAGCGGCGGTGGTGATCGTGGGAGCCGTGCTCTACCTCGGGGCACATCCCGGCGCGCGCGTGGACTATCGCACTTTCCACGCCGTGCCGGACGCGCTGCGCACGGTGCACGGCATCGTGCACGCCGCCTTCTCTGGAGATTCCCGCGCGATCATGCAGTTGGGATTGCTGGTGCTGATCGCAACGCCCATCGTCCGCGTGATGTTTTCGGTGGCCGCCTTCTCCATCGAGGACGACCGCATGTACGTGCTGTTCACGCTGATCGTACTGGGCGTGCTTCTCTACAGCTTATTTGGGTCTTTTCTGATCGCGTGAAAATCAAAAGAGCAAAAGCTCTTAACCGCTGAGTGCACAAGGGTAGCGGTTAAATGGTCTTGCTTCGCAGCGTGATCAACGTAATTTCCGGCGGGCAATTGATGCGGACCGGCGCGTGAATGGTCCCGAGACCGAGGTTGGTGTAGAGAGTCAGGTTCCCAACTCGGTAGAGTCCGCGCGGATATCTCCTGGCCAACATCGGCAGCCAGGGCGCGCCGATTCCGGGAATCCAGACCTGCCCGCCGTGCGAGTGGCCAAATGCGGTCTCTCCCTCGCACCAGCGGGACTGCTCGGTTGATCAGCACCGGCATACCGTGATCGCGAAGCGCTCGCGCCACCCGCGAAGGATCCGAACTGCCGTCGTGATTGCCCAGCACCGCGAACCTTCCCATAGGCGCTCGGAGGTCTTGTAGAAGCTTCGCGCAAGGCTCGGCGGTCTCGGCAAACCGCCGGGGATTTCCGGTCAGTGCCTCCAGCACGGGCACCGTCACAAAATCCCCGGTCAAGGCGATCAGATCGGGATGCAGGGCATTGACCATCTCGACCGCCTTGCGGATCGGCGTCACCGAAAAATGGTGCTCGTAATGGAAGTCGCTCAGCTGCGCGATGGTGAAACCGTCAAAGGCTCGCGGCAAGCGGGTCAGCGGGATTTCAAGCCGGGTCACCTGCGGGTGGTTGGACTCTGAAAAACCCCATGCGCCGGTGACTGCGACCCCAGCGGCCGCAACGGCACTGGTGTACAGGAACTTTCTTCGGCTTAGCTTTCCGGAAATGGACAAAGTTTCCGCGGTTCGATTGCGCAGCGGCTGCGATAAATTCTAACCGACGGGGGCGGTGGAAGACCTTTCCCGCTCGCGTCCGGGAACATATATCCGCAGGTAAAACATGAATGCGACCACCGCAACATTGACCACCAAGAAACTGAGGTGTAGCAGACTCACGCGATGCATCAGCAACCTGACTTCGAAGGGAAGATAAAGCGCGCCGGAAATGAGAGCAATCCATTCCGCCCAGGCCCGGGCGCGCCACAGTCCGTACGCTTCCATGAACCGCAATCCTGAGTACGCGCAGGCAACCGTGACGACCACCCAGACTTTGGCGTCGCTCAACCGGCCCGCCGTTCGCAACAGCAGTTGAGCAAAATGGTGATCAGGGCTAATGTGAAGCAGGCGCAGAAACCATTCAGCAACATCGGTCGCGTCCACAAAAAACGCGATGCCCAGAGCAGCTCCCAGAACCAGCAGTCCCTTGATGAATTCCAACAAAGCCACGGTGCGCAGAGCCTGCAGCCGGGCGCGATGCTCTTTGCTGCCCGGGACATACTGCGATGTTTGAGCGCCTGAATTCATTGCGTCGAATCGCGCATGCTGGCGCGGAGCTCTTGCACTATTTCCTGCGCCGCGCGTCGCGCTTGTTCGCTTTGGCTTACATCGAACGAGATCGCACCCACCCTCGCATGACCACCGCCGCCGTAGCGCTCGCAAATCTTCGCCAGATTTACCACTGGAGGCGACGGCGCCCAGGGGTTCGATCCCACCGAAACCTTCACCCGGAAGCTGCTCTTACTTAGCCCCACACTATAGACGGATTCCGGATGCAAATAGTAAGGAACAAATTTGTTGTAGCCTTCGAGATCAAGATCGGTGATGTCAAAAAAAAGCGTTCCGTCTTTTGATTCCGTTCGCTCCTGTAGCACACCGATGGATTTTCGGTGCCTCTCAAGCAGAGGCGGCAGCAGGGGGGCCACGAACGGCGCTTGGACTACCTCTGCCAGCGGCGTCGTCGCCAGTAGCGGAATCAGGCGCGGAATGAAATCGGGATCCTGCATGGTTTCAATGACCATGGTCAACTGCATGGCCGGAGCCTTCATCTCCACGGCAGTTTTTGCGTCCGCGTAAAGCGCTCCGTCAATGATGTCAGTCCAGTGCACCAGTTCGGCAACGGATTCGCGATGGAATCCAAACCGCTGTTCCGCAATCATGGCAATAAAACTGGTACAGGACTTGAAGCCGGGATCGTAAAACTTGCGGTTGCTCTGGTCGTGCTCGAAGTGCGCGGCATCCGCAGCGGTGAGAAAGGCGCTCTCGTGATGGTCGAACCACCAGGTGATTTTCGGCGAACTGGAATACTTGAAATCCACGATGGCGTTCTCTTGCCCATCGAAATCGGCCTCATTAAACAAAGCGCCGGCGCGATGGAGCAGTCCGGAGTAGAGGAACTCGACGTCATTGCGAATCCGTTCCTGGTAAAAACGCGAGAATAATGCCGCGGAGGAAGCGCCGTCAAAACACCGGTCATGATAAAAAACTTTGACTTTCAAGAGATCCCTTTCTGATTACTGCCCAACTTCCACGCCAGCGGCAACAGTCGCGTCAAACAAAAGAGTATAGGAATGCCATCTCCTGGGGGTTCCTGTCAAGCCTACTTATGCACACGGCAGACTAAGTGCTGAAGAATCAGTTCGGAGTGTCATCAGTCTGCCAGTTGCGTCGCCATGGTCCCGATCACTGGCAGCTCGTAGCTTTGTCCTTGCGCGGCCTTCACCGTCAGCAGAAGCCAGAGCACCGCGGTCCCGATACACGCCACTCCAACGCAAAGCCAGGCAAGAAGAAGTCCAATGGCGGGCAAGATGGAAAAAACTCCAAACAATAATCTGATTACCAATGCCGTAATAGCAGTCGCGGTGGCAAAAAGAATTGATTGCCAGGAATGAAACCTCACGAAGCGGCTGCGGTTAAGCGCCGGGGACGCCAAGAACAGGATTGCCGGCACCACCGCCACATAGGCTAGCGTTGCCAGAAGAGCTTCATGGGAATCCGCTGCAGGCAAGGTTTTAGGAGCACCCACCGGGCGCCCGCACCCCGGGCAAAACTCGCTGATGTCCGGCATTTCCGCGGCACAATGGGAGCAAGTCATTCGTTAAAGATAATACTGGCCTTTGCGCCCTTGGCCAAATCTCCAGATTAGCCAATCTCAATGCTCTAACAGATTGCCCTGTTATTTTCTCTTCATCCGAGATCGCCCGACTCACGAGATCACCCGATGATCTGGTGACTTTGCCATTCCGCCTGCACCGACCTACAATCGGATTCTTCTCATGACCTCAAACATCCTCCACCCGGTCGCAGCGCCACGCCGCCGGTTTCGACTCTTGCGCTTCTTAAGCTGGCTTGTGCTGACATTGCTGTTGGTCTGCGCGGCCGGGGTCGCGTGGCTTTATTCCATTGCCCGCTCGGCCCTTCCGGATCTCGATGGTGCGATCCCGGTGTCAGGCATCTCCGCTCCAGTTAGCGTGAGCCGCGATAGTCACGGCGTGCCTGCGATTGAGGCGGCAACGCTGGACGATCTTTTTTTTGCTCAGGGATACATCACCGCCCAAGACCGCCTATTCCAGATGGACCTGCTTCGCCGTGCGGCTGCCGGCGACCTGTCTGAAATCGTCGGCGACATCGCGCTCCAGCACGATCGCCAGCAACGAATTCTGGGAATTCGGGCAACCGCGGAAAAGGGTCTGCTTGCGGCTACGCCGGAGGACCGTGAACAGTTCGCTGCCTACGCCCGCGGCGTGAACTCCTACATCCGAGGCCATCGCGACCGCCTGCCGCTCGAGTTCCGCGCTCTGCACTACTCGCCGCGTCCCTGGGACGAAAAAGATTCGCTGATGATCGCCTATCAGATGGTGGAAACCCTGAGCACAAACCCCATCGCTGCACTCACCCGAGAGCAGGTTTTGGCGAAGCTTGGTCCCGAACTGACTGCCGATCTCTACGTAAACACTTCGTGGCGAGACCACCCGCCGACCGCTGTCGCTCCCATGCTGGGCGCTCAGCCGGTAGACCAGCCTGCGACTACTGCGCACTCCATTGCTTCTTCGACCTCTCTCCCCGCCAACCAAATGCCTGCGCTGCTGAGGCCATGGCTTGAGCCTTTCTTGCGTGAACAGCCGGTTCCACTCGGATCCAACGACTGGGTGGTGTCGGGGGCGCATACAGTCACTGGCAAGCCTCTGCTCTCGAATGACATGCACCTCGGCCATCAGATGCCGGGTCTCTGGTACGAAGCCCACTTGCGCTCCGGCGATTTCGATGTCGCGGGAGTGACTCTTCCCGGTTATCCGTATGTGATCGTTGGGCACAACCGGCAAGTGGCCTGGGGATTCACCAACGTGGGCCCAGCCATCGAAGATGCTTTTATTGAAACTTTCAACGCTCAGGGCCAATACCTCACTCCAGATGGATGGAAGCAACCGGATCTTCGACAGGAAGTGATCCACGTGAAGGGCAAACCTGATGTCGTGGTCAACGTCGAAGTCACTCGGCATGGCCCCATCGTGAGCGAGCTGTCCCACGGTGAAACGCGCAAGATCGCGCTGCGGTGGACTCTCTACGACGGAATCCGCAACCCGTTTTTCCACGTGGATTCTGCCCAGAACTGGGACCAATTCCATCGCGCCTTCTCAGAATTCGACGCCCCCGGTCAGAACGTCGTCTATGCCGACGTGGATGGAAACATCGGATACCAGGCGACCGGAAAGATCCCAATTCGTGCCGCCGGTGACGGCAGCCTCCCGGTGGATGGCAGTAACAACGAGCACGAGTGGACCAGCTACATTCCTTTTGACAAGCTGCCGAACGTGTTGAATCCCCAGTCGGGAATCATCGCTACTGCAAACGGGCGCATCACGCCTGATGGCTACCCGTATTCGATCAGCGTGCAGTGGGAAGCTCCCTGGCGCACCGACCGGATTTATCGCGTACTTGGATCGGGAAAAAAGTTTGCCGCCTCGGACATGCTGGCGCTCGAAACAGATGTCTATTCCGAACTCGATCGGTTTGTCGCCGACAAATTCGTCTATGCCCTAGATCATGCCAAGAATGCCTCACCGCGCGGCCATCAGGCAGGGGACATTCTGCGCCA
>WNFI01683550.1_pt1 | contig 13237 bp, 8 predicted proteins | sample 5400471 | NCBI WGS metagenome assembly WNFI01 (sample SAMN13153348, study PRJNA577476) | soil metagenome | isolation source: 100 cm saprolite on Douglas fir-dominated hillslope | place: USA:California | collected 2013-09-17
CGCAGCCCGGGATTCTTCACGCGGTCGAGCCCGTCGAGGCCGTGCTTCACGATGATGCGATTCTCGCCCGTGAGCGGCACCACATCCGCGACCGTTGCGATCGCCACCAGCTTCAGGAACGACCGCAGCATGCGGTTTCGCTTCCCCGCATCCCAGTCCAAGGTTTGGAGCAAGGCCTGAACCAGCTTGAATGCCACACCGGCTCCGCAAAGGTTCTTTTCGGGGTACGTGCAGCCCGGCCGATTCGGGTTCAAGACGGCCAGCGCCGGCGGCAGCTCCGCCTCAGGCAAGTGGTGATCCGTAACGATCACGTCGATGCCGAGCGCGCGCGCCGAGCGGACCACTTCGAGCGCGCGAATGCCGGTATCGACGCTGACGATCAGGTTCACGCCATTGCGGGACGCTTCCTCGATCACCTCCGTCCGCATCCCGTAACCGTCTTTCAGGCGATGCGGGACGTAGAATCCGGCGTTGCCGCCGGCAAGCTCGATGGCCTTCTTCAGAATGACCACGGAAATGGTTCCGTCGACATCGTAATCGCCATAGATCAGGATCTTCTGGTGGCCGTCGACAGCGGCCTTGATCCGCGCGACGGCATCTTTCATGCCGGTCAGCAAGAACGGATCGTGAAGATGATCGAGCGAGGGGCGCAGGAAGCGTAGAGCCGCGCCGGGCTCCGAAATCCCGCGGTTGATCAGGACGCGGGCGGTCAGGGGCCGGATCTGCAGGGCTGAGGAAAGCTCACGGACCTGATCCGGATCGGGTTGGGGAAGGTTCCAGCGCAAAGATCAATTCTTCGAAAAATAGCCGCCCATTGGATTGTCGTCTTCGTCGTCGCCGTCGGGCCCGGCGCCCAGGACATGAATATCGTCCAGCATGTCCGAAAGCTCGTCGTACCACTCCGTGTGCAGATCGAAGACGTAAATTCGCCCCTGGTAGTCGAACGACAGCTCCAGGGCGCACGTGAAACCGTCGTACATGCGCAATTCCTTCAGGCGCCGCTCCATGACGCGAAAATCCTCGCGGGGAAGCTCGCACTGCTCCAGGCGTTCGAGGGCGCTGTCGATCTGCTCCGCCGAGAATTCGCGCTGATGGAAGACTACGAGATGCACGCTGACGGCCTTGGCCGTTTCGAGAAACGCTTTGTACTCGGGATAGCGGTCGCAGTCCCAATAGACCAGCGGCAGGGAGTCGAGCACTCTGGGGAATCCGCGAAATACCACGAAGCCCTGCTGTTCGAGATATTGCTCGATTTCTTCCTTCAGTGTGTCTAGGTTCGACATCAGCGGAGACACGGGAACGCTCGGATTCCCGGCACCTATTTTTTGTGAAACTTCACGATACCACAACGAAAGACGGAGTCAAGGAGTCTGGGAGTCGGGGAGCCCGGCTGCCGTCAGGGGTTCGCTTGTTTCACCTCCACACGGCGGGGGGCGCCGGTCAGGTTGCCGGCGGCGCGCTGTTTGGCGTCGTCGCTGATCTTAATATTGTTGACCACCTGGATGGCGCCGGACGTTTTGGCCATCCGTGTGGCCGCACCCTTGTGCTGCATCACCTGCGTGGTGCCCTGCCACGTCGCAATGCCGTTCTTCACATGGATCGTGAAACCGTCCTTTCCGATCTTGGACTTCGCCAGTTTTGTCTTGATGGTCGCCTCGATCTCGGCGTCGCTGCGGCGAGGGCCGTTGTTCGCCGGCGTGGCAGCCAGCAGACTGAAAGCGCAGAGGAGAAGAATTGTGATGAGCCTCTTCATACTCTAGTAGTGCGATGGCGCGGTATAATTCGCACATGAATTCTGAAAAACTTGCGCGGCGCGCGTTCATCGGCGGCGCTACCGCCCTTACGGCGGCCTCATACTCCCGAGTACTCGGGGCTAATGACACGGTGCAACTCGGGGTCATCGGCACCGGCGACCGCGGGACGTACGTCATGACGCAGTTCATGAAGAACTCCAGCCTGCACGTGGCGGCCGTGTGCGACATCTACGGCCAGCATATCGACCAGGCGCGGCAGAAGGCCACCGATGCTAAGTCCTTCACTGACCACCGCAAGCTCCTCGAAGAAAAGGGGATCGATGCCGTCCTCATAGCGACGCCGGACCACTGGCACGCGCGTACCGCCATCGACGCCCTGAACGCCGGCAAGGACGTCTACGTCGAAAAGCCGCTCAGTAGAACCATCGAAGAAGGTCCCCGTGTCGTAAAAGCCGCCCGTGTCAACAACCGCGTGTGCCAGGTCGGCATGCAGCAGCGCTCGGGTATCCATTACTTACAAGCCAAGCGCGAATACATCGACAGCGGCCGCCTAGGCAAGATCACGCTGGCCCGGACCTGGTGGCACGGCAACAGCTACCACTTGCGCAAAGCGCCGGCATCGCTGCAGAACCAGCCATCGAACCTCGACTGGGCGCACTTTCTGGGGCCCGTCCGCTGGCGCGACTGGGACCCGCAGCAATACTACAACTGGCGCGCCTACCTCGATTTCGGTGGCGGACAGGTAACGGACCTGTTCACGCATTGGATCGATGTGGTCCACATGTTCATGAACCAGCCCCAGATTGGAAGCGACGTTCCGAAGTCGGCCGTGGCCGCCGGCGGCGTCTTCGCGTACAAAGATGGCCGGACGGCGCCGGACACGATCAACGTTCTGCTCGAGTATCCGAACGACTACACCGCGACGTTCGAGGCGACGCTGGTGCCTGGAATCAGAGGCGAAGGCGTGGAGATGTGCGGCACCCAAGGACGGCTTCTGATCGATCGCCAGCATTTCGAGTTTCATCCGTTGGGGCGCGGTGCGCAACCTACTGTCGTACAAGCCGAGCCGCACGATATGACGCTCGACCACGTCAACAATTTCCTCGAGTGCGTACGCACGCGGAAGCGGCCGAACGGCGATGTGCTGATCGGCCACCGTTCTATAGTTTCCCGAGCTTATTGTGTCTTCATTTGGAACTTCACACACTTGTATGGGTGTGGAGATCCGGGTATTTGAGTTCGATAAAGAAAAGGGCGGATACCGCGTCGAACTCCAGTGCGACGATGGATCGAACGAGAGAGGTTTCCTAAAGCAGAGCTCCCTGCCCGACCTCCGGGCGTGCCCTACCGACGAGCGCGGCAAGGCGCTTTTCGAGTGGTTGTTTGCCGACGCCAATCTGGCCGCGCATTGGGCGGAGTTACGCGGGCGGTATCCGCAACGGCGCATTCGCCTCAATATCGATCTCGCCGCGGATCTGCACCAGATCCCGTGGGAGCTGCTGCGCGAACCTCTGGGCGATGCCGGCACATCGGCCCTGGCGGAGCAAGAGTCAACTCCATTTTCCCGCTACCGGGAAGGCCGATCGCCGGGTCCTCTCCTTGAGAGGCCGATTCGGTTGCTGGTCGCCATCGCGGACCCTGGGAATCTCAAAGAGGATTGGAATCTTTTTCAGATCGAAGGGGATGCGGAGTGGAGTGAATTTCAGAATTCGCTCGAAGGGATTGGCGCGGGTAGTTTCGAGCTGGAGCGGCTGGAAGGGCCCTGTACGCTGGAAGCGATCGAGAAAAAGCTGAGGACGACACCCGGGTATCACGTTCTTCATTTCATTGGGCACGGCGGGATCAAGGATAACCAGACGTTTCTTTGCCTCGCGGATCGCGACAACCAGGTGAAACCTACTCTCGATGTCGCCGTTCAAGGGATGATCCACAACCTGCTGGGGGACGGCTCGTCAGACAATTCGCTCCGCATGATGTTCCTGGCCAGTTGTGAGACCGCGTGCATCAGCGGCTCGACGGGCCTGGCTCCGAAGCTTCTCGAAGGCGGTGTGCCAACCGTGGTGGCCATGCACGGTAAGGTGCCGGTTCGAACAGCGCACCAATTCAGCCGGGTGTTTTACCAGGAGTTGCTGGCGCATGGCGAGGTGGATCGCGCCAGTAATCGGGCTCGCGCCACGCTCAGGACCACCGCGAATCCAGGTGGCGAGATCCCGGTCTTATTTTCCCGCTTGCTCGACGGGCTCTTGTTCGCCGAGCCGGAAAAGCAGGTCAACCTCGACGACCTGCAAAAATTCCTCGCTCGGAACTTCGACGCCAAGGCGCTCGAGAGCTTAAGTAATGGTCTGGGGGTTAAGTGGGACCCCGCCAATGGCGACGTTGCCGCACAGGCGCGTTCTCTCATCCGCCGCTTTGAAGCAGAGCATCGTTTGGAAGTCCTGGTGGCGGAGGCCCTGAGCCGCGCCCAGAGCGATGCGCAACCTCTGCGGCGCGTCTCTCTGTCGGATGAACTGAGAGAGCTTCTGGCTAAGCGGGACGCCTCGAACAAACAACAAAAGGAACTCAACACCGTCGAACAGGCCATTAAAGCAGGGCGAATTCGCGAGGCTGCGGCCGGCAAAGCCGTCGGCAAGCTGCAGAGCATCTTACAGGAGATTCGAACTGCGGGCGCCAATCTGGACGATTCCGACTTACCTGGTGTCGGCGAACGCCTCGGCCGGTTTCTCGAACGGGAGGGGAATACCGAAGCTTACAAGCTGGCGGTTGCGGCGCCCATGATTCCTTTGGTTCTTACATCCAAGGAGGGGAGCAACCTCGCCCTCGACGACATTCGTGACCTGAAGCGGATTTGGAACGCCCTCAGCCAGCCGCCCGCGTGGAAGCGGCCACAGCTCCTCGCGCCCGTTCTAGGGCTATTGATTGTACTTGCGCTGTGCACGACGGAGTATGGCTGGCGATGGCCTTTGCACATCTGGCCCTCCGATCTCTTGAAAAGTTCAGAAATCTGGTCGGATAATTTCAGAGATCCGAAATCAGGGAAGTGGCAATGCGGACCGCCGGCTCAGTCATGCGAGCAGTACCTGACATCAGGCGAAATGCGGTTGCCCAAGGGAGTAATCGCGATGCCGGCCGGGGACGCTCTCAAAACGAAGTCGCTCTATGATTTCGGCGTGCGGTTCCGGTTTCAAATGGAGGACTCCACTACCCGAGTAAGCTGGTTCTTCCGCCAGTATCCGCATCAGGATATATTCGCGGGCGGTCCACGCGGGTACCGCTTTACGCTGACCCGACAAGGGGACGGGGCTAAGACGACGCTCCGCCTCGGCAGCAACATGCAGGAGGCCAAGGATACATTCAAAGATTATCCTTGCGCTATTCGGCAGAGTGCGGACTTTAGCGTAGAGGCCGCCGCCGTTGGCCAACACTTTTACGTTAGAATTACCGTAAACCGAATGCCTGAATCTGACCTGGCAAGCGGCCCTTGTGGCCACTCCGACTTTCTCGCTTCCGAGTTTTGGGAAGAGAGATGGGTGCCTCGCGCGCTCTTTGGAAATCTCGCCGTCGGAGATGCGGATGGCAAGGTACGATTCATTCAAGAGGTCACTGTCTACTCCGCCAAGGAGGCTTTGGAGAGCCTCAAGCCGGAGCCATGATGAGGGTCGTGGTTCTCGCAATGGTCTGGTCCATCGCTGGTGGGCTCGGCTGCGGGCTTTTGTTCGGACAGCCCGGACAGTCCTTGAGGGGGTCCCTTGTCGACGCCGCCGGCTGTGTCAGCGCTGATGGTGTCAATGTGAAAGCATTCGGGGGTGGAAACATCTACACCGCGCCCATCTTGAATGGTCAGTTCATCTTTGTCCGGCCTCAGGTTCTCAATGGCAATGCCCCATACCAGATTTTCATTCAACCCGGTCAGCGGTTCAAATTCGAACAGGAGCCGCTTGTCGGGCCTGTATCAGTTTATTCATCCACAAAGGTACAACCGCAACCGTGTACCAAAGTCGTTACACGCCGCTATGTTCAATCGGAGATCCGGCTCGCAGGGCTGCGGCCCTTGCTGCCGTTTCCGGAAGAGCCGGAGGACTCCGGACCACAGGGGAGTCTGCCAGCCGCCCGTCAATTCAGTTTCAAGGTGAAAACGAGTACTGCGTCTGGACAGTCTCCGTCAGCGTCCATCCGATCTTGGCTCAATCGGACCTCCGCGACGATCTTCGCAATCGAGGGGAACCACCTTACGCTGCTCGACAAGATCGCGCCGGCGGCGGACGGATCCTTATCCGTGAATCCCGAGAAGTATGCAGTGCAGGCACCCGGCCGATCGTTTCTTGTATCGTTTGCGAAGCCCGGGTTCGATTCGGATCTGCGTCCAGTCCGAACGCTGGCGGAATTGGCGAATTCAACCGTCACGCTCCAGCGGACCGACACGGACGCACACCCGCCCGCAGTGGCCCTAAACCAAAACGACCCGACGCGTGGACGTTCGTCTCTTGCGAATGAAATTGATCACCTCCCCATTTCGGGCAGGCGCAGCGTGGATGCGCTGGCGCTGCTCAATCCCGGAGTCGTGCCGGCGCCCATGGCGGGAACAGCCTGCGGTCCGGGTATTGGCCCCACGATCGGCAGTGCGGGAGAGGTGGCGGTCAACGGTTTGCGGCCAAGACTGAACAACTTTGTGACCGACGGCGCGGATAACAACGATGAGGCCGTCGGCGTGCGCCGGCAGGGCTTCGTGTTTCCCGGCCCGTACGTGCTGGAGTCGATTCGCGAGTTTCAACTCCTCACTGCGCTTTACGATGCCCGATTCGGGCGGGGAAGTGGGGGCCAGTTCAATTTATTGACTCGGGTTGGCACACCTGTGTTGCACGGGAGCGCCTATGGTTATTGGTCGGACGCCCGCATCAGTAGCCGGAACTACTTCAATGCGGACTACTCACATGGCATGGTGCCCGGAAGCACGTACTACAAGGACGGCGTCCTGCAGCAGGAACGATACGCCGGTGGCGCCAAGGATCCTCGCACGAACTCCACCGCCGGCCTGCTGCTGGGCACTCCGATCGGACTGAATACCCAACTCTCGTTGAACGCCGAGTGGCGCCAGACGCAGGCGCAGCAGACCAGTCACTTCTCCGTCCCGACGACGGCTGAACGTGGTTTTGCGGGCACCGGGGAGAAGGGATTCCTGGATCCAGGGACTCTACAATGGGTGAATCCATCATCCCAGCCGGGTGACGCGGTGTTCAGCCTGTTCCCGTTCCCGAATAACCCGGCAGGGCCGTACGGCGCGAACACCTTCACGCGGGTGCTTCCGGCCGATGAGCGCGGCCTGCTCTACTCTGTCAAGCTGGACCGTGGATTCCATACGGGAGCATCGAACCACAACCTTGCGGGAGCGTTTTCCGGGACCACCGAGAGCAATACGCTTCCGGTGACTGGCGGCGCGTTGTATTCGACCCTCAGTCCTAATCTCCACACGTACTCGGGCACGATTTTCCTTGACTCCAACATGGGCGCCAATTCCGCTAACGGACTGCGTTTCGCAATCGGGCAAGCGAACTTTGCCTTCGGGCGCGTGCAGGATCCCATGCTGCAACCCTCCGGGTTTGGAGGAGATCCCTTTCTTCTGAATCAAAGTCTGCTCATCAACCAGAGTAACAGCACTGCCAAATCCTATGACGGACGCGCCAGCTATTCTAGCGATCAAAAGACAACCACTGAGAGCGTAACCGGACTGGTCGGCGAAATCAATGTGGCGGGCTACAGCGGCTTAGGCGTCGATGTATTCCGGTTCCCCCAAGTTCGCCGCGACCGCACGATTCAGGTGTCCGATAGCTTTACACATTTCTACCGCGGATGGACCTTGGTGGGAGGAGTCGACTACTGGAACTTCCGCTTCAATAGCACGATCAATCCCAACGCGCTGCCCTACCTTCAATACAACGGACAAATCAACGCGTCGGCCGATCCTCGCCTGCCGCAGCAGCCGAATCATCTCGGCCAGCCGGCGGATCTGGTGGCCATGGGTCTTCCGGCTCTCGATCTCCAGACGCTCACGACCACCTCGAACAACGACCTGAGTCTCCACCGGAACCAGGTGGATCTCTTCATGAATGCCAGCGGCAAATTGACGTCTCAGCTTTCGCTCACGGTCGGCGTCCGGATAGAATTTAACCGTCTGCCGACAAGCAGCGACGGACGCTTCGAGACCGCCTTCGACCAGAAGAAATTCAACAGCCAGATCACGGCCGGTCGCGCATTTTGCCTCTCGCTCTCGCCACAGCTTGCGGACGCCGAGTGTGAACAACGCGTTGATGCTTTGGCCAGCACGTTCGTCGGCAACTACGACAGTGTGTTTTCGGCGAATCGCTTGACGGTAGATCCGCGGGTCGGCCTCGCATGGACTCCAGGAGCCGGGGGGAGGACGGTGATCCGCGCGGGATTCGGCGAGTACACCACTCAATTTCCGGCTGTGATTCTTGACGAATCCCGTTCCGTGTTTCCGTTGAGCTACACCTTGAACTTCGTGAGCTTTGGTCAATTCACCACTAACGGCCCGACAACTATTACCGGGATTCCAACTCGCAATTCATCCCCATCGAATCTGTTGCCTGCCAATCTGGGGGCCGACCCGGTCGCCTACCTTTCCCAGCATTTCAACGGTTCATCCCTTGTGAACACGCGCCCCTCGGATCATTTATTCAATCCGCGCGCGCTCCATTATGGGTTGACGCTTGAGCAGGCCATTCCAAAGCTGGGTATTGCGTCTGTCGGTTATGTAGCCACTAGTGCCCGTCACTTGCTCCGGATGACGGCGCCCGCTCAACCGGGCTTCGCGTATTCCAAGCTGGTAACTCTTTTCAGTACGACTTTCAGTACGACGATCCCAGGGACCCCCGCCTTCGAAACGACGATCAGTGGTCGAACGAACGAGTGCTATTACATTGACGTCACAAGGGTGGTTACTTTCGGATGCGCGCAGGTTTCCAATCTGTTCCTGGAAACGGGAGCCTCGTCAGTCTACCATTCCCTGCAAACCGAGTTGCGAGGACACTACCGGCGCGCGCAATACGGGTCCGCGCTGACCTGGGGCCATTCCATCGACGACGCCTCTGATTTCTTCGATACGCGCAGCAGCTTTGCTCTTCCGCAAGACAGCTTTCATGCCAGCGCCAATCGCGCCTCCTCCGACTTCGATACACGTTTTCGCTGGGTCGCGTATTTCGACTGGCAGCCGGTTGCAGCCGGGTCTCATGGCAGTCTGAAACGTCTGTTTGAAGCGTGGCGGCTAAGCGGGATCTACACTCTACAAAGCGGGATGCCCTTCACCGCCAACACGGTCTACGATTCGAATCGTGACGGACTTCTGAATGACGGCTTGGCGACGGCCTACGGCCTGGATGTGAATCACTCGGACCGGCGCTTGCGGTTGTCCTTGAAGCCGGGCTTCCAGATATTTCAATTTGTTCCCCAAGGAATCGGGGCAGTCGGCCGGAACACGTTTACCGGCCCGGGGTTGAATGATCTCGATCTGAGCGTCGGCCGGAGCTTTTCGCTGGGAGATCGGCAACTTACCGCGCGATTGGAAGGCTTCAACGTCCTGAATCACCCGCTGTTTGGAATGCCGGTGAGACTGCTTGGCGCTCCCGGGTTCGGCACATCGGTGGACACCGCGGCTTCGAATCGCAGGCTGCAACTGAACGTACAGTTCTCCTTCTGAGCCTTGGCAGCGTTCAAGCAGGTGCACTTGGTGACTCGCGGCCGCAAGTGAGTGCCGCTTCCCAAATCGCGTGGGCTACCTCCGCCCCGGCGATATCGTTGTGCGCGCCGGACGCCCCCTCCATCTTGCAAATGAACTTGCTCGCTTCCAGGTTGTAAACCTTGCCGCACTCGAAACCATATTCTTCACCTACGACCCGCATGCTTGTATCCAGGCTGAGATTCTCCGGAAGTCCCTGGATGCCGAAGCGGCCGATAGCGCCAAACTTCGGATATTGCGGGGCTTCGAAAGAGACCGACGCCGAAACCTGCGATGCCAACCTATACGGCTTGTTCACCGCGAGATCGTAACGCGAGCGCGTCACGATCAGCGGGCCACGCACCCTGCCGCTCCCGACGACCGTGTGAAAGTATCCAGGGCCCCCGCCGAATGGGATCTCGGACGCATATGCCCACAGCGAAACCGCACCCTGCACCAGTGCAACGGAATCGATCGGGCGCTCGAGGGGGCCCTCGGTCCCGGATGCGCCCAGGATGGAAGAAATCACCACGCATCCAAAACTGTGCCCCATCAGATGAATGCGTGTGGCGTGGGCCGTGGTGGCGCGTTGCAACCGCTTCACGAATTCGTGCATCTCGCCTTCGCCGATGCTGCGAGCGCGCTTTTTCATCGACCAATAAGAGAAGGTCCGAAGCATGTCCAGAATTCCGCCACCGACGCCTCCGAAGGAAGCTGCTTCCGCACCTTCGAACATCACATCGGGATCGAAAGGGTGGCCGTCGCAGTCGATGCTACGGCTGAAGCCTAGCTCCGAGTCGAGGGCGATAAAGGCTTCGCGTGCGCGAGGCGAGAGCTCGTCCGCGGCGGCTCCGGAGCGGGCCTCATCTATGATCGCATCCAAAGCATTTCGTACGCCGCATGTGTCTCCCAAGCGGTCGAGATATGCGGAAAAGAGCGCTTTCGGGCTAAGCCCTTCGTGAGCCGCAAACGAGTCATCCTGCAGTTCCTCATCACCCCAGGGCCGGCTGGGCCAGTGCAGACCGATGTATATTGGCGAGAACCCAGGGAAGAATGATGCTGCGCGATCCCGATCCGCGGCCAGCGTATCAAATGCCTTGATCCATCGGTCGTACTGGCGAATGGCTGCCGGAACATCTCCCATCCAACCGTGACTGAACAAAAAGATGAAAGCTCAGCAGACCATAACGGGTGTTCGACTCTGGAATCTGTCGAAAGGGCATAGAGTTCAGACCATCTGATATACCGCGGTGGGAATACCATGCGCATCTAGAGTGCCGGCATGTCCTTCACGCGAAGTTGCACCGCCGGGTCGCCGAACACGATGTAGTTGCGCGCGTCGTCCCGCGCTACCCATTGCGTGCTGATCTGTTTCGCTTTCTGGGTCTCGAAGTCCGAGTCCGTCGCGTCGCGCAGCGACCATTCGTACTGCAACTCGGCCAGTTTCTCCGATAGCGTGGCCCAGCGGATGTTGAATTGGTCCATGGCATTGCCCAGGCGTTCGCCGCGCAGGATGCGAGCGGTTGCGTCGCGGAAGCTGTCGATCTGCGCGACGTTGTCGCTGGACTGGAAAGAGTATGCCCACGCCCGGTCCACGTGACCGATGACTGCCAGCGCTCCTCCGTTCGGATGCGCGAGCAATGCTTGCGGGAGTCGCGCCAGCATGGGCTTGGGCGCGATAGTGACAGGCTCTTTTTTCTCACGGCTGAAATTGTCGAAATGCGGCCAACCAGCGCCGTAGCATGCGAAAAAGAAGTGCACCAAACCGTGGATCTTGGCCGCGGCAGGAAGATCGGATGCGGTGTAATAGTCCTCGCGCCGGAGCGGGTAGCCTTCCCAATCCTGGCAGACGATCGCCCCCTGCGACGATTCCTGAGCGGGATCACCCGCGCGGAATGCCATGCCGTGGCCACCGCTGAACAATAATGCAGGTGGACCGTGTTCCAAGGAGCCGCTCCAGATGCGGTGTAGGGTTTCACGCGTCGCGTCTTCGCCCAAGAACGCCTGGAGCCCGTACTTGCGCTTTCGGCCAATGGGGTCCGCTCCGTTCACCAATGGTTTCGCAACGTGCCGTGTGAAAAGCTGCGTGGCGCGGTCAAACTCGTGTTCGGGGGCGAACACCGCCACTTGCCGCGACGTGGTCACGTCGTCCGCGGACTCGTAGCGCACCACCGACTCGGCATAGCGCCGAAACTCGGCGGCGTCCGGGAACCAGATGCGCCCCACCGCCCATTGGATGTCGAGTGTGTATTGGAACTCGAACGAAATCTCCTCGGGAGGTGCCACGATCAGCAGATAATAAGGAATTCCACTGCGAGGGTTCACCGGCTGATCGAGGTTGAGCTGGTAGCGTTTCAGCCAGCCGTAGGCGTCTTGGTCACTAGCAACGAATCCGTCTTCGCCCTGAAAGATTTTGAACAGGTCGCCTGCTTGTTCGCGGCGGAGCTTGAGCAGCGGCTCCAGAGCTTGCTGAATCTCAGCCCCGGCGCTTGGCGAGAACAAAACCGCCCAGCCGGTTTCTGTCAGATCGTTAGGATCGTCTACCTCTGCGGCGCTGACCCCGTAATCCGCTTCGCTACCCTGCGCTTTGGCTTTCAGCGCCTGATGCTCATTGCTCCCCCGCCGCTCTTGCTCATACTGGCTAAAGGCAGCGAACGCGGCTTCATCCAGCCCTTCGAGAACTTGGCCGTTGTCCGCGTAAACACCGAAGGGAACGGGCAATTCCCAGCGGTCCTTAGGTTGGGGAATGGTTTCGGGCACGCTCTTCCTTTGACAGCCAATCGCTCGGTCAGGCAATCCGCGAAATGGACACGCCGTCCTAATCTAAGGTAGTGTACCGAAGGCGAGCCGGCGTTAGGAGAAGCCACTCACCAGGACCATCGAGGAAAGCCCCATGAACGTAAAAGCCGCGCCCGTGTCAACAACCGGGTGTGCCAGGTCGGCATGCAGCAGCGCTTGGGCCGAATGGTGGCGGGTTCGAGTCGACGTGAGGAGCCAAACTCTGCTTGGGGTGCCAAGCCGAACAACCTTGTTAACCCTGTACCGCACCTCGCCCGCCAGGAGATCCCCTTCAATCAACTCCAATTGCTGAGGAACTCGATTCGTTTCCGCATATCCGCCGTACTCATGCTGGCGCGAAGCCGCAAGATCCGGCGCAACTGTTCGCCCACCGAGAACCGCTGTTGCGGCGCCAGAACGATGCGTGCATGCTCGCGTCCGGCACTGATCCATTGCGTGTGAAGTCGATAGAAATCGGAAACGTTAAACGTGTACAGGACGCACTCGCTTTCGGTAGCGAAGGCCAACTGTTCCTCGTCGGTCCTCTCAGTCAGACCGGCATCCATAACCGTGACCGCTGTCACACCACGAAAACGAAGTGCCGTGACAAGACGACTATGCATCGCATCTTCGTCGAAGTCGAGCTTGATCCGATTCACGGATGTGGATCAGCGACGGTGTTGTTGTTCCAGAACCTCAGTCTCGCGGTCCTCGGCTGCCAAGTCGGCGTCGATTTCCTCTTGGTTGTCGTAGTAGTAGGCAAGCGCTGCATTGCGCCAGCGACAAGTGATCTCCGAACGTCTGTACGATTTCTTCTGGAATCTGACCCATGTTGTGCCACTGAGCGATTCTGCGCACAGAGACACCCGTTCCGGCAATCTACGGCCGCCCGTCGCGAATGTCGGGGCGGCGAGAGATCAGACTACCTATCTCGGTCGCGGCTGCCATGACTCCAAGTATGACGCCCTGATGAAGTGGA
>WNFI01217407.1_pt1 | contig 13235 bp, 9 predicted proteins | sample 5400471 | NCBI WGS metagenome assembly WNFI01 (sample SAMN13153348, study PRJNA577476) | soil metagenome | isolation source: 100 cm saprolite on Douglas fir-dominated hillslope | place: USA:California | collected 2013-09-17
CGTTCCCGGCGTGACCACATACATGTGCTCCGGTACGCGCCCCTGCGCAACGCCCAAAAGATCCGAATACAGCGACAACTGCAAAACCGTCGCCCCCTTCGTCTCCCGCGCCAGCTTGGTATCGATGACCTCGTAAGACCACGCCCCCGGGTCGCTTGCAACCTCAACCCGCCGCAAGATGTCCGCCCGCCCGCTCCACACACCCTGTAACAAAGCGCCTTGATAAATGACCGCCGCGCCAGACCGCATCGCCTCTAACGTCTGAGCGACCAGAGGTGCGCCGATCCCACCACCCTCAATTTCCGCGACCGACAGCCCCGACTCCTTGAGCTTCTCAACGTATTGCCGCTCATGCGCCCGCCCACGCTCCGCCAACGTCTCCAACACCGGATCCCAGATCTTAGGCTTGGTAGCGGTGCCGCGGGCGACGGCGGCATCAAGAGCGGTTAGATGATGGCAGTCGAGATGACCGACGAGATCGGAGGCGCTGAAGCGAAGCTCGGAACCCATCTTTTGCATGTACCGGTATCCCTACTCTGTGTTACGGACCGCTGTAAATCCATCCCTGGACGCTGCGGACAAAACCTCCGTGTTTTGTACGCTCCGGAACACAGAGTAGGGATACCGATACGGCAGATGATCGGTCGCCATCGCTATCCCGTCCTCGTGATGAGCACATCTGGCTCCCCGTCAAATGGCGTCCACTGCCCGCGGAGGCGAGCGGCACCGATTGCCAAATTCGTCCAACTACCTCGGTCATATGATTGTTGCGCGCATTTCAGTCGTGACATCTCGAACACCTGGCGCGTCCCAAACATCGTCGTGGAGAAGGAATCGACGACTGTTTGTTCGTTCCACGAAAGCAGACCGCTCCAAGACCACCAAATGGGGAATGATGGCCGCTCGCGAGATGCTGAAGTCCTCTGCAAACAGAATTCCGGCTAGAAAATCGAAATGCCCGCCCTTAAGATCACGGAGCGCGGATAATTGCCTCGATTTGTTAAATCGGGTCACTCGGCGCGCTTTAATTTGATACCGACTACCGTCTTGACCGATCGCGTCAATGTGCGCAACGGACTTGTCCGATTGCGTCCAGCCAAAGGTCTTGCAGAAAAGGTACTCCGCAAGATCCCCCGTTGGGCTATTGGAACTCCGCGTAATGCCTCGCGCCCGGAGCTCATCAGCAATGCGGCCGTGCAGCGCAAGCAATTCCGACACGGTGAGATCAATGACATCCATTACGAGCGCCAGATGGTGAACTGCTTACTCGTCTTCAGATTCAATAGGAGGGAAACCCGCAACCAATCGCCATTCACCCGACGGTTGCTTTGCGTACAGCTGGCCCTTACCCCAGCCAATACCTTCACATTCGCGAAGAAAGCAAGGGATGCAAAAATAACCCCACATGCTTCGACCTTTCAGCGCGCCGTCGACTGCCAGGCCGCGCGTCGTCAAATCGCATTGACAGGCGCCGCATTCCTCGACCTCAGACGCGTAATTCGATTCTCGACCATTTACCTCACCAGAATCAATGCTGCAAGCAATCGTTTTCTCATCATCGTCGACGGGGCGAACCACCCATCCAGATTGTTTTTTATCATCACTGTTCATAACGTTTCCTTGTTGAGAAATCCATCCATTTACAGCCCAATGGAAATTCATCCGATCCATCCTACCCTGGAGACCTCTTCTCTTGGTGCGCCAGCACCGAGCCGCGCTTCGCGGCGTCCCGCTTATCTCCTCGGCTTCCTCTCCTTCCGATCCCAATGCTCAACTTTCAGCACCCGCCCGATGTGCAGCGCATAGCTACCTCGCCGCTTTCTGCCCTTGCGCTTCGGATTCGGCACGATCCGGTCAATCCGCACGGTCAGTACAGGAACGGGCGGATTCATCCCATTGCGCAATACCAGACGAAAGGGAATCTCTACTTGGCTCAACCGCTTGGTCCAGTAAGGTTTAATTTCCCGATATTCGATTCGCTTCTTGCGATCGACGATTTCCGCAAACCATTGTCGCTCTAACGTTGTCGTAATCGAATCCATAGCATCTCCAATGGCCGTTTCCCGGGAGCTAACCTCTCTCACTTGGAAATCCGTCAAGCGTCTGTAAGGCCTATCAAGGCCCATGACGGGCAACCGCCCGAAATGAAAAACAATATGACGTCACGCGTCAGGCTTCCGTAGCTCAATTATCTTCGAAAGCTCCTCGTCAGCCGCAAAAATCTCCTGTTCTCGAGCCTCCTGATAGGAAACCCACCGGATAATGCCGCGTTCGGAACGATTGAACGCGTAGATACTGTTTTCTTGGGGTTCCTGCGACGCTCCCATTCGCAGAAATGGGAGCGCCTGACACATTGCTCTGGACTCGCTCATCCAGAACGCGAGAGCCCGCGATTTGACCGATGCTTTGTCTAAAGTGATTGCCCGACGCTCAAAGACGGGATCGCTGCCGATTAGAATCTCACATTGATATGTCGCACCAGAATCACGAATGTCTGCGCTACCGGGCCTGACTAAGTACAGGCGTCGGAACACCGGACCTATGATTTCGTAGAGGCGCGAAACTGTGTCCCGGAGCTCGGCGAGAATCCGCTCAGCATCGCTAGATTTTATATGACCACCGTGGCCTTTCCACGAATTCCGGTATGTACGCGCCGTATTCAACGCTTCAATGACTCGGCTAAGTGAACCTACTTCACTCGCGCTGTTGGCAAGTTCTGGTCCTCCCAACTCGGCTGCTCGCGATCTCTCCGCCGGATCGCTATAAAGTCTACTCGTATCCTTAAGACTCGCTCCGCCTAGCCCGATCCAGAACCCAAAATCCGCCCGTTCGATTCCAGCGGCACCAGAGGGGTGTAACCATGTCCCGAGCTTCGCTTGCCAATCGGGCCTGAGGCTCCGGACATAACTACAGCCGATCAATGCTAGATAAATCGCTGTCATTTCGAAGAAATGGAAGAGAACATCCAGCTTCTCTTTGGGATCCAAGCTTGTTTGATAGCTTCGATACAGACTCGCTAATGGGTACGGCAATTCACGCCACCAATCAGCAATCCGCCGGTCGATATCAATTACCGACTTCAGGTGATCGACGGTTCTGGCAATTTCTTGTCTCTGAAGACGCAGATCTGGAACTGGAACCATCAACTGCAGCAGAACTGTCTTACTCAGTCTTTGTATGGTCGCACCCGATGCCGCATTCTCGCGAATTAGGCGACCGTACTTACTGTTTAACACGCCCGCAAGAAAGCGCGGAATGGCCTTCGTCGTATCGATGTTGAAGTGATAGACAGCCGTCGGCTTGACCGTTTGGGCTTCAAGATTGTCTGTTACGGTGCTTGCGGCGTATTCCGGAATGAAAAGGTCACCTTCACGGGCTTGTATCGCTGGATCCGCTTTTAGGATTTCAACGGCGGAAAGTAGCGAGCCCAGTGGCATCATAGTGTAACGACCCTTGGGGGCGATACGCTCTAGGGCGGCTTCATTTTCTAAATCGGAGTATCGGCGATTGTCTCCAAGATCTAGCCAACTCCAGCCTGGGCCGGAATTCCGTCGCGCAGGTCCTTGTAGGAAGGCTGCGCCAACTACCTTGGCGTCGGCAACAGATTGCATTGTCGCTACAAACCGTTTTTCAGGCTTTCGGCGCGACAGGAGAAGCATTACGCTGGCAACATTAGCTCCGAGTATCATGCCGGGGGGCGACTCTACGGTGCCCAGTGTAAAGACGCCCAGGTTCGCCAAATCACTGAAAGTCTTGCTGGATTGTTTGTTCCACAGGACAGCCCGGCCCGTCAGCCAAATCAACGTGCCCTGTTCCTTCAATACTGGCAGGAGTTCCTTAACTACTTCTCCCCCGAAGCCGTCTGTATCGCTCGATACCTTGCTTCCGCCCATTGCAGGCCAAGCGATGATGACGTCATAAGACTCGCTTTTGGAAATTTCTGACAATGCTTCGCAGCGCGCGTCTGTACCCACTAGGAGTTCACGGATGGCGTCGGCGAATTCTCGATTGCCAGTCACAAAGGTAACCTTGCGACGCGAAGGTCCGTCGATAAGATTGGCAGTCAAGAGATCCGCAAAAGAAAAATACTCAGCAATTGTGTTTGCATTCGAGTCAATGCAGACGACGGAAAATCCGAATACTCCAGAGGGCGAGCGCCGCATCTCGCGAATGAGCACCTCGAGTTTGTCATGTCTGCCGCTGTCTTCCATGTTGTCAGGTCCATTAATCGCCACGCCAAAACGCAATCTAATCGTTGCCACGCGCAGGGATGGCGACAATCAGTTGCTACCCGCCGGCGGTCTCCCGCAACGATTCGTACAGTCGCGCATTGTTCAACAAAATATCCTTCAATCCGCTTTGCACTGCTTCCGAATTCAACGCCTGAGTGCTCATAGAATTGTGCGCGTCGAGTGCTCCCATAATGGCATTGAGCAATTCACTTTTAAGGTCCGGAGAATTCGCAAACTGCTCTTTCGTATTGTTGGTCGCTTGCTGCCGCAGTGTCTCCGACTCCAGCAGCTTTCCCTTAATGACATTGTTCACATAGACCAATTTGTCCTGATCAGTGAGTTCGCCGTCAAAAAGATCGTTTACCTTCTTAATGATCTCGTTGAGCCACGCCCTTTCCTTCTCCTGAAGATTCCCGCTACCACTCTCGGTGATTGGATCGATCATTGGCGCGTCGCCCACTCCCAACGGCATCGCCCGCTTGCCAAGATCCTTAAGATGATGATGTGTTAGTACGACCTTTGAGAGATCAATACCCTCTCGCTCACGCCCGAACTCCAGCAACGGTAGCAGCCGCTTATAGAAAATGGCGCGCTTTTCAATCGCTGTATTGCCGTAGTCGAAGATTTGCGACAAAAACGTATAGAGTCGTATATAGGTGCCCATATCGGCCTTAAAGAGAATTAGGGCGTTCAAATCTGCCTGCGCGGCTTTTTCTGCCTTGTCGTTTGTCTCTTCCTTCGCGTCCTTAAGTGCCGCTTGAGCCGCTTGGTAACGCTTCATGAGCCGATCCTGCACCGGATCGAGTGCGGCGACTAACTCGCGTTGCTTGGAATTGGGGTTCAATTCCACTGCCACGACGCGATCCACTTCGAAATCGTCGTAGTGACCTGCAGAATCGAGTTTGGCGCGCAAGTTGAAGACCAGATTGGGATCTGTCGTCTCTGACAACTCTGCTGTCGTGTAGTAAGTCTTGAACGACGACAAAATCTTTGCGGGGTCATTGACGAAGTCGACCACGTAAGTCGTGTCCTTGCCGGGGTATGCACGATTCAGGCGCGATAGTGTCTGGACCGCCTGGATACCGGCCAATCGCTTGTCTACATACATGCCACACAGGAGCGGCTGATCGAATCCGGTTTGAAATTTGTTCGCGACGAGCAGAATCTGATACTCGTCTCCCTTAAAGGCCTCGCGGATGTCGCGGTTCCTAAGGCTAGGATTTAATGGATGGCTTCGCTCTGTAAAAGTATCCGGCCCGGACTCCTTGTCGTTCACTTCGCCGGAAAACGCCACGATTGTCCCAATCTTGTAGCGATGCGCTTTAATATATTTGTCGATGGCTAGCTGCCATCGAACGGCCTCAACTCGACTACCAACGACTACCATGGCCTTCGCCTGACCATTTAGCAATGGAGCGACAAATCTTCGAAAGTGCTCGACTACCACTTCGACCTTTTGCGCGATGTTATAGGGGTGCAGCCGCACCCATCCCATGATCTTCTTAAGCGCCGCGCTGCGCTCCACCTGCTTGTTATCGATCTCTTTGCCCTCATGGGCGAGCTTGAAAGCGAGGCTGTAGGGCGTGTAATTCTGCAGCACGTCGAGGATGAATTTCTCTTCAATGGCCTGGCGCATCGAATACACATGGAAAGGCGCCGGCAGATTGTCGTTCCCCGGCTTGCGAGTCGGATCTGGGCGCGTACCGAAAATCTCTAACGTTTTGTGCTTCGGTGTAGCGGTAAATGCAACAAACGTGATCCCACTATCGTCCGCCCGCGTCGCCATTTGCGCTGCCAGAACATCTTCCGAACTGATCTCGCCCCCATCGGCGAGCTCGTTAAGCTCCTCAGGGCTGAGCACCGCCTTAAGCTGTGACGCGGCTTCGCCGGTTTGTGAACTGTGAGCCTCATCCGCAATCACCGCGAAGCGCTTACCCTTGGCAGCAGCAAGCGTGCGCACCGCTTCCAAGGCAAATGGGAATGTCTGGATGGTGCAAACGACAATCTTCTTATCACCCGCCAGCGCTTCTGCTAGTTCCCCGCTCTTGCTACTCCCCTCCCCCGTGATTGTGGCTACAACACCAGTTGTCCGCTGAAAATCGAACAGCGCCTCCTGCAGTTGAGAATCGATCACATTACGATCCGACACCACCAACACGGTATCAAAGACCTTCTTTTGTCCCGCATCATGCAATTCCGCTAAAAAATGGGCCGTCCATGCGATTGAATTGGTTTTACCTGATCCCGCCGAGTGCTGCACCAGGTACTTTCCACCCGGTCCTTCACGAAGAACAGCCGCCTGGAGCTTGCGCGTCACATCAAGCTGGTGGAATCGTGGGAAAATAATTGTTTCGATGCGCTTTTGCTTATCGCGCTGTGCAATGAGGTATCGGCCCAGAATCTCGAGCCAGCTCTCCCGCTCCCACACTTGCTCCCACAGATAGGCTGTTCGATGGCCGCCCTGCGGGTTCACCGGATTACCCTCGCCCCCATCATTGCCAAGATTGAACGGCAGAAACTCCGTAGCCGTTCCCGCAAGCTGCGTCACCATGTGGACTTCACTGTTACTCACCGCAAAATGGACCAACGCTCCACGGGGGAACGTCAGCAGCGGCTCCGGCGCTTGGCCCTTAGGGCGTGGCAGCCGATCAAAGCGATACTGATCGATGGCATCGTCGATGCTCTGGGTAAAATCTGTCTTAAGCTCCACGGTAGCTACGGGGACGCCATTGAGAAATAGCACGAGATCGATGCAGTTTTCATTGTGCAGGGAATACCGCACTTGCCGAACGGCCCGCAGCCTGTTCGCAACATACCGCTCCAGAATGTCGGCGTTGATGGCGAGTGCTGGCTTGAATTCCGCGAGCTTTACAGGTGCTTTTAGACCGAGCAGCTCGACGCCATGGCGTAAGACATCCAATGTGCCGCGCTGGTCCAATTGGTCTCGCAGCCGCGCAAGTAAGGTCTCGCCCCCCTGGGCGCCGTGATTCTTGGCCAAAGTTTCCCAAGCCTTGGGCTGGGTGGACTGCACCCACGCAAGCACATCCGCCGGAAAAAGCGGCCAACGCTGCTAAGCCGCGAACGTCTATCTGCCCAGTGACGGCAGCCGAGATCAAGGCGGTGCGGCGTTCTTGCAGCAGGTCGATTGCCCGTCGTGCATCCGCCGCAAGTGCGTCAAACTGATCTGCGGCTTTACGAATGTACGAAACGATATTTGCTTGCTCCGCAAGCGGCGGTAATGGAACCTCGACGAACTTTACTTCTCCGCAATTAAGATGCGGATGCATTGCCCCAGTTTGGATTGACTCCAACTTCTGTTGGCCATACGCGGATTGCAATAAGGCGGCCAAAAAAGTGCCGCGGAGTACCGACTTATCGGGAGCAACAATGATCAATGCATGGCAGTTGAATCCGATTTCCGTCTTTTCAACTAAGCCAATGTCACCCGTCCCAGCCCCGGTTTGAACGATGAGAACGTCTTCTTCAGCGAGGATGGATTTCGAATGTCCATGACTCCATTCCTGCGTGACAAAGTAGCTGTCATCAAAATTGATCCGACCGCTCTTTATATGTGTTGCTTGGATGTATGGTACCCCTGCCTCTACCAAAATGTCTCTGGTAGGACCAACATAGCCGTTTGTGATCTTCGTAGATGCCTTGGCTATCGTTCGCACCTCCCAATGCGCCGGCACATTCCCCAACCATTCAACGCCCGATGGTTTCATGGGGGAATCGGGATTCAGCCCTTTCGTGACCGCATGAGAAATCACGGCCTGCCGCTTTTCCTCTAGCAGTTCGATCAGCTGCTGCTGATTTGCCACCAGCTCGTCAATCTTCGCTGTTTCCGCGTCCAAAAAAGCAGAAATGAGTGTTTGCTCTCCTAGAGGTGGCGTTGTCACTTTCATCGCTCCGACGAACTCCCAGCTTGCGCGAGGCATCTTTGAACCAAAAGTCGATCCGTCGACAATATCTATAAACTCACGACTAAGTATTTGATATTGAGCGAAGCGGCTGTCCATGCGTTTTGACGGGCGCATCACAAGGAAATCACCGACCGCCTCACCTGCCGACCTCGCGCGGTAAGCTTTTGCGAGATAGGGACGCAGCTTACCGAATAGAAGGTCATCGGCTTCAAAGGCGATCCCTTCGCCTTCAAATTCCGTCTCTGTTGGAATGAAGCGACCTGTCCATCCCTCTATGTTTTCCAAAGCTATTGGATGATTCCTGCTCTCGGTTTTTTCCGTCAGCAGCCGCAGATTACGCTTGAGTCGGCTAACTTCCCAATGAGTTGGCACGTTGTCAAGCCACTCGACTCCGCTCTCCCTGTAGATCGGGTACCGCGGAAAACTCATTTCGCTAGGTTCCCGATCATTGTCAGTACCCGGTCTGTAACGACTCTCAGTTCGCTGTCGATCTCAAGTAAGGGGCGAGGTGGCTTGAATACGTAGAAATGTCGATTGAAGGGGATCTCATAACCCACTTTTGTCTTGTCTTCATCGATCCATGCATCAGCCGCATGCGGCAGTACTTCGCGTTTGAAGTAGGTTTCGATGTCCTCGTTTAACGGTACATTCTCTGTATCACGAAGCGCGCTATCCGGGAGGGGCTTTCCTTTGCTTTTGCCCTTGATGCCAAGCACGATTTTGCCTTTGCCGTCCTTCTCCGGCCGTTCCACAGTAATCGTTGAATAGCCGAACTCCTCATTCTTAAAAATTCGGCTGATCGGCGCGCCATCACGCGTATGCTCCTTAAACTGGCCAAACAGTCGGGTGATCTCGTCAATGTGCTCCGGGCTTAGTTCCTTGCGCTTGCTGCCGAGGCTCTTGCGCATTTTTTGCCAGAAACCGCTCGCGTCGATGAGTTGCAATTTGCCCCTTCGCGCCTTGGGCTTCCGGTTACTGACGATCCAGATATACGTGCTTATGCCGGTGTTGTAGAACATGTCTGTAGGCAAGCCGATGATGGCCTCGACTAAGTCATTTCCCAGTACATACCGCCGAATCTCACTTTCACCCGACCCAGCGCTACCCGTAAAAAGCGGCGACCCATTGAACACAATTCCGAAACGGCTACCGCCATCCGCTGCCGGTCGCATTTTTGAAATGAGATGCATCAAAAACAGCAACGAGCCATCGCTAACACGCGGCAGTCCAGGACCGAACCGCCCACTGAATCCCGTTTCCTCCGCCTCCTTGCGAATCTCCCTCTCTATTTTCTTCCACTCGACGCCGAATGGCGGATTGGACAGCATGTAATCGAACGACTTGCCCGGCAGACCATCCGCCGAAAGCGTGTTGCCGAAGATGATGTTTGCAATATCCTGACCCTTAATGAGCATGTCAGCTTTGCAGATGGCATATGACTCGGGATTCAGCTCTTGCCCGTACATTACCAGTCGCGCACCGGGATTTAGACTCGCCAAATGCTCGCCGGCGACACTCAACATTCCCCCCGTCCCAGCGGTAGGGTCATAAATCGACCGCACCACGCCCGGCTTTGTCAGTGCGTCGTCATCCTCGATGAACAATAAATTGACCATGAGCCGAATGACTTCACGCGGCGTGAAGTGCTCGCCGGCAGTCTCATTGGATAGCTCCGCAAACTTACGGATCAGCTCCTCAAATATCGCTCCCGTTTGCGCGTTAGAAACTGCATTCGGGTGTAGATCAATGTTGGCGAACTTCTCCGTGATGAGATACAGCAGCCCGGCTTTGGCAAGTCGATCAATCTGGGTATGAAATTCAAAACTTTCGAAAATGTCCCGGACCGCCGGCGAAAACGCCTGCATGTACGCCCGCAGATTTTCCCCAATATGATCCTGGTCCCCCATGAGCTTCTTAAGGTCAAGCGGCGAGGTGTTATAGAACAGTTCCCCGGACTTTTTAAGCAAGAAAGGCTCAGGATTCACCCCCGCCTTCTTTCTCTTTTCCCGCTCCGCCAACACGGCCGATTTGGTCTTTTCCAGCACGCAATCCAACCGCCGCAGCACGGTGAACGGCAGGATCACCTTCCCGTACTCCGATTGCTTGTAGTCGCCGCGCAGTAGATCCGCCACCGACCATATAAAAGATGATAACGCTTGCTGATTCATAGCTCTTTATACATTGTTCTCATGAAGGGCAGTCCGCTAGCGTGCGTCTCTTTCCTCTTTTACTAACGCAGTAGCCTCTTCGCTGTCAAAGGCTCGATATCGTCCACTGACTAATTTGGCCGCTTTTAGACAACAAAACCTGGCTGGTCAGACATGAGCATTGTCGCGGGTGCCAGCAGGCGACAACACGCTAATTACCATCCCCGCGGGTCCTTCTTGAAATCCTCTGATATCAGACGCCGCAACTCCGAAAAATCGCTACCGGCACGTCGACTAATATCAGACCAGGCGGCCGCAAACGCCGGACGTGCAAGATTAGTCTCAATACCGTCAGCCCAAAACTCCCACGTCTTTTTGCTAATTCGACGAATCTTCCGTAAGAAGATCTGATTATTAGTAAGGTCAAGGTAACTGTAAAAATCATGCAAATGCTTAAGTTGCACGTCTGGCGTTAGTGTCTCCCCTAATATCGCCTCAGTTGGCAGCCGGTCTATGATCTCCCGGTATTCATTGGCCAAAGAATTCTCAAACGTGGTGATGGCTCGGGCTCTCGTATGCCACAGTTGAAACGCCGCAAAAAATACACCAATTGCGGTTGCTATCGATGAGATGTCTTGGATGCTGCTATTGGGCCACGTCATATTTGGCGCCTCCGCATGAGTTACTTTGCCTATGGTTGGAGCTTGGCCCCGATCAAATCCCTTTGGGCACGGCCCTTTCCCCGCCGCGCCCCTCTATTCCTCTCCAAAATAGTCCTCGTCCAATCGCTTTATCTTGATCGTCTCCACATCGCTAACGCCGACGCCAAATTCGATCATGTATTCCGCCAACTTGACGCCGTCAATGAGGATGATCGTCAACGACTGGTCTCTGGCGCTTTGGATGGCGTCCTTAGTGAAGCTAGAAGCTGTAATGACAACGCCCTTGCGCGCCTTACGTTCGTGCAGAGCGCCGACAAATTGTTGGATGACCGGCCGTCCGACGGTCCCTTCCCATCGCTTGGCTTGCACGTAGATGCTCTCTAGGCCAAGGCGATCCTCTTTGATGATGCCGTCAATACCACCGTCGCCGCTTTTCCCGACGACTTGAGCAGCGTCTTCGTGCGAGCCGCCGTAGCCCATGGCCACCAACAGATCCACGACAATCCTTTCAAAGGCCGCCGGAGTCCCCTGTTTGATTTTTTCCAAAATCTGCGCGACCAAGTTATCTTTGATTCGGGCAGCGCCGATATGAACCTGTTCGTCGGGCGTGAGCGCAGCCGCGTCGATTGACATCGGCAGCCCCTCGGTCATGATTTTAAGCAGCCCGGGATCGGCGCCCTTCAGTTGGGGCGATACACCAGGTGATCGAAAACCAGCGAACTCCGGATACTGGTTCAAGAACTCAATATCGATGCGGTCCGGCGGTGACTTAAGGACCTCTTGGCCTCTTTCGGTTATCCGATAGATACCACGGCGTGAGGAACTGAGGAGCCCCGCGCGCTTCATGTATACATGCGCCCACGCCACGCGGTTTGCCAACCGAGTTTGCGTGCCGCTAGGCACCATTTCGGCAAGTAGTCCCGATAGGTATGCCAGTTCTCCCTATCCTGCCGGTAGCATTGTACGTCCGAACGGCCCTAATTTGGACGTGAACCATGCCCCAAAATCCCTTAACGTTGACTCGTCAGCCGAGGCGCAGCGCGCCGAGACAACGCCCGCTAGGGCGGCCCTGAGCAACGCGAAGGGTGAGGCATGAAATGCCGAATAATCCCTCTATGCCCTTACTCGACGAAGGTAACCATGCCCCAAAATCCACTAACCCTCACGCGCCAATCCCTCTATGACCTCGTCTGGTCAAAACCCATGTCGGACTTGGCCAAGGACTTCAATATGTCCGACGTGGGACTCGCCAAGAGATGCCGCGCAGTCGACGTTCCAATCCCCTACCGCGGCTACTGGGCGCGTAAGGCTGCCGGTCAAGATCCACCCAAATTGCCGTTGCCGAAATACCGGACGCCGACCGCGGCAACGTCTGCGCCGGCGGAACCGATCAAGCCAATTATACGAGACGGCGCTGAGCCGGAGGTCCGCTTCGGACTGCCGTCCGGCGATAGCGCAACCGGCCTGCAGCGTCCGATCATCACTCCTACTGATGCGCAAGCCTGGCAAGACCGAATCGCGGCGCTCGCCATAAAACCGGCAACAGCCATCGCAGATACCTGCGCGGCAGTGCGGCGGACCGCGCAGCATAAGAAACACCCAGGCCGGCAATCGGTGAAATTGGGGCGCGATGAACGAACCGGTGGCGTCATCGACATCGATGTCACCGCGAACGCACTTCAGCGTGCCCTGCTTCTGGCTGACCTGCTGGTCCGCGTCGCCGAAGGCTTAGGCTGGACCCTGCAGGATCCGTCACCCCCTGAGGAACCGGAACAACCGCGCAATCGTTGGGATCCACCCGCGCCACCGCCGAAACCAGCACCTCTTATCGCCTATCTTCTGGTCGAGGGCGAACCCATCACATTTCGCATCGAAGAGCGCATGCGCGAAGAACCGCGAGTGCCGACAGCGGCGGAACTCGCCCGCGAAAAACGCGAGCACTTCTATCACGCTCCCCGCGTGCAGCAGGTTGCCACCGGCGCGCTTCGCGCTGTGCGCATCGAAGCAGAGCGCTATTGGCGCCCAAGGCGAAAGACCTGGTACGACCATCGCGGGCGACTCGTCGAGACACAGATTCCAAAGATCCTTAGCAGTTTCCACGAGCTAGCTGTGCGCCTCAAAGCGGAACACCTCGAGGCCGAACGCCAACGACGCTTGCGTGAGGAAGAAGAGCGCCGAGAGCAAGACCGCAAAGAGCGCCGCGAAGCCCACGCCAAACTGATCGCCGATCTCGAGCGCCAAGCCGGCGCCTGGTATCGCGCCCGATTCTTA
>WNFI01159621.1_pt1 | contig 13234 bp, 13 predicted proteins | sample 5400471 | NCBI WGS metagenome assembly WNFI01 (sample SAMN13153348, study PRJNA577476) | soil metagenome | isolation source: 100 cm saprolite on Douglas fir-dominated hillslope | place: USA:California | collected 2013-09-17
GTTCAAGGACAAGTCACTGAAGTCGGGCGCCGACCAGGCCAGCGTCGGACTGTTCACCTACCCGATCCTGCAGGCCGCCGACATCCTGCTCTACCAGACGGACCAGGTGCCGGTAGGCGAGGACCAGCGGCAGCACCTCGAGCTGACCAGGGACCTGGCTCAGCGGTTCAACCGCAGGTTCGGCGAGACCTTCGTGGTGCCCGGCCCCTATATCGTCTCGGGCGTCGCCAAGATCGCTGACCTGCAGGATCCGTCGGTCAAGATGAGCAAGTCGTCGTCCTCGCCGCAGGGCATCGTGGACGTACTCGAAGATCCCGCCTCGATCAGGAAGAAGATCGGCCGAGCCGTCACCGACATGGGTTCAGAGATCAGGGCGGACGACGAGGCCAAGCCAGGCGTCGCGAACCTGCTGCGGATCTACGCCGCCCTGACCGGCGCCAGCCTCGACGAACTCGAGCGGCGGTATGCGGGGATCGGTTACGGCGCGTTCAAGCGGGACCTCGCCGAGGTCGTTGTCGATGCGCTCGCGCCGATCAGGGAGCGCACCGAGAAGATGCTCGCCGACGAGGCGGAGCTCGACCGGCTGCTCGGCGACGGGGCAGCCCGGGCCAGGGAAGTGGCCAGCCAGACGATGGCCCTGGTCAGGGACCGGGTAGGGTTCCTTCCCGCCCGCTAGGGCGGCGGGCTCCGCCTGAGGGCAGCCCGAGAATCGCCCGAGGCGACATGTATGGGTGATCCACCCATACCGCATTGGTGCGTGGGTGGATCACCCATACACACCGGCCGCGGCTAGCCGGACGGTCGCCTGCGAATCAGGACGCGCCGCCTGAGCCAGGCGAGGCCGCCGATCGCGCAGGCGCACAGTCCGGCCGCGACGCCGACTCCGATCGCGGCCGATCGGCCTGACCTGGCGGCAGTCGCGCCGGACAGCGAGTTCCCGGTTGCGCTCCGTGCGTGGTGCTTGCGCGTGGCCGCCGCCCGGGCGACCGGCAGCGGCGGCACGAGCACTCCGACCGGGCGGACCGCGCTCGACATCTTGAAGCCCCAGTCGAGCAGTTGCTCGGCGGATGTGATCTCGGTCAGCGGGGTGGCGTGCAAGATCGTGACGATCAGGGTGACGCCGTTTTGCCTGGCCAGCCCGATGTACGTCGCACCTGACGTCGTGGTCCAGCCGGTCTTGCCGCCGAGCCCGCCAGGGTACTGGGTGAGCAGGTAATTCTGATTGACCAGCAGCACGTGCTCTTGCCGCGTGAGCGGGAACGAGGCCGTCCGCGTCGAGTCGTACCTCATGAACGCCGGCATCGAGAGCGCTTTCCTGGCGATGAGAGCGAGGTCGTAAGCGGAGACCTCCTGCCCTGGCGCGGGCAGTCCGTTCGGGTGCTTGGCGACCACGTCGTAAGCCTGGAGGTGATGTGCTTCGGCGTTCAGGAGCGACATCCCCTTGCTGAACGACCCGCTGGCCTGCACCAGGGCCACCGCCGCGTCGTTGGCCGAGATCATCAGCAGCGCGCGGAATAGGTCGGCGACCTTGTACGGTTGGCCTGCCACGAGGCCGACGATGTTGGGCTCCACACTGGCCGCTCGCTTCGTCGCGATCACGGTGGCGTCAGGCCGCAGCCTGGGCAGCATGGTAATGGCGGTGAGCACCTTCAGGGTGCTGGCCGGCGGCAAGAGGCCGTGCGCGTCCTTGGCGGCCAGCACGGCGCCGGTGCGGGCGTCGGCGATCACGTAGGCCGAGGCTGGCACGTCCGGCAGGCGCGGCGCACCGGGCCCCGGGTAGTGCACGACGATCCCGGGCCTGGCCAGCAGCGGTCCGCCGACCTCGTTTTTGGGCACGGGCCCGCGATGACTGACGATCCTGACCGCCTCGAGGGCCGCCGGTCTGACGTGCGCGGCTGTCACCTTGGCTGCGGCCAGTGCGCTTGTGGTGCCGGTTGCCGCTGCCGCCGTTCCCAAGGTCGCTGAGGCGGTTTCGACCGCCGTGACCACCAGGCCGTTCTTTCGAGTGCTCGACTGCATCCGGCTGTGCTCCGGTTCTCCATCCCGCAGGCGACTGCGGGCCGGGGCAGGCCTGGCCAGCTTCCGCGGGAGGAGCCTAGGAGCCAGGGGCGCGCCGCCGGACTACTGGTACGCGCCGGACCGTTCCCGCGCGAGTCAGCGCTACCCGTACCGCAATTACGCCCGATGCCAATCCAATCGGTGCGACCGGCGCAGATGGACAGCAAAATTTCGCCCGCTGGAAGCCCACGCAAGAGCCTGCCGACGGGGCGTGCCGCCAGCGCAGGTGATCGGCCGGCCAGCGGGACCACCAGCCTGCTAGCCGACCGCGCACGCAGCCCGCGGGACTGCAAAGCCGCCGACAGCCCCGCGCCAGCGGGCCGTAATCTTGTCTCATGGCGCGTATTTCGGAATCGGGACAGCCCATCGAGCCGGTCTACGGGCCGAAGGCGCTGCAGGACTTCGACTCCGAGCGCGACCTGGGCGAGCCTGGGGAGTTCCCGTTCACCAGGGGCGTCCATCCGACCATGTACGTCAGCCGGCCATGGACGATGCGCCAGTACGCGGGTTTCTCGGCAGCCGCCGACTCCAACCGCCGGTACCAGCAGCTGATCGCGGCTGGCACCACGGGCCTCTCAGTTGCCTTCGACCTGCCGACCCAGATGGGCTACGACTCGGACGCTCCGCTGGCACGCGGCGAGGTCGGCAAGGTCGGCGTAGCGATCGACTCGATCGAGGACATGCAGACGCTGCTGCACGGCATCCCGCTCGACTCGGTCTCCACGTCCATGACTATTAATGCGCCGGCGGCCGTCCTGCTGCTGCTGTACGAGCTGGTTGCCAGCGAGCAGGGAGTCGCGCCAGACAAGCTCACGGGCACTATCCAGAACGACATTCTCAAGGAGTACATCGCCAGGGGAACCTACATCTATCCGCCGGCGCCGTCGCTTCGCCTCGTCTCAGACACCTTCGCCTACTGCGGCGCCCGCATCCCGCGCTGGAACACCATCTCGATCTCCGGGTATCACATGGCTGAGGCAGGCGCCACGCCCGTGCAGGAGATCGCGTTCACACTCGCCAACGCGAAGGAGTATGTTCGCGCCGCGATCGCGGCCGGCCTGGCCGTGGATGACTTCGCTCCGAGGCTTTCGTTCTTCTTCGTGGCCAGGACCACGCTGCTCGAGGAAGTGGCGAAGTTCCGCGCCGCCCGCTGGCTGTGGGCGCACATCATGGCCGACGAGTTCGGCGCGGCGGACCCGCGATCACAGATGCTGCGGTTCCACACCCAGACGGCCGGCGTCCAGCTGACGGCGCAGCAGCCCGAGGTCAACCTGGCTCGGGTCACGGTGCAGGCACTCGCGGCTATCCTCGGCGGCACCCAGTCGCTGCATACGAACTCCTATGACGAGGCGATCGCGCTGCCGACCGAGAAGGCGGCGAGGCTGGCGCTGCGGACGCAGCAGGTGCTGGCGTACGAGACCGACCTGACCGCGACCGCCGATCCGCTGGCCGGCTCGTATGCGATCGAGTCGATGACGGCCGACATCAGGGATGAGGCCGACGAGCTGATCAAGCGGGTCGATGAGATGGGAGGCGCCGTCGCCGCGATTGAGCAGGGTTTCCAGAAGGCCGAGATCGAGCGTTCCGCGTACCTGGTCGCGCAGCAGATCGACGCGGGTGAGCGGGTCGTGGTCGGCGTGAACAAGTTCACCACGGCCGCTGATGAGACTTACGCTCCGCTGCGGGTCGATCCGGCGATCGAGCAGCAGCAATCCGAGCGGCTCGCCGCGCTGCGGCGGCAGCGGGACGCGGCCGAGGTGCGCCGCGGCATAGCCGGGATCAAGCGCGCCGCGGCCGGGGATGACAACGTGTTGTATCCGCTGCGCTCGGCGCTGGCCGCCCGGGCGACGGTGGGCGAGGTCTGTGACGCGCTGCGCGAGGTATGGGGTTTGTACCGGCCAGCGGATGTCTACTAACTAGATGAATGGCTGACTTTGGCCACTATCGGGCAACGTCAGCGGTCCGGCGTCGCGAGCGCTACCATGCTTAGTGATACCGGTCGCATCTCCTCTCATCGCCGAGATGCGGCGAGAGCACCTCGCCAGCGCCATGAAGTGCAGTTGCACAGTCGTCGGTACGAGGGCCTGATCCGGACTCACAGGGCCAGGGCCAGGGCCTGCTGACGATGCCGGGCAAACCGGCGACGGGAAGCAACACGCCTCGTCACTAAGCGTGCGGACGAGCAGCGATTCCTGCCGCCACCCATCGGCTCCGCCTGACGCGCGGAACGAGAGCTGAAGGACCGAATGGATACGCGTTTTGCCGTTCCGATCCGGGTTAGCTACCCGGTCGTGGTGCCGGCGGTGTCATAGTGACCCTAATGAACTGCGGGAGCACCAAGGGCACCCGTGGCACCAGCTGTGAGATCCGGTGCGCTCCTGACCTGAACCTGTCCCCAAAGGAGAGGGCGGATGGCTGAGAGTGATCTGGTAGGCGAGCTAGAGGCGTTTCTTGCGGGCCACCAGCCTGAGCTGATCGAGTTCCGCAGGGACCTGCATGCCCATCCGGAGATCGGTTACGCCGAGCACCGCACGACTCGCCGGATCGCGCTCCGGCTTCAGGCCGCCGGATTGCGGCCCGCTGTCCTGCCTAAAGGCACCGGATTGCTGTGTGACATCGGCGGCAGTGGCGACGATTCGCCGGCAGTCGCGCTTCGAGCCGACATCGACGCCCTGCCGATCGTTGATGAGAAGAATGTTCCTTACCGGTCGCTGAATGCCGGTGCCTGCCATGCCTGCGGTCACGACGTGCACACCTCGATCCTGCTGGGAACCGGCCTGTTCCTTGCGCGGGCTGCCGCAGCCGGAGCACTGCCCGGCAAGGTGAGACTGATCTTCCAGCCAGCGGAGGAGGTGCCTGGCGGGGCGCTTGACGTGCTGGCAGCCGGCGGCATCTCGTCGGTCGACCGGATCTTCGCTCTGCACTGCGATCCCCGGCTCGAGGTCGGCAAGATCGGGACCAGGATCGGCCCGATCACCGCCGCCTGCGACAAGGTCAAGGTCCAGCTCAGCGGTCCTGGCGGTCACACGGCCAGGCCGCACCTGACGGCGGATCTTGGACGACAGTGCCTGGCATGCCGCTCCGGAGATGCTGAAAGACGTCGTCGAGTCGGTCGCCAGCGCCTATGCGGTGACAGCGGACCTGACCTACGAGCGGAGCGTGCCGCCTGCTGTGAACGAGGCGGTCAGCACGGGGATGATCGCGGCCGCAGCCGACCGGGTGCTCGGCCCTCCGGCAATCACCCCGGCGCCGCAGAGCCTCGGTGGCGAGGACTTTGCCTGGTACCTGGAGTCGATCCCGGGGAGCTTGTTCCGGCTCGGCACCCGAGAGCCCGGATCGGTTGAGGAATTCGACATCCACCAGCCGATGTTCGACGTCGACGAGCGGTGCATAGCTGTCGGTGTCAAGGTGATGGCGGCGACCGCGCTGACAGCGATCGGCGGCAACCACGAGGCGGACTCGATGATCGCCGACGCGAGCCCGGCCGACCGCGTCGGGTCCGTCCATGTCGTGCGCCAGTCGGTCGGCGGAGTGACGCTCGCCGGCCCGTTATTAGGCGGGTACTCCCCGGTTGCCTGACCGTAACCCGATGAGCGCGGCTGCAGACCGGGCATATTGTGGATGGAACGTCGCTCGGCCTCCCTCCGCAGCGGCAACCCATTCCCCGATCTCGGAGCATCAGCCGCCTTGTCCGCACCGAATCACCAAGCCAGCACGGCCGTCCCCGTCTCTGTCGGCCGCATTCTGCCCGACGGCCGGCGGATGTACCGCCTGGCCACACCGCAGGTCGTGTGGTGGGCCTGGGTAGCCATCGCTGCGCTCAGCCTGGGGGACCTGCTGATCCAGGGGCACGACTACCTGTCGCTGAAGTTCGCGCTCGGGCTGCTTACGGTCACCGGCCTGGTCTTCGCCTGCACCTTGTGGCCGAGGGTCATCGCCGACGACGACGGTCTGACTGTGCAGAATCCGTTCCGGAAGTTCTACATGCCGTGGGGCGCGGTGCGCGGAATCTTCCTGGCCGACTCCATCGAGATTCAGTGCGCCCGCAGGCAGCAGAAGAAGGATAAAACCGTCTATAGCTGGGCACTATCGTCGGCTCGCCGGGGCCGGGCGAAGGCTCGCTTGCACGGCTGGCAGGCAGAGCAGGGCAGGCGGAGCAGGCCGTCGAGCTACGGCCGGCTGCCCGGGCCGGCGAAAGAACTCGTCAAGATGACCCAGGCCGAGGTCATGGCCAGGGAGATGGCCAAGATATCGGAGGAGGCAAAGGCCAGGCGCGGCGCGGGCGCGTCCGCTGACGTGGTCACCAGCACCTGGGCCTGGCCCGCTCTCGCGGCGATCCTGGTGCCTGGCATCGCGTTCGCCATCGCGATGCTGGTCGGCTAGCCCGGCTAGGAACCGCTAGCCCGCCGCTAGCCCACGGCTAGCTCCCCAGCGACCTGCACGGCCTGGCGCGCAGCCCGGCGACATAGTCGTGGGGCGCGCCCGCCGCCTCGGCGGCGTCGGCCATTATCCCGATATAACTGGCGGACGGCAGGCCGCCCTCGTAGTCGTTCACCACATACAGCCACGCCAGGACATCCCCGTCCAGGGTTGTGACCCTCACGCGGAGCTTGCTGTAATAGCCGAGCGTGACGCCGTCCCACTGGTCGAGTGCCTCCTCGTCGCTGTCTGACACCTCATAGAGCACGACGAAGACGCGGGCGTTCCTGTCCTCAACCACCGTGGCGAGCGCGCCTTCCCAGCCGAGATCCTCGCCGCCGAAGGTGAGCCGCCAGCCGTTGAGCCAGCCGGTGCCGGCCCGGGGCGAGTGCGGGCAGCGCCGGGCCATCTGGGCCGGGTCCATGTTGCTGCCGTATGCCGCGTACAACGCCACGGTTCATTAGCGTACGAGCCTGCAGGGGTGCTGGGAGGCAGGTTAGCGTCGCGGGTTCGGTGGGTCCGCCAAGATCGAGGCTGATGGCCGTCCCCAGCGGCCGATGCGACAGAATGAAGCATCGTGAGCCAGCCGCATACCCGCGTAGTGATCATCGGCGGCGGACCGGGCGGATACGAAGCCGCCCTGGTCGCGGCGCAGCTCGGCGCGGATGTGACCGTCATCGAGGACAGCGGCCTCGGCGGCTCTTGCGTGCTGACCGATTGCGTGCCGTCGAAGACGCTGATCGCCACCGCCAGCCTGATGGCGGCCATGGAGGGCACGAAGGACCTCGGCATCAAGTTTGACCACGATGACGCATCGGCCGAGGCTGTATCGTCGCATGCCCAGGCGGATGCGCCGCGGGTCTACGCGCGGATCCGGGACCTGGCGCTCGCGCAGTCGGCCGACGTGGCAGCGAGGCTGGCGCGCGAAGGGGTGCGCGTGATCGACGGCCGTGGCCGACTGGTCCGGCCAGGCGTGGTCGCGGTGGGCGACACCGAGATCAGGGCGGATACGGTGCTGATCGCGACCGGCGCCCGGCCCCGCGAGCTGCCTGGAGCGGTACCGGATGGCGAGCGGCTGCTGACCAGCCGGCAGCTTTACGACCTCCCCGAGCTTCCCAGCGATCTGGTCGTCGTTGGCTCCGGTGTCACCGGAGCGGAGTTCGCGAGCGGCTTCCAGGCGCTGGGGTCCCGGGTGACGTTCGTCTCTTCCCGGGAGCACGTGCTGCCCAACGAGGACACCGACGCCGCAATGGTCGTCGAGGGTGTCTTCCGGCGGCGTGGCATGACGGTCCTGAGCAAGTCGAGGGCGGAATCAGCCAGCCGGACGGCCGACGGCGTCGAGGTACGCCTTGAGGACGGCAGGACGGTTCGGGGATCAGCGGGCGACTGCACCGGTGTGTGGATGCTGGCGTCTGTGGCAGCCATGCAGGGCCGGATCGCGATGTGGCACTCGCTCGGCGAAGCCGTCCAGCCGCTGCGGCTCGGGCACGTCGCAGCGACTATCTTCACCGAACCGGAGATCGCGGCGGTCGGTGCTAGCCAGCAGGACGTCGATTCGGGCAAGGTGCTCGCGCGGGCCGTGAAGCTGCCGCTTGCCACCAACGCCCGGGCCAAGATGGACGGGTTCAGCGACGGCTTCGTCAAGCTGTTCGCGAGGCGGAACTCTGGGATCGTGCTAGGCGGGGTGATCGTGGCGCCGCGCGCGAGCGACCTGATACTCGGCGTCTCGCTAGCGGTGGAGCAGCAGCTGACCGTCGATGAGGTCGCGCACACATTCGCCGTGTACCCGTCCCTGACCGGCAGCATCACCGAGGCCGCGCGCCAGCTCATGCAGCCCGCCGACGACCCGTCACGCTAGCCGACCGGCAGCATCACCGAGGCCGCGCGCCAGCTCATGCAGCCCGCCGACGACCCGTCACGCTAGCCTCCGCCTCCCTGGGCCCTTCGGATCCGCTCGGCGTACTTTCGCGCCCGGCTTGCCCGTTTTGCGGCTGACGAACGGATCCAACGTCGGTTCGGCGCTGGCCGGCCGGGCGACGGAGGGGCGGGTCGAGCTGGCGGTCAGTGGGCGGGGTGGCCGAGATCAGGGTCGTTGGGGACGTCAAGGCCGTGCTGGCGCAACCGCGATGTCCTGATGTCGTCAGCGTAGGCGGCGACGCTGAAAATGCTGCCGGCCAGGATCAGGCCGACCATCATGCCGGCCAGCCACACGGGCGCGGGCACCAGCGTCAGGAGGATAACGGCGACGATGATGCAGACCGGCACGATGACCGCGAGGTGGCGCACGATGGTTCGCAGCCGCCAGCCCGCGTCGGTCAGCTCGTGCTTGACCCAGTCGAGGTTGTCGTCGGGCAGCCGGAACCCAAGGGCGAACGCCAGCCAGCGCAGCGGCCCCGGATCGCCGGGCAGCCTGGCCACCAGTCAGTCCGCCAGCCGGCAGATCACGTGACCGGCGGAAACCGTCTGTCCGACCTCGACAGTCAGGTCCGACACGGTTCCTTCCTTGTCCGCGGTGAGCGGCTGCTCCATCTTCATCGCCTCGAGCACCACGACCACATCGCCCGCCTCAACCCGCTGGCCGTTGGGCGCGACGATCTTCACGATCGTGCCTTGCATCGGGCTCACGAGCGCGTCACCGTCGGCGGTCCCCACGCCGCCACCAGATCCGCGACCTTGGTCGGCCCTGCGGCCGCCGCGGCCGCGCGTCGCGGCGCGGCCGCGTCCGCCCGGCCTGGCCGTTCCGTCGCGCGCTGGGCCGCCATGAGCGCCCGCGGTCACGCCGAGACCCGCGGGCAGCACGACCTCCAGGCGCTTGCCGCCGACCTCGACCACGATCCGCTCTCGCCCGGCCGCCACGGCGCCGCCCGGCCCCCCGGTGCCGGCCTGGCCGCCAGCGCCTGGGCTGCCCGCGCTCGCGGTGCCTGGACCTTCGCCAGCGTAGGGCGGCAGTTGGCCGGCGAACTCGGTCTCGATCCACCTCGTGTGCACGGCGAACGGCGCGCTGGTGAACGCCGGATCCTCGAGCACCGCGCGGTGGAACGGCAGCACGGTCGGCATTCCGCCCACCTCGAACTCGGCCAGCGCCCGCCTGGACCGTGCCAGGGCCTGCGACCGGTCCGCGCCCGTCACGATCAGCTTGGCGATCAGCGAATCGAACGCCTGGGGGACGGTCATCCCGGCCGCATAGCCGGCATCAAGCCGCACACCGGGACCTGACGCAGGGTGCCATGTTGTCAGCGTTCCCGGCGCCGGCAGGAAGTTTCGCCCGGGATCTTCCGCGTTGATGCGGAACTCGATCGAATGGCCGCGCAGACCGGGATCGCCGAATGACAGGGCCTGGCCGTCCGCGATCTTGAACATTTCCAGAACCAGGTCGATGCCGCTGACTTCCTCGGTTACCGGGTGCTCGACCTGCAGCCTGGTGTTGACTTCCAGGAACGACACAGTGCCGTCCTGGCCGATCAGGAACTCGCAGGTGCCAGCCCCGACGTAGCCGGCTTCGCGCAAGATTGCCTTGGAAGACTCCCGCAGCACGGTCTCCTGCTCGCCGGTCAGGAACGGCGCGGGCGCCTCCTCGACCAGCTTCTGATGCCGCCGCTGGAGCGAGCAGTCCCGGGTGGAGACGACCACTATGTTGCCGTGCTCATCGGCCAGGCACTGGGTCTCGACGTGCCTTGGCCGGTCCAGGTAGCGCTCGACGAAACACTCGCCGCGGCCGAACGCGGCGACAGCCTCGCGTACGGCGGACTCGAACTGCGCCTCGATCTCGTCGCGGGTCCGGGCGACCTTCAGCCCGCGGCCGCCGCCGCCGTGTGCGGCCTTGATGGCGATCGGCAGGCCGTGCTCGTCGGCGAACCGCGCTGCCTCGGCCGGGCCGGCGACGGGGCCCGGTGTGCCCGGTGCCAATGGAGCGCCCACTCTGCGCGCGATGGTCCGGGCAGCGGTCTTGTCGCCGAGCGCCTCGATGGCAGCCGGCGGCGGGCCGATCCAGGTCAGGCCGGCTGCGATGACCTCGCGCGCGAACTGCGCGTTCTCGGCCAGGAAACCGTATCCGGGGTGCACGGCGTCGGCCCTGGACTCCGCCGCCACCTTGAGGATCTTCGCGCTGTCCAGGTAGCTGTCGGCTGCCGTGGCCCCGCCAAGCGCGTAGGCCTCATCCGCAGCCTCCACGTGCAGCGAGTCCAGGTCAGGCTCTGCATAGACGGCCACGCTGGCGAGTCCGGCGTCCCGGCAGGCTCGCGCGACCCGGACGGCGATCTCGGCCCGGTTAGCGATGAGGACCTTGCGCACGAATCGGCTCCTTCTCGACTGCGCCGAGTCTAGGTGAGCAATCAACGCGAAGACGAGCGGGGGAAGGCCGCGTCGCGCGGCGCGCTGCAAAGTCTAATGACGTAGTAGTAGTCGTTGTAGTAGTATGCATACATGATGGCGGCACAGCAGCTAACTGTCAGGCAGGCGGCAAGGCAAGCAGGCAGGTCCGAGGAGACGATCAGGCGGTGGATCTGGTCCGGTCGGCTTCCGGCCACCAAGCGAGGAACCAGTTACCGAATCGATGTGGTGCATTTGGAGCAGGTCATGGTCGAACTGGGGACAGGTTCCTCCGGGCACACAGGGCCCAGCGCAAGCTGGCAGGCATGGCTGGACGCCGTCGCCGAGTGGAAGGCCGGACTGAAGACCACGCCAGGGGTTAGCGCTTCAGATCTGGTGATCGAGGACCGGCGTGCCCGTCGTTGATGCGAACCTGGTCGTCGACCTGGTGGCGCCTGACGTGGCGGTCGGTGGTCCCGCAGAGCGTCTCGTCCGAGGCCTTGCTGCGGCCGGTGCCGACGTTGTGGCCCCGGCGCTTGTCTGGCTCGAATCGTCGAATGCTCTGCTGACGGGCATTCGCCGCGGCCGGTGGAACGGCGAAGCCGCCGACAGCGCGTTCGGTCGCCTAGCTGGGATTCCGCTAGTTATTGCGGACAATTCAGCCGATTGGGAGCGAGCATTCGAACTGGCTAGGCGGTATGACAACTGGCCGGTTTACGACATGGTGTACGTCGCCCTCGCCGAGCGCCTTGGTACCGAGTTCTACACCGCCGACGATCGGCTCCGCGCCAGGCTCGCGCACTTGCCGTGGGTGTGCGGCGTAGGCAGCAGCTGAGCCGCTCGATTCGGCGAGCGCGGAGGCGGTTTCGGGCTAGTGGGGGAGGACGCTGCGGCGCCATGCGTCCGGGCCGGGGGAGAGGCTGGCCCGCATCAGCCGGGATCTGTCTGACCAGCGTGAACGGTTCGGCGTCGGTCGGGTGCCCCCGCACGACGGAAAGGAAAGGAGTCATGCCCGGCTCGGCCGGGGGGGCGGGAGTTAGCCAGGAAGTTTCGTTAGGCATAGGGCTTTGTGTCCGGTACCACTTCGATATCAGCCCTTGGACCTGCCGACGCCGACCCCGAACTGCCTGTGCACCCGGGCCCAGAACGCGTCCCTGAGCCACTCCCGTGCCTCCTGATAGGACCGGAGCGAGAGGCCGAGTTCCTTCTCGGCGTCCACGAGGAGCTCCTTGTCGATCACCGGTGGCAGGATCGGCCCCGGCAGCAAGTCGCGGATGTTGTCCTCGCCGCGGGTCAGGATCCATTTCTGCGCGACGTGCTCGCCGGCCTCCTCCACGCGTTCCCTGGACGGCCCGAGCCTGGCCGCGGCCAGGTGAGCGGCGTTGAGATGTACCCCCGAGTTCTGCTTCGCGTGCGATCGGAACGGGGTCTTGTCGCCGAACAGCTGCGCGGGGGACGGGGCGGAACGCCCGCTCGAGCACCTCGACGGTGTCCGACTCCCAGACGAGCCGCTCCGCCTGGTTGGTGCCGTAGGGCGGCTCGACCCCCCACAGGTGAACCCGGACCCCGAACGCCTGAGCCGCCTCGACCGCAGGGACCATATCCTCATCGCCCGCTACGAGGATGGCGTCGGTGATCGCCCGGTGCCTGGCCAGCGCCTCCATGTCGGCCCTGATCTGAGCGTCGACGCCCTTCTGCTGGCCGCGGGCGTTCAGGTTCCCGAGCCGCAGCTTGACCAGCGGCATCTGGGCGATTACCCGCTGGTCGAAGGTGGGCACCCGGTCCCGGGCGGCGTCGTACCAGTACACCCGGAGCAGCTGACCTCTGACATGATCGTCGGCCTGCCTGATCAGCGCCGAGATGAGCCGGTCGGCGTCGACCCGGTACTCGCGCCTGGATGCAGCGCTGAAGAGCAGCTCGCCAGCGGACGCGTAGATGTACCCGACATCGACCATGATCGCGTACCGGGAGAGCAGTGGGAGCGCGGCTTCGGAGTTAGTCATGTCCCTTCGACTCTAGCCGGGAGCGAGCAGGGTGTCGCGGCGCGAAGACCAATCCTCTGGGCCCGCACCCGATTTCCGCTTCGGCCGGGCGGTGCCTACAGCGGGATGTTTCCGTGCTTCTTCGGCGGCAGCGTCTGCCGCTTCGTCCGCAGCGCGCGCAGTGCCCTGATAATCGCCGGCCGGGTCTCCGCTGGCCTGATCACGGCGTCCACGTAGCCGCGCTCGGCCGCCACGTACGGGTTGGCTAGCGTGTCCTCGTACTCGGTCGCCCTGGTGTTCCTGATGGCGGCCTTTTCCTCCTCGCTGGCGGTGCGGGCCAGTTCCCGCCGGTACAGGATGTTGACCGCACCCTGCGCGCCCATGACCGCGATGCTCGCGGTCGGCCAGGCCAGGTTGATGTCGCCGCCGAGGTGCTTGGAACCCATGACGTCGTAGGCGCCGCCGTA
>WNFI01173106.1_pt1 | contig 13234 bp, 19 predicted proteins | sample 5400471 | NCBI WGS metagenome assembly WNFI01 (sample SAMN13153348, study PRJNA577476) | soil metagenome | isolation source: 100 cm saprolite on Douglas fir-dominated hillslope | place: USA:California | collected 2013-09-17
GGTTTAGTTCGACGATATTTAGCTCTGACACTATGCATCGCTTGAAAGTGCGAGTCCGAATAGAAAAAGAGCTAGACAGCAAAATTATCCATTATACGAGCTCTCCAGACTGATAAAGTGAATAAGATTCGAGAAAGATAAGAAAGGCATACAAAGGAGCAAAGGAGTGTGAGTTCATGAAGCCAGGGTGCTCGGCATCCTATTTGCTAATGACCTTATTCTGTATCTTTCCAACACGCTGGCGCAACTTGGAAAGACGCTGCTTTGTGGTGGAGATGACTGCAAGAAACCTTAGTGAAAACCAGTGACGATCATACTCAGTCACCCACAGTTGGATATTGTCTTCCTGTCCTGCTCGACATAAGGGTTTCCAGCCTGTAGGACGTCGTCTTCTATGGCGTAAAGCATCCATAGTGCACGCTCGTACCCTTCCTCACATTCGTTGTACTCGTCAAACATTGGTTCGAGCGAAGCCGCGTGTCTCAGCTACAAGGTGACTTCAATAAGATATCTCAGAGGAGAGGTACGGGATTTTACCAGATTGAGGGCATGATCGTATATGACCCGGTCTATCCACAGATTCTTTTGACTATAACCTTCTGGAAGCCATGTCTTCAGTGTGTTCGCCTTATCCATGCTCCGGTTAAAGGTGTCTCTAGCCCAGTTAAATGCTAATGAGAACCAGGGTCAGTAAACAAGTATGGTGAAGCTAGGAAAGAACACACCCTCATCGACGCCGGTGCCTGGACTGCGATTTTCATCTCGCTGGCAATGCGCTCGAATAATATCAATGGATTTCTGCGCAAACGCCATAACGGTTAGGTATAAGGATATACACTGCATTGCATGCTGTTCCATCTCAATTTCTCGCTTCCGCCGGCTATCTGCACGGTGAGGAGCTTCACCCCGTTTTCGAGCAAATTGAGCGGGATCTGAAAGGGGTTCTGAAGAGAATAAGAAGGCTGCTAAATGGCACCAAGTAGACGGCACTCACTGGAAGGAGACGCTTCGACTTTCTCAAATTTGGTATCCGCCCACTCTGACAATACATGGGCCTTATGAGCAATGTCTTCCAACTGACCGAGCAGCTCGTTCTCAATTGGTGTGATGGCTCTAACCCCCATATCCACACCTCGAAACCGTGGTGATGATGAGTCGCCCGCTGAGGGAGTACTGGGAGGCTCGCTTTCCCGACGTGTTGTGCTCCCTGGCGAACTGGGGGTCCCGTCAGTCATTGTTGTGGGGCTACCAAACAGTTTCTTGCTAGCAATGTTGAGTGCACGTGCGAGTGCACTAGCTGGGGGCTTGATGAGGAGGGGAGTGGCAAGGGTGTTGCCACTGGACATACGAGGCGTGGGAGGGAATCTATAATCGTTCTTCTCGGTCGAACCTGTAGCTTTTCGGTAGGTAGCGGCGAATGGCGGGTGGTTAGATGGTGATGCAGTTGGCAATGGGTGGGAAGGATCAGGGTCTGCATCAGACGGGGATGGGGTAGGACGAGGCCGACGAGCGTCATTATCACTGTGATTATCACTGCTGGACCCCTCTGACGCATGGCGGAACGTCGGGGCTGTATTCGGTATTAGATGAATGCCATCCGAGGGCGGTAAGGGAGAAACTTCGGAACGCCTTCGAGTGGACCTTCTTCTTCGTGCTGCTTCAATCTCTAATCTTTGCTTATGAACTTGAAGGGGGAGGAGAAAGGGAATCCAGGAAGCTTACCATCAGCGACTCTATTGAATTCTACAGCACGCGTGTCATCGACTAGCACATAATCCTGCCGTAGTACACCCTCAACATCCACGGAAGTTAACAGCGTTGATGCATTACTCTTCGCACGAACGGCCGCGCCAGATTTGGGAGATAAGCTAACCGGGCGAGGGATGAGAAAGATATCTGACTAGCCCAAGATCGGCCATGAACCAACCTGCTCAAGTCCCGCTTCCGTTCTCCTGTGCTTGACTGCAGATTCTCCTCATTGGGCTGAACAATATTTTCTCCGATCTTGTCGCGATCACGATACCGATCACGAATACGGTCTTTATCACGATGCTTCTTGCGTGTGAAATGGAACTCGTTCTGCATTTGGTACAGCTTCGGGTCGTATGGGGACCCATCCGGTAGAGCAGCAGGGTCCCCATTCTCTTGAGTGGTGGCCTGCGCTGGGGATGCAGATGCAACAGGGGGCTCTTCATTTGGCCGTTTGATGTCAGTCACTTTCCGGTTGGAAAGGGTGTCACTACCATCTCCCGTGGCTCCGTTCAGAGCTGGAGAGTTGAAAAACTCATCGAATCCCACACGTTCAACAGGGTGTCGCCGGAGTAGCGTTCGAATCAGCTGCTTGACGTCAGGAGGAACAGGCATAACCCCGACTTTGGATGGATCCTCATCTGGAAAGGATACTTTGCTATCCGCACGGTTGATTTTGTTCAGCAACTCAATATGATTATTTGCTCGGAATGGTGGTCTCCCGACAGACATCTCGTACAGGACTGCTCCGACCGACCAAAGGTCGGCTTTTGCATCGTATTTCTCGTAACTGAGAATCTCGGGTGCCATGTACAGTCTATTGTATCACAAGAATGAGAAGTCCCACTATGGCAGAGAATGACGACTCACGGAGAACCACAAAGCGTCTCGGCCAAGGTTGCATGAGGCAAGATTCGGGCGAATCCAAAGTCAGCGACTTTCAATATTGGGGATCCCAACGGGTGACCTTTTGCGTAATCCTCTTCGGATGCCGGTTGTAGGAGAAGATTCTGGGATATTTCTCATCAGTAACATTGGGACCTGCTCCCCAAGGAAGTACGCACTTGTGGTTTGAGATCGCGATGAATCAAATTCCGCTCTCGGAGGAACTTGAGCGCGTCCGCAAGCTGCCTGAGAAACGACCGAACAACCTTTCGGTCAAGTCCGCCGGACTTGGGGTGTGGATAATAGACAGGAGCAACTCCAGGCTCAGGAACGTATTGAAGGGTGTCAACTTTGCCTCTCGCTTTGATATAATTACTAAGGTCGCCTCCAGAACAGTAGTCCATTATGAGATATATATGTTTCTCTGCTTTCTAGGGTGAACGAATGACTCGGATGCATGCGTTAAGGCGTAGTTATGCATGACATACGACAATATCCTTGAGGGCCGTGATGTTTCGATGATCTAAGGACTTCAGTATGGCGATTTCGGACTCGAGATTATCCAGAAGCTTTGAGGTGAGGATAGACTTTGAGACAGTTTTAATAGCAACAGCACTACGGTTTTTCTGAGAGAGAACTGCACTGAGCACCGAGATGGCAGACCGAGTCATGCAAGTAGGAGTGGCATACGACGTGATAGCCACGGTAGACTGTGGCAAATGAACCGGTTCCGATCACATTAGTGAGCACGTAAGGGTACGCTTCTTCATCGTCCTCTGGCTGCCTTATTTTCTGTGCTTTAGATGTCATGATTCCGAAGGAAAGCGACTAGGATGTTGCTGGGTGTTGTTTGAAGGGGTGTTAGGAGTGTAAGGGGCTCGTGGTCGGCTGAGAATGTGCGTGTCTAGATGGAAAAATGTTCCATAGACAGCCTGACGCGTGTAGAGGCGTCGTTCTTGGCGTTTGGGTGTGGCCTGTCAACGGTGTTACACGGAATCCCTCAAGTCGAGGTAGATTCCTCTCTTCGGAAGCAAATGCACCCGACTCGTTTGCGCAGAACCAGCTTATTATGTAATTTCGCATTCAAGGCTTGCATATTATTAAGTCAACACCTGTCAACACTGCCTTACAAATTCGTTTGATTGCATTAGTCTGAGTTATAATGAAGCGCGCGTTGATTAGTATTGTAGCTCCCGGACTGCCTGGATATAGAGTCCGGCGCACGGTCTGGTGCCAGCTATGAGCCTTATTGCCTTTTCAGTATTCCCTGCTATGTAGTATGCGGCATGCCTCGTCACTTTGATGACTGTGCTTCAAATAGGACAGTTCTGTTGTTTGGCCGGGGATCAGAATTTAAATCAAACTTCTGGTCATTTCTTTTCCACCGACCGTATTTTCTTGTTATCGCTGGGAGGGAATGATCACCACAAGCAGATAAGCGCCGTGCGTCAAAATCCCATTGAATTGGTTCATTCGGCAACTTCCTGACAAAAGGATATGCCTCACCCTGTGCCAGCCTCAGAGCTTCGGGCATCTCTAGAAAATCACAATGAGACATTTGAGTCACTGCTTAGACTCATTCCGGCCCGGTTTTATCTATCTCAAAGGCCATATCAACCTCCTGTGCGTCCACCCATGTTGACTTGTTCAGCTATGTTATGAATATCAGTTACTGGTCCCGTAGATAAATCCCAAATACACGAGGAATACCCGGAATCAGGAAGGGCCGAAGCAAGCCATCAAGGAAGCATCGAAGAAGGGGCGTAAGGCTAAGGTGGGAGATGTTATATAAGCCCTTGTCTCAACCCTTCATGTGGTTCTTCATAGCTCGATCCTGCCAACCAGAGAACAGTTCTCGATATCCAGGAGGCAATAGCAGCTGCCATGCGTGATCGGCGTGACAAAGCATCCAAAGAGCTGGGCAACGTAAAGGAGAAGGAGGGCTCAGAGCCTGCATCCCATATTGAGGGTCGGTCTGGTGACATTGAGGGCCGTTCAGAAAATGCCATGGATGTCGACCATCCAAGTGTTCCAATACCCTCCAGTGATATATCCGACCTCCGAAGCAAACTGCACGCTCGGCTTGCTTCTTTCCGAAGAGGAAGAGGTCTCAATAGTAATGGTACTGAGGGCAATGGCTCTTCACCTGGTGATAGCCATCCTGGGAACGAAAAAAAGAGAGAAAAGCAGCGGAAGGAGAAAAAGAAGGAAAGGAAGGAAAAGCTCGGTTCTTCGACGAAGGTGCATCTCTTCACTGTTCATTCCTTAGGCCCGTGTCATCATCTTTGCTGCAGGTGCAACTTGTGGTTCCAGAGCCTCCTCGTGAGCCCCCTATGAAGCATGATGAGGCTACCTTCACATTCTCGGCCATTTCTGGTCCTTCGACGTCTAAGCATCATAAGAGACTCGTCACAACCTCGGACCCTCATCGGGCTCTCTCTCAGGTTACTGCTCGGGAAAAGAAGCTTGCCTCGTTACCTGAGGAGAAGCGAGCCGAGGCAAAGGAAAGAGACAGATTCGCTAAGGCTGAACTACGTATTACTGGAGTAAAGGTGAAAGATGACGTTACGAGGTTGAAGAAGGCTGTCAAACGCAAGGAACGCGGGAAGGAAAAGAGCAAGAAAGAATGGTAAGTACTTTATGCTTAATGTCTATAAGCACCCTCTCCAACTTCTTCGACCCACCAGGGATGAGCGCAAGCAGAACTTGATGAATGAGCAGGCCGCTAAGCAAAAAAAGCGCGCGGACAATATTGCAACACGCAATGAACGACGAAAAGAGAAGCGAGTTGGCATTAAGTCGAAGTCAAAGAGTAAAGCCCGTCCGGGATTCGAAGGTAAATCGTTCGGTGGGAAACACAAAAGTCGCCCGAAATCCAATAAGTCGTGAATTTGTCGATCATGTATGTCCTTGTGTTCAACTTCCCGCTTCTGTGGTTAATTTCGAATCCTCTTATGTTCCTGTAGTATAGTCACGTCATGCAATCAAGCGCGTTATTGATTCTTCAGAGTATGATGTCCGTCCCCTATCGTGAAGACCGACAAAAATGTTAATGCGATACAGTTATAAGCGTGCTATAGAAATATGCAGGACAAATCGACAGGATCACGCAGGGCTCAGCAACGACAATTGCTAATGTCTAGCGCGATTTGCAACGGTGGGGACTAAGTCGCCATTGCGCTAGTGCCGCTAGTTTTCGAGAAGACGGAACGCAGCTGCGAACTCGCAACCGGCTACTTGCCCGCTCACTGCCAACGCATCAGGCTTCAGGAAAATTGTCTGCAATGGACAAAAGCATTGAGCGATCATATTGTTCATCGTGAACGTTAGTATTTTGCTGTCAGAACGTCCTATACTGAGATTATATCATGTGGCACCGCCCACCTACGTTAATTCCCTATTAAAATTATCACGCCCGCTTAGCCCGCAATGTATCCACAACCGGCGTCATACATGTCAAGTATCCTGACTCTCCGGAGCTTCATCTAGTGAACTCAGACAGATGTAGGTGTAAATGAAGCGCCTAATTTACAGTAAGCTATTAGTCAAGCCTGCTTACTGAGGATATCGCGGAACATATTCAGCCATGGTGTACAACTTGTGTACTGTGGACATAATGTGTTTGACATATAGTATGTATGTCAAGCAGTAAACTGTCCGGATCACTATCTTAGGCCTCCCTCGATTGACACTTATTCCACAACCCGTTCGTGATTTATCGCTGTGCTTAACATCCATGATTCTCTCACGACAGCGCCATTTTATCGTGCATCCTATGGAACCCCCGATAACATCGCAGTTTTTCTTCCCCATATTGTGAGCGAGCGACGGTGGAATAACATAGCTTTCACCGGTGGAAGAGTCACATCTGCTACACCCTCCAGCCCGGTTTGCTATGTTGATATGGTTCAGGGTGCGTGCTTGCTACTCAGGAGGTTGAAGTCAGTCTCTCATCTGGTGCGGGTGATCCGATCGTGTGGGATTGTAGTAGAAGCTGACCGCAGACTTTGTCGTATATATGATACGATCTCAAAGGTATCTCAAAGGTATCTCAAAGGTATCTCAAAGGCTGGGAAACAAGGCCGGGCGCGCACTTGGGCTTTCTTCTAGGCATACAGTATGGTGGAACGAGTCGAAGGGGGGACAGAACGACAGCGAGGAGAGGACTGGGTATATATCCAAGGAAATGTGCCCGATCAGAGGGGCTGTGATTGGGAATGCACAATCGATTAGGAGAAGCAGAAAGTTGAACAACCCGATGGTTAAAATTACTTGAGCCCTTGAGATCGTAAAAAGGAGGATGGTGATTAAATGGCTCACAGAGTTGTTCTTGCAGGGAATCAGTCATAGGGTGGTAGGGCATAGAATGGTACATTCGAAAGAGACCAGATGCGTTTCACCGCCATTTTATAATAAAAAGGACGGTCTTAAGGTCTAGAGCATGCTAAGTATCCCAAATATTGATAAGATGATAGCTCCTACAGCGGGAGCACAGTGACGCATCATGGTCTCCGTCATCAATCGAGAACCCTTGATAAGCAGATGAATAAAGCCAACAAGATAGATGCCGGTGGACGACACTCCCAGTAGCTCGCTTGGTCCACGCACTACACGCCCCGGCCCCAGGGTTATTTCAGTCATAGGACGCGTAGGGAAAGCTTTAGGAGCTTGTGCATAGTCATTGGTAAGGAGGACGGTGTGAAAGACAATATGAGAAAGTTGAACTCCATTTCCTAGAGCCACATCCCAACACTGCGGAAACTGGGGATTAAGGATGGCATCAGCAGGCTGTATTTTGAGTTTGTGCATGTGCTATGACGATACCACGGGGTCACTTTGGATACGCACTGGTTGGTAGCATGATCGCTGAGTTGATTATTTCCCTTCCCATCCCATCGGCATCTCCTCCCGAACCTTCTTCACATAGTCTAGGTCGATCTCTGCAAAACATATTTTTCCTTCCTCCGTGGCGACCTGTGGGCATTGACTGTAAAAGAAGAAGTCATCAAACTTGGTACAAAAAGGGTAGCTAAAGGCCTAGACTTACGCTACGATGATTCCCCAAGGGTCTACAATCATCGCCCGACCATAGGATCTCCGACCGGGGAAGTGCTCGCCACTGGAGAACCCGTGAGTCATCTACTTGAAAAAGATCCACATCATTATGGAGAGTAGCTTACATCTGTGCGCTCCCAAAGACGTAACACTGATTTTCAATCGCCCGCGCTTTCAACAAGGTCTCCCAGTGGGCAGCGCCAGTGTGAGGGGTGAAGGCCGACGGAAATGCCAATAATTGAGCTCCTTGTCGTACGAGCGAGTTGGATGCCTCGGAGAATCGTATGTCATAGCATGTTTGAAGCTTGTTGCCGTCATTAACCCAGAAAAACGCATGCAATATCAACCACGTACACCAAGTTTCCCAATTGGGGTCGAAACAGGTTCCACAAGATCATTGCCAGGGATCGTTGTTGCACTCTCCAAGATCTTAGGCCCCGTTGGCGACAGGTCTACGTCAAAGAGGTGTATCTAAAAAGGTCCCAAAGTCATTATCGCCAAAGGAAGTGCCACGTCATGATTTAGTGCCTTGTTATACTTGGAAAGTATGGAACCGTCATCTGAGACCACCACATTGGCATTATAATATCTTTCTGTCGACGCGGATCGTGGAGGCCGCTCATGTAGACCAACATTGACAAAGAGACCTAGATTCCGCGCAGATTCACGAATTGCATTCAGAAACGAATGCTCTTCTAGCGGGCTGCTCAGCTCAAATACTGAAGCATCTGGAGCTATGCTGGGGTTAGAGCAGCCTCAATAAGAGAGGGATACTCGGATCGAGTGAACTATTACAAATCAGCAGCCTCAGGGAGGAAGACCATTTTTGCACCGCAACTGGCGGCTTGCTTGAGTAGCTTGATGGCAATCTGCGTGTTCCTAGGCACTGAGGGTGTGGACATGATCTGAGCCACGGCAGCTACGGCCTTGGGCATCGGGAAAGATCAAATGAATGAATGAATGTTGAATGTCGATTATGCGGCTGTGCCCTGGGGCTCCGATCTGGATTCCGCGTCTGCCTAACAATGTCCATTTCGTACGTGATTGGTTAGCAGAAACTAAATATGATTTGGGGTTTTGCTTAGGTCAAGGTTATAGAGCACATGGAGGATGACGACGAGGAGACGAAAGCTGTCCCACAATGGGTGGCCTTGGAGTACCGAGTGCTTTCTTTCAACACCTAAGTGCGATTAGACAATAACTAATTTTTTTAACTCGCTGGTAGCATATGCTAACCCTCGCAGGCCCGGGGTCTACTGTCTACTTTACCAATCTCTCATCGAACTCCAGTCAATCCCTTCAAGACACGCTAGAGCCTACATCTAACAGACCGAGTAGCATTGATAGTGGAAGGGCTTCTGTTGAGGCCACTACGCTTAGTATCTTGGGTCTTATGAAGCAGAGGGACATCCCGATCGAACGTGTATGTCTTCTGGATCCCAAGGCGACCCGGGAACTCTCCCCGGAAGACGGACAAGGCACTTTTAACTGGTTCTTATTTGGGGTAAGGTTCGAGTGAGGTTATTCCTGAGTTGGATCTCATGCATCTTCCTCCCCACATAGGGAATATTAGGTTAGAAATCCAATGGCTCCTCTCATCGCCATATAATTAACTCCTATGTTGTCGGATTTTGCCAACTTCGTTTTTCACCTCGGGTTGTCTATACCATGCATTCATGATGCCATTTCTTAACTGGAGGCGACGATCCTCCTCGAGACAGGACATCTGAATTACGCGTGCTCGGCTTTCCGTCTCGACATCTTGGTAGCATTCAAATGACGACAGATACGGCTCTTGGAGTGGCGAAGATGATAGCTGTCGATCAAAGTGAGTACCCAATCTACCGAGACAATGGTTCCATTTACGTGGCGTTCCTCTTCGGGTTAATGGCCGCTCAAATCTTGCTACGTATACACAGTACCCATGAGCAAGATTGAATTCATTGTAAGTGACCTGAAGAAACTATAAATGTCCGTTCCTATCGTAATATCGATGACAATCGCAGATCTGCGTTTTCTTTTCATTATTTCACTATGACTTCGAACTCAATAACACTAACTTTCTCCTGTTTTAGGATTATCCAACGATTCACTTTAATGCCCAAGAAAGCGTCGAGATGCCTTTCCGTGAGTGACTAATTCTGATTACCCTCATCAAACCATACCCCTGCTAGCATCATGAACTTCCTTCCTGCTTACTGAACGGCCTCAATATCTACATTTTTTCTGACTATAGGATACGTAAAGACCAAAGATGGGGAACCTTTCATGCCACCCGGAATGCATGAGCATTTGCACAAGGATCTTAACCAGGCATTTGAATTTTGAGTGGGGCTCGAATGTCTCTGTGCAATTCTTGTCGCCGATTGTTTCACAACCGATAGCCTGGGACTCAGCTTCTGTTGCTAGACGCATTTGAGATTCTCCTGATTCCGGAGTAAATTAAACCTTCATACATTCAAAGTATTCCCTGTGGAATTCTTAGCGGCTCTCAATTCGAAAGAAATGTCTGCCATGTTGAAGCCTGAGGCAGGTATCACGATAAGTTACTTCAGGCCCAGAGTAAAGCGCGTGTGGTGTGTATAAATCGAGTGTTGCAAATTTTATTTTACTGACGAAAGCCTCCCTATAATCATACGATACATCAGAAAGTGACAATCAAGGGATATAAGCACAAAAATATACGAAAGGGGGATAGGCATTCACATGTACATCCGGCGAACATAAATGAGAAATGAGATAAAGGGGACAATGCTGCAACTTGGTGTTTACATGAGGAAGGCTTTCGGAAAGAAAGGGGAAAGGGGGGCGATGGTGGTTGAAACAAAAGAGATAATACGCCATCTAACACTCATCGATCGTTTGTCATGAATAATTTAAATAACCATGCCAAAGAGGCTTTTGAGTGACCTGATTTTAGGACACGTGAGTGATATGAGGGGAACGGATGTGTGGACGAGTGCTCCAGTGTGGCAGGGGCAAAACATGAGAAGGACTATGGTGTGTCACGGGAGGATGATGGGTTTGACCCTCTCCTGGCGGGGCGACATACGGATTTGACCAAGGATCTTGGCTGTTGCTATGGCCGTTGGTAGAGATTGGCGAAGGTATCAGGGAAGAAGGGGTTGAAGACGCAGAGGGAGTCGATTGCCTGTAATCATATACAGTTGGCGACGTCACGTTTTGGTACGACTGTTGTCACGATCAGTTATCCAAAGATGGAAAGTTGGGGTGGAAACCAGGTACGCACATTCATGGAAGTGTCTAGTGACTTTTGTGCATTGTATGATGCGTAGGCCATGGCGTTTGATCCAGAAAGTGGATGTCCCTTAGAACAACGAAGAACATCAGGTCATGCATGACGCGTGTCGGAAGTCGATCCGAATCCCTTGCGCTCACCGTATTCGAGTATGGCCCATCTAGATGATATCCACATTGAGGCACATACAATTGTAGTTGGGGTCGAGGTCCAGGAGAGTGCGTCGGCGGAGTGACCGACTGACTGTAGCGAGGAACATCACGAAGTGTGCCTGGATGCATCAAGCCTCCATTATCATCGCGCCCGCTAAGGTTTTGAGATACATCAGCCCCCTGTGAGGAAACAGATTAAACTAGGATCGAGAGCTCTTGAATACAAGAAGTTAATTTAAAGGGAAGAACTAAAGGGAGATAACACGCCCAGGGGTGGGCGGTTCAGAGTATTCCAGGTTGGTGGGAGAAAGTAAAGCCAAGAAACAGAGGCACTCGCCAAGTATTCTTCAATTGACCGCTTCCTCCGTTTTGATTCGTGCAACAAACTTGAATCATCGTTTTGAGAATGCTGTGGCCCTTGCAGGTGAGACGGGGGTGTAACTCGGGTGAGGTCAGCGATCTGGTTGCGAAGATGGAAGATTTCTTGGTGGAGGGCAACATTTTCTTTCTCGAGCTCAGCCATACGGAACGCCGATAGTCCCGTAACACGGCATTCTTGAGTAGCAAGAGTCGATTGCAGTTTGGTGACTGACTCTTCTAACTAGTAATTTGCAAAGTTGTGTGTCTTTGGTAAAATAGAAGTGCAACTGAAAGAAAATGAGTACCTGTTCGATGTATGCTTTTCTCTTAGCGCGATGACGTGCCTGTGCACGAGCGTTCCTGCTTTTGGAGAATAGGCCATGGCCGTTACTCTGAGAGTCCATAGTGGATAGAGAAGAGAGCTCATTGTTGTCTGGCGGTGGGGTGACAGACTCAACCTTACTCATGATTGGGTTGGGGTAACGAAGGTTTCGAGTAATTGAGGCACAACCCCTCGTATTTGCTTCCGAGGCAGTTGGCTAACAACTTGTGAGCCGGCGGTTCTCGCGAGGGACAAAACCTGGCTTGTTCTCGTATATGTTTCCTCTCGACCACTGCAGCCATTAGAGTACATGTTATGGCCTGACTTTCTCGAGGTTTATCTCAACGGCTACCATGAAGCGCTTTTGCGGGATTATCGGGCTCGGCCAACTCGTGTAATTCTGTTCATAAACACAGCGCACCACTCTGCTGGCCTACCACGACCTTGAAAACCCATCAAGATTAGTATACTCTGTTCAACCTTCAGACGCCAAGGACGGTGGCGTAGCCCATTATCATCCTCAACGTCATTCGATTGTGTAATTAATTGGGTAGGTGATGCACGCCTCGATCTGGGCGTTATTGCCAAAACGGTCTAGATCAGTCAGGAGGGCCAAGCACACGACGATCACTCATTCTCCGTATTATTAGGAGCCAGGCGGTTCAAGTTGTGACGAAAAGTTTTCACTTACGGGTCACAAATGGTCTGGTATGTATCAAATCGCGATGGTATGTCCAATACGTTTGATGTTTCCGTCGTCAGCAGAAGCGATCGCTCGCCCCATGAACAGGTTGTCTGACGGTGGCGCATGCCAAGTCATATCCACAAGCGGATTCAATCAGTTAAGTAGCTCGCAGAATGCATTAGCGGACAAATTCTCGCTACCTTCCATGCGTGTCCACATATCTCGTTCTGGGTAGAGATGCCCTTGTCGGTATCGTTCGAAGGCAAGGGTTGAACACGACCTCGGACTGTGAGTCGGCGATCGTCGAAGCCGCAAGGCCGATCATGAGTGTCGGCATCATCATATTCCCGGAAACATTCAGGGTCGATCTCAATGCACCACTTGCTATCGATCAGTTTATGCGTTATGAGGCACAATATACGCTAATATACGATGGCGGGCAAGCCGACCTCGGTAAGGTCAACCCGCTGATGAGAATTCCACCGACGTGGACGAATCATCTGCTGTCATTTGCTTCCGAAACGCACAGTTTCAATAAATCCGATTGTGTCGAAATTTTCCATATTCATGATGTATCACTGTATGGTATACTGTACGTCTACCACGACCCTATCACGCAGTCCTGCTGTAAGGGCTTTGGTTTCCCAAGCCCTGGAGAGCCTCACACCTAGTGATGCCGTGGTTCGGTTTGGTTCGGTTTTGGAGCATTTTTTTGTGAACCGGAAACGGAACCGGTTCGGAAAATGACCCTTCTAAGTTGAACCGGG
>WNFI01687835.1_pt1 | contig 13233 bp, 11 predicted proteins | sample 5400471 | NCBI WGS metagenome assembly WNFI01 (sample SAMN13153348, study PRJNA577476) | soil metagenome | isolation source: 100 cm saprolite on Douglas fir-dominated hillslope | place: USA:California | collected 2013-09-17
GTGATGCGTTTGTAGGGGAAAAGGCAACCGCTATTCTTGATTGCCGCTCGTACGCGGTCTTTGGCTTCATTTACAGCGGTATCGGGCAGTCCAACAATCATGAAACCTGCGAGGCCGTTGGAGAGATCGACCTCCACTTCAACCAGTGCGCCCTCTAAACCAACGACCGCGCAGCTACGGACCTTTGCCAGCATAAACCACGTGCCTCCTCAACATTTATTAAAACGCATTATGCATGAGTCGAGGGAAAATTACAAGGCTTTTACTATAATGTATTAGCGATTACTTCACTTTTACACGTAGGAGGCTTGGAACGAGGGATACAATTGCTAAGGTAGCGACAATACATGCCAGGCCACCACTTACAACTGACAACTCAGGGGTAAATAGCCCTGCTACCAGGCCAGATTCGAATTGACCGAGCATCGGACCACCAATCACAAACATGGCATTGACGGCGCTCATGCGTCCGCGAAACTCGTCAGGCGTTGTAAGCTGGATTACCAGGCCACGCAGAATCATGCTCACCATATCTGCTGCGCCTGATCCAGCGAGGAATAAGACCCCGAGCCATAATGGGGCGGGGAAGACACCAAATGCTACGATGCACAGGCCCCAGACGATAATCGCCATCGCCACTCCCAGGCCCTGGCGTGTAATACGCCCAATTAATCCGGTGAATGGCGCCAGCGCAACCGCACCAATAGGAGTCGCCGCCAGCAATATTCCCAACCCTTGTGGACCAATGTGCAAAATATTATTGGCATAGACAGGTAGAAGCGCCCGCGGCGAGCCAAAGAATGTAGCACAAAAGTCGAGTGAGAGCACGGCCAGGATCACCGGATGAGCACGCAGGAACTTCATACCATCTACAAGTGCACCTACCCCCGCCTGCGCCCGCTTCTCAGCAGGGATGCGTGGTACGACCATCAGGAGTAACGAGCCAATGACAACGAAATAGGAGATGACATCGAGCCAGTAAGTATTCGCAACACCTATCCATGCGATGGCGAAACCGCCTGCGGTCGGGCCAATAATAAAGGTCAACTGCATCATAACCATGCTCAGTGACATGGCATGAGGCATCTCTTCGCGACGTACAAGGCCAGGAATGATCGCTTGACGGGTTGGAAACTCAAAAGCGGAAACGCTGGCCGCTATCAACACAATGATATAGATGATGACGATATTAATCACATGAAAGATTGTACAGAGCGCCAGCACGGCTGATGTTATGGCAAGCACAGTTTCGATCACGAGCAACATTTTGCGCCGATCAAACACATCTGCGAAGACACCGCCCACCAGGGAAAAGATTAAACGAGGGATCGCCTGAACAAGCCCAATCAAGCCTAATGCAACGGCTGAGTGTGTGAGCAGGAATACCTGCCAGGCTACAGCTACCACCTGCATCTGTGTTCCCGCTGAAGAAATCAACTGACCCCAAAAAAGTAATGCATAGTCTCGATTGCGCAGTACTCTCCAGGGTCCAAGTGAACGTTTAGCCGGGATAACTACATCGGCGGTGGGGGATGAAGTCAGTTGAGTACGTTGGTTAGTTACGGTTTTCTCGGGTGGTTCAATCTCCATACTCAAAATAGCTCACATCTATAGGATAGCACTGCAATACTTTACAAAGTATACCATGAAGAGATGCTTTTTGCCGAATCAGTAGTGGCCGATAATGAACTGTAACGAAAGAACAGGGGTATGGTGAACGGACGCGGCACCCCCGTAGGGCCCGATTGATCGCGGCCACCGCCGATTTATCGGCCACATGGAGGGTCAACCATATAATGAGGCCTGGTAGTATAGAGTATGCGTGATGTGTAGTGGGGACAAATAGATGCATCACGCTTCCACCACAGAAGGAATAACAATCACCTCTTGGCCAGATTTGAGTAGCGTTTTTAGCCCATCGATACCTGTAATCAGTACATTGTTCACAAAAATTTTGACGTGATTACGTACATGGCCATGCTCTGAGCAAAGGCGCTCCCAGACCAGGGGATGTTGGCGCTCTAACACATCCAGTAGTTGTTCTACGGTATCGGCTTGCACTAGAATCTGACTTTTGCCTCCGCTGTAGGCACTTAACGTTGATGGCAGGCGCAACATTACAGTCGCTTTTGCTTCAGCATCCATATGATTCAATTTCTACAAAGTGACGATTCGTACAAATACCTTTACGAAAACCAATCGTCGTACTTTATCAAAAGTACGCTTGATGTTGCCAAAGTTGAGTATACTCCTAAGGATTGCTACTTGCAAGTATGGCGCTTCTTTTGGCTGCTTCTACCGCCTCTGTTACAGATCCCACTACTACAGCCCCTGTTTGCAGCAAGTCACGCACCAGCCTCAAGCCCTCACCATTGGTATAATCTCGTTTGGCTATGCCCGTTTGCTGTAACAGTTCATCATTGGTATAGCTGGTATCGGCGGTGAATTGCTCATTCACTCTCCCACTTGGATCAGGAGCAGCAAGCAGAAGTACTTTTATCTCATGATGTGCCGCTGAAAGTGCCTCTTGAAGTAAGGCAAGGTTGCCTGGGCCAATAGGCATTGGGCAAAGAATGAGCAATGATACCCTCGCCAGGCTCTTGTGTAGTTGCTCCAAAGTTGCCGGTGAGATGGGGGCATAGGGCTGCTCCGCGATTACCTCGTTGGCAAGGCGCAATGCCAGAGCATAGTCACTGTCGCCGATGTTGAGTGGCCCTGCTATGAAAGGAGTGTGAGCATCCGCTAGCGCACGCATCAATAGTTCGCCAGAGCCACCACCGGCCATAACAAGCGCTTGAGGTTGCACTTCTTGCTCGCGCTCATCAGTCTCAAGCCCACTCCCTGGAGGCAAGACGCTCAGATGCTCCGCGCCTCGCAGGATTCCTACCTGCACATCAATGCCATACACCCGCTTGAGCAGGTGCGGTTCTAAAACCTCAGCAGGGCCAGCGTCAGCCACTACAGCACGTTGGAATAGCAGAAGACGTGGAAAGTAGCGTGCCGCCAGGTTCAGATCATGCATAGCAGCAATTACAGTCATACCACGTTGGCGGTTAAGTCGCTGCACCAGTTCCAATATCTCAATTTGATATTTTATGTCGAGATGAGCAGTTGGTTCATCCAACAGTAACAATGCAGGTTGCTGCGCCAGCGCCATTGCTACCATCACCAGTTGTCGTTCCCCACCGCTCAATTCATTGAAGATACGCACGGCAAGCGGAGTGATACCGGCTGCATGCATCGCATCCTCTACGATGATCGCATCCAGCCTGTTTCTTGATCCTAACAGGTTGATATAAGGAGTACGTCCCAGGCTCACCATTTGCTCAACGGTAAAGGCAAAGGGCATGTGTAATGCCTGGGGAACCACAGCGATGCGCTGAGCAATACTGCGTCGTCCCCAATCTTGCAGGTCGCGACCCTCCAACACAACTTTTCCCTGTTGTGGGTGCAAGACGCCACTCACCAGGCGAAGCAAGGTGGTTTTACCGGAGCCATTTGGTCCCAGTAGTCCAACCATTTCACCTTTTCGAACCTGAACATGCACACCGTATAAAATTGGCTCTCGTTCATATCCGAAGGTAACGCCTTTCACCTCCAATAAGATCTCGGGCGACGTTTTGGGCGCGATGAATTGCGCCCCTACATTCTTTTCTTCATCTACCATCGATACGCTCGCTTACTGTTTCTGAGCAGGAATAAGAAAAAAGGCGCACCTACAAGTGCTGTTAAAACGCCCACAGGCAACACGGCAGGAGCAATTACTACACGGGCCAGCAGATCAGCCAGTGTTAGAAAAATAGCACCACCTAGCGCAGAGGCCGGAAGAAGCAGCCGGTGGCGTGGTCCCAGCAAGAGGCGCATGGCGTGGGGCATCACCAGGCCCACAAAACCGATCAGCCCGCTTATGGAGACCGCCGCAGCCGTTAAAAGCGATCCGACCACCACGATCAGCAATTTGTAGCGCTCGACGTGCAGACCCAGGTGTGCTGCGCCCTCCTCACCCAATCCAAAGGCATCGAGCACATTTGAGAGCATTAGGGAGAACACGATGCCAACAAGAACGATACACGCGACCATGACAATTGGGGACCAGTCAGTAACAGCCACACCACCTGAGAGCCAGTTAAACAAGGCCTGGAAGGTAAACTGGACATGCGAACTGAGTGTCAAAATAAGTGTTTGGAATGCCACCAGGACGGCATTAATTACGACACCTGCCAACAACAATGTCACTACAGGAGTTTGACCACCTACCCGAGCAATAGCATAGACAAACATAACTGTGACCATTGCACCCACAAATGCCAGCAGAGGAGTCAAAGGGAAGAATGAGCCGTAAAGGGTGTCGAACGGCAACACAAAGGCAATGGCTGCTCCTAATGCAGCACCCGACGAGGTACCGATGAGATAGGGGTCGGCCAGGGGATTGCGTAACATACCTTGAAAGAGAACACCCGCAACAGACAATGCAGCGCCAACGAGAGCGGCGCTAATTACGACAGGCATACGTACCTGCCACACAATCAATTCGGCGGTAGAATCCCAATGACGGGCAAAATGGAACAGGCCAGTACCATTCAGCAGAATCTTTGTGATGTTACTGATCGGAATGGGAGTTGACCCAAAACTTACTGCCAGCAGAATGACTATAAGTAATATACAGCTCAATGCCAGCAAAAGGAGCGGTGCTGGCAGCGCCCGTACTCCCCCTCGAAGTTGTTTTAGTTGAGTTTTTTGCGTAGCAAGTTTCATTATTTTACTTGGACAACCACCCACTTCAACCGGCTCTCTCCCTGACACTTTTTAGTTGTCCTCGCCCATGTCGGCCCGCTCGCGGGCCGCATCTATTTTTTGTAGCGAGGAGGTGGCGGAGCCCGGCCCAGCACCACACAGCACCGCCACCTCGCTACAATTTGTAAAAGAAGCGACCCTTGGGTCGTCAGTCTTAATCCGAAAAAGTGTCAGGGAGATAGAGGCCACCTGGTGACAACTGTAAATGTACAGCCAGTATACTTACAGGCAATAGACTCTGTCAATTCAGGCCCGATGCTGAACTTTCGGACAGTTGACAAGAAGCGTAGAGGGGACGATACTACACAACAAGCATAGAAACAAAGCGATGAGTATTTTCACTTAAGGACTGCCATATAGATGACCATTGAAATAGATTTTTTCCGCCAGGTGATGGGGCAATTCGCCACCGGTGTTACCGTTGTTACTACATGTAGCCATGAGGGGCTGGCAGGTCTGACAGTCAACTCGTTTACCTCGGTCTCGCTTGACCCACCCTTAGTCTTGATTTGCATCGATTTAAATAGCATGGTGCTGCCATTTATACGTGAAAGCGGAATATTCGCCGTAAATATTCTGACGCATGAGCAGGAAGCGCTCTCACGGTGTTTTGCGACCAGCTCAGAGGAGCGATACGAGCATTTTTGCCACGCAAGCTACCATCTTGCTGCTACAGGTTCCCCGATTCTCGATGAAGCACTGGCATTTATCGACAGCCGTGTTGTTGCCGAATATCCGGGAGGTGATCACGTGATCTTCCTGGGTCAGGTTGTGGCGATGGGTACAGATGGCCAGGCCGCCTTTGCTCGTGAAGCGGATGAGGAGCACAGCACCTTGACTGAATGGAATACCGACGAGGTAGGAGAGGCATATTTACAACATAGAACAGACCACAAAGCACCCCTCGCCTATTATCGAGGCCAGTATCGACACCTTGCCCGTGATTACCAGCGGCCTAGCCTGGCAGCCTATTATGACGAAGATTTTGAGTGAAGAGCAAGAGACCATCGACCGAGCAGCAGCAATCAGAGCGCTACAGCAACGTATTCTTCGTTGCCGCCTTTGCGAAGAACATGGCTATATTCCTGTAGCTCGTCCTCTTGTAGGTGGGCGGCCAGGTGATCGGATGATGGTGATAGGACAGGCCCCCGGTCACCGCTCTATTGCGAAAGGACGATCATTCAGCGGACCAGGCGGTACTATCTTGCAGAAATGGCTTGAGCAGGCAGGTTTCCCTCCTGGATACCTCCACGAACATATTTACCTTAGTTCCCTCACTCGCTGCGATCCCGGGCGCAATCCTCGAGGCGATGGAGACAGGAGACCTTCGCCGGCTGAAGTAGCCCTGTGCAGGCCCTTTCTTGATGCAGAACTGCAACTGCTACAGCCCAGGGTTGTACTGTTGGTTGGGACTATGGCAATTGAGACTTTTTTTGGCAAGGTGAAACTGGAGGACGTAATTGGCACGTTCGAAGAACACAATGGGATGATGTTTCTGCCTCTGCCTCATCCCTCGGGAGTGAGCAGGTGGCTCAATGAGCCAGAACACCTGAAGCAACACCAGAAAGCATTGGATATTCTAGCTGAATGGCGGATAACCTATGGATTATGAGGAAGGCGCCTCGGAAGATTCAGCAGGATAATGCGCTGCTGCGGCTCTCTGGCGCATATGATACTCATGCACGCCCTTTTTAAGCGTACCAAGCGCCAATGTTGCGCAAGTTGGGCGAGTCATCACCAACTCGCGTCCAAGATCCTCGATGAGATCCTCAAAGCTCATGTTCTCGACTTCTTCCGCTGTCATTCCCCTGGTGATTTCCGTCACATAGGATGCAGCAGCGCTGCTAATCGTGCAGCCCTCGCCCTCCCAATGGACAGCCTCTAACTTGCCATCCTTATCAAAGCGAGCATGCATAGTGATAAGGTCGGCACATCCCGGGTTTCCACCGGTGAGGCTCACATCGGGATGATCCAATGGACTGTTGTTACGCGGATTTTCATAATGATCCATTAAAAATTCAATAGCTTCTTGACGATCCATACTATTTGCATTTTCCTTCGCAAAAAAGATGTTGGGCGACTCCAAACTGTACATCCAGGAGATGCATAGCGTGCCGCCCTTTCATTGTGTAGTATCACCCAGCCGGGTGTCAAGCTCAATCGTTAAGGTTTCTCAATGGGCGCCCGTACCAGGTTGCCCCACTCTGTCCAGGAACCGTCGTAATTACGGACCTGTGGATAGCCCAGTAATCGAGTCAAAACAAACCAGGTATGTGCGGAACGCTCACCGATGCGGCAGTAGGTGATGACGTCTTTGTCAGGTGTGATATCCTTGCCACCGTAGATCTGGCGCAGCTCCTCAGCCGACTTGAACGTGCCATCAGCATTCGCTGCCGTCGCCCAGGGAATGCTCTTGGCGGTAGGAATGTGGCCACCACGCTGGGCACCCTCTTGTGGGTAGTTAACCATGTGAATTAATTCACCGGTATATTCCTGTGGTGAACGCACATCGATCAGGCGACGATTGGTATCCTTTAGCCCACTCATAACATCGTCACGGAAAGCACGAATAGACTCATCCTCCGGCTGAGAATGATAGGTAGCAGGTTGATATTGGGGCACATCCTTGGTTAAGGGAAGACCTTCTGCTTCCCACTTTTGCCGCCCACCATTCATGATCTTCAAGCTATTATTGCCAAACATTGTAAACAGCCAGAACGAATAGCAGGCGTACCAGTTGTTTTTGTCGCCGTACAAGACAATGGTTGTATCGTTGCCGATTCCCCAGCGGCTCATCAGCTTCTCGTAGCCCTGCTGATCGATGAAGTCACGATCAAGCGGGTCTTGCACATCGACATGCCAGTCAAGTTTGACAGCTCCAGGTAGGTGACCCACTTCATAAAGCAACACATCTTCATCGGCCTCGATGAGGCGGATAGATGGATCATGAAGGTGTTCGGCTACCCAGCTTGTCTCGACCAATACCTCAGGATGAACGTAACCTGTCGCGGCGCCCCCGCCAGAGGTTGCTGTTTCTGTTCCAGACATTCGCAATGCCCTCCCTAAATAGCTATAATTTCATTCACTAACCCAGTCTTGAATTTGGGCTCGTGATCACACTGTAACAAGCAACGCATTACATTGCTCGTTATACATAACATAGTTGATCCACTTTATATTCTACTTCTCAACTCGGAATTAGGCAAGCTTTGTATGGTCTAAAATTACCTTTGACTCTAGTGGCCCTCCCTCCCTGATCCTTTTTTAGCGAAGACTCGCGACCCTTGGGTCGCGACCTCTTAAAAACGTGTGGAGGTGGCTGCGCGGTGTTGTGCTGGACTGGACGGCGCCCAGTCCAGCACAACACCGCGCAGCCACCTCCACACACATTAGATTCGGCCTGCTTGCGGGTCAACGTGGGCAAGAGAAACCAAAAAGTATCATGGCACTCACCCACCGAAGAGCACATGTATGTTATGCCAGGCTCTTCGAGAGGGTCGCCAGGAACTCAGCGTTATTGCTTGTTTTGGACATCTGTTGAAGGATGGCCTCCATTGCCTCGAGACCACGTTGATCGGACAGATTTGAGAACATGCGGCGCATGACGATAACAGCCCGGTACGTCTTGTCATCGTAAAGCAGCTCCTCTCGGCGCGTGCCAGAGAGCGCAATATCGATGGCCGGAAAGATGCGGCGCTCGGCCAACTTCCTGTTGAGCACCAGCTCCATGTTGCCGGTCCCCTTAAACTCTTCGTAGATCACATCGTCCATGCGGCTGCCGGTATCCACGAGTACCGTAGCGACGATGGTTAAGCTCCCGCCTTCTTCGATCTTGCGGGCTGCGCCAAAGAAGCGCTTTGGTGGTACCAGGGCGGCTGGATCGAGACCACCTGAGAGGCTGCGCCCGCTGGGTTCCACCGCCAGGTTATAGGCGCGGCTCAAACGCGTCAAGCTGTCCAGGAGAACCACCACATCTCGTCCTCCCTCTACCAGGCGTTTGGCTCGCTCCAGCACCATCTCGGCCAGACGAGTATGCGCCTGGGTTGGTTCGTCAAATGTGGAGCTGACAACCTCGGCATACACCGAACGCCGCAGGTCGGTGACCTCTTCTGGTCGCTCGCCGATGAGTGCTATCAAGAGGTGCGCATCGGGATGGTTCTGGGTGATGGAGTTGGCGATAGATTTCAGAAGGACGGTTTTACCCGCTTTCGGAGGAGCAACGATGAGTCCGCGCTGACCGCGTCCAATGGGAGAGACCAGGTTGATGAGGCGGCCCGAAAGATTGGCCTGCACGGTCTCCAGGTTGAACTGCTCGCTCGGGAAAACCGGGGTCAAGGTATCAAAGTGCGGGCGATGCTTTGCGGCTTCGGGATCAAGCCCATTGACCGCCTCGACGCGCAGCAGCCCTGCGAAATGCTCATGATCCTTGGGTGGGCGAATCTGACCAGCCACCTGGTCACCCTGACGCAAGCCGAAGCGACGGATCTGGGAAGCAGAGACATAGACATCCAGAGGACCCGGTAGGTAGCGCTCCCTCCTGAGAAAGCCAAACCCGTCATCAACGATGTCAAGTACGCCTGACCCAGAGAAGGCGCCTTGCTGTTCAAGAGTATCCGGGATAGGTTGAGTGTTTTCCTGAAGTTCTGGGATGGTTTGCATTTCAAATTGTGTGCTAGTCATAGTGCCAATAGTGTCCAGGGCGAAGTAGATCAATCGAGGAAGATCGCGCCCTGTCCTTTCTGTAACGAATAAACTGTTGTGAATTATCCTTCTTTTCGAGAAAGAGTAGCGTCATGCACAAGTCGTTTCGGAGCATTGTGACCATGACACTTTGATAATTCTTAAAGAATGGAAGAGATAAAAAGCTGGTTGAGGACAGACCTGATTTGCACCGAGCCTGGATCTTATAAGGAGATCCAACCTGTTTCATTAGTGTAAACAAATAGGGTGCTCATTATATTCCATCCAGAGAGAACAGGGATACCGATCTTAAAAGTCAAGAAAGGCTTTCAACTACTCGCTTGCTCCACAGACCGAACTCGAACGAGGGAGCTGAGCCTTTCTGCCAACCCTGTATTGCGCAGCGACACACGATTATTCCTGACGGCCACCTCCAGTGCACGCGGCTGGCCGATAAGCACGCAGAGACGCCTGGCACGAGTGATAGCCGTATAGAGCAGATTGCGTTGGAGCAGCATATAATGCTGGTTGACAAGCGTCATTACAATAGCGGGATATTCACTACCCTGGCTTTTATGTACGGTAACAGCATATGCCAGCACCAATTCATCCAGTTCATGAAAATCGTAACCGACCAGTAGAGGCCCTGCCTCTTCCAGAAACTCAACTTTGATGGTCGAGTCTTCTTTGTTGATAGCACGTATCCAGCCGACGTCCCCGTTGAAGACGCCTTTATCATAGTTGTTGCGTACTTGCATTACTTTATCACCAAGACGAAATGTGCGTCCACCCCATTCCAGGGATACATATGCGTTGGGGTTCAGTCTTGCCTGCAACTCTTCGTTCAAGCTGGTGACGCCCAATGGCCCTTTATACATGGGCGAAAGCACCTGGATATCAGACATGGGGTTCAGATGATAATGAGTAGGAATGCGGTGTTGCACAAAATCAAGTACAAGATGCTGGGCGCGAATGGGGTCTTCCTCAGCAACAAAGAAGAAGTCGCCCCTGGGTTCTCTCTTCAAAGATGGCATTTGCCCTGCATTGATGCGGTGAGCATTGACCACAATCTGACTTTGCTTGGCCTGGCGAAAGAGTTCTGTTAAGACCACCGATGGTATCGCCCCACTGCGCAACAAATCACGCAGTACGTTTCCGGGCCCGACAGAGGGCAGTTGATCAGCATCGCCTACTAGCAGGAGATGAGCGCCGGGCGGTAAAGCCTTCAGCAGGTGGTAAAAGAGCAGAATATCGATCATCGATACCTCATCGACGATTACGAACTGGTAGGGCAGAGGATTCTCTTCGTTACGCTGGTAAGTGTTATCATGCGGGGCATACTCGAGTAGTCGATGCAGCGTTTTTGCCTGAAAACCAACTGCTCCAGTAGCTTCGGTAAGTCGTTTAGCCGCTCGCCCGGTCGGGGCGGCCAGGGCAACTTCGATCTTACGTTTGCGCAGCACCATTAGCAAAGCGCGAATGGAGGTCGATTTTCCTGTCCCCGGTCCTCCAGTCAAGATGCTTACTTTTGAATTGTAGGCCATCTGCACCGCTTCACGCTGCTTTTCAGTCAAGAGCATATTGCGGCTCTGGGCAAGATAGTTGAAGACTGCATCCCAATACTGCTGGCTCACGGGCGGAAGTTTGCCATGTGAGCGCAAGAGGGACCGCAAGATACGCGCCGAGCCATTTTCGGCATGCCAGAAAGGTCCGAAATAGATACGTTGCTGCGGCTCCGGTTCTTCTACCTCAGTCCAATCAATTGGAGGCTCATCTTCATCCTCTGGCTGAGCGCGCAGATCTAAATGAACAGGCAAAGGAGCCTCTATAAACACATCCCGTTCTCCACGCAATTGTTCCATCGCAGCAGCTAATAGCTCAAAAGGCGCTTGCAGTATATCTGATGCACGACGCATCAATTCATTCTCGGGTAAATAACAATGTCCATCATCATTTGCTGCTTGCGCCAGCACATATTTCAGCCCGGTCGCAACTCGCGGAATGCTATCACGCGGCAGCCCAAGCTTCACAGCGATTTCATCGGCAGTGCGAAAGCCGATGCCATTCACATCCTGTGCCAATTGATAGGGATTTTCACGAATGATCTTGATCGATTCCTGGCCATACTGCTTATAGATGCGCGTTGCCAGATTCATCGATACATCATGGGATTGCAAAAAGAGGTGGAGTTCTTTGATTTCGTTCTGTTCAGCCCAGGATTTAGCAATCTGCTCGCGATCCTTCACACTTATCCCTTTTACCTCGCTCAATCGTTCAGGCTGCTGTTCGATAATCGCCAGGGTTTGCTCACCAAAGTGCTCGACGATGCGTCCGGCTTTCTTTGGCCCAATGCCCTTAATCAATCCAGAACTCAGGTAGCGGGTAATGCCTTCTGGAGAAGCTGGCAGGCGCTGAGTGAAACTGGTAACGTGGAGTTGACGGCCATACTTAGGGTCCTTCTCCCATTCTCCTTCGACCGACAGCAGTTCGCCAACGTGCACACCTGGGAGAGTTCCAACAATGGTCGTCAGATCATCGCGAAATAGCCGCCCGCTATCATTGGGGCGAAACCGAGCAACCGTATAATGGTTGTCCTCGTTACGAAAGACGATACTTTCAACGGAGCCTTCAAGCCTGAGCATACTACACTATTCCATGCATATGATAATTGAACGGAAACAACTTTGCTATCCTGCCGTACTCCATAGACTAGAGTGCAGAAGCTAACGGTCAGAAAAAAACACATATCTTCTTGACAAAACTAAACAATTCGATTATAATATTCGTAACAATTGTTACGAATATTATACCGTCTTTTTTGCTAGTGAGGGGAATATATAAAGGTGGAGGCAATACGCATATGAGCCAGCTTCGTTATTGGCAGATTTCGTTATCCGGATATCCAAATCGAATTCATAATGTAATACACAATCCCCTACGCACTTTATTGCAGCCAATTACCGATTCCTATGCAACGTCTATCCCTGAACTGTTAGTTCAAGTTCAGAAAGCGACTTCTCCCAGACAGTTGACAAGTGTTATGAACAAGCTACAGAGCCGCACCCGGAATCTTCCTTCAGAAGAACGGGCAATCGTGCGAAAACAAATGGCCGGTGCACTTATACAGCTTGTGCAGTATGCCTCCCAGGCTTCATTGCGTTTAGAAGCCGCAGGTTGGTTACGCATGTTCATACAAATGACTTATGTGTCACAGCCAGAACAGGTATTTGTGACATTAGTTACAGCAGCAGCACGCACTATCGCCGCTGCCAACACCACAGAGCCCAGTGAACAACACGCCTATCTAAAAATGATCTTTGACTGTTTCTGGCCTTTTCGTTATCCATATGCCGCTTATACCTGGGAGCAGTTTCCAAACAATGAAGTATTTTACCCGTTAGCACCTTTACTTTCCCAGGTAGATGACTCTACTCGAGATGCCCTGGTGGCTATTTTTGCCGAATTGCCTTCACTAGATGACGCGGAAATTGCAGAATACCTACTTCCTATTGCCCTCGCGTGGTCAAACCATACCAATCCCGAACGACGACAAAGGATTACACCTATCCTTGCTCTGATCAGCCAGAGCAGTGCTCAGGAAGCTTTATGCCGCTTGCAAGCTGACCTCGATCCGCTCGTGCGCACCAGCGCAAAACGCGCTATTGAAAAAGCATACATAGCATGAGATCGCAATATCTCGACCCATAAAAAAATGAGTACATCCTGATTACACTCGCTGCACCGAGTGTTCTGAGCCTG
>WNFI01291095.1_pt2 | contig 13232 bp, 13 predicted proteins | sample 5400471 | NCBI WGS metagenome assembly WNFI01 (sample SAMN13153348, study PRJNA577476) | soil metagenome | isolation source: 100 cm saprolite on Douglas fir-dominated hillslope | place: USA:California | collected 2013-09-17
CCGCCGTGGACGTCCTGGAGGTCGAGGCGCGGCCCGTGCCCGAGGGCCTGTTCGACCTCGCGGATCCCGCCGCGCGGCGCCGGCTGGAGGAGTCCGACGCGGCATCGAGGTAGCGGCGAGGCTCCATACGAGCCGTGCCTCGTCCGCTGCTGTTTGTTAGGCGGGTACTCGAATGCGCTCGTACAGGAACTCAGGCGCGAGATCCGCTCCATTTGGCCAGGCGATCGTGTGGAGCTCGGGGTGAAGCACAAAGGACCGGAAATAAGTAGCATCGCGAAGCGGCTCGAAGATAGGGCCGTCGAGGTCCCCAGCGAGGTCCACTTCGCCCTCGACACCATCACTGAAACGCAACCAGATGACGAAGTCTCTGACGTGTCGTGCTGCAACCAGTCTCGGCACGGCTACTCCAGCGGCGCGATGGGGTTCAACTACCAACGGCCTGACATGCACATGATCATGACGCTACGCACCACGTGATGGCTTCCTATTAGGAGCGTGTCCCATCTTGCCGGGACACGCTCCTTACCAGAGACGGCGCAGGCAGAACCACTGGTGGGGCGCGCGCCGGATCGCCCACTCGATCTCCCCGGCCAACCGCTGCACCGCCTCCGACACGTCGGCATCGCGATCGGGTGTCCGGGCCACCGTGATCGCCGGGCGGACGACGACGCGGTAGGCGTACGGTCCTTCGCGGAAGCTGAAGACGGGCACCAGCGCGGCCCCGGTGGCGCGCGCCAGCGCTTGCGGCCCGACGGGAAGGGGCATCGGGCGTCCGAAGAGCTGCGCGGTATGCGTCCGGCCGTTCACGCGCGGACGGTCGCCCTGGAGGGCGACCACCTCGCCGCGCCGCAGCGCCTCCGCGAGCGCGATGCCGAGGCGGGGATCGTCGCTCGCGAAATGGGTCGTGACCCCCTGCGCGCTCATGTCGCGCACGAGCTCTTCGATGAACCGCTGCGCTTCTGGATCCATCTCCTTTTCGCGCACGACGTGCACGGGGCGCGGGAGACCGTGGGAGGCGAGGTGCGAGGAGAGCTCCCACTGGCCCAGGTGCGCGGTCACGAAGATCACTCCGCGAGCGGGGTCGGTGGGAATGTGCTCGACGCCGTCGGTCTCGACCCGGAACCTTCCGGGGCGCACCATCTGCTCGTAGCGGGCGCCGTAGCACCACGAGAAGGCTTCGATCGTCCGGTAGATCCGGCGCTGGCGCTCCCAGAACCCGCAGGGGCCGAGCACCACCTCGAGGTTGGCCGCGATCGCGTTGCGGATGTTCCAGAGGACGATCGAGAAGATCGTGCTGCACAGCGCGACCCAGGCGCGGAAGGTGTAGGGGGACAGGACCCCGGAGCGGGCGGCCCGGTAGGGAAGGCGATACCAGAACACGCCGGTCACGTAGAAGGGTCCGAGCAGGCGACGGATGCGGCCCTGCTCCGGGGCGTGCGGCCGGACTGCGTCCCGCGCTTGCGGCGCGTCGTCGGCGCGGGAGCGCGCAGCCGCCGGCGTCACGCCGAAGCTCCGGAGTCGACGGCGAAGGCCTGGCCCGTGATGGCGGTGGCGCGGTCGGAGAGGAGGAAGGCCACCATCTGCGCCACGTCGCGGGGCGCCGTGCCGGCGGGGAGACACTCCGTATCGCGCAGCTTGGTGACCCTCTCCGCGGGGAGGGCGGCCATCTGCTCCGTGGCCACGAAACCGGGCACGATCACGTTCACGCGAATGCCCTTGCGGCCGACCTCGCGGGACAGCGAGCGCGTGAGGCCCATGAGGCCCGCCTTCGAGGCCGCGTACGCGGACTGGCCCGGCAGTCCGGCCTCCGCGCTGCGCGACGAGATATTCACGATCGCTCCCCGGCGTCGGTAGACCATGCCGGGCAGCACGGCCCGGCAACAGCGGAAAGCCCCTCCCAGATTGACGTCGAGGACCTCGTCCCAGTCGGCGTCCGAGGTCATGGCGAGGATCCCCTCGCGGCGCACGGCCGCGTTGTTGACCAGGCCCGACACCGGCCCCAGCTCCTTCTCGACCTCGGCCACCAGCGCGGCCGGACGCGGCCGGGGGCGGCGATCACGCTCACCGCTGCCCTCCGACGTCGAGGCGCGCACGCACCACGCTGCGCGCGATGCGCAGGCTGTCGACCAGGGGCCGATAGTGGCTCGTGGTGCGTCCGTCCGCGAATCCCAGGCGCACCGGAACCGTCACCACCCGGAAGCCGCGACGGCACGCGCGCACGACGACCGCGCTCTCCGCGTCGAAGCGCGCCTCCGGGAAGCCGGTCGCCTCGACCAGGCGGCGCGTGTAGAGGCGAAAGCCGGTCTGCACGTCCGAGAGCGGCTGGCCCGCGGCCCACGAGATCGCCCAGGAGGAGAGACGATTCGCGACGCGACGGGCCGCGACCATCTCGTCGAACAGATGAGCGCGCGTGCCCAGCACGAGGTCGGCCCCTTCACGCGCGGCCCCGAGGAGATTGGGGATCTCTTCGGGCAGGTGCTGGCCGTCGGCGTCGAGCGTGACCACCGCGTCGCAGCCACGCGCGAAGAGCGTGCGGAAGGCCGTGACCAGGGCGGCACCCTTGCCGCGGTTCACGCGGTGGGCCACCAGCTCCGCGCCCGCGCCGCGCGCCGCCTCCGCCGTCGCGTCGGACGAACCGTCGTCCACCACGAGGACCTCGGGGAGGACCTCGCGCGTGCGTCGCACCACGTCGCCGACGGACGCGCCGGCCTGGTAAGCGGGAATGGCGGCGGCGATCCGGGTCACAGGCGCTCCAGGACGACCCAGGCCGCGGCTCCTCCGCCCGCGAGGCTGCTGACGAGGACGCGGCGGGGCAGGGGCAGAGGTCCCCCCGCGTGCGGGATCACGCGGAGCTCGGGGTCGAAGGTCTCGAAGCCGGCCGTCGGCCCGAACTCCGCGCCCGCCGTGGCCAGGATCGCGGCCCCGAGCTGAGCGCCGCCGTACTCGCCGGTCACGGACTTGGGCGCGAGCACCGGCGGGAGGGGCGCCTCGCCCCAGAGTGCGTGCAGGGTGGCCGCTTCCAGACGGTCGCCGGCCACCGATCCCGACGCCCCCGAGACGATGAGGTCGATGTCGGACGGCGCGAGAGAGGCGCGGTCGAGCATTCTTCGCGCCGCGCGCGCCAGCGGCTCGTGACCCTGCCCCCAGGACACGCGCGACGCGCTGGGATCGAAGGCGCTGCCCCAGGCCCACACGCGGGCCAGGATGCGGGCCCCGCGCGTGCGCGCGGCGGCTTCCTCCTCGACCACGAGGACGGTCGCGCCCTCGCCCAGGCAGAAGCCGGAGCGCCGGCGGTCGAAAGGGCGCGCCGCCTCGCCGCCGTCCGCGCCGGGGCGGCTCAGCGCGCGGTAGCGGTCGAGGAGGGCGTGAACGAGGGGAGGCGACTCGTCGACGGCGCCGGTGAGAGCGCGCTCCACCGATCCCGTGGCCACGTCCGCCGCGGCGCGTCCCAGTGCCAGCAGCGGTCCCGCCTCGCGCTGGGTCACCGTGATGTTGGGGCCGCGCGCCCGGCCGGCGATGGCGACCTGCGCGGCGGGCGCGTTGGCGACGCATTCGGTGAACAGGAACGGCGAGGCCGTTTCCGGCCCCTCGGCGAGGAGGCCGCGCAGCATCCGTTCCGTGAAGGAGGCGGGACCGAAGGCGGTGGCCAGCACGACTTCCGTGAGGCCCGCCTCTCCGTCGCCCCCCGCCTCCGCCGTGGCCATGCGCGCGGCGGCGACGGCCACCTTCGAGGGCGGGCTCATGCGACGCGCGCTCGCCGGCGGCACCCACGTGGTCAGGTCCGCGGCCCCGATCAGCGCCGCCGTGCGCGCGCTCTCGGGCAGGTGGTACCCGGCCGAGCGGTCCACCTCCGACAGCACGGGACGCGAGGCGCGCAGGGCCTCGGCGAGCGCATTGAGGCCGCAACCGAAGCTGCCGACGACGCCCACGCCGGTGACGACGGCGGTGGCCATTGACCTTCAGTCCCAGCGCGCGAGGACGAGGGCGACGTTCGAGCCGCCGAAGGCCAGGCTCGTCGAGACGGCGGCCCGCGCGTCGGGCACCGCCTGCGGGGTGTCGAGGACGAGACGGGCGCCGATGGCGGGATCCACGCGTCCGCCCCCGGGGGTCGGGTGGACCTCGCGGTCGCGCAGGCCGAGCACGGTCGCGATGGCCTCGATGGCCCCGGACGAGCCGAGGAGATGGCCCACCACGCCCTTGGTCGAGGTGAGGGGGACCTCGGACGCGCGCGCGCCGAAGGCGCTCTTGAATGCGGCGAACTCGGCGACGTCGTTGAGGGGCGTCCCCGTGCCGTGCGCGTTGATGAAGCCGATCTCGGAGGGATCGAGGCTCGCGTCGGCGAAGGCGCGCGCCAGCGCGAGGGCAGCGCCCGCGCCTTCGGGATGCGGCGCGGTCATGTGGCTCGCATCGCAGGAGGCGCCGGAGCCGCGCAACTCGGCCAGGGGAGTGGCCCCGCGCGTCCGCGCGTGCTCGAGCGATTCCAGGATGAGCACGCCCGCGCCCTCGCCGATCGACATGCCCGCCCGTCCTTCCCGGAACGGGCGGCAGGGCGCCTCGTCGACGGCACGGAGGGCGTTGAACCCGGAGTAGGTGATCTCGCAGAGCGAGTCGGAGCCCCCGGCCACGGCGACGTCCACCTCTCCCGCGCGGATCGCGGCCAGCGCGGCCTCCAGGGCGAGCGCGCCGGAGGCGCAGGCCGAGGACAGCGTCTGCACGGGGCCGGTCACGCGCAGGTCGCGCGCCACCGCATCCCCGGGGCCGTTGATCTGCTGTGACGACATGAGGCCCAGGGGGGGACGGGCGCCCGGCCGGACCAGCTCCGTGAAGTAGCGCTCGCTCTCCAGCATGCCCCCCGTGCTGCTGGCGAAGAAGACGCCCGCGAGGCGCTCGTCGAGCGGTCCCTCCAGGCCGGCCTGGGCCAGGGCCTCCCGCGCGGCAAAGACGGCGAAGCGGTCGGCGAGGCTGAGCCGCGCCCAGCGCGGGCCGCGCGCGAAGCGAGGCGGCGGGCCCGCCGGGACCTCGCCCGCGACGTGCGTGCGATGACGCGTGTGGTCGAAGCGCTGGAAAGGCCCGATGGCGGTGCGGCCGGACCTCAGGCCCTCGCGGAGGAGGGCGACACCCCAACCCCAGGCACTGACCGCGCCCAGGCCGGTGATGACGGCACGGCGGCGACCTTTCGCCTCACTGGCCATCAGCGGACGGCGGCTTGCGCTCGGCCAGCCGGCGCTCGACGAACCCGGCCAGGCTGGCCAGCGAGCCGAACACGCTCTTGTCCACCTCGTGACTGGCGATGCTGATGCCGTATTCCTTCTCGAGAGCGACGACCAGCTCGAGGGCATCGACGGAATCGAGGCCGAGCCCCGTCCCGAACAGGGGCTCGTCGTCCGCGATGCGCTCCGGAGTCAGGCCGTCGAGGTTGAGGGTGGTGACGATCAGCTTCTTGAGATTGGTCCGGATCGCGTCGTGAGCCGCCATAGGGTCCAGGGTTCCTCTGTCTAGCGTTCCGCTTCCAGCGTTCGCTCCGGCTCGGGCGTGGGCAGGCGCTGCCCCGACCAGGCCGCCGCGCTGTGCGAGCGGGCCGCGATCGGGAGGACGCGCTGCAGCGCGACCAGGCCGAAGAACATGGCGAGGCGCAGCCGCGTCCCCAGGCTGGGCCGCCAGTTGCCGGCCAGCACGGAGAGGACGGCCTCGTAGATACCGAAGCGGGACGTCCGTGTGAAGAAGAGGTCGCGGAACGCGGGATCGTAGAAGCCGACGGCGAAGCGCCGGAAGTGGTGATACCGCTTCTGCAGCGTGCGCTCGTAGGCGGCGAACCGCGCGCGCGAGAGGTCGCCGTCCGCGAGGCCGGCGCTGATCAGCGCCGCCGCCTCCAGGCCCGACTGCATGGCCAGGAGAACCCCCGTCGAGAAGATCGGATCCAGGAAGCCGCCGGCATCGCCGACGAGGACCCAGCGATCGCCGGCGTGCTGGGTGTGCAGGTACGAGTAGTCCGCGTCGAAGCGGCCGGGCGAGACCCGCCGCGCCTCGCGCATCAATTCCGCCGCCGCCGGCGTCTCGTCGATGTAGTGCTGGAGGCTCTCCTCGGCCGTGGGCCGGCCCGCGGCCGCGTGGACGGCCTTCGGGATGACCGCGCCCACGCTCATGACGGTCGGGGAGATGGGAATGAACCAGAACCATCCGCGATCGGGGCGAGTCACCATCTGGATGTCGCCCGCGCGGCGTCCCTCCCGCCGGGGCACGCCCTCGAACTGCGCGTGCACGGCGACGTTGCGCAGGACGGGGTCGACCACGCGCTGGCCGAATCGCTTGGCCAGGAAGCCCGCGCGGCCGGACGCGTCCACCACGGCGCCCACGCGCACCGTGTGGGCGAGACCCTTGGGGTCGACGTAATTGAGGGTGGCGCCCTTGTCGTCGAAGGTCGCGTCCAGCGCGCGCGTCCCCTGGCGGACCTCCGCTCCGCTGCGCTGCGCGTGGCGAAGCAGCACGTCGTCGAAGCGCTCGCGCGGGACCTGGAAGGTCTGCGGCGCCGGCGTCTCCGCCGCGCGCGCGAAGTCGGCGTACTGGGCCGCGCTCCCGTCGTGCGAGGTGAAGCTGGCGCCCCACTTGTTCACGAAGCCGGCTTCCCGGATGAGGTCCTCGCAGCCGAGGGTACGCATGACCTCGTTGCTCCACGGGAGCTGGCTCTCGCCGATGTGGAAGCGTGGGAACGTCTCGCGCTCGAGGAGCAGGACGCGGTGACCCTTGCGTGCGAGCTGCGCGGCGGCGGACGACCCCCCCGGGCCTCCGCCGATGACCGCCACCTCGTAATCCCAGCCTCGGGTCATCACGGCCCCTCCCTTGGTGACGCACCTTCGCCGTGGGGAAGCCGCGTCGAGTCAGTCAATTGGATTGGCGACCGCGAGAGTATACTCCAAGTCCTCGGGGCCCTCGCCCACAGCGCGATGACCCTCAATCTCCATGACTTACGAGCCGAGCACTCTCGCCCGCGCCTTCGCGCGGCTGGCCGACCACGAGCCCTGGGCGCCGCTGGTCGTCTCGCCCTCTCGGCGCACCACGCGCGGCGAAGTGGCCGCACTGGCGCAGGCGGGCGCGCGCGCCCTCGAGGCGGCGGCGGGGGCGGATCTCGTCGGATTCTCCGCCCCCAACGGCCCGGCCTTCCTGGCCGGCGTCCTCGCTCTACGGCAGCGCGGCCACGGCGTGCTGCTCCTCGATCCGCTGGCTCCGCTCGCGGAGAGACGGCGCTCGTGCGCGGCCCTGGGCGCGCGCGCGATGCTGTCCTGCACCAAGGGATGGCCCATCGACGCCGCGGAATGGGTGGTTGCGGCCATTCCGGACGCGACGGCCTCCTCGGATGCCGCCGACGAGGTCGCCTTCGTGAAGCTGACCTCGGGATCGACGGGGGGCCCGCGGGGAGTGGCCGCGACCGAGGCCGCGCTCCTCGCCGACGACGAGGCCCTGGCACGCACCATGGGGTTGCGCGCGGACGATCGCATCCTGGGGGCGATCCCGATGTCGCACTCGTACGGCTTCTCGAGCGTGGCCCTGCCCGCGCTGCGCCGCGGCTCGATCGTCGTGGTGCCCGAGGAAGATGGTCCGCTCGCGCCCCTCGGGGCGGCCGCGGCCGCCGGCGGCACCGTGTTCCCCAGCGCGCCCGCGTATCTGCAGGCCCTTCTCAAGCTCTCGCAGCCGCCGTCCTGGCCATCGTCCGTGCGCCTCGTGATCTCGGCCAGCGCACCGCTGCCGTCCGACGTGGCCTCACAGTTCCACGCCCGCTTCGGCCTCCCCGTGCACGTCTTCTACGGCGCGAGCGAATGCGGCGGGATCTGCTACGACCGCGAAGGAACGGCCGCCGAGCGAGGGACGGTCGGTGAGCCCGTGGACGGGGTGACGGTGCGGCTCGAAGCGCCCTTTGGCGAGTCCGAAGAAGGCCTCGTGACGGTGGAGTCGCCGTCGGTAGCTCTCGGCTACCTCCCGACGGGGGACCCGCGCCTCGGCGGCGGCCGCTTCGTCACCAGCGACCTCGCCGTGTTCGAGGGGAGCGCGCTGCGCCTGCGCGGCCGGGTCGACGGGCTCATCAACGTGAAGGGCAAGAAGGTCAACCCCACCGAGATCGAGTCGGTCCTGCAACGGATGCCCGGCGTGGCGGAAGTGGTGGCCTTCGGCGTGCCCTCCGCGGACAAGGCCAGCGACACCGTGCGTGCGGTCATCGCGTGCCCGGGGGGCGGCCTGGGCTATGACGACGTGATGGCCTGGTGCCGCGCCCATCTCCCCGAGCACAAGGTCCCGCGATCGGTCGTGCTCGTCAGCGCGATCCCGCGCACCGCGCGCGGGAAGGTCAGCCGCGCGGAGCTCCTCGCCCTCGTGGGCGGGCGCAGCGGCGACCGTCGCGCGTGAGCGCCGAGGCCTGGCGGCTGCCCCCGTTCCTGCGTGTGAGCGTGGGCCTCCACGCCGCGGGGATGGCCACCCTGGCCCTGGCTCCCCAGCGGTGGCCGCTGGTCGTGGGCGGCCTGCTCCTCGATCACGGTCTCATCGGGGCCGCCGCCCTGTGGCCCCGGAGCACCTTGCTCGGGGCAAACGTGACGCGGCTCGTTGGCGTGTCGGACGAGGTCGCCCTCACGTTCGACGACGGGCCGCATCCCGACGTCACGCCGGCCGTGCTGGACCTTCTCGATCGCCGGCGCGCGCGCGCCACCTTCTTCTGCGTCGGCCGCAAGGTCGCCGCCCATCCGGACCTCGCGGGCGAGGTGCACCGCCGCGGTCACCGGGTGGAGAACCACACGTACGGCCACCCCCACGGCTTCGGCTTCTATGGATCGGGTGCGATGGAGCGGGAGATCCGGGCCGCCCAGGACGCGATTGCCGCCGCCACCGGACGCGCGCCGCGGCTGTTCCGCGCCCCGGTGGGGATCCGGAATCCCTGGCTCGACTGCGTCCTCGCCCGCCTGGACCTGCGGCTCGTCTCCTGGACGCGCCGCGGGCTCGACACCGTCCACGCGGATGCGGCGGGCGTGGCCGCGCGCCTTCTACGCGGCCTGGCCCCGGGCGATATCCTGCTCCTCCACGACGGATCGAGCACCCGCGACGCGTCCGGCCGCGCCGTCACCCTCGATGCGCTCGACCGCGTGCTCGACGGCCTGGAGGCGGCCGGGATGCGGTCCGCGCCCATCGCGTGCGAGGGATGAGCCGGCGGACGCTCTGGGCCCTGCCGAGCGCGGCCGCGCTCTTCGCTTCGTGCTGGTGGATCCCGCGGCCGGCGGTCGTGCCCCTGCGCACCATCGCCTATCCGGGGGCGGGGGCGGCGGCGGGAGATCTCCTCGTCTTCCTGCCCGGGCGCGGGGACCGGGCCGAGGACTTCGCGGAGCGCGGCCTGCTGGCCGCGGCCCGCACGGCCGGGCTCGAGGCGGACGTGCTGGCCGTCGACGCGCACCTCGCCTACTACTACAAGCGGGTGATCACGGAGCGGCTGTGGGCGGACGTCGTGTTGCCGGCGCGTGCTCGGGGCTATCGCCGCTTGTGGCTCGTGGGTATCTCGCTGGGCGGACTCGGCTCGATCTCACTCGCCCAGGAGCATCCCGACGCCGTCACCGGCATCCTGGCCATCGCGCCCTATCTCGGCGAGCCCGACCTCTCACGCGAGATCGAAGCCGCGGGCGGCCTCGCGCGCTGGAACGGCGCGCCGTCCGAAGCCGATTTCCGCGGGGTCTGGGGATTCCTGCGCGGCTACGCGGCCAAGGACGAGCGGACACCGTTGTGGCTCGCCTACGGCGAGTCCGACCGCTACGCGTACGCCCATCGCCTGCTCGCCTCCGCGCTGCCCGCAGATCGCGTCCTCGTCGCGCCCGGAGGGCACGACTGGAAGGCCTGGGACGGTCTCTGGGCCGAGTTCCTCGCCCGCGGCGCGTTTCCGGGCACGATCCAGGCCGCCGCCGGCCGTCGTCGAGGCGGCGCAACGCGCGTATACTCCTCGCGTGATTGACGTGGCCGGCGGGCTACGACGCGCCCGCTTCGCGCTTTCCTATTACCTCCGCATGCGCCGTGGCCGGCGCGCCGTCCTCGACCACCTCGAGGGATCGGCCCCCGTCCCCATGCCGACCTTCCTCCAGCTCCGCGTGACGAACCTGTGCAACCTGCGCTGCAAGATGTGCGGGCAGTGGGGCGACACCGGCGTCTTCCGCGAGCAGAAGGGAGACGCCGCCACCGACGGCGAGAGCGAGCGCGCGCGCATCCGCGAGCTGATCGGACTGCGCCGGCAGCTCGCCCTCGACGACTACGTGCGGCTCCTGGACGAGGTGGCGCCGCACCAGCCGATCGTGAGCCTTTTCGGAGGCGAGCCCTTCCTGTATCCGGACATCATGCCCCTCGTGCGCGCGATCAAGGCCCGCGGCCTCGTGGCCACGGTGATCACCAACGGCTGGCACCTGGAGCGCCATGCACGCGACCTGGTCGAGGCCGGAATGGATTCGATCGCCGTCTCCATAGACGGCCCCCCGGACGTGCACGACCGCATCCGAGGGCGGGAATCGAGCTTCGCGCGCGCGGCCGCGGGCATCCGCGCCGTCGCCCATTGGCGGACCAAGCTCGGCCGTGGCCTGCCCGTCCAGATGGCGATCCTGCCCGTCACCGAGCTCAACGCCGCCGAGGTGCCGGCGGCCCTCGACGCCCTGCGCGCGTTGCCCCTCGAGCTCGTCAATATCGGCCTCCGCTGGTTCGTTCCGCCCAAGGCGGGCGCGGAGTACGAGCGCGTCATGCGCGAGAGCTTCGGCGTGGAAGGCTCGTCGTGGCGCGGCTTCGAGTTCGCCTGGCCCGACGACCAGGTGGCCAACGGCACGATGAAGGCCCTCGTCTCCGTGCTCGGCGCGGCCAAGCGCCGCCGCCTGATCGACGTCAACGTCGGCAAGCCCTGGGTCTCCTTCGTGCCCGCGGTCGCCCCCCGCGACGTGCCCGCGTACTTCAACGAGCCGGCGCGGACCTTCGGCCACGATCTGTGCCCGGTGGCGTGGTACTTCGCACAGGTGGAACCCGACGGCGACGTGTGCTTCTGCGGCGATTTCCCGGACTACGTGATCGGCAACGTGAAAGCCGAGTCGTTCACGTCCGTCTGGAAGGGCGAGAAGGCGCGCCTCTTCCGCGAGAAGCTGGCCCGGGAACCACTGCCCATCTGCGCGCGCTGCTGTGGCAGCTACGTGTACGGGAAGTGGTCGCGCCCGCGGCCGCGCAAGCCGTCACCGTCCGCGTCCGCCGCCGCGCTCTAGCCCGTCTCGGTCTCCGTGCCCGTCTCCGTCCGTTCTATGGCTTCGTGCCGACGTACTCGCTGAGCAGCCCACCCTGCACACGGCGCGTGGCTTCGAAACCGCTCCGCCGCATGGCGTCCAGGATCGCCTCCGGCGCGACGCAGTGCTCGATGGTGTCCCAGTAGTAGTCCATCAGCCGCTGCGCGTCCGCGCTGCCCGTGCCCACGCGTGTGACGAGGGGAATGAGGCGCTTGAGGTAGAGGCGTGCGAGCCCCAGGCCGATGCGCGAGGCCGGCCGCGAGATCTCGAGGATGAGCACCCGGCCGCTCGGCCGCAGCACGCGGTGATACTCGCGGAAGGCGGCGTGCAGGTCCGGCACGTGGCGCAGCGCGTATCCCATGCTCAGGGCGTCGAAGCGCGCATCCTCGAAAGGGAGCGCCTCGCCCCGCGCCTGCACCAGCGGCGCCCCCACCGTCCGACGGGCCTGCTCCAGCATGCCGCGGCTGGGGTCGAGGCCGATCACGCCGGATCCGCCGGTGAGAGCGGCGGCCTCGCGCGCGACGAGGCCGGTGCCGGTGGCGACGTCCAGGACGGACATGCCCGGCCGCAGGCCGAGGCGCTGGAGGGCCTGCCGCCGATAGAGGGCGCCCGATCCGAAGGACATGACCCGACAGATCCAGTCGTAGTGCGGCGCGGCGCGGTCGAAGAGGGAGTCGACGTACTCCTGACGCTGCCCGGCCTCGCGGTAATGACCCTCGATGGTCGGATGGGGGGCGAGGCTCATATCGGCTTGAGCACCATGATCTGGGCGACGAAGGAGCCGGATCCGGAGTAGAGCCGGGGCAGGAAGCTCTTGCCGAGGTCGGCGCGCAACATGGTGCCGAAGGGCGTGCGCAGGTTGAGGCCGAGGCCGATGCCCGTCACGTTGCGCCAGGCCCCGTCGCGGGTCGGGTCCTTGCCCAGGGCCTGCTCGAGGAAGAGGTCCACGCGGTAGAGATCGAACAGGTTGAACGAGTAGCCCGTCCGCAGCATGGCCAGCTCGCCGAAGCGGACGCCCGCGGAGGGGACGCCGTGGATGCGGTTCTCGTCGAAGAAGCCGAACTGGTACATGCTGAAGCGGTCCAGGTGCCGCCCCCCGTAGTAGGCGGCGTTGAGATGGATCTTGTGCAGGCCGAAGAAGAAGTCCTTCGAGAGGCTGGCGCTGTACTTCTGGTAGGACCGCTGATCGGGGTCGAACCCGGCGCCCGTGCCCCAGGAGTCCCAGGATCCCCGCCGATAGGTGAACGCATTGCCGCCGAGGGCGTAGCCCTTGCGCTTGTACTCGTAGGCCAGGCCGAAGCCGTTGGTGACGGTGCTGTCGGGGATGGCGAATCCCGGCGTCGTCAACTTGTCCGCGGAATAGTGATCGAAGCGGAACTGGTAGCTGGCGGTCAGCTTCTGGAAGTCGGTGAACTGCCAGCCGAGGTTGACGCCCGTCGAGAACGGATGATCGCGTAGCCGCTCGCCCCGGAGCTCACCGCCGGCGTCGTAGACCTGGTCGTTCACGGGGACCGCGATGGCGAAGAGGTCGAGGCTCGCGTCCACCCTGGGGCCGAGGATCTTGGGGTGCTGCACGTTCGCGAGGGCGAGCACGCCCCCGAAGAGCAGCGCGAGCTGCTGCTTCTTCCCGAGGAACTCGAAGTCGAGATAGTTGATGCCGACGATGGGGAGGGGGAAGTCGTACGAGGGGTCGATGGTGACGCCGAAGGCGAGGGCCTTGGCGGTGGTGGTCGGGTTGTCCTCGACCACGCGCTGCTCGCCCTTCTTGACGTAGTAGCGCAGACCGCGCTCGGTGTCGCGGAACATCACGTGGTTGGTCGCCCGCGAGGCCGCGCGCACGGAGGCGAAGTCCTGCGCGTTGACGCGGAAGTTGGAGAACTTGACCTCGCGCTCCACGAGCAGGTTCCGGCCCGCCACCAGCATGATCTGGCGGCCGACCAGGCGCGTGAACATGGAGAGGGT
>WNFI01671090.1_pt1 | contig 13232 bp, 12 predicted proteins | sample 5400471 | NCBI WGS metagenome assembly WNFI01 (sample SAMN13153348, study PRJNA577476) | soil metagenome | isolation source: 100 cm saprolite on Douglas fir-dominated hillslope | place: USA:California | collected 2013-09-17
CGGCATCGATTTGAATCGCGCCGGCACACCGCTGCTCGAGATCGTCTCCGAGCCCGACATGCGCTCGGCCAAGGAGGCGGTGGCGTACATGAAGAAGGTCCATACCTTGGTGCGCTACCTCGAGATCTGCGACGGCAACATGCAAGAGGGGTCGTTTCGCTGCGATGCCAATGTCTCGGTGCGGCCCAGAGGCCGCGATAAATTCGGCACCCGCGCCGAGATCAAGAATTTGAACTCCTTTCGATTCGTCGAGAAGGCGATTAATTACGAAGTTGCGCGGCAGATCGAGTTGCTCGAGAGCGGCGGCACGGTGGTGCAGGAGACACGGCTGTACGATTCGGACAAGGACGAAACCCGCTCGATGCGCTCCAAGGAAGAGGCCAACGACTATCGTTATTTCCCGGATCCCGATCTCTTGCCGGTGCAGATCGACGAGTCACTCGTCGACGAAGTGCGGGCAACGCTGCCGGAGTTGCCCGATGAGAAGGCGGCGCGCTTCGCGCGGGATCTTGGTCTCTCGACGTACGATGCCGGGGTCCTGAGCGCGAGCCGCGAGCTCGGCGCGTATTTCGAGGAGGCCGCGGCTCTCGTCGGTGGCAAGACCGGCCATGGCGCTGCGCATGCGAAGCTGGCTGCGAATTGGGTCATGGGTGAACTGTCGAGTGCCCTGAATCGCGACAATGTCGAGATCACGGCTTCACGTGTAACTGCGGCGCAATTGAGCGGTCTGTTGGCGCGAATCGTCGATCAGACCATCTCGGGCAAAATCGCCAAGGAGGTATTCGAGGCGATGTGGTCCGAAGGCAAGTCCGCGGACGCCATCATCCAGGCGAAGGGTCTCAAGCAGATCACGGACTCCGGCGCCATTGAAGGGGTGATCGACGCCGTGATCGCCGCCAATCCCAAACAACTCGCCGATTACCGCTCGGGCAAGGATAAATTGTTCGGCTTCTTCGTCGGGCAAGTGATGAAGGCGACGGAAGGCAAGGCGAATCCGGCGCAACTCAACGAATTGCTCAAGCGCAAGCTGGGTGGTGGCGCTCAAGATGCATGACCGCGACTGCTTGCATCGCTTCATGTTCGAGCAATACCCGATTCGTGGACACTTGGTGCATCTGGATGCGGCCTGGCGCGCATTGACCCTGCATCGCGAGTATCCGGCGGCGATCCGCGACACCTTGGGCGAAGCGGTGGCAGCCTCACTGCTCCTGGCGGCGACGGTCAAGTTCGAGGGCGTCCTGTCTCTGCAATTGCAGGGCGACGGGCCCGTGCATCTCATGTTGGCGCAATGCACCGGCGGCCTCGGAGTCCGGGGGCTGGCTCGATACCGGGAAGGCATCTATCGGAGCGAGGGTGCCGGCACCGACACGGGCGCTGAGCGGATCGTCGACCTGATCGGCGCCGGCAATCTCACCGTGACCCTGGAAACCGACGACGGTGCGCAACGCTATCAAGGAATCGTGCCCATTGCCGGTCGGCGCCTGGCCGAATCGCTGCAGGTCTATTTCGAGAATTCCGAGCAATTACCGACGCGCCTCTGGCTGCATGCCGATGCTCTCGGCGTGTCCGGGATGCTGCTGCAAAAACTTCCCGTTGCAGACGCGCCGCTGGGCGCGGAAGCCCTGGACGCCGCGGCTGTCGAGGACGCTTGGCGGCGAGTGCAGCTGATCGGGGAGACCCTCACGCCGGAAGAGCTGGGGACGCTGGCCGACGCGGACATTCTGCACCGGTTGTTCAATGAAGATGACGTTCGCCTGTTCGAACCGGCGCCGGTGTATTTTCGGTGCCGATGTTCGCGCGAGCGGGTCAGCCGCATGTTGCAGAGCCTGGGCGACGCGGAAACTCGTTCGGTGCTGGCTGAACGCGGGGAAGTCGAAGTGCGCTGCGACTTCTGCAACCGCGCCTATGTGTTCGATGCCGTGGATGTTGCGCAATTGTTCAATACGGGCGTGGCAAGCGACAGCGGTAGCTCGGTGCACTGAGTCATCGGGGAATCGCGTTGATCGCGTGATGCACTTGGCGCACGACTTCCGCGACCGCTATCCGGGAAAGCGCCGAAGATCCATGAGGCTTGGCGCCGTGATCGCGGCGGCCGCATTGACCGGCGCCGCTGTGGTCGGAATCGGCGGCGTTGCCGCCGACGCGCCATTTTACGCCAATACCTTCGAGAAGGTTCCTTCGGCGGCGGCGATGACGAGTATCGGGCGTGCGCTGTTCTTCGATAAGTCACTGTCTGCGTCGGGCAAGATGGCGTGCGCGAGCTGCCACGATCCGGCACGGGCCTTTGGACCCCCGAACGATTCGCCGGTGCAACGCGGCGGCAGCGACGGGCAGCGCCTCGGCGTGCGCGCGGTGCCCTCGTTGATGTATACGCAAAACGTACCGCCGTTCACCGAACATTACTTCGACGACGAGGGGGATGACGGCATCGATCAAGGTCCGGCTGGGGGCCGCACTTGGGATGGTCGCGTGCAATCGGCTCATGATCAAGCGCGGCTGCCGCTGTTCTCGCCGTTCGAGATGGCCAACGCGAGCGTCGATGCGGTAGTGGCGAAAGTGCAGCGCGCGGGCTATGCAGCGCAGCTTCGCGAGACCTTTGGCGATACAGTGTTCGACAACAAGGCATTGGCGTTCAAGGCGGTGCTAATGGCCTTGGAGACGTTTCAACAAAGCCCCACGGAGTTCTATCCCTACAGCAGCAAGTACGACGCGTGGTTACGGCATGAGACATCGCTGAGCAGCGAAGAGACCCGCGGTCTGGCCGCATTCAACGATCCGGCAAAAGGCAATTGCGCGCGCTGTCATCCGAGTGCCATGCGAAACGGCGCGTTTCCGCAGTTCACGGATTTCGGTTACGCCGCCGTCGGCGTACCGCGCAACTTAGGTCTTCCCGCGAATTCGGACCGCCGCCACTACGACCTTGGATTGTGCGGGCCGCTGCGTACCGACTTGGCGGCTAGAAAGGAATACTGCGGCTTGTTCCGCACTCCCACGCTCCGCAATGCGGCGACTCGCCGCGTGTTCTTTCATAACGGCGCAATGCATCGCTTGGAAGACGTGGTGCGCTTTTACGCCGAGCGGGACACCCGGCCGCAGAAGTGGTATCCGCTTGCGAAGAACGGCGTCGCGCTGAAATTCGGCGATTTACCGATGCAGTACCGAGGCAACGTCGACACCCAGCCTCCCTTTGATCGACACATCGGTGACCAGCCGGCATTGAGCGAGACCGACATCAAGGACATCGTGGCGTTTTTGAACACTCTCACTGACCGCTACGCCGCTCGATAGTTTCGGTGATTGATGCGTCGTGCTGGGGGGCGCGGGTTCAGATTCGCGAATAAGCGCCGTCAGCCCGCCTCGAGCGCCAGCGTCTTGATGTCGTTGAACATCACCTGCGGTTGCAAGAAGGCCAGCGTATAGATTTCCCGTACCTCGCCATGGGCGTCTATCAGAAACATCTTCAGCATATGATGCAAGGTGCGCGTCGCGCGGCCGTTCTGGTCCAAGTCCACGCTGACGTCCTGCCCGAAGTCGTCGAGCACGGGCAGCAGCTCCGGCACGCGGCGCGCCGTCACGAAGCGCCACTCGAATGTCGGATCGGCCTTGAATTCTCGGCCATAGCTCGCGATGGCCGGGGGCGTGTCGTGGGTCGGATCCAGGCTGACACTGACGAAACGCACGCGTCCCGCGAGCGCGCGGTCGCCTGTCACGCGATCGCGCAAACCGGCCAGAGTCGTGTGCGCAAACGGGCAACCCAAGGGATCGACGCAGTACGTGTAGAAGAACGTCAGCAGCGTGATCTTGCCTTGCGTCAATGCCGAGAGTCTCACGGCAAGACCGCTGCTGTCGAGCAACACCGCCTCCGATACCGGCTGGATCTTCTGGAGCTTGTAACTGCCCGGCGGCGGCGGCATGAACTCCATGCGCGGCGCCGTCGCCCTGCCGGGGTCTTCGGTGCCGCTCGCCACGCCGGCGGCGGCGAGACACACCACCGCCGATACGGCGCCGGCCGCGACCCCGGCCCGTCGCATCAGCGTACCGATGCGCCCGTCAGCGAGGCCACGCGCTGCGGATTCGCGGTGAACTTCATGTGATGGGGACGGCCGAGCCGTTCCTGGGTGAAGTCGATCTCGAACGCGGGCGTGAGTTCGTGGCCGTCCCAATGGAATGCGCGCAGGAACTGCTCGTTGTCCTTGCCTGTCTTGTCCCACTTCGACAGCAAGCTCGAGGTGATGTAGACGCGGCGCCCGTCCCAGCTCTGCGACACCATGTTCACCTGTGCGCCGGTGTGCTTGGCGTAGGTTTGCCGCGGATGCTCGGGGTCGGTGAGATCGAAATAATGCGTGGTGCCGTCCATGAAGGTGTTCACCCACAAACCCTTCGCATCAGCGCCGCCGCCGTGATCGCCCAATTTTGACCCTCGGGCAGCGCCCAGCGAATCTCCAACGGCGCGCCCGGCACGGCGAGAATCTGTTCCGGTTCCATGGTTTTCAAATTCCACATCACCATGGTGCTCCCGAAATGCTTCATCGCCTCGGGGTCCTTCACGACCTCGCCGAGATCGCGCATGTAGTTGTTCCGGCCGGTGAAACTCGAGGTCAGCAGGGCGTTCTTGGCGGGATTCACCGCAATGTCGTAGCCATAGCCATCGCCCTTGATCTCTTTGATCGCGGAGGTAGGCATGTCGTACTTGGCGACGAAGTCGCCCTTGTTGTTGTAGACCGCCATGCCGGTGACGCCGCCCTTATCCGCCACGTTCGACAAATTGCCGACCAGCATGCGCCCGGGCAGCGCGTAATACGTGTGAGGTCCCGCATAGCCGGTCTTCGCCGGCAGATCGGCGATCACTTTGACGAGCTTCGGATGAGACGGGCTGGTGCCCACATCGAAGACGTAGATCTTGCTGTCGTCGAGACCGCCGGCCCAGAGATATTTGCGATCGTCCGTGAACCCCATGTGATGCGCCTCACCGCGGCCGCCGACGGAAATCTTGTGAATCACTTTCCCGTAGGCCTTGGAGGCGGGATTCACATCGATCGTGACCAGCTTGTCCGATCCATCGCCCATGCCCGGCACGCCGAGCGTCCACACGTGCACGAAATCTTCCTGGCCCTTGATCAGCCCCGACATGTAGGGCGAATTGCAAGTCTCGTCCGCGTACGAGCCGATTGCGGCGATACTCATGATTGCGGTAAGACCGAGGCTCAGGATCAGTCGGCGATCGATTCGCATGATGACTCCCCCTTATCGTTGTTCGAGCAGCGACGCTAAATTGCGGCCGTCCACCATGAAAAGCAAGCCGACGGCCGTGCCCTCACCGCCGCCGTTCGCCATCGGATGGTGCAACGCAAGAATAATGCAAACGAAAATGCATGTCCTGTTTGCGCAGGCGGCTGCCTCGGATCAAATCTTGTCCAGCGGCGTATTGCCGCCCGTGAACTGCGTGCGCGCCTGCGCCAGCCGATACTTGTGCTCGGCGCGCCAGCGCCGCCACTCACGCAGGCCGCTGATCGCATACACCAGCTTGAACAGCTTCAGGCGCCACAGCACCTTGGGCGTGTCGAACAGGTCGCCGGCGAGCATCGAGATCACGCCTTGCTCCAGCTGCCATGTATTGCGAGGCTGGCGGAACATCTGTTGCATCACCGGGCCATTGAAGCGATAGATGAAGAACGAGAACCGGTCCATGCCGGCGCGCTGACGCTTTTCCAGCTTGCGCAACAGCGCCGCCTCGCGGGATGGTTCGCGCAACGCGGCGTCCACCGCGTTCACCGCCTGCTCTGCGCCGCTCATCGCCAGGTAGACTCCGGAGGAGAACACCGGATCGAGGAATGCAAAGGCATCGCCGATCAGCACCCAGCCTGGGCCGCCCATGCGCGTCGAGTCGTAGGAGTAATTGCCGGTGACGCGCACCTCGTTGTCGATCAGCGCGGCGTCTTCGACGCGTCGCCAGAGCGCCGCGTTCCGCCTCAGCGTGTCGAGCAGGAACTCCAGAGTACGGCCTTTGCGCTGCTTGAGGTAATCGGGCCGGCACACGGCGCCGACGCTCATCACGCCATCGGGCAGGGGAATCATCCACATCCATCCATGCTCGAAGCTGTAGATGCTGATGTTGCCTGCGTCCTCGCCCGCACGCCGTTCGGCACCGCGGAAGTGGCCGAAGATGGCCGCGCTTTGATGTTGATCGTTCTTGCGCCGCAATTTCCTTTTCGTGGAGATGAATGCGTCGCGGCCGCTGGCGTCCACCAGGTAACGCGATTGAATGCAATAGCTGCGGCCGTCGTCGGCGCGCACCTCGAGCCGCGATTCACGCGGACCCATCTGCTCCACCGCCACCACTTCCTGGCCTTCGCGAGCATCCGCGCCGCAGTCGCGGGCATGCTGGTAGAGCATCTTGTCGAAGTCCTGCCGCCACACCTGGTATGAGTGCGGCGGACTGTTGCCGATCGCGCGGGCGAAGGCGTAGGTGTTGTAGCCGCGTTCGTTGTCCGCCTCGAAATCCGCACCCGGCTTGAACACGCCGAGCGCGCGCACCTTGTCCAGAACGCCGAGCCGTTCGAACACCGGCAGATTCATCGGCAGCAGCGATTCGCCGATGTGAAAACGGGGGTGACGTGCCTTCTCCAGCGCGATTACTCGATAGCCGCGCCGCGCCAACAATGCCGCGGCGGTACTGCCGGCGGGGCCGCCGCCGATCACCGTCACGTCGCACTGTTCGGTCGTGGTTCCCGCTGGATTCGTCATGCTTCCCTCGTCTTGGACCCGGCCGCCCATCGCCGTCTTGGAGCGCAGCAGTGTAGGATATGTCCGGTTCCAGAAACCAGCGTATTAATGCCCGCGCCCTGGGCTGGTCGTCGCCGGAGCCATTGGCAAAACGGAGGCGGGGATGGACGTGGTGCACCGGGAATTGGCGGAGGAGCTCGGACGAGCCGTCCGGGCGCTGAAACTCGGGAGCCGGTCAGACCGGCGCATTCACGACATACGCACGCGATTGAAGCATTGTCGCGCGCTGTTGCGCCTGCTGCGCAAGTCCTTGGGCGAGGATGCGTATCATCGGGAGAATGCACGACTGCGTGATGCCGCGCGCCCATTGGTGGCCGTGCGCGATGCCGCGGTGCTGGTGCAGGCGCTCGATGACCTCTGTCCGCGATCGAGCCGCGGCACCACGCTTTGCAGATCCATCCGAGCGGCTCTGCGGCGCGAATACCGCGAGCGGCGCGAGCAATTGCATCGCAAAGCGCTGCTGTCGAGCGCCCAGATGGTAAGCGGTGTGGCGCAGCGGATGCGCATGCCACCGCAGGCGCAAATGGCCGGAGCGGATCTTGCCAAAGCCGTGAAGCGCGCCTATCGAACCAGTCGCCTTGCAATGGCGGTGGCCGGGCAGCAGCGCAGCCGCGATCGATTGCACGAGTGGCGCAAGCAAGTGAAATACTTCGCTATTGAGCTCAAGTTCCTCTCGCTGCTGATGCGCAAGGGCCTGGGCAATACTTGCGAGAAATCACTCCGATTGGCCGACTGCCTTGGCGATGATCACGATCTCGCATTGCTGCATGACAAGATAATTCAGCATCGCCGGTCAGGGGGCGCCGCGGTCGACGCGCTGGTTCATCGACTGTCGCAGCGACGCGCCAAGCTGCAGCGCAAAGCCTATCGTTACGGAAGACGGCTGTTCAATGCCAGCGCACGCGGGTTGGAAGCGCGCGTGAGGCGTCGGCTTCGCATAAAGAACTCATACCACTGATTATCCTACGCGATTTGTCAACGATGACCGACATAAGGACCGAGGTCTTGACAGTACGGTACGGCAGCCCATTTTATGATGCGATGCACATGACTGAACACGTGTTGCCAAGATGCAGATTATTTGTCTTCGCTAAGACTCATGCGCACTTACAGTACTACCTAAAGCTGCGTGATACCCGCAGTGCCGCCAATCAAGACTGGCTGCGTACCGCGAAGGTCATCAATATTCGCACTGTGGACAAGTCGACGCGGTCGATCGTGTAAACGAACTCATCGACTACCGTTCGCGGTGCGGGCGGACCGTCAGTGAATGGCCAGCGATTGGATCTTGCCGTTTGCGAGCACGAACGTGTAATGGAGTTCGGCGGGACTGCCGGGGAAGTTGCCGGTTAAGCGAGCGTGCAGCTTGACGTGCCTCTCGGTCACGGCGACTTCAAGAGGTTCTACGGTATATTGATACTTGGCGGCGGTCCGTTCTTTCCACGATCGTATAGAATCGTGGCCTTGGTACTGGCGGCTTTCGTCGTGCACCTGTGCGTCGTTCGTGAAGCACTGGCAGAGCTTGTCCAAGTCCTGCGCTTTGTCCGCAGCCAGGTAGGCGGACACTGCCGCAGGTAGTTTGCTGGTCATGACGTTCCCGTAAACACGTTGGAGATGATGATTTCGCCCTATTTGAAGAATGATGATATGGAGCGAAGGGCGGCTACGCGCCATTAGCGATCTCACGATCTTCATGTAGGTATTGTCTGACGCCGCGGGGCGCACCGCTCATTGAACGCGAGCCGTACGTCCGGGGACTAACGAACAATATGTCGAGAGTTGTCTGAAATGAGCAGCACGAGCAGCACGAGCCGGACGGGACATAGTGTGCCGAACGGGCAGCGCATCTCGAACAGGATGCGAAGCGGGCACGCTCTGCTGTTCGCGCGCAATTTCTTTCGCCATCCCCGGATGCTCGGTTCGATCGTTCCGAGCTCTCGGTTCTTGATCAAACAGCTGCTGGAGCCGATCGACTGGGCGCAGGCGCGCGTGATCGTGGAATATGGCCCCGGTGTCGGCGGCATCACGGCGGAAATCCTGCGGCGCATGCGCCCGGACGCGAGCCTAATTGCCATAGAAATCAACCCGGAATTCGTGTCTTTCCTGCGCTCATCGACCGAAGATGAGCGTCTTCACGTGGTAGAAGCTTCCGCAGAGTCGGTCGTCGAGATCCTACGGCAGCACGGCCATGAGAGGGCAAGCTACATAATTTCAGGCATTCCCTTCAGCACCCTTTCCGCGCCGGAGCGCGAGCGCATCTTGCGCAGGACTTGCAGCGCGCTCGAGCCGCACGGTTCCTTTCTCGTGTATCAGTTTTCGACCCGTGTTCTCCAAGATCTGCGGAGGATCTTCCGCTACGTCCGCCACCAGTTCGAGCCCCTCAACGTCCTGCCCGCGCATCTGTTCTTTTGCCGATCCGACACAGTCTTACCCATTTCTTCATTGAAATACTTTTGCCGGGACTACGAGGCGGGCGCCGTAACCCGAATCCATGGCCGCCAATGATCCACACTTGACGGCCTACAGAGCGGACACCCCCGCCAATTCGGTGAGGCTCTGGGTGCGGGTCAAGGCGATGAACTCTTTTATGTACGAGGCGTCGGCACCGGCGTGGGTGGTCGCGGCATAGAGTTCGCAGCGCAGGCCGCTTTGGCCAATGGGGCGGGACACTACATAGCCGCGCTCGATGTAGTTGCCCACCGTCCAGGACGGCAGCGCCGCGATACCGCGGCCGCTGGCAACCAGCTGCAGTATGGCCACGGTCAATTCGGCCGTGCGCCGTTTGGGGTTGATCGCGGCGGGCGTCAAACAGTGCTTCATCACATCCAGCATTTCGTCCGGCACGGGATAGGTGATGAGCGTTTCGTCCGCGAAATCGGCCGGATCGAGCCATGGCTTGGCCGCCAACCGATGTCGTGGGCTCATCAATGCGACGCTTTCATAGCGAAACAGGGGGCTGAAAACCACGGTCGGGTGCGGAGCCTGAGCATCGTGAATGACGGCGAGTTCGGCCTCACCGCGATCGAGAAGCGGCAGCGGATCGACGACGAAGCCGGAAATGATGTCGAGCTCGACTTCCGGCCACAGAGACCGATAGGCATCCATGGCCGGCATCAGCCAGTCGAAGCAATTGTGGCATTGCACCGCCACGCGCAGAGGTCCGGCATGACCCTGGGCCAGGCGGGCCACGTCCCTTCCCGCTTCGGCCACCTGCGGCAACACCGCTCGGGCCAGGGTGAGTAAACGCTGACCAATGGCTGTAAACCGCAGGGGGCGAACGTTTTTTTCGACGACTGCCGCCCCGTAGTGACTTTCGAGCGCTTTCAGCTGGTGCGACAATGCGGATTGGGTCAGGAACAGGCGTGCCGCCGCCTTTGACAGGCTGCCGCACTCGGCCAGCGCCAGTAGGGTTTCCAGGTGACGAAGCTCCAATGCCGTCGATGACATGAGCCGGATTCATCCTTTGTATGAGAATAATGAGCTTGGATCATAGCTTAGGCTCTTGCATGCTTGTCGTCGAGAGCATCCGAGGGAGCGCGCGATGTCGAGTCCTGTGGCCGTGTCATTCGAATTTTTCCCTCCCAGCGACGAGCCCATGGGGCGGCAGCTGTGGGAATCCGTTCAGCGGCTTGCCCCCTTGCAGCCGAATTTCGTGTCGGTGACTTACGGCGCGGACGGCTCGACGCGCACCCGAACACATGATTGCGTGCTGCGAATCCTGCGCGAGACCAATCTCACGGTGGCGCCTCATCTGACTTGCGTGGGTGCATCGCGTGCCGAGGTGCTGCGTATCGCGCGGGACTATTGGCAGCAGGGAGTGCGGAACTTGGTCGCCTTGCGCGGCGATGCGCCCGCGGCCCAGCTGTCGCCGGACGGACGCTATCGTCCCTACGCCGATGGTTTTGCCTACGCATCCGATCTGGTCGCGGGACTCGCGGGAGTCGGGAAATTCGATCTGTCGGTGGCGGCGTACCCGGAAGGCCACCCGGAATCCGGGACCGTAGAGGCGGACTTGGAGAACTTGAAGCGCAAGGTGGACGCGGGAGCCAACCGAGCGATTACGCAGTTTTTCTTCGATACGGATGTATTTCTGCGGTACCGCGATCGGTGCGCGGCCGCCGGCATTCGCGTGCGGCTCGTGCCGGGTATTTTGCCGATCACCCGCTTTCCGCAACTGCTGCGCTTTGCCGAGCGTTGCGGGGCGTCCGTGCCCGCATGGCTGCGGCAGCGCTTTGACGGATTGGATGACGATCCGGAGACGCGGCGCATGATTGCCGCGAACGTGGCGATCGAACAGGTGCAGCGCCTGCGCGAGCACGCCGTCGACGAATTCCACTTCTATACCCTGAATCGCGCGGAACTGACCTACGCCATTTGCCATGCCTTGGGCCTCCGGCCTCGATCGGTCGAAGCGCGGGTGGCCTGACATGCCGATAGAGCAGCAAGTTGCCCGCGCCAAAGCGTTCACGGCGCTCCTGCAGGAGCGCCTGGTGATTCTCGATGGCGCCATGGGCACGATGATTCAGCGACACGCCTTGAGCGAGGAGCAATTCCGGGGCGAGCGATTCGCGGCATGGCGCAGCGACTTACGCGGCAACAATGACCTGTTGTCGATCACACAGCCCGCCATCATTGCGGGCATCCATCGCGAATATCTGCTCGCGGGTGCGGATCTGATTTCCACCAACACGTTCAATTCCAACGCCGTGTCGCAGGCGGACTATGGAATGCAGTCATTGGTCGGCGAGCTCAACCAGTCGGCGGCGCGCCTGGCGCGCCGGGTTGCGGACGAGGTAACCGCCGAGACCGGGAAGCCGCGGTTCGTCGCCGGAGCGCTGGGTCCGACCAGCCGTACCGCGTCGTTGTCCCCCGATGTCAACGACCCGGGGTTTCGCAATATCAGTTTCGATGAGCTGGTTGCCGCCTACTCGCAGGCTACGCGCGCCCTCATCGAGGGCGGCGTCGATGTCATTCTGATCGAGACGGTGTTCGATACCTTGAATGCCAAGGCGGCGCTATACGCGGTGCGTGCAGTCCTGGACGAGCTTGAAGCGGATCTGCCCATCATCGTGTCGGGCACGATCAGCGACGCGTCGGGCAGGACCTTGTCGGGCCAGACCACCGAGGCGTTCTGGAATTCCATACGTCACGCGCGGCCCGCCGTCGTCGGTCTCAATTGCGCGCTCGGCGGCAAACAACTGCGCCCGTATATCGAGGAGATGGCGCGAATCGCTGATACCTACGTGTGCGCCTACCCGAACGCGGGATTGCCGAATGCATTCGGCGAATACGACGAAACTCCGCAGCAGACCGCCGCGATCCTCGGCGAATTCGCGGCCAGCGGGTTCGTCAATATGGTGGGCGGCTGTTGCGGTACCACACCGGAACACATCCGCGCCGTGGTTCGCGCCGTCGCGGGCCAGCCGCCTCGCGCGTTGCCGAGCATCGAGCGGGCCTGCCGCTTGAGCGGGCTCGAACCGCTGCACATCGACGCGAGCAGCTTGTTCGTCAACGTCGGTGAGCGCACCAACGTGACGGGCTCGGCCAAGTTCCGCAAGCTCATTGAGGCGGGCGACTATACGTCGGCGGTCGACCTCGCGAGGCAGCAGGTGGCCAATGGCGCGCAGATCATCGACGTGAACATGGACGAGGGCATGCTCGATTCTCCGGCGGTCATGACGAAGTTCCTGAGCCTCATCGCGGGCGAGCCGGATATCGCGCGCGTACCCGTCATGATCGATTCGTCCAAATGGTCGGTGATCGAGGCGGGCCTCAAATGCGTGCAGGGGAAAGCGATCGTCAATTCGATCAGCCTGAAGGAGGGCGACACGCTCGATCGTAAGGTGGCGATTTGCGAGCGTGCGTACGGGCTCCTGACGGAACGCATCGGTTTCGCGCCCGAGGACATCATCTTCGATCCCAACATCTTCGCCGTGGCGACCGGCATCGAGGAACACAATCGCTACAGTCTCGATTTCATCGAAGCCACGGCCGCCATCAAGCAACGCATGCCCGCGGTGCATGTCAGCGGGGGCGTCAGCAATGTGTCGTTTTCTTTCCGCGGCAACGACCCGGTGCGCGAGGCCATGCACTCGGTTTTTCTCTACCATGCAATTCGCGCCGGTATGACCATGGGTATCGTCAACGCCGGCCAGCTCGCGATTTATGAGGAAATCCCCGCCGACCTCCGCGAACGCTGTGAGGACGTCATCCTCGCGCGGCGCGCCGATGCCACGGAACGGCTGCTGGAGATTGCCGAGCAATTCAAGGGCGGCGCGGGCGCCGCCAGGCGCGGCGATGATCTCGAGTGGCGGAAGCTCCCCGTGGAACAGCGCCTGCAACACGCGCTGGTGAAGGGTCTCGACGAGTTCGTTCTCGAGGACACCGAAGAGGCGCGGCTCGGGGCCAAGCGTCCTCTCGACGTCATCGAAGGGCCGTTGATGGACGGC
>WNFI01690201.1_pt1 | contig 13232 bp, 12 predicted proteins | sample 5400471 | NCBI WGS metagenome assembly WNFI01 (sample SAMN13153348, study PRJNA577476) | soil metagenome | isolation source: 100 cm saprolite on Douglas fir-dominated hillslope | place: USA:California | collected 2013-09-17
GCCGCCGGGGCACCAACATCTGGCCCGACACCGGCGGCGGCTGGATCAACGGCCGCGGCGACGACACCATGGTCATGCTCAAAGGCTACGAGCATATGGTCGACTTCTTCACCAGCTTTGAGTGGTGGAAAACCGAGCCGCACGACGAACTGGTGAACAACGGCGCTTTCTGCCTGGCGAAACCCGGCGAGATTTACGCCGTATATCTGCCCAAAGAAGGCAAAGTGACTGTCAAACTCGCGCCCGGGACATATGACGCCACGTGGTTCAGCGCCTTCACCGGCCAAAAGATTCCACTGCCGCAAGTCCAGGGCGGGGAATGGACGTCGCCCCAAACTCCCGGCTGGCTCGACTGGGCGCTGCTGCTGCAGAAGCGCCGCTGACACCCATTGTTAGCTAAAGTTAATGTAATCATTAACTTACGGTTGCTATGGGCCGTGTGCTATACTCTCAGTATTCGGTTTCGCGCGGCTCTGTTTGCCGTTCACTTGTCTTCTCCTGATCTCAGAAATGTGTCTCCAGGGCTGAGATAACCCGGCGGTGTCATAGGCGACACCTTCCATTCAGTTCAATCGGCATCAACGACGTCGCGGGAGAGTTCTTTTTGCGCTCCCGGACGCGGAAAAGGAGCTTCAAAATGACACAAAAATCCAGAAATGGAAAACACTATCTGCTGGCCAGCGACTTCGACCAGACCCTGAGTTTCAACGATTCGGGGATCGTGCTGAGCGAGCTGCTGGGCACTTCGGGATTTGAGGAGAAAGTGGCGGGACTATCGCGCATACATCTGGCGCAACAGGGGGCGGAGCTGGCGTACCTGCTGCTGCACGACCCGGAATACCGCTGCGTGCGCCGGGAGCACCTGATCGAGACCGGAAAGCGCATCCGGCTGAAGGAAAACATCCGCCTGCTGTCGCAAATGCTGGACAGCCTGGACGGATACCACTTCTCTTTCTATGTGATTTCGGCGGCGCCCGAAGAAGTCATTCAATCCGCGCTCGAAGGCATTGTTCCGCCCGACCATATTTTCGGAACCCGTTTCCAGTACGCGCCGTCCGGCGAGATCGAGTCCATCATTCGTGTCGCGGCCGGGTACGGCAAGGTCGCCGTGCTCGAGGATCTGCGCACCAAGCTGCAGGTGGGTCACGACCGCGTGGTCTACGTGGGCGACGGCAGCTCCGACGTGCACGTGATGCTGCATGTAAACCGCCTGGATGGGCTGACCATCGCGGTCTCGGAGAACAAGTACATCACGCCGATCGCCCGGCGCACGATCCTGAGCGAGGACGCGCTGAGCGTGCTGGTGCCGATGCTGGAAGAAATCGCCGAGTGGGATTCCACCAAGATCCGGGCGCTGTTCGACGCGCACGGATTCGTGCTGCAGGACTGGCAGAAGGTGCGGACCGATTCGCTGACGATTCGCGAGTCGGCCGCGGCCCCGCCGCTGGCGAACTGACCGTGAGGATACCCATGTCCGATTACATCGGCTGGCTGGCGACCGCGACGTTCGCCAGCTCCTACTTCGCAAAGCATCCGGCCACGCTGCGCCGCATTCAGGCGCTGGCCGCGCTCCTGTGGATGAGTTACGGCGTACTGATCCACGCCGTGCCCATCATCGTTGCGAACCTGATTGTGGCGGGGCTGGCGGTGTTCTCGTCGTTCCGGACGGCGCAGGTTGCGGAGAGCTCCACCGCAAGCGAACCGCTGGCGACCGACCAGGGATAGCAGTCAGGCTCGCCCCTGAAAGCTCAGTGCCGATGCCAGGCATTTCTTCCTTGCATCGGGGAGGGATTTATTTTGATCGCAAATCGATCCCTGCACGGACCATCTGGAATGACGTTTGGAGGAGTTTTTGCACGACCTCTACTCGGAAGGGAACTCCTGTGTCGTGAAGAAACACTATAGACAGCGGGCGCCCTAGATTGCTTGCCCCGTGGTGGCTTAAGAAAATTTGCGACCACACTCCGCGGCGATCGTTCTGCTGGATGGATTTGACAACTTGCTCCGCTGGCATCTTCGATACTGAGAGAATGTAGAGACCATGTTCGGCTAGTTCGCCCTCAAGATGCTGAAGGTCTTTGATCGCAGACGCAATCTCGGCTTTTTCGAGGAAGCTGGTATCCATCAAAGCACCGTCAAGAATGGTGGTTGGGTCGTCAGTATGATGCCATTCGCTGATCCACAGAGATGGCGTTTTGATTTTGATCTGATCGTTTATACCTGAAATGACCATGCTGGTTGCTTCGGCGAATGCGAGGTATTCGATCAACGCTTTGATATCTTCCTTGGGGTCATTCTTCCTGCTGAGTTCCCGGGCCTGACGGTGGCTTTTCATTTCCACTCGGACTAGAAGAAATGCAGCCACGGCGAGGGCCATGACAAGAAGGAAGAGCCTAGGTGCGGTGATCGCCAATCCCGCCATGAAGAATGCAGCAGTGCTGGCAAGCATACAAGCCAACGTAAACCTCAGATAGCCCGATGTCACAGAGAGGAGTCGTAGCATCATTCATTCCTCTCCGGCACAAATATGCGCCAAATTAGACGTCCGATCAAGCAGATGTGGCATACGTCGAAGACCCATTGTACAGGGATTTGCCCAAGGAACTTCTTGTCCGCTCCTAACCACCATTTTACTAGTAGATCGGCAAGGGCAATTCCTGCGATGGCAACGAAGGTTGCGATGAACTCAATGAAAAGGTCTCCAACTCTTTTCCCGAGACGGGTCCGGAATGATGCTGGCTTTCATCTCGGTGGTGCCCGCGAAGGAAGATCTGGCGCGGCCATTGCTGCCATTCTAGCAATCCTTATCGTTCAGAGCCCCGCACGCTTGACCGAAAGCCAAATTTCGAGCCGCCTTCCTATCGCTTGCCTATGGCGTCTCCCGTAAAGGAGTAGAATTGATGAGAACTCGAAGGGGTGTGCTGTCGCCGAGTAGGACGCGTTAGAGGTGAGCATAGTGAGTCAAAGGCCGAATCGGTTTGCGTCCAGAACGACTCCCATGCTGTGCACCACGTTCTTCCTTATCGTGCCCCTCGCCGGTCCCGGCACCGCCCAGCAAGCCGCTGCGACTCCGCCCCCCGCGGACAAGAATCAAGCCGAGATAAGTTCGCAGGAAGCGCCGGCGACCTTCAAAGCCAAGGTCAATCTGGTGCTCGTGCCGGTCGTCGTTCGGGACAATCAGGGACGCGCCATTGGAAATCTGAAGCAGGAGGATTTCCAAGTCTTCGATAAAGGCAAGCCGCAGGTCATTTCAAAGTTTTCGGTCGAAAAATCGGGCGGGGCGGCAACGCTCGAAAAAAACACCGATGGAAATCTGACGCCAAACGCACCGGGCCAGGAGACGACGCTCACCATGCCCGACCGCTACGTCGGTTACCTGTTCGACGATGTCCATCTGAAATTTGAAGATCTGGCACGCGTGCGCGATGCCGCGTCACGCCACCTGGCCGGGCTCGCTCCGGTGGACCGGGCCGCTATCTTCACCACGTCTGGGCAGACGGTGCTGGATTTTACCGACGATCGCGCCAAGCTGAATGAGACCCTGCTTCGGTTGCGGCCCAGGCCGATCACCGGAGGTCTCACAGGACAGTGCCCCGACGTTAGCTATTACATGGCGGACCTGATCGTGAACAAGAGTGACACACAGGCGCTGCAGGCCGGGGTTCTGGAGGTACAGGCCTGCATGCCCAATACGCCCCCGCAGGCGGCCGAGCAGATGGTACGCGCCGCCGCACAGGGGCAGTTGAGCACCGGTGAACATGAGACGCGCGTTTCCCTGATTGTCATCAAAGAATCGGTTCGCAGGCTTTCCGCCATGCCGGGCAAGCGCAACCTCATCCTGGTCTCGCCCGGTTTCATTGCGCCTTTCGACCTGGTACAGGATAAGACGGAAATCATCGATCGCGCGAACCGCTCCAACGTCATCATCAGCGCGCTCGATGCACGCGGCCTCTACGTCGTCATTCCTGGTGGTGACGCCAGCCAGGCATCCGGCGTGAGTCTCCAGGCCGAGACCTTGAAGGTAACATTCCGGAGCCAGGAGGCCTTTCAGCAGGGCGACGTCCTGGCGGAACTTGCCGAGGGCACGGGCGGAAACTTCTTTCACAACAATAACGATCTGGATGAAGGTTTCAGGCGCGTGGACGCCAGGCCGGAGTATCTTTACATGCTCGGGTTCTCGCCGCAGAATCTCAAGCTGGACGGCAGTTTCCATAAATTGAAAGTGTCGCTGAAGGAGCCGAGCAAGACGACGCTGCAAGCGCGCCGCGGTTACTATGCGCCCAAGCGTCTGGACGATCCGGCGGAGACGGCGAAGCAGGAAATCCAAGATGCGCTGTTCTCGCGGGAAGCCATGCACGATATTCCGATCGAATTGCACACGCAATTCTTCAAAGCCAGCGAGGATAGCGCTAAGGTGACCGTTCTGGTCCGCCTGGACATCCGGCACATTCATTTTCGAAAAGTGGACGGGCGCAACCGCGACGATCTGACCATCGTTTCGGGCCTGTTCGACCGCAATGGAAACTACGTGACCGCTATCGAAAAGAAGCTGGAGATGCGGCTGAAAGATGAGACGCTGGAAAAACGGGGCGGCTCCGGTGTAACGGTCCGAACCAGCTTCGACGTGAAGCCGGGAAGTTATCTGGTCCGCCTGGTTGTGCGGGATGCTGAAGGACAATTGATGTCAGCGGAGAATGGCGCTGTCGAAATTCCGTAATGGGAGGTGTAGTATGCAGCTTCGCCACATGATGCCGTTGGTAGGGATTCTGTGCGTGTCCGGCGCTCTGGCGCAGGACCCGACGGCCAATGCGCAGGCTCCGGCCGGGACGCCGGCGGTCATCCGGACCGAGACCAAACTGGTGCTGGTCGATACCGTGGTCGCCGACAAAAAGGGAAACTACGTACGCGACCTGGCGCTGAAAGATTTTAAGGTTTGGGAAGACAACAAGGAAGTGACGGTCAAGAGCTTTTCCTTCGAGGCCGATCCCAATGCTCCGTCGAACTCCCAGAAACATTACCTGGTGCTGTTCTTCGACAACTCGACCATGGAGCCCGGCGACCAGATACAGGCGCGGCGGGCGGCGGCGAAGTTTATCGATGGCAACGCGGGCCCCAACCGGCTGATCGCCATTGTGAATTTCGGCGGCAGCGTAAGGATAGCCCAAAATTTCACGGCCGACGCCGAACGGTTGAAGCAGGTTGTGGCAGGGGTGAAGACGTCGGCTGTGTCGCCCAATGCGCAGCCGGTAACGGTTGATGTAGCGTCGGTGGGCTCGCCGACCTTGAGCAACGCGGAAGGGGACTTCGGCGCGCGCAGCGTGATGCTGGCGTTGCGGACGATGGCCAAGAATCTCGCGGCAGTGCCGGGGCGCAAGACTTTGATCTTCCTCACTTCGGGTTTTGCGTTTACGGAAGAAGTGCGGTCGGAGCTGACCGCGACGATCGACGCTTGCAATAAGGCGAATGTGGCGGTGTACCCGATTGACGTGCGGGGCCTGGTGGCGGGCGGCGGGATCGCAGGACCGGCGGCGATGATCTCGCCCGCGGTGGTTCCGCAGGCCGGCGGTGGTGGCGGCCGCGCAGGTGGTGGCGGAGCAACCGGCGGTGGAACCACTGGTGGAGGCGGCAAGGGCGGTACTGGTGGCACTGGCGGAACGGGTGGCGGCAAAGGCGGCAATACCGGCGGTGGAAATACCGGCGGCGGCCGTGGAGGCAACACGGGCGGCCCTGGCGGCCCCGGCGGTCGTGGCGGCTCGGGCGGCACCATGCCCGGACAGCCCTACGTGAATAACCCGTACAACCAATCACGCCTGCTCATCCCGAGTTTTCCGCAGAGCGCGACCACGAATCAGGAAGTCCTCTATGCTTTGGCTGAGGGCACGGGCGGGTTCGTCATCGTCAACACCAACGACTTGGCCGGCGGATTGGAGAAAATCGGGAAGGAGCAGAATGAGTACTACGTTCTCGGCTACTCGCCTGGCGACGCGCCCGAGGGAAGCTGCCACACGATTCGCGTGAAAGTGGATCGCGGCGGGACTACCGTACGCGCGCGCAGCGGGTACTGCAACATCAAACCCGTGGATTACCTGGCCGGCAATTCCGTGGAAAAAGATCTGGAAAATAAGGTGGCCGGTACCGCCGCGGGAAGCGTGAAAGCATCCATGCAGACGCCATTCTTCTACACGTCGCCCAACACGGCGCGCGTGAACATGGCGATGGAAATTCCGGCGGATGCCATCACGTTCGAAAAGACGAAGAAGAAGTTTCATTCGGAAGTGAATATCCTGGGCGTGGCTTACCGGGCTGACGGCACGGTAGGCGCCAAGTTCAGCGATACGGTGAAGCTGGATCTGGACAACAAGAAAGAACTGGAAGCGTTTAAAGAACAGCCCATGCACTATGAGAACCAGTTCGAGGCGGCCGCGGGCAAATACAATCTCAAGGTCGCTTTCAGCGCGGGCGGCGAAACTTTCGGCAAGCTGGAAGCGCCGCTGGAGATCGATCCGTTCGATGGCAAGAAACTCGCGCTGAGCGGTGTGGCGCTCAGCAAGGAGACCCACGCGGCAGCCGACAATGGTGCGGGCCTTGACGCCGAATTGCTCGAGGGCAGGAAACCGCTGGTGGTGCAAGGCATGCAGATCACTCCCGCGGGCACGAACCATTTCACGAAAACGGGGCCCGCGCTGGTTTACACGGAAATCTTCGAGCCGCTTCTTGCGGGAGAGCATCCGCCGGTGGTGGGAATACAGCTGCGGGTGCTGGACCGCAAGACGGGCGAGGCGAAGTCGGACTCGGGCCTGATGAACGTGGCCGCGCTGATTCGCACGGGCAATCCCGTGATCCCCATCGGCCTTAAGCTGCCAACCAATACACTGACGCCGGGCGCGTACCGGGCGGAAGTGAAGGCGGTAGACTCGATCGGGAATGCGTCGACGGCGCGACTGGTGGATTTCGACTTGGAGTGACGCGAAAAGCCGGGCGCTTTAGCCGCCCTGCGCCAGATGTCCGCTCATGGGCCCGATGTGAATGTGCGGGCCCGTCGCTTTGCCGCGCATGGCGCCGCGAAACGCGAAGTACGGAATGTGATTGGCGGTGAGAAAGTGGCGCAGCCATACGCCTTCGGGCTGGTCCGGATTGATGGCCACATCCACGCGGCCGCGGTGATCGAAACCGAGCGCGCGGTGTAGCGCGGTTTCGCCATCGGCGCTCACCGGCAGGTTCTTCGAAAACTCGCGCTCGAAGGCGCGGGTGATTTTCTCGAAATCGCGCGTTGTGAAACTGCCGCGGCCGTCGTAGCGCTCGGCGAATGTATGCGCCTCCGCTGGCGTGCTTTCGAGCCTGGCTTGCAATTCGGCTTCCTCGCGCGCCATTTCCGCCATTTCGTGAATCACTTTGGCCCGCGTCACAGCGAAATCGCGCTCTTTGCGCGCGCTGTCCATTAGCTCCAGCAGAGGCGTCAGGCTCAGCGGCGAGGCTACGCCTTGATCGACACGCTCCTTGCCCTTCGCCACCTCCTGCTGCCGCCGCTCGAGCCGCCGCGCCGCGATTACCAGCATTTGCTCGGCGTCCGCTTCGGTGACGTCATGGCCGTAAAGAGTGCGGCGCAACGATGCGTGTTCTTCGGCGTCGGACACCGCTTCCCGGGCTTTCTCAAGCTCAACCGGCGCGGTAACACCCGCTTCTACCAGATAGCGAGTGTGCGCGAGCTCCGCCTGGGCGCGGGCTACTTCGGGATCTTGGGATGTTTGCGCACAAAGAACGACAGCGCATAGCGCGCCGGCGAGCGCCGGTCTCAAACGCATTTGCCCGATTATAGTACGATAACTTCAGGGAGTACTTCTGACCCGAGCAGAGCTTATCCAAACCGAAACTCCGATGTGGCTGGCGGCTGTCCGCGCGGCCGAATCCAAAAAAGCGACCGACATCAAAGTCTTGGATCTTACCGGAATTACGTCGTTCACCGACTATTTCGTGGTGTGCACGGGCGCCAATTCGCGCCAGATCCAGGCCATCAGCGATGAGATCGGCTTGCAGCTCAAGGACCGCGGCGACCTTCCGATCAGCGTCGAGGGCTACCGCGAAGCCGAATGGGTGCTGGTGGATTACGGCGACTTCCTGGTGCATATCTTCTCGCCGCGCGCCCGCGATTATTACGACCTCGAGCGCCTCTGGCGCAACGCCAAGAGCATCGACATCCCAGCCGCGTGAAGCTGTTCTTGTACTACATCGGCAAGCCGCGGGACCCCGAGGCCAACCGCATGGCGGCGGATTTTCTGGAGCGCTCTTCGCGTTACGCCTCTTGCGAGATGCGCGAAATCCGGCCGGATCGGTTCGATCCCTGGGCGCGCCATCCGTCAGCCCGCAAGATTTTTCTCGACCCGGCGGGGCGGGAGCTCGACTCGCGGCAGTTCACGGCGCTGGTAGAGAAGGCCGAAATGGAGGGCCGCGATTTGTTGTTCCTGGTCGGCGGCGCCGACGGCCTGCCGCCCGGTTGGAGCGCGCGCGCCGACCTGCTGCTCTCGCTTTCGCGCATGACCCTTCCTCACGAACTCGCCCGCGTAGTACTGGCGGAGCAGATTTACCGCGCCTTTACGACGTTGCGGGGTCATCCATACCCGCGCTAAGGTAGGTGGGTTCATGTCCTGGTTCAAGCGCGAGACTCCCGGTCCGGAAAAGAAGACGAAGCCGGACGATAGCGCGCGCCGGGTCAAAACCGAGGGCCTGTGGCTCAAGTGCGAGGGCTGCAAGGAAATCCTCTGGAAGAACGACCTCGAAGCCAACCAGAATGTCTGCCCCAAGTGCGGCGCGCACTCCCGCGTTGACGCCATATTGCGGCTGCAAGCGCTGCTGGACGGTCCCTACCAGGAATTCGACCGGGATCTGGCCTCCTCCGATCCGCTCGAATTTGTGGACCAGCGCCCGTACTACGAGCGCCTGGCGACCACCCAGCAGGCGACTTCGCTGGCAGACGCGTTGATCTCGGCCGCCGGGACCCTCGACGGCCGCAAAGTGCAGATGTGCGCCATGGAGCCGAAGTTCATCGGCGGCAGCATGGGCTGCGTGATGGGGGAAAAAATCACGCGCGCCATTGAGCGCTCTATCGCTCAGAGAACTCCGCTGATTATTGTTTCGGCCTCGGGCGGCGCGCGCATGCAGGAAGGCGCCATCAGCCTGATGCAGATGGCCAAGATCTCGGCCGCGCTGATGCGTCTGGACGAAGAGCGCATCCCGTATATCAGCGTGCTCACCGATCCCACCACTGGTGGCGTGACCGCGAGTCTCGCCATGCTGGGCGATCTGAACATCGCCGAGCCTGGCGCCCTGATCGGGTTCGCCGGCCCGCGCGTCATCGAGCAGACCATCCGCCAGAAGCTTCCCGAAGGTTTTCAGCGCAGCGAGTTTCTGTTGAAACACGGCATGCTGGACGCCATCGTGCCCCGCCTCGAATTAAAAGCCTACATCTCCAAAGCCTTGACGTTCTTTAGCGGCCCGGTGCAGTAAATGAACTACCCGGATTCGGTCCGGTTCCTCTACTCGCTCGGCAACGAAGTCAAGACCGCGAAATACGGCCTGGAGCGCATCGCCACCGTTCTCGAAGCGCTGGGCCACCCCGAGAAACTGCCGCGCATTGTGCACGTGGCCGGCACCAACGGAAAAGGTTCCACGTGCGCCATGATCGAGTCCGGTTTGCGCGCCGCCGGATTGCGCACCGGCCTGTTCACGTCGCCGCACCTGCTGCAGCCTACAGAGCGCGTTCGCATCGACGGGCGGCCAGTGACAGCCGAACAATTCTCGGCGGCGTTCGACCGCGTGCATGCCTGCGCGGAAGAACTGCTGAACCGCGCCGCCATCGATTTCCACCCGACTTATTTCGAAACCGTCAGCGCCATGGCGTTCCTGCTGTTTCAGGAATTGAAAACCGAAGCCGTGGTGCTGGAAGTGGGGCTCGGGGGTCGGCTGGACGCCACCAATGTCGTCGCGCCCGAGTTGTGCGTGATCACGCCCATCGATTTCGATCACGAGGCGCTGTTGGGCAAGAGCCTAGAGGCGATTGCCGGCGAAAAAGCCGGCATTTTGAAGCGCGGCGTACCGGCGGTGTTCGCCGCGCAGCGCCCGGAAGCGCAGCAGACGCTCGATAAGCGCGCGGGCGAGCTCGGGGTTGAAGTGATTCGCGCGCAGGAAATCTGGCGCGTCGAAGATGTGGTCTATTCCGCGCGGGGCAGCAGCTTCACGGCGGCGCCGCAATGTCCGCCCGTCCGCAGTTCGCTGATCCGAAGCGCCAGGAGTGCCGCGCGGCCGCTTCACATTCTGTGCCCGCTGGCCGGGGAGCATCAGGTGACGAACGCTGTCGTCGCCGTGGCTGCGCTTGCACGGCTGGGCGTGCCGGACGGCGCCATCGAACGCGGCATCGCGGCGGCGCGCTGGCCGGGGCGGCTCGATCGCGTCTCGGAAACGCCCGAAATCATTCTCGATGGCGCGCACAATCCGGCCGGCGCGCGGGCGCTCGCCTCCTATATCCAGCGTTTCTACGCGGGCCGGCACGTGGTCCTGATCTACGGCGCCATGCGCGATAAAGCCGTCGCCGAAATGACCGGCATCCTGTTCGCTCACGCGAGTGAAGTGATCGCCACCGCACCGCGGCAGTCGCGCGCCGTAGATCCGAACACTATCCGCGACCTGGCCGACCACCCGCGCCTGCGTGCGGCTTCCGATCTCTCCGCCGCGCTCGCCATGGCGCGCCCGGGGCCGCCCGATCGCGTCATCTTCATTACCGGCTCGTTATTTCTGGTGGGCGAGGCTTTGGCGCTGTTGAATGGATAGAATATTTTCGTTGGCCATGTCGCTGGGGCGCATCAGATCGTTTCTGTTCACGGACCCGTTGATCATCCTGGTCACGGTAGCGATGGCCGTCGTCTCGTTTGTGGTTACGATGTTCGACCGCACCGGCCGCCGGCCGCACAAGGTCGCGCGGCTCTGGGGGCGCATGCTGCTGCGCTTGAGCGGCGTGCGCGTCGTCATCGAAGGTCTGGAGAAGATCGATCCCGGCGGCAGCTACGTTTTCGTCGCCAATCACCGCAGCTACATTGACACTCCCGTGATGCTGGCGTCGGTGCCGGTGGAATTTCGCTTTTTCGCCAAGCACGGCCTGTTCCAGGTTCCGTTCCTCGGGACGCATTTGAAGCGCGCCGGCCACGTCCCGGTGTTCCGCGGCGACGCCCGCGCGTCGGTCAAGAGTATGAATCTGGGCGTGCAGCTCATCCAGGAGCAGGGCATCTCGCTGCTGCTTTTTCCCGAGGGCGGCCGCACGGATGGCGAAATGCGCGAGTTCAAAGAAGGCGCGGCGTACATCGCCATCAAGGCAGGCGCTCCCATTGTCCCGGTCGGCATTGTGGGAACGCGCGCGGTACTGGCGAAAGGCTCCAGCCATGTGCGCGGCGGGCGTGTACTCCTGCGCATCGGCGACCCGATACCCACTTCCGCGATGAAACTGCATGACCGCGCGCAGCTGACGGAGCGGCTCGCGCGCCAGGTGGCAGAGTTGGCCGGACAAACGAGCGAGCGCCCGCTCGAGGCGCCGCGTCCAGCCTGAGCCATTGCGTTTTTTCGCGAACAGACGGGACGCGCCGATATTTCGGGGTCTTGGCTCGCACGGGAGTCATTTCTCTTTGATCGAATGTGACCATTTCCTTTCGCATCAATAGATTAGGTGTAATATGTGGGTTCCGGCAGCTTGGACCGGCGGATGCAAGCAAAACAATGCAAGTAAGCAGGTCAGGTCATCACCATGTTCATTTTGGGGATTATGGTCGATTCGAAGAGCTACACCGGCAAGGTGGAGGGAAGAGTGACCGGAGCATGGGTAGCGGCAGTGCTTCTGCTTGTTATTCCGCAGACCGTGCGCGCGCAGGCCGTTCGCCTGACGCTGCGCGATGCCGTGCAACTGGCGCTCCAGCAGAATCCGCAGGTCCAGATCGCTAACTTGAACCTGGCGGAAACTGGAGAAAACAGGAAGCTTAGCCGTTCTGGGCTGCTGCCCCAGGCGTCGTTTGGCGCTTATGAGCAGGTTCATCGCGTCAACATTCAGGCCCTGATCGGCATTCCTTTCCCGGGCTTCCCCCAGCACGTGGGTCCCTACGAAGTATTTCAGGCGGGTCCGGGTTTTTCAGCGCCGATTTTCGATCTGACGCTTTGGCGTCGGTGGCAGGCCGCTAAGTCGAACGTCACCGCCACCGGAGCCGAGGAGCAGACGGTTCGCGAGCAGATTGCGGCGCTGGTGGTCTCGCAATATCTCGGCGGCTTGCGCGCGGCGGCGGATGTGAAGGCGGCGCAATCGCGCGTCGATCTGGCGCAGGCGCTCTTCGACCAGGCCACCGATCTGAAGAAGAACGGCGTGGGCACCGGCATCGATGCCTTGCGGGCCAATGTCGAACTGCAGAACGAAAGCCAGCGCCTCATCAACGCGCAAACGTCGTTGAAGACCACGCTATACGGACTCGCGCGCCTGTTGAATCTCAAGCCGGAGCAATCGATCGAGCTGGCCGATGAAGTAAGTTTTTTCCAGACGCCCGACATCACGGTGGACCAGAGCGTGGATGCAGCGCTGGCCGGCCGGCCCGAGATGAAGGCCCTCGCCGCTCGGCGCGAAGCTCTGCGCCGCGAACAGGATGCCGCGCGCGCAGAACGGCTGCCCAAATTGAGCTTCGGCGGGAACTGGGCTTACCAAGGGTTGACGACGCCGGCGGCCGCGATTCCCACTTATGTATACAGCGGCAACCTCGACTTTCCGCTGTTCACGGGCGGGCGCATTCAAGCGCAAACCGCGCGCGCGGCGATCGAGGTCAGAAAGCTCGACCAGCAGCGCCAGGAAGTGACGAACCAGATCATGCTTGAAGTGAAGACGGCGACCGCGCAATTGGAATCGGCGCGTCATGAAGTGGATGTAGCCAATCTCGGGGCGGGCCTGGCGCGTGAAGAAGTGGTGCAGGCGCGCGATCGTTTCACGGCGGGCGTGGCCAACAACATCGAAGTGATTTCGGCGCAGGATGCTTTGGCCCGCGCCAGCGACAACCAGATCCAGGCCCTCTACCGGTATAACCAGGCACGCGCCGATCTCGCACGAGCCACCGGCCAGATGCAGAACTTGTATTCACGGTGAAATTGACATGGCGACCCACGTAAGCGACCTCGACAAACGGAACGAGCCGCCGGTAGAGGAAGAGCGGAAACTATCC
>WNFI01173439.1_pt1 | contig 13231 bp, 13 predicted proteins | sample 5400471 | NCBI WGS metagenome assembly WNFI01 (sample SAMN13153348, study PRJNA577476) | soil metagenome | isolation source: 100 cm saprolite on Douglas fir-dominated hillslope | place: USA:California | collected 2013-09-17
GATCAAAGACCTGGTGGTTGATATGGAAGCCTTTATGGACAAGTACAAGGCCATCAAGCCCTACCTGATCACCAATGATACCGATCCGGGCACCGAGCGCCTGCAAAGCCAGGAGCAGCGTGACCGCTACGACGAGGGCACCAAGTGTATCCTCTGTGGCGCTTGCACCGGCTCCTGCCCGTCGATCTGGGGCAACCCCGACTGGGTCGGACCCGCCGCGATCGTCAACGCGCACCGCTTCATCTTTGATAGCCGCGACCAGGGGGCTGCCGAGCGATTGAAGATCCTCAGCGATCGCAACGGCGTCTGGCGCTGTCGCACGATCTTCAACTGTGCCGATGCCTGCCCGCGCGGCATCCCGGTCACCGACCTGATCGAGCAAGTCAAACGCGCCATCGTTTACGGCGGCGATACCAATACTAAATAATCTGTTTTGATGATGGGTGTTCTTATTGCTTGAAAATCGATGAAATCGATTTTCAAGCAATAAGAACACCCATCATCAAAACTATTTTCTTCTAAAACATCATTTTTGCGTTTTTCGTGAGATATTTAGTGAAAAGAAATATCCTCACGAAAAACGCAAAAATGATGTTCTATCCTATCAGTGGATGGAGCAGAGCGAAGCGGGACAGCATATGGTACAATGAGCCTGAAACATCCGTTTCAGGAAAGGAAACCCGCTATGTCGCATCCAATAGTCAAAACATATGCAGACGCCTGCCAGACAGTCACCCAACTTGGCATCGTGCCCTTATCGGCAGCCATCCCCGACCATCCCTCGCTTGATACCCTGACCGAGCCTGCCGCCTGGCACACTAGCCTGGATACCGACCCCTGGCGCTGGCGCAACCGCTTTGCTACCGAGGGAGTCGCGGCCTACGGCAGATTCATCGGCTCCAAACCGCTACTGATCTCACGCGAGCTCTTTCCGCTCGTGAAATGCCTGCTCGCCGCACCCACAACGCTCGACGAGCGCTACGCCGCTGGCACCCTGGCCCGCTCAGTTATTCAGCTTCACGAGATTATCCAACAACACGACATTATCGATGTCAGGGCGCTCAGAAAGCTGGCTGGCATGCAAGATAAAGCCGACAAAAACGCCTTTGACCGCGCCCTGATCGACCTACAAAACAACGCGGAGATTGTCATATCTGGCACCGCCTCGAACCGCAACGAACAAGGCACCAGCAGCGGTTGGGACGGCACCTGCTATATGCTGGCCGAGCACTGGATGGCACGGCATGGCATCCAGCCAACATCGCTTTCACGCGCTGAGGCCAGAGCGCAACTACTCGCCTGGCTCAAGCCGCGCTGGGAAGAGGGCGCGCTGCTCTATTTACAGAAGAAACTCAAACAATAACATCAGCAATCTCTCTATTTCTTATAAAAACAATGATTTTATAAGGGGCGGGACGGGGTGGGATGGCAATGTTGTACAATAGCTCTAATATTTGCGAGAAGGAGATCGAGCATATGGCAGAGACCATCACAGAAACTTGGGAGCATCGCGAAATTATCACCAACGGCATCCGCATGCACTATGTCACACAAGGCGAGGGGCCGCTCATCGTGCTGCTGCACGGCTTCCCCGAATTCTGGTACTCCTGGCGCTTCCAAATCCCCGTATTGGCGGAGCATGGCTATCGCGTGGTCGCACCCGATCTGCGTGGCTACAACGACACGGAGAAGCCCAAACGTGGCTACGACATCCCCACGCTGTTGCGCGATATCGCGGGCCTGATCCACGGCCTGGGCGAGGAGCGCGCAATCATCGTGGGCCACGACTGGGGCGGTGTGCTGGCCTGGCAATTCGCCATCAACTACCCCCAGATGACCGAAAAGCTGATCATCCTGAACGCGCCACATCCAGGAGCTATGCAGCGCGAAATGCGCACGCTCAAACAACTGCGCAAAAGCTGGTATATTTTCGCCTTCCAGCTTCCCTGGCTGCCTGAATATATGCTCCTGCGCAACAACGGCAACGAGATCGGGCGTATGTTACGCGGCGCGGCCCTGCAAAAAGATGCCTTCTCACGCTCTGAAACCGCCAAATACCAGGAGGCTATGAGCAAACCGGGCGCGGCACACTCTGCGCTGGAATACTACCGCCAGGTCTTTCGCCGTATGCTCCGGCCCTCACATGGCCAGAATCTCCAGGTCGAGGCGCCCACCCTGCTAATCTGGGGCGAACAGGATATCGCCCTGGGCATCGAACTGACCACTGGTCTCGACCCCTGGGTGCCCTATCTGCGCGTCAAACGCATCTCCGACAGCGGCCATTGGGTGCAGCAAGAGCAACCGGAGAAGGTCAATGAGTATATGTTGGAGTTTTTAAACAGTCACGTCTAAGGTCCCATAGTGGATGCTCAGCCTGTTAGAGGATGACCTGGCCTTTGGCATAGGCTTTCTGGCGGTGAGAAAAGGGCGATAGTTTGTGTTCGTCTTTTACGCCATACGCTGCGCGGGCGCGGTAAGAAGCCAGACAACCCAGAGAAGATTGTAAGCCAGATCGACAAATATACCTCTACCCTTGTATAATAAAGGCACTATCGTAACCCGGCATAGGTAAAAAGCATATCAACAAAAAGCAAGGAAAGCCTAATCATGCCTATCTCCCCTGATCCACGTCGTGAACACCCTAGCACCTATATTGTGCAGAATCTTTCAAATAAAGAAGAAATGCAGCGTTTGCAATTACAAGATCACCTGGTAAACCTGGGCATGGGCGGGCCGCTGCCGGAGCAAGCTGACCCGGCGCGCGTGCAAAGCGTCCTCGATGTCGGCTGCGGAACTGGCGGCTGGCTGATCGAATTGGCCACAACCTACCCGCACATCTCCCGGCTGGCGGGGATTGATATCAGCAGCAAGATGCTTGATTTTGCACGCTCCCAGGCAGCCGCTCAGGGCATCGGCGAGCGAACAGAATTTTTTGTGATGGACGCGTTGCGCATGCTCGAATTTCCTGACGCGTCTTTTGACCTGGTCAATCAGCGCGCGGGCATGAGCTGGTTGCGTACCTGGGATTGGCCCAAGCTCTTACAGGAGTACCGACGTGTCATCCGGCCCGGCGGCGTGCTCCGCGTCACAGAGGCCAGTATACCCACACATAGCAGCAGCGCGGCGCTGTTACATCTCAATGAGCTTGCCTTACAAGCATTTCACCAGGCAGGGCACTTCTTTCAACCAACCGAAAGCGGTGTGACAGATGCGCTCGCGCGTCTGCTGCACCAGTATGGGTTCCAGAATGTCCAGACCCGCCCCTATGCCCTGGAGTATCACGCTGGTACGCCTGAGGGCGAGCTTTTTGCCAAAGATATGCAACACGTCTTTCGGACCATGCAACCTTTCCTGCAAAAGTGGATTCACCTGCCCGATGACTACGCGGCAATCTATCAACAGATGGTGAGGGAGATGCACGAGCCAGATTTCGTTGCGACATGGGAGATCTTGACCGCGTGGGGAATCAAAAGGTAAGTATCAAGTATTCTAATATATAAAAGAATTATTCCAACAAAAGCAGAGTTGCTTGCGCAAGCAACTCTGCTTTTGTTGGAATAATTCTTAGCGAACAACCTCCACAGTTGTACCTATAGGTGCCCACTTATAGAGCCAGGCGACGGCATCGAGCGGCATCGAGATGCAGCCATGTGACCCCCACTGCCAGCCATAGGTCGGGTCCTGGTGCCAGCCGTTGGTACCGGGACCATAAACGGTGTGCCACCACGAGTCGTGGATGAAGTAGCCACCAGCCCGCCATTCAAGCCCGTAGTTCACTTTGGTTGGCGCATAGTAATACCTTGAGCCCTTCGGCCACGGCGAATGAAACACCACGGGGCTCTCTTTCAAAAAAACATGGTAGATGCCGGTCGGCGTTGGCAGACTGGGCTGCCCGGTCGTGACAGGCCCACTATCAAGCAGTTGGCCATCCTGGTAAACATACATCCATTCTTTCGAGAGGCTGACCAGAATCAATTTGCCCGCAGCCAGGTTTGTCGCGTGATGCTTGCTTATACTCGCTGTTCTGGCCCTGGCCATCGTAGCAGAGCTGGCCACCTGTGCATACGCCTGACCCCCCAGCGCAAACTGACTTAAAAGCAGGGTCAACCCCAGGAATAAAGTGTAGAGTCCTGAAAAACATACAAATTGCCGTTTTTTTTGCATATCCATTCTCCCTTGTTTGGGTATAAGATAACTATCTGATTAAAATATACGGGAAGGCGTCAAAACACATATACTGACATATGGATAAACATAATAAAGCATTAAAACTATAAATACTAGAAAAGCCCGTAGCTTGCTTCGCGAAAGGATAAGAGAGAAAGAGTATGGATGGTATGGGCCAAAAAGCTGATCCCAAATCAGCTTTTTGGCCCATACCATCCATACTCTTTCGGACCAGAAAAGCAATTATGACACGATCGCGCTAATGCTGTGATAGCCGGTTGCGCCATCTGGGAGGGTAGACGCCGGGCGTGGGTCCTGCACATTACCCTCCAGATCAATGGCGCGCGTGACAATTGTGTAGTGACCAGGATTGGGTTGCCAGGCCAGTTCCCAGAGCACCCAGGTGAATTGCGAGAGTGGGCGCTTGAGCGTGGCCAATTCCCAGGTCTTGCCTCCGTCCAGGCTGACATCGACCTCGCTGATACCCTTGTTGCCGGAGAAAGCTACACCAGCGATATAGCCTGTACGATGGGCTGCCACTGATGAACCATCTAGCGGCGTATCGATGCGCGAGGTCAGCAAGACGGGCGCGGGATCACTCCAGCCGCGCTGCTGCCAGTAGCCCTGGTAATCGTAATTGACCACCTCGATCTCGGTTAGCCATTTCACATGCTTCATGCCAAAAATGCCGGGTACCAGCACGCGCGCGGGATAGCCGTGGCCGTCTGGTAGCGTCGAGTTATTCATGCGCACAGCTACCAGTGTCGTCGGCTCCAGGGCTTTGCTCAGGTGGATACTGTCGGCGTAGTTATCGTAAGCGTGCAGCACAATTTTGGTCACGCCCGGCTTCAGGCCAGCTTTCTGCAATAGATCAGCCAGGCGCACACCTTCCCAAAGCGCGCTACTCATATACGAGCCACCCACCTCGTTGCTGATACACTCCATCGACTCGTACTGCTGGTGCATTGGTAGGGCAAGCAGGTCCTGGTAGGAGAGCGTATAGGGATGTTCGATCTGGCCGGTAACTTTCAGGCTCCATTCCCTTTGCGTAACCGTTGGATCGGTGAAGTTTTTCGAGACAATATAGTACTGATCGTTGGGCGTGATCTCGGACGAGAGAAAGGGCGCGGGCTCCAGTGTACCGTAATTGGGCACAGGTGGAGGCGTGACCTTGCTGCGATAGCCCTGCAACAAGCGCGTAACCGGCACCTTGGAGGCGCTGTAGCCCTGCGAGATAAACTCCCAGATGCCAAGCCCTGCCACCACCACAATCGTCACAGTGGCCGCCTGCTTGAAGAGTGCGCGGCGCGTAGAACGGGCGTTTTCATCCTGAATCTCGCCATCAACAACAGTTCCCCGCGAGGGCGCAACCAACCAGCGTTGGACAAAGACCAGCAGCACACCGAAGATCAGCCCAACCACGGCCAGGCTGAGCATTCCGCCAACAAGCCCCACGGTCAGGTTCGCGCCAAAGAGGCCAGAACCAGTGAGCGGCAGCAGGATCACCCCGGCGAAGAGCCAGAGTGCCAGTCCCAGCAGCAGCCCCAGGTTCCAGCGTAAGGGCGCGTTTTTCGGATTCGCGTAGCGGTTCACCAACGCGCCACCCAGGGCGAAAACCAGGATTTGCCCGATCAACACGATGATAAAAAAGTAATATTTTCCATTCGCACCAAACAACTGGTGAAAAAACACGAAGGCCGGTGCTGGCATCAGCGCCAGGAGTTCTGAGCCAAATTCTTGCGGCAACGAAAGGCCGCCCAGGGTGCTATTTAAAAGCAGCATCACCCCTGAAGCGATAGCCCCGGCTACCAGCCCGGCCATAAAACCGCTGCCAAAGGGCCGCCGAGACCACGGTACGCGTGCTTGCATGAGAGTACCTCGTCGAGTATGCACTGATTGGTTAGTTGATGGTAAATGGTATAATAACCCGCTTATTCTCACGATCTGTGGGATAGAAATTTACATGACTATCTCACTGACCTGGAGAGTTTTTCCTCTTCAATAAGAGAAACGTCTGGAAGTTACAAACAGATCGCATTATCATTCAATATCGTGAGTGTTTTTTGTATCCGGCGCAAGCTAGACCTCATATGGTAATATCATGGAGGAATGGGCTGACTCTGGAAGGACGATGGACGAAAAAACAAGGATTGCAAAAATATGAGTGTAGACGAGAATACAGCTTCACAGCAATGGCCCCTGGTCGTAGGCATTGATCTGGGCGGAACGCAAATCCGCGCGGCGGTCCTGCAAGGCGCTCAGATTCGAGCGCGAGCAGCCAGGTTAACCGGGGACGATCCGACACCTGAAAGGGTGCTGCCGCGCATCTACGCGACAGTGCAAGAAGCGCTGGACGAGGCTGGAATAACGCTGGCTGAGATTGCGAGCATCGGCGTGTCGACTCCGGGACCGCTGGATAGCCGCACAGGCACCCTCTACTCACCACCCAATCTGCCAGCCTGGAATGGCGTACCCCTGCGTGATATCCTACGGGAAAAATACGGGAAGCCAGTCTTTGTGGAGAACGATGCCAATGCCGCCGCGCTGGGCGAATATCTTTTCGGCGCAGGCCAGGGCAGCCAGCATATGGTCTATCTCACAGTCAGCACCGGCATCGGCGGCGGCGTGATCATCGATGGCCGGTTGCTGGAGGGCGTGAACGGGAGCGCCGCGGAGCTGGGGCATATCACTATCGACTGGCAGGGCGAGCGCTGCACCTGCGGCAACATCGGCTGCCTGGAGGCGCTGGCCTCCGGCACGGCCATTGCCAATCAAGCCAACGCGGCCATTGCCAATGGTCAGGGTGCGGAACTGCTGGCTTTTGCCCGCACGATGCTGGAGCACACGACGACTATCCCCGACAAGGGCGCGTTGCCTCGCCAGGACCTCAGCACACAGCCGCTAAACCCGAGCATGGATCAGGCACTGTTGCCGGAAGAGGAGCTGAGGGTGACAGCCCAGACGGTCGCGCGGGCAGCGGAAGCTGGGATTCCCCTGGCACGCGCGATTATCACGTCAGCGGCAGAGGCGCTGGGCGTAGGTCTGGTGAACATTCTCCACATTTTCAGCCCTGAGATCATCATTTTAGGTGGCGGCGTGATGCAGATGGGCAACATGCTGATGGAGCCAGCGCTCAAAGTTGTCCAGGAACGTGCGATGCGGGCGAACCTGGCAGAAGCGCGTATCGTGCAAGCACAGTTGGGCATGAATGTCGGGCTGATCGGGGCAGGCGCGCTGCCACAGCATTATCAGAAATAAAACAACATGACAAGCAAAAAAGAACGCCTGGATGTCGCGCTGGTGCGGCGGGGGCTGGCTCCCAGCCGCGAACGCGCGCGCGCATTGATTATGGCCGGGCAGGTTTTCCTGGGCGAGAAGCTGGTAGATAAGGTAGGCACGCTGATCCCGCTGGATGCCGATTGTCGGCTGGCTGAAGCGCCCGATGAGCTGAAATATGTTAGCCGAGGCGGCTTGAAGCTGGAAAAAGCCCTGCTGACCTTCGAGCTTAACCCCACGGGACTGGTCGCGCTGGACGTCGGAGCCTCGACCGGTGGTTTTACCGACTGCCTGCTGCGTAACGGGGCCAGCAAGGTCTACGCTCTGGATGTGGGCCGCGCTCAACTGGCCTGGACGCTGCGCAACGATCCGCGTGTGATTGTTATGGAACAAACCAACATTCGGCACGTCACAGAGCTGCCTGAGCCGATCCAGTGTGTGGTCATCGATGTCTCGTTTATCTCTCTGCGCCTGGTTCTGCCGCCTATCGTGCCCCTGCTGGAGCCGGACGCGTGGATCGTCGCGCTGATCAAGCCCCAGTTTGAAGCAGGCAAAGCCGAAGTCGATCGCGGCAGTGGCGTCATCAGCGATCCTGCGGTCCACGCGCGTGTGCTCAGCGAGTTACAGAGCTGGATTCCTGAGCATACCTCTCTGCGCGTTCAGAATGTCACCGATTCGCCAATTCACGGGCGCGACGGCAACAAAGAGTTTCTTGTGCACCTGAGTTTGAGGTAGAATAGAAACAATGACATTCTTGACCTAAAGTATTTGCCGCCAACGCTGGCGGTTCAGAGAGAGGTGCATGGATGATAACTATTCCTCAAATCGTCATCCCGGAAAAGTTCAACGCCGCCAGCGCCTTCCTGGAGAGCAATCTCCAGGCAGGGCGCGGCACAAAACCCGCCATTTACTACCAGGGCCAGACCTACACCTACGCGCAGATTGCCGAGTTGGCCAATCGCGTGGGCAATGGGCTGCGCGACCTTGGCGTTGAGGAAGAGCAACGCGTGGCACTGCTGCTACTCGACTCGCCGGAGTTCGCCGCTAGCTTTTTCGGCGGCATGAAAAGCGGGGCAGTGCCGATCCCCATCAACACGTCGTTACGCCCCAATGATTATGTCTACATCCTCAACGATAGCCGGGCCAAAGTTCTGCTGATCCATGCTGAGGTCTGGCAAAGTGTGCGTGGTATCCTATCCGAACTCAAGTATCTCCGCCACATCGTTGTGGTCGGGCTGGCTCAAGCGGGCGAGCAGGAGAGCGCGACGCTGCACGATTTCGCGCTCTGGACTGAGGCGGCTCCGGGGCAACTGGAGACCGCACAAACCAGTAAAGATGATAGCGCTTTCTGGCTCTACAGTTCTGGCAGTACCGGCTTCCCCAAAGGCTGCGTCCACTTGCAGCACGACATGGTCTACTGCACCGAGTACTACGCGAAAAGCATCCTCAACATTCAGGAGAACGACATCACCTTCTCGGCAGCCAAACTCTACTTTGCCTATGGGCTGGGCAACAATCTCTATTTTCCTTTTAGCGTCGGTGCTAGCGCGGTCCACTATCCAGGCCGTCCACTGGCCGAGGACATGTTCAAAGTGGTCCAGCAGTGCCGTCCAACCATCTTCTACGGCGTGCCCACGCTCTACGCGAGCATGCTGGCCCTGCCCGACGCTGAGCAACGCTTCGACTTCTCCTCGGTGCGCGTCTGCGTCTCGGCAGGCGAGTCGCTGCCGGGCGAGATTCTGCGGCGCTGGCAGGATAAATTTCATGTAGATATTCTCGACGGCATTGGCAGCACCGAAATTCTGCACATCTTCATCAGCAACCGCCCAAACGAGATTCGCCCCGGCAGCACTGGCAAGCTGGTTCCTGGCTACGAAGCGCTGATCACCGATGAGCATGGGCACGCAGTACAGCAGGGCGAAATCGGCAATCTGCTGATTCGCGGGGATAGCATCGCCGCGCAGTACTGGAACAAGCACGAAAAAACGAAAGATACCATGAATGGGCACTGGATTCACACTGGAGACAAATACTACCAGGACGCTGACGACTATTTTTGGTATGCCGGGCGTTCGGATGATATGCTAAAAGTGAGTGGCCAGTGGGTTTCGCCGGTCGAGGTCGAGGCGGCGCTGATCGCCCATCCCGCCGTACTCGAATCAGCCGTGGTGGGCGCGATGGACGCGGACGATCTACTCAAGCCTAAAGCCTATGTCGTGCTCAACGCCGGCTACGAGCCTGACGATGCGCTGGCCGACGAATTGAAACTCTTTATTAAGACGCGCCTCGCGCCCTTTAAATATCCGCGCTGGGTTGAATTCGTGGCCGAGCTGCCCAAGACCGCGACCGGCAAAATCCAGCGCTTCAAGCTACGTGACGAGGCAGTATAATTGTTGTGATGTATGTGGGCGCGGCCCGCGCCCACATACATCACAACAAAAACGCTAAAAGGACCTGTATGTCAAAACATGAGCCGTGGAAAGTTTTATCGTACCAGCAAATCGTCGATACGCCGTATTTCAAATTGCGCTGCGAGCAGGTTGAAGTGCCAGACGGGCCAACCATTCCCGATTACTACATCATCGAGAATCGCGGTTGGGTAGGCGTGGTGCCGCTCACCGAGGATGGGCGTTTTCTCATCAACACACAATACAAACACGGCCTTGGCCGCGCAGTGCTGGAATTTCCCGCCGGGGCCATCGATCCCCACGAGATCGATCCCCTGGAAACGGCCCATCGCGAGCTGATGGAAGAGACCGGCTACAGCTTCAGCGACGAGCGGGTTGAATTTCTCGCGCACATGTATGCCAACCCGACGAGTGCGCGCACCGAAGTCTGGTGGTACCTGGCGCGCGACGTGCGCAAAACCAGCGTCCCCAAGGTTGATCCGGTGGAAGTTATCGAAAACCAGCTGGTCACGCCTGCCGAGTTATTCAAGCTGATCCACAGTGGAGATTTCGCCGTACAGGGGCAGATCAGCGCGGCCTACATGGCCCTGGAGAAGCTGGGTCTTCTTGTCCCATCACCGTCCTTAACGGGTAAAGAGTAAAGGGGCTTTCGTGGTAACTGGTTACTACTATAATCCATCGCGAACCATCACCGTCCTTAACAAGCAAAGAATAAAGGAGCCTGAACAGCATGTTTGACCAGAGTTTGATCGGCACGACCTCAGGGCCACAAACCTTCGAGATCACGCCCGCAGCTGTCGTCCAATTCATCGAGGCCACCGGCGATCCCGCCGAGAGGGCGCAGCACGACCCGCTGTACGTCCCGCTGACCTTCCCGACGACCTTTCGCGTCGCGAACCCTGGCCTGGGGCTGGATGGCTCAAAAATGCAATTGATCCACGGTGAGCAGGAATACCAGTACGCCCGCCCCCTGCGCGTCGGAGAAACGCTCACCTGCCTCTCTCGCGTCATCGATATTCGCGAGAAAAGTGGGCGCAGCGGCTCTATGACCTTTATCACCAGCGAGATCGAGGGCCGCGACAGCCAGGGAAATCTGGCCTTTACCGGCAAGAGCATCCTGATCGTCAGGCCGAAAAAGGCCGACGCATAGTATTCTATTCCATAAGAAGGGATGAGTATATTGTGCCGGAAAAATTTCATTTTTCCGGCACAATATACTCATCCCTTCTTATGGGGTGGGGCAAGGAGATTTCTGCCGAAGGGGCCAGGGAAGTTGGGGAAAAAGGGATTGACAGCGCGCGCTGTTTAGTATAGAATAGCGCCGTAAACCGTTACGAACAAAATGCCCTCGTGGCGGAATGGTATACGCGGCAGGTTGAGGGCCTGTGCCAGAAATGGCGTGGTGGTTCGAATCCACTCGAGGGCACCCCTTTAGATAGCGTTTCTTCTTCCTCCTCTTTTTGCATGTGTCTTGTACATTGGGCGACTAGCTCAGCTGGTTAGAGCGGCTGCTTTACACGCAGTAGGTCAGGGGTTCGAATCCCTTGTCGCCCACCTTGAAACCGCTTTAGAAGCCCGTTTAGAGACATCTCTAGATGGGCTTATTTGCTGCCTTTTTGGCTAAAAAATGGCGCGCTGGCCTACTGCTTTTTCAAAATTGACTTTTGCTGGATGGGTTTATTTAGGACAGATTTGGACATGTAAAGCGCCTGGGTGGGTAGTACTCCAGGCGTTTTTGTTGTGGTTTGGTAAAGGTCGCTATGGCTATTCTGGCAGGCGTTCAAGGATTTGCGCGAGTGCTGTTTCTATGCGGTCGAAGCGCGTTGTGTGGTCTGCGAGGTGTTGCCGTGTTTCGGTCTGCTGTCCCACAATTTTGCCGTCCAGTTCTGCGAAGCGTTGGCGCATTTCTGTTTGTAGTCCAACAATTTTACCGTTCAGTTCGGTGTGTTGGCCTCTCAGTTCGGCAAGCTGCTCATTAGTAAAGCGATCGTGTGTTATAAAAGTCTCGAATATTTTATCGTATTTCTCATTTAACTTTTCTAATGTGGCCTTGTTAACTAATGCACCTATCGCAATAGTTTGCAATTCAATTGTTTTTTCGAGGTCGGTGTGTTTCTGCTCAAGGGCTTGTACTCGTTCTTCAAGGTTCGGCATGGGTCTGGCCTTTCTTTGGTCACTGGTCTGACTGCCAGTTCAATTATAGCATAGGTTGGCTATGTAGGTTAACTGATAGTTCGCTGTTTTATGTATCTTTTTTTTCTCCTTTCCAAGTTTTTTCTATGTTTGAGGTATTTATTAACAAGTCTTGATTTTGTTTCCTGAGTTTCTAGGTCGAGGATATAAGGATGCCGAAAGTCTTCATACTCGCCTTGCCATTCCCCTGGTAGTCTGGTGAAACCTAAGTTTTGTGCTAGTTTGTCACCATCTTCCGTTGTGGCTACTGTGTAGATGCGCTGGATGATAATACCGTGTTCTAGCAGTTCTACGAGATAGTTTAGAGCAGCGTGTAGCAGCCTGCTCGCGTAATATTTCTCGGCTAGTCCAGGTCGAGCTATAATGCCGATAACGTAACAGTCTTGGGGATGGCTAGTTGTATAAGGTTGGTAATCCTCTGGTTTGACTTGGGTTTCGTCTATCTCTAATCTGATGAGCTTTTTTAAGGTGTCGTTTTTTAGTGGACTAATTGTTACTCCTCCTAACACTGTATCTGTCAGTTTATCTTTGAGTACGTGTATTGCTTCTGGATTATAGGCAAACCTAGCAATTTGTTCTTCTGGCTCGATAAGTGTTTCTTCGTGGAATACCATACGATCTATATCTACTAGTTGTACTGTTGGGAGGTGACACATGCTTGAAAAGGATTATTCGGCGGTGAGTCAGTTTCTTTCAGAGGTCCATGCGCTTCCAACCTATTCAGATGCGCAACGGTTGGAGCTGCTTGACCTGGTGCGCCAGGGCGATCGAGCAGCGCGGGCGCGAATTGCTTCACAGAGCCATTTTTAGTCGAGCGTAGCGTCCTCTACATTACCTGAAGCGCCTGGCCGATTTCATGGAGATCCTCGACCGAACAAGGAGCGGTCCGGAGCCCATCACCAAGTCGCTCCCACTCGTTACCCTCTCTGCACCTCTGTGAACCGGCGCGACGGCGTGAACAGCCGCCGAAAGAACACAAACGCGAAGAGAAGCATGGGAATTGAGAATCCTAAGAAAAAGATCCAGTCGAACGTCCAGTCATTCACTGTGAGAAAGTGAGTGGGGTTAGCAGGATCGTACCAGATCGTCTCCCGCGCACCAATGATATCGGGCTCGCTGCCACAGCTTGTGTTGGTAATCTGGTAGACCTTTCCAGAGCTGACGGTGAAAGTGTAAATATAATCATA
>WNFI01307857.1_pt1 | contig 13231 bp, 11 predicted proteins | sample 5400471 | NCBI WGS metagenome assembly WNFI01 (sample SAMN13153348, study PRJNA577476) | soil metagenome | isolation source: 100 cm saprolite on Douglas fir-dominated hillslope | place: USA:California | collected 2013-09-17
CAGGAAGGTGTGTAGCCAGAAGTACTGGTTTTCCAGGTAGACGAAGTGCTGGATGTCATTCAAGGAATCGCCCATCTCTACGCCAACGCCTTGAACAACATCCAGCACTTCGTCTACCTGGAAAACCAGTACTTCTGGCTACACACCTTCCTGGGCGTGGGCATTGGTGAGTTCGGTCCCACCAATGCCGAGATGGAACATAATATGCATCTACTGGCCCAGGCGCTTGAACGGGGGGCGAGTATGATGATTGTGCTCCCCGATCACCCAAACGTGGGCCGCTCTTTCACCGATGCCGGGCTGAACCATCTGCGCAAGAACGCACCCAATGCCAACGCTGCCGGGTGCATTCAGGCCTTCTGCCTGGCCACGTCCGCGCATCGCGAGGGCAAAGAAGATTACCGTCCGGTCTATGTGCACGCGAAGGTCGCGCTTATCGACGATGCCTGGGCCACTATCGGTTCGGCAAACCTCAACAACCGGGGCATGCGCGATGACGCGGAGATCAATGTTGCTATGCTGAATACTGACTTCGCCCACGAACTGCGCATCTTGCTCTGGGCCGAGCACCTGGGCCTGCTCAACGCAGAAGAACAGTTCATCACTTCGCGCTATCTCAGCCATCAACCTCTACGCCCCGACCACACTCAACGCGCCATGCAGATCTGGCAAAATCTGGCGCAAAAACTGGGTGATCCCGCCGTTGGGCTGCCCCTGTTCACCCAGGCAGCCCAAACCAACCTCGAACGCTTCCGCAACGGCGAACCCCTGGTTGGCCATCTCTTCCCCTACCTGACTGCGGAGGGTGCCAAGAAAATGGGTTTGTCGTTCCACGAGAGCCATGGACTGTTTGAGACGCCTGAGAAAAGTAAATAATGTTCTAGATATGCGAACAGAGGGCCAAAAAATCTCTGATTTTTTGGCCCTCTGTTTGCATATCTAGAACATTATATCAGTTCCAAGTAGCGGCGGCGTTCCCAGTTGGTCACTGCCTTCTCGTGTTCTTTGACCTCCCAGCGGCGCGTGGCTACAAAGTGCTCGATAAAGTCTTCGCCCAGGTAGGCGCGGGCGAATTCGCTGCCTTCCAGCAGGTCCGTAGACGCCGTGAGGTTGCGAGCCAGGGCTTTGATTTGTCCACTGGCCAGTGCTTGCGCGACCGTGGCGGGATCGTAGGCATTACCCTCCAGGCGATCCGGCAGTTGTAATTTGTGCTCGATACCGTAGAGGCCGCTGGCGAGCAGGGCGGCGAACACGAGGTAGAAGTTGGCATCCGCGCCGGGTACGCGATTCTCGACGCGAATGGCCCGCTTGCCGTTGTTGACGATGCGAACGGCGCAGGTACGGTTCTCCATACCCCAGGTGGTATTCAGTGGTGCCCACGTCCCCTCGACGTAGCGTTTATAGGAGTTGATCACCGGCGCGTAGAAGGCCATCATTTCGGGCAACTTGTCCAGCACGCCCGCCAGGAAGTGACGCATAGTCTCCGACATATGACCCTCGGCGCTCTCGTCCCAGAAGAGGTTGCGCTCCAGGTTGCGATCCCACAGGCTCAAGTGTGAGTGGCCACTGCTGCCGTCCTCCTGATCGTTCCACTTGGCCATAAAGCAGGCGCTCAGCCCCTCCTGGTGGCAGATCTCTTTGGCGCCGGTTTTGAAGAGCATGGTATGATCCGCGGCGGTCAACGCGTCTGCGTAATGCAGGTTCATCTCGTACATCGCGGGACCGTGTTCGCGGTTGTAACCTTCGATCTCGATGCCGTGGTCGCGCATGGAGCTGGCGATGCGCCGGAGCAGATGGTCATCGGCGCTAGACTGGCTGATAGAGTAGCAATTCATGCCGGGATTGAGTGGCTGGAGTGTTGGAGCATAATCCTTCTCGCGCAGGGAAACCATGGTCTCACGGAAGAAGCGGAATTCCAGTTCCGAGGCCGCCAGTGGTTCGTAGCCCAGGGCACGGGCGCGCTCAATCATGTGGTTCAGCACATACCTGGGCGAAACCACAAATGGGCCGCCGTGCTCGTTTTCGACATCGCAAATACAGGAGGCGACGCGCTCCTCCCACGGCACCAGTTTGAAGGTAGAGAGGTCGGGCTTTAAAATAACATCGGCGAAACCATGCTCCCAGTTACTCGCTTTGAGATCGGGCAGAATGTTCTCGGCGATGTCCCAGCCAAAAATCACGTTACACTGCGCGACGCCGTCCTCCAGCGAATTCAAGAAATGGTGCGCAGACAGCCGCTTCCCCCGATAGACCCCCTCGATATCGGGCGTGCCGATCTTCACATATTCTATCGCGCCATCCTCAATCAAGCGCGTAATTTCAGCTCTATCCATGTTTCTGTGTTTCCTCTCTCAAGGCGGGGAGACCGGCGCCCGGCGTCTTTCCCGCTACCAGCGATACGTTTCAGGGCGGCGATTCTCCAGGCAAGGAATCTGCACTCGTGCCCGTGTAATGGCCTCCAGATCAATCTCGGCCAGCGTCACGCCAGGCACATCTGGTGCCTGGGCCAGCACCAATCCCCAGGGGTCTATAATCATCGAACGTCCAAAGCACTGCTTATTAGGAGGGTAGGAGCCAACCTGCGCGGGCGCGATCACATAGCAGAGATTCTCGATCGCACGCGCACGCAAAAGGACCTCCCAGTGATCGCGTCCTGTGTGCAGCGTAAAGCCAGCCGGTACCATGATGATCTGCGCGCCACGCAGGGTTAGCAGTCGATACAGTTCGGGGAAGCGCAGATCGTAGCAGATGGTCAGGCCAAAAGTGATGCCATCTATCTCTACAGTTACCAACTCATCCCCTGGCACGATGCGTTCGGATTCATAATGCTTCTCGCCATTGGCCAGGTTTACGTCGAAAAGATGGATCTTGCGATACGTCGCGACGACCTCGCCAGCGCGATCGATCAGCACGCTAGTATTATAGAATTTGCCGGGCAATTCAGGATGGCGCTCTACGATGCTGCCGCCATGCACCATCATGTGGTGCTGGCGAGCTTTCTCCTGCAAACGCTCGATAAAGGGACCGGGCACCGTCTGCGCAACCGCGTCAAAGCCGGAGTAAGGGCCGAGGTACGGCCAGAACTCTGGCAGGCTAGCGAACTGCGCGCCCATAGCGGCCGCCTGATCCAGCAAGCGCTCCACGGCTGCCAGGTTTTCAGCGGGATTATCCTGTGTGTTGAGTTGTAGAACTGCCGTCTTGAGATGCATAGTACCAGCCTCCTTCTTGCAGCAATGGAGAGTTAGCGATCAATGTATGCAGAGTAGCATGCTCAACCTTGAGCGTCAAGTCTGGGGCGGCAGACTAAACCATAAGACAAAAGAACTAGCAAAGATAGAAATGTGAGAAATTATGCAGTGCAGCGCGTCCTAAAGAGTAGAAGTAACACAGTATAACCAATCCTGGCATGTCTTTGCTAGAAACGTGTCTTTCGTGTATATTTACATTAGGACGATCGATTCAATAGGCAGGGATGCATTTTTTTGTTGCAGTGGAATGGTATCTTTAAAAGTATCCAGTTCAAGACTGTGTAAATAGAGATGGAGTAGTCAGGCGTGGTGTATAAGACCCCATCGGATGATGAACAGCAACGCGAGGAAGAGGAGACGGGCAGTATTGCTCCCGTCTACCCTCGTCAGAGTGCTATGGCGCGCAAAGCAGCGGCCAGGCCACGCAAGGCGTTTTACGCTGATGAGCATCCAGAAGTTCCCCAGGTACGCCGAGCATCACTGAAGCAGAAGAGAGCCGAGGTTCTTCCTATCAGCGAGCATGGCCTGGAAGAGGACGACTCTAGCACGCTCTCAGCAAGCGAGACAGGTCCGCAGCCGCGCCTGACCTCCAAGCACAAACGCGCTGCGGCGCCCCCATTCACCGGACTGGAAACCTACCACGAAAACAGCCCGACGCGAGCCCGACTCACCTCCAAGCCGAAACACCCTGAGATGCTTCCCTTTACCGGCCTGGAAAGGGCGTCAGACGCTGTGAAACGGGAGCAACGCGCGGCACGCAAAACCTCTTCACATACTACCGGGATGCACTCTATCATCATGCGACCACCCCGCCAGCGGCGCAACAACCGTAGCAGAGCTCTTGCGCAGATGCGGCGGATTCGCAGGAAAACATGGCTGCTGATCGGCCTGCTGGCGCTGCTCGTACTAGTCCTCACACCGATTCTGGCAGGTATCGTGCATAATCTCACGCCTCAGCCGAACAGCACAACCACTACTATTTCTATCGAAAGGTTGCAAAGCGTCCCATCGAATCCGCACGAACTGGTGATTGTGCCGCCCAATACTGATCATCCCGCGCCCCCCGTGCTGGCCACCTCAGCCTATTTGCTGGATACCAGCAGCGAAACGACGCTCTATGCGCAGAATCCTTATCTTCACCTCCCTATGTTGAGCACAACCAAGCTCATGACTGCGAGCCTGGCCGTTGAAACAGGCAACCTCGACAAGGAAATCACCATCACGCCTGCCATGGAACAGAATATCAGCCAGCTCAGCGCCGACAGCGCGCTTTTTGGCGTCAAGCTGGGCGAAACGTATACCCTGCTCGACCTGCTCTACGGGCTGCTCTATGTCTCAGGCAACGATGCCGCGCTGGTCATCGCTGATGCGCTGGCTGGCAGCGTGCCGAACTTTGTCGCGGAGATGAACCAGAAGGCGCAAGAACTGGGCCTGCATGACACGCATTTTGTCAACCCACACGGCCTGCTGAACGCTGGACAGTATTCTTGCGCGCGTGACCTCGCAGTGCTCGGCCAGTACAGCCTGAGTATTCCTGCCCTCCAACAGATCAGCAACGGCAGAAGCTATCAAATCGCAGCCGGTGGCAATCACGGCGTTCGCATGGTGCTCAACGAGAATCAGTTCCTCTGGTGGTATCCTGGCGTAACCGGCGGCAAAACGGGCTTCGATGGCGTCTCTGACTTCGTGCAGGTGATGCAGGTGATGCGTAATGGCCGCCATATGATCGGCGTGGTGATGCATACCGACAACTGGTGGACCGATATGCGCAATATGATGGATTATGGCTCTGGGGATTATACCTGGAACTCACCGCACGATGTGGAACAAGCAGGCCAGCCCATCCCTTACGATAATCTGTGGAACTATTTCGCGAAAGATACCCAGAATGTAAGCGTACCTACCGCTGACAATGGCCTTTACTATACCTATAGCGGCTACAGTATCGCTGGCCCGATCCTCGTTTACTTTAACCAGCAGGGTGGCTTGAAAACATTCGGTTTTCCAATTAAAATACCATTACCCTCCGGCACCACATTGATAACCCAGCAGTTTCAGCATGGGGCGATCCTCTGCGATCTCTCAAAGAATCAGTGCCGCACGGTTTAATATTCGGGCGAGGAATTCGATGACTTCAGAACAATCTCTGGATTTTACACAAGCTACTGATATCACAATGCAGACCTACCGGCAAATCGCGGCCAGTTACGCGAAGCGTCACGACAGCAAAAACCCGCCGCCTTTCTGGCAAGAGCATCTCGCGCGCTTCGTCGCGCAGGTCCAGTCTAGCCCCGGTTGGCAAGCAAACGCGGCGCTACCCATCCTGGATGCCGGTTGTGGCCCTGGACGAGACACACTCATCTTTGCGCAACAGGGCTTTATGGTCCAGGCCATCGACCTTTCAGAAGGGATGCTTGCCCAGGCCCACCAAATCTGCCTCAATCAGCCCGGCAGCGAACGCATTACTTTTGGACAGATGGATATGCGCCATCTGGAACTGCCCGATGCCTCCTGCGCTGGTGCCTGGATCTCTGCATCCTTCCTGCATATCCCGAAAAAAGAGAATCAGATAGTATTGAGCGAACTGGTGCGCGTCCTGGCACCTGGTGGCGCGTTGACTTTGCTCGTCAAAGAGGCGGATGGCGAACCTGATGAACGCTATGATCCCGCGCCTGAGGACGGTTCCCCGCGTTTCTTTGCTCGCTACCACGGAGGCGAACTCTGGAACCTGCTGGAGCAAGCAGGACTGTCCGTCATCTCGCTCACGGCTGATCGCCACAGACGCGAGTCCGGTGAACAGAGTTGGCTGGCCGCGCTGGCTTTGAAACCTGTGTAGAGCATATCGCGCGAGGCCTCTCTGGCTTTGAAGCGCGTGGAGAAACGGCTAAAATGGCTAACTAGAGCCGTTTTCCTGTTCGTCTTCCACTCTTTTTGTTATACTGGCCAAGGAATCACACAGCGTCATAGCCAGAGAGGATCTCATGTTGAACGAAAACACTCAGGTGAATGAAACAGCACAAACGGCAGCCAATCGCATAGCCGAAACACCGGCGCTTCCCCCTGAAACGCCATTCCCGCAAAAATACGCGCGGCGCAGTCCGCTGCGTCAGGCGCGCCTGGCCCTGGCGATCTCCGCTGGCAAGCTGGTGGGCACTGCCGGGCGCATCCTGGGTATCGGCGGGGGTACCAGCCTGCCCGGTATGGTAGCCAGGCGCATCGATCCCGATGTGCTCAAAGCTGTCATGACTGGTAGCGCGGCGAAAAAGATTGTGATCACCGGTAGCAACGGCAAAACAACCACCTCGCGTATGATTGCCGAGATGGCCAAAGAGAGCGGCCATCGCCTCTCGCACAACCGCTCAGGCTCGAATCTCTTGCAAGGAGTAACTTCCGTTGCGGTCAATTTCGCCAATGTTTTTGGGAAACTGGAGAGCGATGTGCTGGTCTTTGAGATCGACGAAGGCACGATGCAGCACGTGATCCCGGAGATCCAGCCAGACGTGGTCGTGATTACCAATATTTTCCGCGATCAACTCGACCGCTTTGGCGAACTCCACGCGGTGGCGCGCAGCCTCGACCGAGTGCTGGAAGGTCTGCCTGAAACCTCGACAATCGTGCTGAACGGCAACGATCCCCAGGTGGCGAACTTTGGTTTGAACGCGCGGGCCAAACGCGTCTTCTTCGGCCTGAACACCACCGAGGTCGGCACACCAGTCCCGGATCAGTCCGCCGACGTGATCCGCTGCATTCACTGCCAGGAAGACCTGGAGTATAAAGTTGCCTATCTCTCGCACCTGGGCCTCTACCGCTGCCCCAACTGTGGCTACACGCTGCCCCAGCTGGACATCGCCGCCACCTCGGTCACGCTGGCCTCTGACGGCAAAGGCCCGACGCACGCGACCCTGAGCACGCCTGAGGGTAAGCTGGAAGTCGAGATCCCACTGCCTGGCGTGCATAATGTCTACAACGCGGCGGCGGCAGTTGGCGCGGCCCTGGCGGCTGGCTTCCCCAAACAGAAGCTGCCGACCGCGCTGGCCAAGCTCCAACCCGCCTTTGGCCGCCTGGAAGAGATTAAAGCGGGCGACCAGACGATCTACCTGGCCTTCGTGAAAAATCCCACCTCATTCAACCTGATTATGCGCCTGATCATGCAACATCCCGGCGACAAACACGTGCTGCTGGCCGCCAGCCACACCGTAGTGGACGGCGAGGACTTCTCCTGGCTCTGGGATATCGAGTTGGAGGAAATGGCCCCGAAAGTGGTGGACGCGATCTGTAGCGGCAACAAACCGGAAGAGCTGGCCATGCGCTTGAAATACGCCGAGGTTCCCTCCGAGCGCATTCGCATGATCGAGGATCGCGAGCAAGCTCTGGACGCCGCGCTGAAAAACGCCGGTCCAGGCGGCACACTCTACGTCCTGGCCACCTATAGCCCGACCCAGGAACTGCGCCGCATCATGCAGAAACGCGGCTGGGTCAAGCATTTCTGGGAAGAATAACACACCTGTTCCAGGCTGTTTATCCATCGTCAACCTCAGCATTGTAAAGGGACTTTGCAAGCCGGTTTACGAGAGGTAGACAGCCTTTTTTGTTGATGATTTTCCCCTGAAATTTGACCCTTTTTTGGCTTCGGGTACAACATTTCTTTGTGTGTTTTCTTTTTGAAAGTGGGCGTTTAAACGCTTACTTTTGATGAGATGGAGGAGAGTTGAACACGCTCGCTTTTTGATAGCAAACGATTTGCTGCGTTTAGCAAATTAATGATAGCAGTAAAAAATTTAGAGATGAGGAATTGTTATGCAATCATTTATACCGCCGACCATGAGAAAACCCTGTCCTGAATGTGGAGGGCAACGTGTCGTCGTATATGAGCAGATGTATCATCCTCTTTCTGAGCATGATCACTTTCTTCTTCTTTTCTTCTGATCGTGTTGCTCCGGTTTTCCCTCTTGAGGCGTACTCTGACGTAACAAGCCCCTGACCTGCATTAAGAGTTTGCCCAATTTGTTCTGTCCACTTCCATCTGCTCCACAGCCCCAGTAATAGTCGCCAGGAGCACTCTCGACGATTTCCTCTTCTTCAGTCGAGAGCAGAAGGGTGCGCAGCTCATGATGCATCTCGAATTTCCGCAAGACAGCCTTGAACATCACTTCGTCCTTGATCTGTTCCCAATCGGAACGCAGAGGAAGTTTCCGATTCCTTCCGATCTCGGCAGCCTGCTTGGGAGTCAATGCCCTTTGGACTTGTTCTGCATGAGGCGTGCCAGCGAACTTCTGGGCTTGAAAGTAGTGCTCAACAGTTGGCCACCAGCTGCCATCCATTTCGATACCATGTCGAGAGAAGTTTGAAAAGCATCCATATGGTTCTTCATGAGGGGTGTAGAAGTAAATGGTCATGGCAGGGATTCTCCTTCTTTCTGAGCGCTTCCTATTCAGCACAAGTATACCGAAATTTCTCTCGGCATGAAAGAGCTTAGAAAGCAAGTGGGCACAACCAGGATCGCGGAAGAGCCGGATTTTGGCGTACTTGAGACGTTTCATGAATTCGCTAAGTAGCGGAAACAGGAACCGGTAGCGAGTTTGGGGTGAGTTATCATCCTGATCATTGTGGGTATCTGGTACGCAAGATGGGCTACAGCATGCAGAAACCGGTGGAACGGGCCACACAACGCAATGAGCAAGCGATCGAGCACTGGAAAACGCAGCACTGGCCACGGTTTAAAAAAAAGCCGAACAAGAAAAACGGACGATAGTCTTTGTCGATGAAGCGGGCTTTTATCTCTTGCCGATGGCAGTACGGACGTATGCCCTACGAGGGCACACCCCGGTGTTACGCGTGAAACTCACGCGCGACCATCTCTCCGCGATCGGAGGCATCACTCCAAAAAGACGGCTCTTCATGCAGATGCAAGAACGTGCCTACAAGGCCGAGGATGTCGTCCGGTTTTTACGGATGCTGCTACGCAAGATCGCAGGCCCACTGCTCGTCATTTGGGATGGTTCGCCTATCCACCGTGCAGAGGTAGTCAAACAGTTTCTCTCCAGTCCGATGGGCAAGCAAGTGCATCTGGAACGCTTGCCTGGCTATGCTCCTGAGTTAAATCCACAAGAACAGGTGTGGAACTTGCTCAAACGCCGCGAGATCAAGAACCTCTGTTGTCAGGATCTGGCTCACCTGAAGCGGGAACTTGTACATGCCAGAGAACGTCTTCGCCATCGGCGAACCATCCTTCAGCACAGTTTCGCTCACGCTCTTGATGAGGTTTAGATGTTTATCACGAAGTCAATAGTAGCCGATAGTCTGTTCAATGGCGTTGGCCATAACGCTATATCCAGCGTTGCGGGCATGAAAATCTTTAGAGATGCTACAGATCCAGGTATAGTTGCAGATGTTAGGATTGGGAACCGTCGCTCCGCCAAAAGGTGCAAACACATCAACAAAAGTGACATGGCCGTTAAGAGAGGCGTCATTGGCCAGGGCCGCGTCAATCTGTTGAATGTCCGTCACTGTGTTTGGGCAACTATTCTGATACGGGTCGTAATAGTCCACCAGCAACAGATCGCCGGTTATTTGCCCGTTGATCGTCATCGCCGCGACCAGTTGCGGCAGGATCACATCGGTTAGATCGCTGTTGACAGTCGCCAGGTCTGCGGACCACTTCGGGTTGATCGAGCAGTTTGAGGTGTTGAGGTCCGAAAGGAGATTGCTGCCACCAATATCCAGCGTCACCGGGCTGACTTGACCGGCATGCTGATGCAGGTAGTCCACAGCGGCATTCAATTGTGAGCTAAGATACACATACTTCCGTGCCAGCGAGAACGGGCAGCCCCCACGGATCATGGTCGCAGTAGTCTCACCTATGCAGGCGAGATTGTCGAAGTGAGTGACCCCGTGAGTCTTGAGGTTCTCATAGAAATAGTTTGCGTAGCCATTGCTCCAGTCGAGATCTGGCTGGTAACCAAAGGCCAGCGAATCGCCAAGCGCCAGATAATAGGCTTTGGGTCCAACCAGCGCCCGTTGAGCACGAGGAAACGTGCTGGCCGCGAATGCTGGCAAAGCAGCTGCCAGAGCCAGCGAAAGCCCAAATGCCATGAACGCGCCGATGTGCAGAAAACGAATCGCCTTTTCGCGCATCATCATGCCTCCTCTAGAGAAAGTGAATTTCTTAACGTTGGCGTGTTAAGAGGAAAATACGAATAGAGAGATAATAGGATGCAGTGGTTTAATTTATCTCTCCTAAACTAGTATGCAGGAAGCAAAGTAGTTGCATTAATTGATAGTAGAATACAAGAGAGAGGAGCGACTCATTACTCCTCTCCCCGACTTTTACAAAATTCCCACGAGAGGCATGAGTTAGGATACATGGGAATTGCCTGCTGGGTTGGCGGCTTGCAGTATGATTTCCGCGAGTTCTTGCGGGCGCTGTAGCGGGATGTCGTGGATAGTATCGGCCATGTGCAGGATGGTGATATCCGGGCGCAGTTGCTGGATCTGCTCCAGGCCGGCGCGGCGCTCTCTGAAATAGTCCGCCATGGTCTCACTGACGACGGGAGGCTCGGCGACGATCAAGGTAATCGGGCAGCGGACACGTTGATAGAGGGAGAACGTCGGCTGGTCCCACATAGAGCCGATGATTTGCAGGTGATTTTCGAAGGCGAGTCGCGGGGCCACGGTGTTGTCGGAGCGCAGTTCCACAATGTTCAGGAGAATCTCCTCTAATTGCTCGGACCATTGCTGGCTGAGCGGTCCCTGTTTAACGCGTTCGAGAAAGGCTGTGCGGGATGTGCCGGCGAAGCGCGGAGGTGCCAGCCGCTCGATGGCTATCTCGCGCGACCAGCCCGAGCGGGCGGATAACTGGCCGTTCGCGCCGTCCACTAGCAGCAGAGTGGAGACCTCGTCGGGATATGTGGCGGCGTATTCCAGCGCGACGGACGCGCCCCAGGAGTTTCATGGCCGCGTTCGGCCAGCAGCGGGGCAACCAGGTCCCAGACAGGAAAGCCAGAAATGGCTAAGTGACACGATGGGCGATTTTATGCAAGAGGTTGGAAAAATTCCTCGTGGTCAACTCTGGTTGCAGCATAGCATGCTGGAAGTGTATGTACCTGAGCCTCAATATGTTCTCGTGCTCAAGATTTTGTCTGCTCGTGCAAAGGATGCCGACGATATTCAAACACTTTTCAGGCATTTGAAAATTAGGAAGTGGAAACGGGTTGAGAACCTTTTAAAGAAATATGTAAGTAGGGATATATTGGAGGATGAAGAATTTGCAGGAAATATTCAACGGGTTTTTGATGCCTTTTTCGGCTCCGGGCCTGGACTATAACGGCTAAATTCTTTATAATGGAGAGGAAAGGTAGGCAACTATGGGCTTATACTCTTTGCAAACCATGAAATTGTCTTTTGAGCAAATCTGTGAGGGTCAAGACCCCTGGATTCCTCTGGGCAAATTCATGCATGATTGGTATGAGCTTCAGAGAGATTGTCGAGAAAAATTGCTTGCTGATCCTCTCCCCGCGACGTATCCTCAAGAATTTCAGCAGTGGGCGGCGTTCTGCGCGGCCTCGGTGCGTTGGTTTTGTTCCACGTATGAGATGCAGTGTCCATCCTGGGTCGATAATCCTAAGTATGTTTTGCCTGAACCCTGGTGTATGGATAAACTCTCGTTGTCCTGGGAGTCTGAGCAGAAGACGACTGCCCCTGAGTTCACTCAGCATAATATTTACTGCGGGAATCGTGTCTACACGAATAAGTATGAGCGAGATGAGCGGGGTTTGCCTCTCCGATCTCATCCCGTTGATTTGCAAGAGCGTCGTGCGGTGGTGCGGCGAGCAGGAGAGCGTTTAGCGCGGTACTGGGCTGAAGAAGATCGTCTGCTACAAGAGTATCTGCCGACTGCTCTAGCCCTGCGAGCTGCTGCAAGAGAGCGTAAGTTAGCTATGCAGCAATAGAGACATTACATAAAGAGCGCCCAGGTCAGATTGAGTTATCTGCCTGGGCATCTCTTTGCGTTTGGATAGTTAGCGTCTTTTGTTTTTGCGTGCTGGAACAAGAGGTGTTTCTTCCTCCTCTAGTTTGTTAATAAACTCCCTGATGGGTTTTGTTGCCCTTTTTAAATCAGTAAGTAAGTAAGCATTTCTTTTCCCTTCTATCTTCTCGAATCCTAAATGCTTGACTAATTTCTCGCCTTCGGGTGTTGCAGCACCTGGTCGTGGCTAACCTGCCCATCAAGCAACGCCGACAGTCCCGTCGCCGTCGTCTGACCAAACGCACTGATCAGATAATCGCTATACAATTCGAGCAGTTCTTTGTCCGTCATTCTGGTAGTTTACCCGATCAATCGCCTCTCACTTCCATAAGGTGAGTAATCATGCAAAAACAAGCCAAGAACGGCGAACGCTGAAGTTTTCAGCGTTCGCCGTTTGTCGAACACGCAGTTCGATTGCGGCCCATCATGCGCGCGCGTAGCGCATGAGCACAACGCCTGACGGGAGTGGCCTGGATTCGATCAGGCGCAGATTAACGCGCAGCCCCTTAGGAAAAAGCTTCTTGCCACTGCCGAGCACAACCGGGTAAACATGCAGGCTATATTCATCAATCAGATCGTGCTCGGCCAAGGTATGAACCAGCACGCTGCTGCCATCGATGGCGATGTTCTTGCCGGGCTGTGCTTTCAAGGTGCGTACTTCCTCGACAACGTTGCTGCTAATCAAGGTTGAGTTGCGCCAGGCCGAGGCCGTGGTCAGTGTTGTGGAAACAACGTACTTCGGCATGGTGTTCATGACATCGCCAAAAGGGTCACCGGCCGGCATTGGTTCAAATGCCCCGCCGTGGATCTGCCATGTTTTGCGCCCCAGAAGCAGCGCGTCACTTTGGCTCATTTCCCGAAAGAAGTGCGCGCCAATGTCATCGTGCCAGAACGGCCATGTCCACCCGCCGTGGGTGAAGCCGCCCTCGGTATCTTCTTCTGCGCCACCAGGCGCTTG
>WNFI01065750.1_pt1 | contig 13230 bp, 8 predicted proteins | sample 5400471 | NCBI WGS metagenome assembly WNFI01 (sample SAMN13153348, study PRJNA577476) | soil metagenome | isolation source: 100 cm saprolite on Douglas fir-dominated hillslope | place: USA:California | collected 2013-09-17
GCCGGAGAAATGACCACCACCATCCAAAGCATCGCCGCCAACGCGCATGAAGCAGCAACCGCAGCCGCCAATGCGGTACAGACCGCGCAGTCCGCCAACGCTACCGTCGCCAAACTGGGCGAGTCGAGCGCGGAGATCGGCGAGGTCATCAAGGTCATCACCTCGATCGCGCAGCAGACCAACCTGCTGGCTCTGAACGCCACCATCGAAGCCGCCCGCGCCGGGGAGGCCGGGAAGGGTTTTGCCGTGGTGGCCAATGAGGTCAAAGAGCTCGCCAAGCAGACCGCGCAGGCCACCGAAGACATCAGCCGCAAAATTACCGCCATTCAAGTGGATACCAAGGGGGCAGTCGAGGCGATCAGCGGAATCAGCGAGGTGATTCACCAGGTCAACGACATTTCGGTCACGATTGCCACCGCGGTGGAACAGCAGAGTGCGACCACCAACGAGATGACGCGCAACGTGGCGGATGCGGCCAAGGGTTCGGAAGAGATTACGCACAACATCGCGGGCGTGGCCGAGGCCGCCAAAGGCACCTCGCACAGCGCCCAGGAATCGCAGAAGGCGGCGAACGAGTTGGCCGACATGGCGATCGAGCTGCAAGGTCTGGTGGCGAAGTTCAAGATCGATACGGGCAAGCCGCGCCCCTTCGTGTCTGACGGCACCTTCGATAATTCGGCGCGGGCGTTGGCGGCTCGTGCCGGCCGCTAGTCGAGAACAGGCAACTGGGAGTAACAATCTATGATTCGGTTTGGACTGACCGCGAAATTGATCTTTGGATTTGGCATGCTGCTGACCATGCTGATGCTCTCCGGCGGTTTAACCTATCTTTCCGTCTCGAAAATCGCCGCGGCCACCGAGGCCGCCAATGAGTCCCTCAAGCGCAATGCCCTTGCCAGCCGCCTCGAACTTGCCGTAAGAGCGGAAATTTGGGCGGCGAACGATCACACTTTCAATGGCGATCCCGCGTCGCTTCAGAACTATCAAGACAAGAAGGCGGGGGTCGAGCAGGCGCTGGTCACACTGAAGAAAGGCCTTTCTTCTGAGGAGGACAAAGCCCTGCTGCTTAAGGTCGAGCAAAGCACCAACGCGGTATCTGCCGTCACCGAGCAGCAGATTGACTTACGCCGGAACAATCGAACTTATGAAGCCACCGACATGGCCTTTAGCCCCAAGACTAAGGAGGCCATCAAGGCCATGGCGGAAAGCGTCGCCGAACTCGAAACTCGCGAAGACAAGTCGGCGCAGCAGGATCTGGTGAGCGAGCGCCAGGCCCAAAGCCAGGGATACCGATGGGCGGTGGCCCTGGTGCTCTTTGGTTTGTTGCTGGGAGTGGTTACGGCGGCTCTGATCATCCGCTCCATCCGCTCGAGCATCGCCACCATGCTCATGGTAATCGAAGAAGTTGCCGCCAAGAACCTGACTTCCGATGACATCGAGGTGACCACCCAGGACGAGATCGGCAGGGCTGCGACGGCTTTAAATGCCATGAAGGGCAGCCTTCAGAGTCTGATCCAATCGATTGCGGCGACCACCGGTCATGTGGCTAGCGCCAGCGAACAGCTCTCAGTGACAAGCCAGCAAATCACCGCGAACTCGGCCAAGACCTCGGCCCAGGGTGTGGCCGTCTCCCAAGCCACGCAGCGCGTGAGCCACAATCTGCAAAGCGTCTCCACCGGCGCGGGAGAAATGACTGCGACGATTCAGAGCATCGCCAACAATGCTCATGAAGCCGCCAGCGTCGCCTCTAACGCTGTACAAACCGCCCAATCCGCCAATGCATCGGTGGCAAAACTGGGACAGTCCAGCACCGAAATCGGCGAAGTGATCAAAGTCATCACCTCGATCGCGCAGCAAACCAACCTGTTGGCGCTCAATGCCACCATTGAAGCTGCCCGCGCCGGGGAGGCGGGGAAAGGCTTTGCCGTAGTTGCCAATGAAGTCAAAGAGCTGGCCAAACAAACCGCGAAAGCCACGGAAGACATCAGCCGCAAAATTACCGGCATTCAGGTTGACACCAAGGGAGCCATGGCAGCCATTGGCAACATCACGGGAGTAATCGCACAAATCAACGACATCTCCACCACCATCGCCGCGGCGGTGGAGCAGCAAAGTGCGACCACCAACGAGATGACCAGTAACGTGGCGGATGCGGCCAAGGCTTCGGGGGAGATCTCGGTCAATATCGAGGCCGTGGCTCAGGCCGCGCAGGGGACATCCTCAAGCGCACAGGAGTCGCAAAAGGCGGCCAATGATTTGGCCGCAATGGCCGGCCAACTACAGAGTCTGGTTGGACAATTCAAAATCGCCGGTGCAGCGCCGGACGCAGTGTTGGCGGCGCCACCGGCCCTCAGCCGGGCCGCTTCCGCGGGAAAATAAGCGATGAGGCGGCCATCGATTGCCTGAGCAGATCAAACGGCGCGTACTGATCGTCGATGACGCTGTGCTAATGCGGAAGACGCTCTCGGATGCAATTCTTCAGGATCCTGCGCTTGAGGTCGCGGGAACGGCCAGCAACGGCCGCATTGCCTTGTCGAAGTTTCGGCTGTTAAAGCCTGACATCGTCCTGCTGGACATCGAAATGCCAGACTCTGACGGATTGGAAACCGTTCGAGCTTTGCGCAAGATCGACCAGAAAGTTCCCATCATCCTGTTTAGTCTAATGACCGAGCACGCCGCGGCGGCTACACTGGAAGCGCTCACTCTCGGCGCTACCGACTATGTCAACAAGCCCAGCGCAGCTGACATCACGGTCGCTCTCCAGATCGTCTCCACTGAGTTGATCCCGAAAATTCGTGCGCTATGCCATCTGCCGGAAAGGCAAGGCAGCGCGGCTGAGTCGACACCACCGCTCACAGCCGCTGCTCCTCGAGTCTTGCGCGGACCACAATTGCACTCTCCGGTACAGGTGGTTGCCATCGGAGTTTCCACCGGAGGGCCTGAAGCGTTGGCTCGGCTCTTGCCCTCGCTCCCAGGCAACCTACCGGTGCCCGTGGTGATTGCCCAGCATATGCCCGCAACCTTCACTTCTATGCTGGCCGCGCGCCTCTCCGCGAAGTCGGCGTTGCCCGTGCGGGAATGCACCTCAGGACAGCCGCTCGCCCCCGGCTGTGCCATCATCGCGCCCGGGGACTTCCACATGGTCGTGTTTCAAGATGAGGAACTGGTTCGAGTGCGGCTGCATCACGGTCCCAAAGAGAATTTTTGCCGGCCGTCGGTCGACGTTCTATTCCGCTCAATCGCTGAAGTCTATGGCACGCGCGCTTTGGCCGTGGTCTTAACCGGTATGGGTCAGGATGGGCTTAAGGGCTGCCAGGAGTTGGGCCGCGTAGGAGCTAGAATTTATGTGCAGGATGAAGCCAGCAGCGTGGTTTGGGGGATGCCTGGGTTTGTAGCCCGCGCAGGTCTGGCGGACAAGGTGATCCCTCTCGATCAAATCGCTGAGGAGATTGTTCGCGCCACAAAAATGCAGCTGGCCGCGCGCCCATAGCTTTTGGGTGGCGCAGCGCTTTCAGCGCTGCGATAAAGCTTTTCCTGTCTGTTAGGGCTTTAGCCTCTGAGGCGCCTCGACCGGGTTTAGGAAACTGCTTGTCGCCGGGTTACCAGAATCTTCCGCCCGCTCTCAGCGCTGGGTAAGATTCTCGAAGTAGCGGTTGTTGTGGAACGTGGTCGTCTTCTGCACGAACTCTAAAATCTTGAACATGCGGTCGCGCCCTTCCCGGTTCATTTCACGAAACTGAACCGCAACTCCCAACCCCGGATCAAGTCTGGCCACAACGCCTTCTGTAGCCAGGGTTCCATCGTCCATCGAGAAACCAAGTTTGATCCGGCTGCCCGGCGCGAGAATGTTGCTGGTTTCCAGGTAACACCCGCCCAGACTGATGTCAGTGAGATTTGCAAAGACCGGAGTCGCCCCTGACTCCGTCTTCATTTCGATTGTCACCCGGCACTTGAGGCGGGGATGCACGCGGCGGTCCTTATAGGAAAGCTGTTTCTGCTTCTCCAGATACATGCGCCGGTCGGCTTCGGCGAGGAGTTGCTCTGCGTCCTCCCCATCCTCGGGAAACACCGCGCGCCCCACGCTGAGCGAGAGAATCTCTTCGCCGCAAACTTCGCTGCCCGCCTGTTTGGCGAGAATGCGAAGCTGGTCCGCTCGCTTGCCAGCCGCATCGAGGGAGAGGCCAGGGGCCACCACCACGAATTCATCTCCGCCCATGCGTGCCACATAGTCATATTCGCGGCAAACATCTTTCAACGCTTGCGCGAAGAGGCGGAGAACGGGCAGCCCAGTGAGGTAGTCCGTTGTTGCCGAGCTTTCCGCCTGCTGGTACTTGAGCGCGTTTTCGATGGAAAGCGCCATCTTGCTGCTGACTGCAAGAAGGATCCGGAGATTATCGGAAGTGAAGGCATCGCGCTCGCTGCGATACAACGCGAGAACACCGATCACACCGGAGACGCCTTCCAGCGGCAGCGCGAGGGCAGATCGGAGCGTGCTGAATTTCGCGGGATCGTTCAGATATCCCGGCTCGACCGACGGATTGCCGTTGACGATCGGCTTACGGTTTTGCGCCACCCAACCCGAGAGTCCGTGACCCAGTGGAATCCGCAACGACGAAAACAATCTGTAGTTGTCTCCGTTCACATATTCCGGCACCAGCTCTTCGTCGCGCTTGATGTAGATAGCGATGGCGTCGTAGGGCACCATCGGCTTAAGCTTCACCGAAAACACAGAGAGCGTTTCCCCCAAACTGAGTGATGCGCCAAGGTCTTGGCTCAGTTCAAACAGCGATTGAGCTTCCTGCCGCGCCGCCGCGATTGACGACAGAAAATTCGCTTCGCCTCCAGCCGATTCCCGAACCGTTGCGTTTTCGAATCCGGCCGCAGGCTCCAGGCCCCGCTCAATTTTGATGGCAGTCGACAGCGGTGTGTTGATGTCTTCGGCCGATTTGGCAACCGCCATCCGCTCCAAACTTTGATAGCGCTTTTGCAGGATGTCGACTACCTTCGGGTCGAACGACTTGCCCGACTCCGCGCCTATCTTTTGCATTACTTCTTTGAGCGGAAGTGCGCGCCGGTACTGACGATCGGAAGCCAGCGCGTCGAGATAATCGACCGCTGAGAGAATTCGCGCTCCAATGGGAATTTCCTGCCCCTTCAATCCCATGGGATAACCAGTACCATCCCACTTCTCGTGGTGAGCGCGCACGATGGGCACAACCGGATATGGGAAGCGCACGCGTTCCAGAATTTCGGCGCCCACCAGGGTATGAATCTTCATCTTCTCGAATTCTTCCGGCGTCAGGCGCCCGGGTTTCGAAATGATGTGCTCCGGCACCGCCAGCTTGCCAATGTCGTGCAGGATAGCGGCAGCGTGCAATGCTTCGAGTTCGGAGCCGCTGATCTTCAGCTCCTTTGCCACTTCTATGGCGTAAACGCGAACCCGCTGCAAGTGTTCATGCGTCGTGTGGTCTTTAGCTTCAATCGCCAGCGCCAACGCCTCAATTGTCCGCAGATGCAGATTTGCCATCTCCTCGACGTGACGCTTCTCATCCTCCAGTTTTCCCAGATACAAGCGGTACGATCGGTAAATCAAGTAGACAGCAGGAACCAGCAGCAGAGAAGTTTCCCAGTTGAACTTTTTATTAAGCCATGCAACGCTGCCCGCGATTGCCGCTCCCACCAGGTAATAAGGGAACGACCAGAAATAGCAATCGACCAAAATGCGTGTAAGCGGACGTCGCTCAGTGAGCGATATCACTGCGGCGATCGATCCGGCATTCGCGAAAAAGTACACGCACGCCGCCGCACCCAACAGCACCGGACGGTTGTCCAGCATCATGTTCGTCCAGCGCCCGTGATATACGAAATAAGCGAGCGCGGTCGAAACCGTCCCGGCGCACACGTTGAAAGTAACCTGAATGGCTTTGGGGCGCTCGGGATAAAGACACTGGGCCAGCATGGAGACTGCGCCCAGGATCAGCGTCTCCGTCAAACTGAGTTCCAGCACCCCAATCAGAATGAACAGGAAATTCACCGACAGCGTTCCAGTGATGCCCGGCAGATTGACCTTCAGCCGCGACGCCAGAATCGCGATGCCGAGATAGCAAATGAATTCCGCGATGTTCTTGCTGGTCTGGTGCACCCCGCCATAAATCAGCGTAGCCATTCCCGCGATCACCATCACGCTGATAAACAGTTTGGCCGACGCAGGCAGGGTTCTCCAGGAACGGGAATGCTCAGGCAGACTTGTGGCCATGCTGGTAGCAGCAGTCATACGAATACGAACAGCGAAATCCTGAGGAGGCCTTAAGTTCCTATAAATATCAGCTAAGCCATTTAGAAACAATGATTTGTAGGATTTTCAGCAAACTTCGGTAACTCTAAGAAGAACCATAGGAAGTTGACAGCATGACGGCCTTTTTCTCGCCAGATTCGTCGTCGCAGCAAGTCATGTCGTTTCAGCAATATCGAACTGGGTGCCCCATATCTCGCGTCCTTTGCGAGATGTGGGACTTTCCCTCACCTCTCGCTCCGATCTCTTCCCACCTGTGATATAGTTTCGGACCGTAAGCCTCCCCTTAGTCCCGCGTTTCCCCACGCGCGGCGTAAGTCAATTCGTCTTGGGCCAAACGCGCGCAGAACTCCGTCCGGCCGCAAGCAACGATCGTTATCGCTACGACCGTTGCCGCAGCCGAATTAACGTCGTAATTACATCAGTTAAAAGAATGGGAGCGTTATGAAAAGTCTCTCTCGAATTTTCCTTATGGCTCTCGTCGCCATCGCCTTCACGCTGACTTCTGCGGCCTCGGCCCAGTACACCGAGAAAGTGTTGTTCAATATCCAGGGTGGCGCCTACGGAACTAGTCCTGAGGCCTTCGTTCGTGACGCGACGGGAAACATTTATGGCGTGTTTCTCGCCGGCGGCAACAGCACCTGCTCCACCACTTGTGGCCTGGTCTACAAGCTGTCACCCAATGGCAGCGGACAAATGATCGAGACCATCCTCCATACTTTCACCGGTGGCGCTGACGGGTCACAACCCAGGAATATCCTTATGGATGCCAATGGAAATCTCTTCGTCTCGGCGTGGACTGGTGGAACCGCCTCTTGCCTCGATGGCTGCGGTGCCATTGTCGAGCTCTCGCCGATCAAGAGTGGCGGCTGGAAGACCACGGTCCTCTTCGACTTTGGCGGCAGCAGCAGCGGCGGTGGCGGCGTTCACCCCATTCTTACTCTGATAGACGCGCAAGGCAATTTGTACGGACATGAGGACGGCGACCACTACGGCCATGTCTTCGAACTGTCGCGCTCTTCCAGCGGGACGTGGACGCACAAAGTCATTTACAGATTCCTGGGTGGAAGCGACGGCGGAGCTGGCTATCCCTCCTTCATCGACGCGAACGGCAACATTTTCGGTAGGGCGCTCGAGAGTGCCAGTGGCGCTTGTCCCGGTGGCTGCGGTCTCATCTTCGAACTCTCCCCCGGTTCGAGCGGAACCTGGACCAAGACCAACACATACACCTTCGCGGGCACGCCTGATGGAGGATACCCATTCGCGCTTGTCCCCGACGGCAACGGAAACATGTTTGGGGTGACGATTGAGGGGGGGAGTGGCACCAATTCGATCTGCGTGCAGATCAATGGTTGCGGCACTCTCTTCGAGCTGTCACCCTCTTCTGGAGGCGGTTATACCGAAACCGTCTTGCACGATTTCAACAATGTGTTGGACGGTTATAGTCCGGCGACACTGGCCGGGGATAACGCGGGCAATCTCTACGTTGCCCCCGGGGGCGGTGGCGTTGCCGGTGGCGGCGTCGCTCTCGAATTCACGCTCGGTTCGGATGGCATCTGGGAATACACCACGCTTCACAGCTTCGGGGGCGGCAGAGGCGGGAACAATCCCAGCCTAATCTTGCTGGACTCGTCCAACGACGTCTTTGGCCTGGCATTCGGCGGTTCGAAATACGGAGTCGTGTTTGAGCTCTCGCCGACGGCGGGCCACGCAGCACGCCGAGTTACGCTGCCGGATTCCGTGTCCAATGAATAGAAATCAACGGTACAACTTTCGAGGAGAGAGGAGACTGGATGGTGCCCCATCCTTCCCGCGTTCGTTGCGGGAGGGTGGGGGATTTTTGACTTTGTGCGCTCGGAGCCTTCCCATCAAGATTTCCATGCTATAGTTGCCGCTTTTCTTGGGAGGAAACCGTGACTAGATCTCAAACCTGGCTATCGGTGTTAGCACTCGGCGTATTGCTCGTAGCTGCTGTAGTCATCTCGAACGCGAGCATTCCAACTACGAATCCACAAGGCGTGGTGCTGCTGCAATTTGGCTGTACTTTTGACCCTAACAACGGCCGAATTCCTGGGCCCTTGGCAGTTCCTGTCGGCAGTTCAGGGTCTTGTGGCCTCGCTTACTACCTGTTAGGTCCTTTCGCCTCTCCGGTACCCGGGGGAAATCTTTACCACCTGCGCGTCAATCCGAGCGTTGCAACGTTGGATGGCACAACGCCGAATGTGCAGATAACCGTTTATGACGGAAATGCGCCGACGCCCCTGACCTGCAACACGACGGGATCAGCTTGCCAGGACCTTACTCACCAATTCATTGTGAAATCGGGAGATGTAATCTGGATCAACGTCAGTCTCCCCGATAGCAATACATACCTGAATTGGACCACAGCGACCATCGAGGAGTCCGTGTTTCGGTAGACGCCTAGAGTGCACGGCCTGATCACAGGCGAAGAAGGCGCTGCTCCACGTCTTGCTCAACCCGCGCCACATTCTCCGGCTTCCCCAAGTCCCGCCAGTAATATTCGTCAGTAGAAAACGCGCGGATCTTCTCCCGCTGCGCCGCCAGCCGAAGATACGTGGCAATGATGGAAAACGCGCCCTGCTCCTCCATCATCGAAAGAAATCGGGGAGAAATAACATGAATGCCCGAAAATCCCAGCGCCTGCAACTCCGAAGAGGATCCCGCTGGCGTGCGCACGATCTCAGGCTCCCCATCGCGTCCCGCCCGCCGGCCGCAAAGCTGATTCTGCTCATCGAACAGCAGATACCGCGAAGTCTCCCGCCGCTGAACCCCCAGCGTAGCCAGCGCCCGGCTCTCTCGATGAAACTCCAGCATCCGGCTGAGATCAATCGTGCTGATCACATCCACGTTGTGCAGAAGGAACGGCTCTTCCGCGCTGCCAGAATTTTCCAGAAAGAACCATGCCGCCTTCTTCAACCCGCCGCCGGTATCGAGCAGAATCTCTTCGTGCGAAATTTCAATCCGCATGCCGAAGTTGTCATTCTTCTTCAGATACTCGACAACCATCTCGCCAAAGTGATGCACATTGACGATCACCTCGCGAATGCCAAACTCGCGTAACCGGCGCAGCGTGATCTCCAGCAGAGTTTGCCCCGCAATTTCCACCAAAGCCTTGGGCCGGTCATTAGTCAGCGGACGCAGGCGCGTCCCCAGCCCGGCCGCCAGAATCATCACTTTCATGGGGCAGACTTCTTCAGAGCAGCCTTCTCCGACTCAAGCTTCTCCGCTTCCATCCTCTCCACTTCACGATGCTTCACGATCACATCCAGACCGTTTCTCCCGCGCAGCCGCTTCGCCAACTGCTCTGCCAGATACACCGACCGATGCTGCCCGCCCGTGCAACCGAACGAAACCATCAAACTCTTGAAGCCGCGTCGCTGATAACTGCTCACGCTCGCATCCACCAGCGACATGACGCTGGCCAGATATTGGTGCACGCTTTCCTGCTGATTGAGATAGTCGATGACCGGCGCGTCTTTTCCAGTTAGAACCTTAAAGCGCTCTTCCCGCCCCGGATTCGGCAGGCTGCGTCCGTCGAAAATAAATCCACCGCCATTTCCCGTTTCATCCTGCGGCAATCCGCGATGAAAAGAGAAACTGAAAACCCGCACCACGAGATTGTCCGCTTCCGACGCCAACCCTTGCAGCTTCTCCGACGCAAGCATGCTATGAAATGCATCGAGCAAAGTCGGCAGCGCGATCGGCAGCGTGACGTTGTGCAGCAACCAGCGCAAATTCTTCAGCGCATACGGCACGCTCTGCAAAAAGTGCGCCCGCCGTTCATAGAATCCGCGAAATCCATACGCGCCCAGTGCCTGCATGATGCGTATATAGACATACGCGTAGTAGTGCTGCATGAACGCGTCGCGCCCAACGTCGGTATACTTCGCCAGTTCATCGAGATAGTGATCCAGCAACTGCTGCCGCAACTCTGGAGGCAGATCGGCCTTCGCGTCGTATAGAAGTGACGCAACGTCATACTGGAGCGCGCCCTTGCGTCCGCCCTGATAGTCCAGAAAAAACGGCTGCTCGTCGCGCAGCATAATATTCCGCGACTGAAAATCGCGATAAAGAAAATAATTGCGCGGCGCACTCAACAAGAACTCAGTCAGACGGTCGAAATCATCCTCAAGCGCCTGTTCATTGAACGAAATACCTGCGAGTCGCAAAAAATAATATTTGAAGTAATTCAGATCCCACGAAATCGACTGCCGGTCGAAGCTGTCCCGCGGATAACACACCTTGTAATTCAGATCGCGCCCAGCCTCGATTTGAAAACGTGGCAGTGTAGCCACAACTTTTCGATAGACCTCAACCACCTCAGGATCGACGCTCGCCCCCGCGCGATGCTTCGAGAGAAATTCGAATAGCGTCGTATCCCCGAGATCCTCTTCGAGATACGCGCTCCGATCTAAGTCCTCGCCATAGATTTCCGGTACCGGCAGCCCGTGCTTGCGAAAGTGTCGCGAAAATTCCAGAAACGCCGCATTCTCCTCGCGCACGTTGTAAAGAATGCCGATCGCAGATGTCTTCTCGTCGGCGAGTCGGACAATCTTCCGCCCCGAACCCCCGAGTTCGCCCTGCAACGGCCGCACCAGCGTGGGAGCAGAATGAAACCGCCGCTCGAACAGCTCTTTGAGAACATCCATGTGAGATTCCAGATTACCCTCAAGATAACACCGAGCGGATTGGATGCGGCAGTCGTTAGTCGGTGGTTGTTCGAACCCAGCCCCGCCCCTGAGAAGATTTGCGCGACGACCGACAGGTCCAAAAACAAAATACGGCCCGCTACATCCGGGCCGCATGATCCATACATGAACCTTAACTACACGAACACTTCGCCCGGCAGCCTGGTCAACGTCCGCGACACGAGAGTGTTCTCCACGATACGCCTCGGCTGATCCGCCGACGCATCGATCTGCAACCGCTCGATCCGCAGCTTCAACGTCCGCTCAATATTTCTCAGCTCAATCACTTCCGCGCCCGCCACGATCGACGTTGCGCACCCCAGAGCCCCCGCGCGCCCCGTTCGGCCCACGCGATGGATGAAATCCTCAGCCACCTTCGGCAGGTCGTAATTGATCACGTGCGCGATGTCATCGCAATGCAAACCACGCGATGCGATATCCGTTGCTACCAGTACCTGGAAGCGGCCTTCCTGAAACCCACTCAGCGATGCATTGCGCTGTGCCTGCGTGCGGTCGCCGTGAATCATCGCGGCATTAAATCCGTCCTGCACCAGCTCTTTCACCAGCCGCTGTGTGCCGCGCTTGGTGCGGGTGAAGACCAGAGTCTGACCTTTCTCCGCATAAAGCAGTTGCCGCAGCACATCCAGCTTGCCACCCGGACGAACCTCATACGCCTTCAACTGCACGCTCTCCGCCGGTTTCAGCACCGATCCCAAAGCCACCCGCACCGGATTGCGCATGTACTGCTGCACCAGCCCGGCCACGGACTGCGCCAAGGTTGCCGAGAAACATAAAGTCTGCCGGCTTTTTGGCAAGCACGAAAGTATCCGCTGGATCGAAGGCAAAAAACCCATATCCAGCATGCGGTCGGCTTCATCGAGAACCAGCAACTTCACATGCTTCAAGTCTGCAATTCGGCGATCAAGAAAATCTTCCAGCCGTCCGGGAGTGGCGAAAATCACCGCCGCGTTGCGCAGCGACTTCATCTGCCCGGCCTCGGCTACGCCGCCAATTACCAGCGCCGCCTGCGGCAAAGTTTTACTGCGCAGCTTTTCATATTCTTCATTGGCCTGCATGGCCAACTCGCGCGTGGGCAACAGCACCAGCGCGTGTACCTGCCGCAACGCCTCGCCATTCGGGCGGTCTGTCGTCAGCCGCTCAATCAATGGAATCAAAAACGCCAGCGTCTTGCCGGTTCCGGTCTGTGCCGTGGCGAGTACGTCTTTCCCTTCAAGCGCGGGCGGAATTGCCCCCACCTGTACCGGGGTTGGAGTAATAAAATCAGCCGCCGCCAGCCTCTGCTGCAATGCAGAAGACAAGGGAAGCTCGGAAAATGTGTTCATTCGAAGTTGTAACTTTCTGGAGAGGCCTTCTCACGGCACACGAATACACGTGTGGCTCCGGACTGCCGCTCACTTTTTAAGTTGGCTTTGAAATTAACGGCAATGCCTCTTCCCGCCTCACCTTAGTAACCCCACGCAGCTCTCCTCCTTCGATTGTCATCCTGAGCGAAGCCGCGCGGAATCGCGCGGCGCAGTCGAAGGACCTCGTGTACGCGGTCAGCGCCAGCGGCTCCGCAGGAAGTTTCTAGCACAGTTCCAGGTTTTTCCTTCAGCCTTCCTGTCGCCCCGCACTTTTCCATTGCCAACCGCCGCCCAAAGAATTGAAAATCCACCCCATGCCCCGCCACGACCACCACCACGCAACCTCCGCACAAACGCATCCCGAAGCCCCCAGAGACTTCCCCGCCGAGCATCGCCGCGGACTTCTTCCCGAAAAATATTTCCGCTGGCGTGGCGGTGAGATCACACGCCTCGAAGCCTTCTGCGACGTCGTCTTCGGATTCGCCATCACCCTGCTCGTCGTCTCCCTCGAAGTCCCGCACACCTACGCCGATCTCATGGCCGACATGCGCGGCTTTTTCCCTTTTGCTGTCTGCTTCGCGCAGCTGATCATGATCTGGCGTGCCCACTACAAATTTTCCCGCCGCTACGGCCTCGAAGATCCCTACACCGTATTCTTGAATGTCGTGCTGCTCTTTCTCGTCCTCTTCTATGTTTATCCTCTGAAATTCGTATTCAGCCTGGTGATCGGCCAAATTACCGGCGCTCCCCACGGAGACCTGGGATGGCACGAGGCCTCGGTCCTCATGCGCATCTACGGCGCAGGCTTTGCCGCCGTCTTCTCGCTCCTGCTGCTCATGTACCACCGCGCCTACAAGCTGCGCCG
>WNFI01051926.1_pt1 | contig 13228 bp, 13 predicted proteins | sample 5400471 | NCBI WGS metagenome assembly WNFI01 (sample SAMN13153348, study PRJNA577476) | soil metagenome | isolation source: 100 cm saprolite on Douglas fir-dominated hillslope | place: USA:California | collected 2013-09-17
TTACGCAGCCGCCACGGTACAGTCCACACAAGCGAGCACGAATTCGTGCATTCTGTGCTGATGGTGTTGATAAGTTGCACCTTCCCTGGGCAGTTGCGGCATTGCCCGCCATGCTGCACCTTTCACTCTTCCTCTTTTTCGTCGGCCTTCTCATTTTTTTGTTCAGCATCAACCACACCGTCTTCAATGTTACAGCGTGGTGGATTGGAATTTCCGCAGCGGTATATATAGGCGTCACCATCATGCCAATTTTCCGACATGACAGCCCGTACTACGCACCGCTTTCTACCTCTGTCTGGTCCATTTACCATGGCATAGCAGACCTGGCCCTCCAAATTCGCTGGCTAATCCAATATCGTGGTGTTCGTATTCTTGGCAATTCAGCCTCCACCCGCCTCTTTCTCAAGAAGCTTCGTTATCTCGAACGTCTCTTAGGAGGTATAAGGAAGGCGGTGGAAAATACCGCTTGGAAACTGTCAGCAGATATCGACGGTCGTGTATTTGAGTGGACATTCGACGCTCTAGATGAAGATCATGAACTAGAACGGTTCTTTGAGGGCATTCCTGGGCTCTATGCCTCCAGAGTGGTCAAAGATCCCCAACAAGCTTTGGTGGCCAACGTGGGCTTAGCAAAAATGTCGTCTGCTTTGACCGGACTCTTGGATCGTACCCACTCTTCGAATCTAGCCTCCGAATCGGCCAAACAAAGGCAGCTCATCATCTGCATCAAAGCAGCCCGTGCGATGCGCCTTCCTCATGCAATTCCACGAGTCCTTCAAATCGTTTTCCTTCTGCCCTGGAATTGGGTCCTCCAATCCGTCGAAATGGGACATGCTTTGAAAAACATGAGCAATGACACAGATGTGGAGATAGCTCTGTTTGCACGAGCCATTGTTGCTGGTATCATTGCAAACGTCCGCGAACGCAATAGCCGGTGGTTTACGCTCGCGTCGGGTCAGCTTGGCGTCTCGGATCGTGTGCTCCGGAGCTACCTAGCCCATGGCGATAGCGTATTGCTCGCCAACATGGTTCACATCACCCGCCATATCTTTTGCTCTCTCTTCGGAATCAGTCGGGAACTGGCTCACGCGTCATCAATTATCTTGCATTTACTTTCAAAATTTGACACCCAAGGCACACTCCCTGAACTGCAGCATGACTTTTGTGCCTTGTGGAATGAGATTGCCCAAGAAGCGCGGGGCAGCGGGCGTTACACAGCACCTGTACAAATCCTTCGATACACCCGCCATATTTACCTTGCCTTACATCAAGGTACCGATGCGGCCCCGACTGCATTTTCCACGTCCACTGAAAGTCAAGACGACTCCCTTTACGAAGCATCCTCGTATCCTTTGTGCAACATCTCGAGTCATCGTCGCTCGGACTCGATTCCTCGCATTCACGAAGCGGTAGAAGGAAAAGTTTTCCCTTCCACCGCTCCCCATCATGACACAACTCTTACCACCGTTGCTCCATCTGACTTCCCTTCCTTTACCATACCTGATCCATATCGTGACAGCCCACACCGGCGCGCCGACAAGTCCTTACCGGGTGATGTACCCGATGCACTCCAATGTTTTATCCCGATCACGACATCGTCTCACACTGCTCCGGAATCTTTTCATCGCGACGACCTTCCTACTACTTCATTCAAAACAATCACCGCTGATATAACAAAGGACATCACTGGCAATTCGTCTTCAACGAACCTTATTCCACTGTCTGTTCCCAGTGATGCCATTGGTTCAAAACAACTTGGGGAGACACCTGTCGCCTCTTCTTTTCTCGTACCCAACTTACAGCCTCTTCGCGTGGACCCGCATTCGTCCTCGGACCCTGCTGAAATCGAGTCAGACTAGATCCCTCATACCCCCCATGACCAGGTGTTTTTATCGAAATCTACGTCTTCGTTTGTTCGTCCGCAGGCGGCCCCTACTCCAGCCCATATTGCTACTACAAGCGTAGCGGACGTTGGTACACTTGACGATTCCCCAGGATCTTAGCGTTTCCGAGCCCCCTCAGATGAAACTCACGTCCATCATCTCCGTCCGCTCCTAGTATAGTCGCAGCGACATCACCACATGCAATTCGCGATTCGTTGGAGAAATAGTACAGTTTTTTTCTATCAACGTTTTGCCGTTTCGTAACCCTTTAATGTTTCAAAGCTGTGTCATTCCAAACTCAGGGTGGGTGATCATGTGGTAACCCCATTCAAGTCACAATATTGTGCTGTGCTGGTTTACTTGACTTCCTGATACAGATTTTTATACTGTAAATGTTAATGCGTCACAGTAATCTCCCCTGTTCCTCCCTCCACTTTCCACTTTAAGAATCCAAATTTGATGGATAGCGAAGCTCTTCCAATCCAACAAAGTTCTCCTTGATGCTGCGCATACTCACGAAGCGATAAAAGATCGCAATGCTACCAGCCTTATCGTTTGTTCCGCTTGCCCGGCCACCGCCAAATGGTTGCTGGCCTACAACTGCCCCCGTGCACTTTTCGTTGTAGTACACATTACCAGCTGCATGACGAAGTTTGTTGGTTGCTTGGATCAAAGCCTGGCGCTCGGAGGCGAAACTAGATCATACAAGGAGATAAGCTACGGTACACAAAGGGACAAAGCGCCTGGCACGCACATGGCACCGGTGAGGGCATACTCCGACGTCGTATTGATGAGGTCAAGTGTTTGATCAAACTCAGCATCTTCATATACATAGACCTGAGAAGTACCATCGTGACATCAGCATGTGATTAAACCGGGTTCAATAAACATGTCTTACTGTCAAAACGGGACCAAAGATCTCCTCTCTCATAGTGATAGATTTAGGGTCCTTCGTGAGGATGATAGTTGGTTGCACGAAGTAACCCTTCGAGCCATCGGCTGAAAACAGTGATCAGACCAAAAATATGCAGGACCACAAGGGCATTACAGTGACGCACCGCTTCCACCGATCAAGATCTCGCCACCTGCTTCTTTTGCCTTCTTGATATATTCGTTGATTTTATCAAATGCAGGCTTGCCGCTGGAAAAGAAAGTTAACAGAAAACGAGCAATCCTAAACAAGACAGCATACATCACGGGTCCCACGAAGTTACGAAGATCTTGCGGAGGCCCAACCTCGATTTTCGCAATTTCCTCGAGGAACTGGTCCTTAAATCCGCCATTCCACACCGAAGCGGACACATAAAGCCGTGAGAGTGCAGAGCATTTTTGGCCTTGATATTCGAATGCGGCGCGGACAGACTGCAACACCGCGTTCCTGATTTCGGCAGACTTGTGGATCACATGGAAGTTCTTCCCGCCTGTAGACGCATAAATTGAACAATCGGCATTTCCCTCTTAGTGACTCTGCAAAAAGGGAGCGCACCGGTCTCGCCAACTATGCGCGGATAATTCCTATACTTATCAACATTTGTGGCTATGTCTTTCCATAGTTTCTTGAACACGAGTGTGCTTCCGGTGAAGTGCAGTCCAGCAAATTCTCGATGCGCAATTGCCTGAGCGACAACTTCCGGTGGCGGGCCTGGCACGAATTGGACGACACCCGGAGGGACGCCAGCTTCGGTAAGAATTTGGTGTACAATATAATTCGAATACGTTGCTGCAGGCGAGGGTTTCCAGAGGACAACATTACCGACGAGAGCGGGTGCTATCAGTGGCAGTGAGCAAGGCAGTGACGAAAGCAAAATTGATCAGCAATACGGACTCCCAGGGAGATTTCCACCAATAGCTGTGAAGTTGAATGGTGAAACTGCGAGGACGAAGCCCTCGAGAGGGCGGTATTCAACGCGGCTAGTGTAGAATTTGGATCAGAACCCGCGCATATACACAAGGCACAGGGAAAGAGCGCGCACTTCCACGAACCACCGGAGTTCTTCGGCGGTTGCTGAGAGTAAAGCTCCTCGACATACTTCACGCCAAAGCGGAAAAAGTCCGCAAGCTGAAAAGGAAAGGTCCAATCAGCCGCCGACCTTACCCCACCCGCCGCTCAATTAATTGATGCCCACCTCTGCCGCGGCATCAATCTCTGCCTGCCAAACGTTCTTCCCCTGTCCCAAAATGGTAGCCGCCATCAATCTATAGCGGTACTTTTTGCTGACGAGGTCAGCAGCCTTGAGAAAGATGGCCGCACGATCGCCCCACGGCATGGCCTCCCACCCCGCCTTTGCGGCCAGGGCGCCGTCGATTGCACGCGCGACAGTTGCCTCATCTGCTTCGTGATATGCACAGATATGCCGTGCATGATCAGAGGGAATCACTTGCTTGGCGAGTTTGCCCGTCTTGACCTGTGCAATCCAAGTCGTACGATAGTTGGTTCAATGGCTGTCCACAAACCCATACAAAGTCCTCGACTCACCGGCTCCCCGTTTATGATGACTGGGACCTCGAAGGGAAGTTCCTGCTCCATCTGCGCGATTGCAGCCCGCAGAGCCGCACGCTCGGGGGAAGCTGGCGCGTAGGATTTCTGCAAAAGAAAGTGAGATACGATTGGAGACGACTGGGTTGAGACACTGCGGATGTACCAAGGGTTCATTCTCGATGGTGGGGACCTTGAAGGCTGCGAGCTGTGCAGACATGGCGGTTGAAAGGATAAGTTCCGCCCGCTGGGAAGAGAATGCGAGTAATCTAATCTGATTTCTTTTCCGGTGATGTCATATTATTCGCTACCATACCGTAGCTCATTCCGTACTGTAACTCATCCCGTACTACCAAATAACCAGGCTACAAGACAATTATTCGGGGCCGTGCAAGCGTGATACAATGACAAATAGATAGGTATGTCATGCCTCCGTCTAGAGTGTTCGGTGGCAAGAACTGAACCAAAGATAAATAACAGTATTGTATATACCAACGTGTGTATGTGCATGAGGGTATAATCTCAGATCGTGGATGGCAAGGCGTCAATCTTCGCCTTCAAAGCGTCCAAGAACAAATACGACTCGAGGATGCTACCAGCGCACCGCCCGCAGCCAGTCGCATGCGCAGACTCCATCAAAAACTTGAGCGAGAAAATGACGTCTGTCGTCGGCCTATTCCGTAGTTCCTCTTTGGCGCGTGCGACAAATTCGCCCCACCACTTTGGCGGCGCAATGGCGTTGTAGCGCTGTGCTCCGTTGCATTGCATGCAGCGAAGGTCCTCGGGTGGCGCACATAGTGTCTGACGCGCAGCTTCTTCACGCCGTTGGTGCAACTCCAACAACCGGTAGTACGAATGTGCGGAGATGTGTCGTAGGTCTTCGCAGAGCGGCACGTCGAGCACGCGTACGCGCAGCGTGTGTTTTGATGCTATCTTCGCCTCTTCTTCCAGATCGAAACGCGATGCAATTGCGAACACGCGCACGGGCTCTGTCTCGAGAAACGCCGGGGAGACGAGCAACATTCGGAGCCGGTCTATCACGGCTGTCATATCATATTTTGCTGCGGTATTCATTAAGGGAACCAGCGCATCGAGGTTTGGAACTTCTGGATCTGGCACAGGATAGAGAAAGCGGAGGAAGGGGTCGAGTATAACAGAGGGTTCTGCAACGTCCAGGATGGGTATAGGGTCGTTACTTGTGCATTTGGGTTGTGGTAGGGAAAAGACGGTTTGGAAGAAAGGGGATCCGGCGGTAAGTATACACCGGTGGACCTTAAAGTCGATTGGGCGCGCGTCATCAGAGCGCAAGATGACGTCCGCGTCGGGCGCGTTGAAGATAGGGTCTGGGGAGGGAGAGGAGAAGATCATAGAGGTCTAGGATAATTCGAAGATGTGGAGAGCATTCCGACTAAGGTCCTTTAGTACGTTTCAATCGCGCCTGATGGCCCTAATTAGATCAATTGAGTCATAGAGAGCACAGGACCTTCTGACTCGAAAGAGTGTAGTACGGTACGGGTAGCAACACCGCATTCCCACATCAACGTATCAACCGTCACAATGGGGAGAACGCATTATGTGAGCAAACCTAAAACGATCTGTCAAAGCAATCATCTTGGGAGAAACTCGGGAAGTTAGCGCCGCATGTCACGAAACCGGTCTCGGCCAAGGTCGCTGTCTGGGGTCCTCCTCCGCCATCCCACGTCTCTGCTTCTGCTTCTGCGCCTCCGATCCCTTCTTTCGCGTGGTGACCTTGACCTTGACCTTGAGTGTCTGCGCGGTTCCCGTTCGTCACGGCCACGGTGTCTTCGGGTTGAATCCTTGACACCCCGGAGATCGAGTACCATATCATAGGATGGGCTTCGATCGCGCCTGCCATCGCCACCTCGGTACTTCCGGGTCGCTTCGAGATCATCACGGCCTCCGAAGCCACCGCCACCTCGGGCGTTACGGTGACTCGCTTGACCCTCTCTAAGAGGATCATTTGACCACTTGTTGTTAAGTCGTGCGACCGATTGTGAGCTAGCAGAAAGGCATCGGATCAGCATATACGCCTGGAAAAAGAATTGTAGCACATACAAGTCAACCCATATACGACGATCGTCCACGAGAACGTTTTGCATTTTGAAGTAAGCCTGTTTTAGAAACGCAAATGGATCAACCAAAGCTGGAACAATAAAAGATCCGCTTACCTGTTCGGCGTCCTCGCGCTTATCAAACTCGATGAACGCGTACTGGAGGGAATCACCGGTTTTTTTGTCTCTAATGACCTGACAACTCATGATTGGACCAAAACGCGAAAAAATAAGCTCGAGATCTTCATCTCGCGTTACTGGGTTGAGTTTGCACACGAAGAGAACGTTCTCCGGCGGTCGTACGTTGGCGAAGGGTAAATCGCCGACCATCTCAAGTGTTAGAGCTGAGGCAGCTGCCGCCTGTTTGCGACGCTCTTTCTCAGCTTCCTCTTCAGGTAGCTCTTCAAGGGGATCTTCATCCTCGGCGATACGTGTTGAGTTATCCTGGGGCCGTGTGGGCGGTGAATCTGGGACATTGAAGCCCAGAGGGTCAGGAAAGGGATCCTCTATAAGACCCGTCAGTGAGCCACCTCAACAGGGTAAGGATAATACGCACCAAGTACAACGACATGTCGTATCCGAATATCCTTGAAAGGTCTTCCGTCTTGATCCACGAAAACCTCGTTCATCTTGTCGAGGGTATCTAGACCCTCCACTACATGCCCGAACACCGCGTGCTTCCCATCGAGGTATTCGATGCCATCCGCAAGTGTAATAAAAAATTGACTTCCACAGCCACCGGCGTGTTGGCCTTCTACGGTGGGTGCGACAGCCATAGAGACGGTACCTTTCTCCGTGTGTTTCAGGCGAGGAACAATCTCTGGAGTGAAATAGCGTGGCACGTCCCCTCCCCCATTTTGCGAAGCAATGAAGGACCAGATGGATTCTCCACCTGTACCCGTTGCAGTTGGGTCGCCAGCTTGGGCGAGAAAGTCTTTTGAGACTGTGTAACCAAAGGTTAGGCAACATGAATGATGAAGTTGGGTGAAACGAACCGTTGAAGAAAGCATTAAGATTGTAGTAGTATACCTTGGATAGTTTAAGAAAATTCTCGCAAGTTTTCGGACATGCTTCGACCTCGAGATCGATGACTATGTCACCAAGAGATGTTTCCAAGAGAAGAGACATCGCACGGCGTAAGACGCGTAGTTTCAGCGGTCGACCGTGTTAAGCCGTCATGTGATGATCACGTGGAACAGTTTTATATTGTTTTGTGTTTGATTACGGGAGGTAAGTTAGGAATTTATACTAATCTTTACAAATTTATAACAACTGGACACAAATTACTGCCAGCTTACTCTCACTAACGCGGACGACACCGTTCGCCAAAAAGTCTTCATAAACCACCTGCGCGGCGGCTGCCTCCGCAGCGCCTCTAGACTTGCCCCTGCCTTCGGTGCGAGTTACACCGCGAACTACAGATGAAGATCAGTCAGTTAAACAGCAGTGCATTTCGCCCAATGACACGGTGCTCACACTTGGCAGTGGCAATATGAGTAACGTTGTTATCGGGTCCCTCTTTGGTCATCACATATAGGAGGTGGTTGGTAAGATTTCCGGTAGGATGCCTTTGGAGCAGATTGTTTAGCAAGTTGGGGTAGTCTGTTCAGTTTGCGTGCGTCACAAAACGAAATTCTCAGATACCATGCAGGGATACTCACTAGGCACGAGGACACCGTCCGCCAAAAAGGATTCATAAACCACCTGCGCAACGGCTGCCCTTGCAGCGCCTTTATACTTGCCCCTGCCTTCGGCGAGAATTACACCACGGACTACAGATGAAGATCAGTCAGTTAAACAGCAGTGCATTTCGCCCAATGATACGGTGCTCACACTTGGCAGTGGCAATATGAGTAATGTTGTTATCGGGTCCCTCTCTGGCCGTCACATATTGGAAGTGGTAGGTAAGATTTCCGGTAGGATGCCCTTGGAGCAGATTGTTTAGCAAGTTGGGGTAGTCTGTTTAGTTTGCGTGCGTCACAAAACGAAATTCTCAGATACCACGCAGGGATGCTCACCAGGCATTTCGTTATTGTCGACGTTGTTGTTGTCGCGAGTGATAGTTCGCAAGGCTTGGGCAGTGGGTTGTGATGACACCAGATGTCTGACGAACTGTATAAATTGTTGGAGGTGAGGACTTGTAGCCTCAACGCGCGATCAAGCCTCCAGCGCTAACACTGATAACGATACGGACTGATAACGAAATTTCTACCTAACTTTACTCATTTACTGTAACTCGATTTATCCTTTCCAACGCTCCTTATTGCGAGCAATCGGACAAGTTCCTTAGCTAACCCCATATTTAAGCACGTGCTTACTTCGCCTCATAGCTCAGATCTTCTTCCAAAGTTCCGAGGTTAGTACTTACCTTTACACTCGTTATACTCTTCGCTTATCGATGTATCCAGCGCGCTTATATGTTGAGTTATCCTGGGGCCCTGTCGGCGGGGAATTTGGGGACACTGAGGCCCATAGGGTCAGGAAAGGGATCCCCTATGAGACCTGTCAGTGAGCCACCTCAGCGTAAGGATAATACGCACCAAGTACAACGACATGTCGTATCCGAATATCCTTGAAAGGTCTTCCGTGATCCACGAATACCTCGTTCATCTTGTCAAGGGTATCAAGACCCTCCACTACATGCCCGAATACCGCGTGTCTCATCGAGGTATTCAATGCCATCCGCAAGCGTAATGAAGAACTGACTTGCACAGCCACCGGCGTGTTGGCCTTCTACGGTGGGTGCGACAGCCATAGAGACGGTACCTTTCTCCATGTGTTTCAGGTGAGGAACAATCTCTGGAGTGAAATAGCGTGGCACGTCCCCTCCCTCATTTTGCGAAGCAATGATTATATGAAGGACCAAATGAATTCTCCACCTGTACCTGTTGCAGTTGGGTCGCCAGCTTGGGCGATAAAGTCTTTTGAGACTGTGTAACCAAAGGTTAGGCGACATGAATGATGAAGCTGGGTGAAACGAACCGTTGAAGATATCATTAAGGTTGTAGTAGTATACCCTGCGTAGTTTGAGAACATTCTCGCAAGTTTTCGGACACGCTTCCACCTCGAGATCGATGACTATGCCACCAAGGGATGTTTCCCAGAGAAGAGACATCGCACGGCGTAAGACGCGTAGTTTCAGCGGTCGACCGTGACATTACGTGCCTTACAACCGTCATGTGATGATCTTAAGCAGGTGTTTGTTTTTGCTAGGCCGTAAGAGAAGACTGGACCGTTCTTTCTTGATCTGCCAGTGGTCACTGATCACGTCCAAGTCCTATGAAACCTCAGTTGACTCGCGCCATTGCGATGACGCTTCCATCCTTCCTTCCCAATTCCCCAACGATATCTTACAGTAAACGTAACGCGTACGATAAAGGTTTTCTTGGGACAAAGAACGAAGTGTGAGGAAGACACGCGGCCTTTGGCTCGCTACATATATAGCACGTAGTGCACAACAGAATCAATCCGATGAGAAAAAGAAAAATTCTTGGACCACCGTATGTCCGCGATGACAGGAAATGAAAGATCCGGCTCCGCTCCGACTCTGCTAGCTATGAGACACATGGTTGTCACAAAGGTGGCAAAACGCCTGCCATAGTTATTCCGACTAGGTGACTCAATCGGCCTTGACAGGTGCTGTACTGAGACAGTGCGGCATTAGAGCTCCAGTGACACAGAAGATAAATTACCCTGGTTACGTCTAGTGGGATACTCCACAGGTACAAGGGACTGTACTACTTTGGGACGGTTCTATGTGTTGGGCCATGCACACCCGAGGCAATCAAGCTAGTAGACCTGTATTTACTCGCGTTCCTTGGCTTTGCGTAAACTCAGGGCAATGTGGTTGGGAACACGATTAGTCTGCGCACATTCTTTGTCGAGCCGGCTAGTATCCGGTAGGAAGGATGTCACAAACGAATAGTTCAAGATGGAATCTAGAGTGGGTGGGCCACGCGGCGGAAAAACTGCCTCAGGTCGTCGCGTTACGCGCTGGCGAACGAGTTGCCACTGGGTAACAGTTGACTCGTACCACACCGAACAAACAAATAAAACGTGATATAGACACACAGCGCAAGCTGAGGGAGAGAAGAGGATCTCGATATACAGCACTGAGTCCCGTAAATCCGAGAGGAGCGTTAGATAGTTCATGTGATGTCCTGATGTCAAACCAGCCAAATTCGTCTATTAGCGATCCTTTTTGACTTCCTCGTCCTCGCTTTAACCAACTTTGTCAGTGAAACTCTGCCAGCATGGCAAGGGTACTTACGCTTCATCGTCACTCCGTGAGTCATCAGCTCCCTCGCCCTTTAGTACGCGATATGCCACGCCAAATATCAGGTATGACCAGATACTCTGGATAATCTAGCACGAGGGCGAAATTAGCTGCATCATGCACGATAGAGACAGTGCTCACTTCTAAAATGACGAGGAGAGAAACGAAAACTTTGTGCACCTCACTCGTGAGCCAGTGCCCGCGCTCGGGCCACCAGCCAAACTCGATTTGGTTTGGGGCATCCCAATATGCAGATGCAATGACCTTACAGAACAATACATGGCGCGTCACTAACCATGATAACATCCACCACACAAAAGTAATGTCGCAGGCGGTCTGGTGCTGAAAGTATCGCAACATCTTAACCAGCTTCGAATGAGATGTTAGTACACCCTTAGGGCATCAAAAGGAGAGGATGCAAGTACCGGGAAGAAAATATCACACCAATCCATGATCACCATTATTAAACACCCAACACGAGTAAAATTGTACGCATAACTGGCGACAATAAGTACGATGGTTACGACGTGGTGAGCCACCATTTGCCAGTGGTCTTTCCGTGGGGCCTCGGCATTGAGAAGAAGAATGAGATGTACGTAGAGAGACATCTGGATGAGATAGTACGCCTTGACAATGCCGGGGAGGGGTATATGAGGGTAACCTGTCCAGAGGCTCGAGGGAAGGTAATAGTGAATGTACTGTAGCTAAGATTAGCAGGCGCGTTTCCAAAAGGAGATGATATGAAACACGAACGACTCCTAGCGACCACTGCCATGAGTAGTATACAACCAGCCAACCTTGCTCTGCGAATCGACGCACACCATGGCGAATACGACGAGCCTCTGGTGAGTGTTCAGCGAGGCGGTCTGCTACTCGTTTCTCTGCACTACCGATTGTTGTAACGGGACCATTGATTTTTCCATCGGTTTTGACGCTAACTACATTACTCGCTTTCGAATCTGGAGTTGCGCTCCCCGACTTGAGAGCCTGACGACGACGCCAGTCGCGCGTAAGTTTCCAGTTAGCAAATGGCTCAAAGATGAGTATACGAGAGGCATCACGAAGGATGGCCATGGTGGATATGAAGGTCACGATTAGACAGACATCGAGGTACCCGATATCATAGTAGGAAGAGTTGGAAAACGAGTCAGGATTCGGGGGAGGGTCGACAGGGTAGGAGAGAGAGACAAAGGGCACGAGGAAGGTTGGGAGTCGGTTGGGATCGAAGAAATAGTCCATGTTATTGTCTTTGAGGAGTTCGTCGACGTGTCAATACTCATAAACAGGCAAAAAAGACTGAAGATTAGGTTCGTAAGGGAACGAGACTATGAGGGAGTGGTCAGGAGGAGAAGGGAAAAGATAGAGAAGAACGCGACTGACACCCTGATAGACCGAAGCTGAGACGTGTTTTAGGCGTCGGGCTGGGAGAGGCACTCGAGACGAGCAGGGAACTTTGTTATCGAGAGTCAAGGAGGGGCCTCTTGCGAACCAGGCTCGGCCAGGTTATATTGGCCTTTTTTTCAACGAATTGAATTAAATTATGACACGATCAGGTGGCCAACGTGGGAAGGCCCTGTCACGAGGCTGTCACGAACGTGGCCCCTACTATTCTCTTCACTGGCCATGGCCGATAACGCGGGCACTCAACCCAACACCCTCCCTTCCGCCACTGCTGCTCTTCGTGCATGCGATGGCATGATATTCTACAATAAGCCTATGGTCCGTCCGTTCTGTTCCTGACCCGTATCTTTATTTCTCATGCCATGTCCACCTTGCAGCGTATTTCATATGCAAAAACCAAATCGCATGCAACGCTGCGCCGTGAGGACCCCAACTTTATCCCACCGAATCTTTCCCATGCTTCTTCTGCCAAGCGTTTGCGTGAGGCCGAAGAATCTAACGTTCGTGCTAAGCGAGAGAGGGTAGATGACGACGACGAGGAGATGGACATCGATGACGAGGAGGAGGAGGCGGGTAGTTCCGCGGCGACGACTTCTAATAGTGCGTCCTGTATTATCTTCTACTGTACTCAATTACTCAATTGTGTGTACATTATCACGTTCGACCATCCATTTAGCACAAGTGCAGCCCTCCAACAAGTTGCATTGTTCAAACCTCCCCCAGGAGGTCACAAATGGTGTCCTGGCAGTATTATTTCAACAGTACGTATTGACGACTCACACCTTCTCGCAGTTCGTATCTAAAAAATCATTCAGATACCGTGGTTTTCAGACGGCACAAGTCAAGCCATCTACAAAACCCAACGGCGCCGGAGAAAAGGTCAAAACAGCAGAAGTTGTCTTTGAGAATTCGCAGCTTGCCGCAGCTGCAAGACAGATGCTTGATGGCTTCCAGCTCAAGAAAGGGTGGAACATGGCTGTCACGTTTTTACCATAGGCAGGCAGGTCTTGTTGTCCTACTAGTATTTGTGAACTTACAAAGGTCAATCACACTCCCATTATCACCTCGAAATTTTCTTCTGGGTCTTGAGATTTTAATACACTCTATTTCCCAACTAATG
>WNFI01223377.1_pt1 | contig 13226 bp, 7 predicted proteins | sample 5400471 | NCBI WGS metagenome assembly WNFI01 (sample SAMN13153348, study PRJNA577476) | soil metagenome | isolation source: 100 cm saprolite on Douglas fir-dominated hillslope | place: USA:California | collected 2013-09-17
TTTGGCCGCGTTATGAATGGCTGTATATTTATGCCTTTGCGCTGCCGACGACAGGTCGTTCTTTCTACTTGCTGATGCCCACCGTCTCCATTGCTGCTTTTTCTGTTGCGCTGCACGAGTTCGGCAATTTTGTTCAACCTGGTTCGCTCCGTCAGGTTTTGCTCTTTTTGGACAATGCGTCCTTTCATACCAGCCCACAAGTCCTAACCCCACCCAATCTCAGCCTGCGCTTTTTTCCTCCCTACTCGCCGGAACTCCAACCTGCCGAACATCTTTGGCAATTCACTGACAAACCACTCGTCAATCGTTGGTTCAAGACCCTGGATGAGCTTGAAGCTGCATTGGTTGAACATTGCGACTGGCTCCAACATCAATTGGCCCTCATTCACTCTGCCACTTTCTTCGATTGGTGGCCTGCCATTGCCTGATAAGCTAATTCTTTTTCAGGATTCCGTATCAGAATCCCTGGAGCCTTTTGATTTTATTATCCTTCGATTCGAAACAATTGCTAGCCGATAAATATACTGTTTGCATTGTAATAACCATTTCTCCTTTTATCCTCTCAACAACAAAAATCAAAAAGGGAATTGGCTATACCAGCTAGCAACATATTCGGTAAAACATGCTTGCATATTATTAATGAAATTTCAATAGTTTGAGATGCAGTCTAACATGCAAATTTGCGAAATAGTTACATATACGGTATCATATCATCTTATACACTTTGAGACCGATTCTACCCCCGACAAGTTCACAGATCCAGCAACCCCACCATCACTAAAAACTGGCTGGGCATTCGTTTAGACATAGAGGGGCTAATCTGTTTTGCGTTAGCCTCTTATTTTGTTCCACCTAGCCGACATTCTTCATGCGTAGCATTATTCGACTAACCCGTTAGTCCCACTTTGCGCAAAACATATTGACGCTCGACGTAGTTAACCATTTCGATTAAGGTCCGACGCGAGCGCTTCACAGATCAGTAGGATTGCATTCCGTGGAGGAGTTCATGCCGAATCATATTCTTGTTCCCCTAGACGGTTCATCGTCTGCTGAATACGCGATCCCTCACGCCGCAGCCATTGCCAAAGCGTTTGATGCTGAAATTACCCTGTTGAATGTTTTAGAACAGCCCTCTGCATCTCTGAGAATGCCCAAAGCAGATCCGCTGGATTGGTATCTCAAGAAATCAGAAGCCGAAACGTACCTGAATGCGATGAAAGCTCGCCTGGAAAAGAGCCATTTATCGGTTAAAACCGTTCTTCTTGAAGGACGTGCGACTGAGCAGATCGTTGAATTAGCTCATACGGGCAACGTCGATCTCGTCATTCTCAGCAGTCATGGTGGTTACGATGCTAACGGCTGGGCCATGAGTAGTATTCTCCAACAGATACTTCAACAAATAGGGACCTCGGCCTTAATCATCCGGGCGAACGACTCTGCGGCTATCCCAACCACTGATTTGCATTATCAAAGACTACTGGTTCCGCTGGACGGATCGCGCCGAGCGGGGTCGGCCCTACCAATGGCAACCGCTCTGGCCCAGGCGCATCAGGCGGAACTAATGGTGGTACATATTGTTAGCAAGCCGGAGATGGCTCGTCACATGCCGCTTACCCAGGAAGACGAAGATCTGATGAATCGGATCGTCGAGCGTAATCAGGACGAAGGCAATAAGTATTTGGAGCAACTCAAGGACCAATTGCCGACCAACGTGCAGACACGCTTACTGGTCAGTGATAACGTCGCTGCTACGCTCCAGAACCTGAGCGAGCAAGAGCAGATAGACCTTCTCATCATGAGCGCTCATGGCTATTCCGGTGAAGCAAAATGGCCCTATGGAGGTGTGGCGAATCGGTTTATCACCGATGGCACCGTTCCATTACTGATTGTGCAAGATTTGCCTCATAAGTCATCCGAAGCTTTGCAAGGTTACGTCACTTTCGGGCAGTCGGTCCGTTGACCTATAACTTATTGGAAAATGTTACTGTTGAATTGGGTGACTCGCCTATGGAAAGCCCTCTGGAGTCGCTCGCGTATCGTTTAGCCAGTGAGTACACGCTTTCTCACCAGATCGTCGGTCAACCTCTGCTTCTTCGTCTCCTCCAACATCAAGAACAGTTCCTAACCCTCGCCCACCAGCACTTTAGCAACGCGACACAAGATGATATTACGTCATCGTATGTCGCAGAGTGGCTGCTAGATAACTTCTTCGTGGTGCAGCAAACGATACGCCAGGTACGCGAAGATATGCCATCTGGCTACTATCAACAGCTGCCAAAACTTAAAAATACAGCGTGGGCAGGCTATCCACGTATCTATGCGCTCGCCCGCGAAGTTATTGCCTATGATACCTGTCAGCTAAACACGGATGACATGATCCACTTTGTCCAAGCGTTTCAGGCGCATGGGATCTCGTTAACGATGGGCGAAGTCTGGGCATTCCCCACGATGTTGCGCCTGGGCATTCTTGACAGCCTGACAAGTGCTCTGGCTCATGTTGTACCTATCGACACGCCACTTATTCTGGCAGTGCCACCTATCATTGATGATAGTTTGGTCGGAAACTGTATTACGAGCCTGCGGCTATTAGCGATCCAGGACTGGAAAAGTTTCTTTGAAAGCGTGAGTGTTGTTGAGCAAATTATGCGGTCGGACCCGGCAAAGGTCTATGCCGCCATGGATTTTGACACGCGAAACAGCTATAGAACTGCGCTTGAAAACCTGGCGCGTTGGACAAAACAACCCGAAGACGACGTTGCCAGACAGGTAATCACGCTTAGCCAGCAAGCCACGCCCACATCGCAAATGGCGCATATCGGCTATTACCTGATCGGAACTGGGCGTCGCCAACTCGAGGACGACCTTCACTATCGTCCAATTGGGTCGCTTGCCTTATGTCGTTGGGTACTGTCTCATCCCACGCCAGCCTACTTGGGCAGCATTATTCTACTCTCATGTTTACTCATATTTGTTAGCATGAGCTTCATCGGGCAAACGTCAATCCAGATGGTTGGTATCGCTATGCTGGCGTTCTTGCCATTTACGGCAATCGTCGTCAGTCTGCTCAACTGGATCATTACTCACAACTTATCGCCCCATCTGTTACCGCGCCTGGACTTTAAGGATGGAGTCCCGATTGACTGCCAGACGATGGTCGTCATTCCCACTTTACTAACTCAGGTAGAGGAAATTGATTCACTTTTACAACAATTAGAACTTCACTTTTTGCGGAATTCAGATCCCAATCTGTATTTTGCGCTGCTAACCGATTATGACGACGCACCCAGCCAGAACTTGCCAACCGACGCAGCGCTGATCAGCCACGCCCAGAGCGGGATTGAAGCACTCAACACTAAGTATAAGCGTGACATCCCGCCATTTTACCTGTTTCATCGTGGGCGGCAGTGGAATGCAAATCAGGGGACCTGGATGGGCTGGGAACGGAAGCGTGGCAAACTCGATGAGTTCAACCATTTACTGCGGGCCAGTAAAACAACTTCGTATATTATGCAGGTCGGTGATCTGAGCGTGTTGCCGCATATCAAGTATGTCATTACGCTGGATTCTGACAGCATTTTGCCGGAAGACAGCGCCTGTCGCCTGATTGCCACGCTTGCCCATCCGCTCAATCGTGCGGAATATGATCCCGTCAAGGGCAAAGTGGTCGCGGGCTACTCAATCCTACAGCCGCGTATCGAAGTTAAGCCTACCAGCGCTAACCAGTCCCTATTTACCCAGATTTTCGCGGGCGATGTCGGGTTAGATTTATATATTCACGCCGTTTCCGATGTTTATCAGGATCTTTTTGGCGAAGGCATTTATGTCGGCAAAGGCATCTATGATGTCGATGCTTTTGAAGCCAGTGTTGCTAACCAAATCCCCGAAAATGCGCTGTTAAGTCACGATCTATTCGAGGGGATTTACGCTCGTGTCGCGCTGGTAACCGATATCATCTTACTTGAGGAATACCCATCTCGCTATTTGGGCCATACGCGGCGACTGCATCGCTGGATACGCGGCGATTGGCAATTATTGCCCTGGCTCCTACCCAACACCGCAAAATCGCTTTCCGTGTTTGACCGCTGGAAGATTCTGGATAACTTACGGCGTAGTCTCGTCTCGCCCGCTTTATTAGTATTACTGGTTGCTGCATGGTTGGGCTTCATCGGCGCACCCGTAGTGTGGACTCTAATTAGCTTGGTCACACTCGGCTTTCCATTGCTTTTGAGGATCATCCCCGATCTACACCATCGCCCTGAAGATGTGACGCTGCTTGATACGCTGCGATCATTTCGTACCGACGCGCTGCGCTGGTTGTTGGCACTCGTTTTCCTGCCGTATGAATCGTTCTTGATGGTAGATGCTATTGCCTCGACGTTAGTACGTTTATTCATCACGCGGAAGCAACTGCTGCGCTGGACAACCGCTGCAAACACGGCGCGCTTGTTCGGGGTAGATCGCAGATCTGAATTGGCGTGGCGTGAGATGATTGTAGTTCCAATTTTGGTGGGACTCGTTGGGCTGATGGTAGCGTTTCTAAACCCGTCAGCGCTTCCGCTTGCCATACCATTTCTGGTTTTGTGGTTCATCTCACCTCAGATTGCCTACTGGATCAGCCGTCCGATTGTTCGTACAGAACCCGCTCTCTCAGCGGGGCATAAGGTTGCTTTACATCATTTGGCCCGCCAAACCTGGCTTTTCTTCGAGCAAATGGTCGGCCCTGAAGATCATTGGTTGCCGCCCGACCATTTTCAAGAAGCGCCGAATGCAATGGTCGCTCACAGGACATCGCCCACGAATATTGGCATGTTTCTGCTATCTACTTTAGCCGCCTACGACCTGGGATATATCGGACCATTAGACTTAATTGTTCGTTTGGAAGCGACTTTCGAGACGCTCTCCGAACTTGAACATCATCGCGGTCATCTGCTCAACTGGTACAACACACAGAATCTGGACCCACTTTTACCGCGCTACGTCTCGACAGTTGATAGTGGAAATCTGGCAGGCTGCTTAGTCGTGGTTAAGCAGGCTTGCTTGGCCTTCGCCGATAATGATGTGCTGCGTCCGCAACGCTGGCAGGGATTGCTAGATACATTGGGGCTTTTGGAGGAAACGCTCAATGATCTCCTCAAAACTAGTCCCGATGCGCCGGTTGCTGCTCTACTCACTTATATAGCCTCACTGCGCAAGCGGGTTCAGGCTGTTCAAGCAACCCCGGAGCAATGGGCCACCCTTATTTCCTGGCTCAATCAAGAAGCATGGACAGAACTCTCACGCTTGATCGTCACACTGCTCGATTCAGAAGCATCTATGCCGAATGCTGCTATGCTCGGAGACCTGCGGATTAGCTCAGAGCGATTCCACCATCACCTGGAGAATATGCAGCGTGACATCGAGTGGTTCCTGCCCTGGCTGCCGCTTTTGAGCCAGCCGCCTTTGCTTTTTACGCAACCCATTCTCCTGTCGGCATGGCAGAATTTGCAGGCGTCACTGCCCGTCGCACCCCATTTGCACGACCTCATGACGATCTATGAGACAGCATCTGCGCAGTTGCAGCATATCCAGGACCAATTGCATGTAGCGCAAGGTCCAGCCGATCAACTTCAGGAAGCCAAAGCCTGGTGCGCCCAATTGAGCGAGAAGCTGATCGCAGCCCGCGTTCGGGTTCCTACGATGTTGGTCGGCTATCAGAATCTGGCAGATCAAGCCGAAGCGCACTTCCAGGCGATGGATTTCAGTTTCCTGTACAACACCCAACGCAAAGTCTTCACTATCGGCTACAACGTCACCAGCGGAAGACTTGACGATAACTGTTACGATCTGCTGGCTTCAGAAGCCCGTCTGGGGAGCTTGCTGGCGATTGCTAAGCACGATGTTCCCCAGGACCATTGGTTGCATTTAGGTCGCCCCATTACCAGCGTTGTGAATACCCGCACGTTGCTATCGTGGAGCGGGACGATGTTCGAATATCTCATGCCGACGCTGGTGATGGAAAGTTATGAACATACTATCCTCGCTCAAAGCTATCAAGCAGTGGTCGATTATCAGATCGCCTACGGTCACGAGAAGAATGTTCCCTGGGGCCTCTCTGAGTCGAGCTACTACGCCTTTGATGGCAATATGACTTATCAATATCGTGCCTTTGGTGTGCCAGGCTTGGGCTTTAAGCGCGGCCTCACTGAAGATTTAGTGATCACGCCATATGCTTCCCTGCTCGCATTGCACCTTCGCCCACAAGCAGTGCGCCAAAATATGGATCGCCTGGATGAGCTTAAAATGCGGGGACGCTATGGCTTTTATGAGTCGGTCGATTATTCATCTTCTCGATTACCTGTGCGTCAGGATCACGCCATTATCAAATCTTATATGGCCCACCATCAGGGCATGATCTTGCTCTCAGTGGCAAATTATCTGCTGGACGACGAGATGATACACCGTTTTCACGCGGACCCCGCCATCCAGAGTGTCGAGATGCTGCTTCAGGAGAAGATCCCGTATCAAGCGCCCATCGAATATCCGCATCAGGACGAAATTAGCGCCCACGCCTCAGTTCAAGCCCGTATGACGCTCTCGCCCTGGTCCGTACCTGTCGATACCACGTTTCCGCAGGTCCATATCCTCTCCAATGGACGCTATAGCACCCTCATTACGAGCGCCGGAAGTGGCTATAGTCAGTGGCAGGGGCTAGGACTTACGCGTTGGCAGGCGGATACAACGTGTGATGATTGGGGTAGCTGGATTTACGTTCAGGATCGGGATAACGGGACCGTCTGGTCAGCAGGTTATCAACCGACGGGAGTCTCACCCGATAGCCAGCAGGTCCAGTTCTATCCGCATCAGGCCGAATTCGAGCGCCGTGATCATGACATCGGCCTTAATATGAAGATTACCATCACAGCCGATGATGACGTTGAAATCCGGCAGATAACGCTGATCAATCATAGTGATCAGGAACGGCATCTACGCTTGGTCAGCTACGGGGAACTATTGCTTGCCCCACGAAATGAGCCACATCCAGCTTTTAATAAGCTGTTTGTCGAAAGCGAATATATTGCTGACCACAATATGCTGCTTTTTCACCGACGCCCTCGCGCCGCTGACGAGGAACCAATTTATCTGGGACATATACTGATTACAAGTACTGAGGACGCAATCACTGGCACTTTCGATGCGGATCGAATGCGCTTTCTTGGCAGAGGCATGTCCGTCAAAGCACCGGCTTCACTTCAGCAGCATAACGGGGATCTTTCCCAAACAGTCGGCGTTACGCTTGACCCGATCATGACGCTTGGACAGGACATCGTGATAGCACCACATGCCAGAGTCCGTGTCGCGTACCTCACAGTGGCAGCACGATCCCGTGAGGAGGCGATTGCCCTGGCTGATCGCTACCACACATGGCATATGATCGCCCGCGCTTTCGATAGTGCCCGTCGCCAGAATGAACTTGCCCTACGGCAGCTTAATCTCGGCACACCACAGGTCGCGCTTATCCAGCAATTACTGGCGGTACTTCTCTATCCCTACGCTGGGCTGAGGGCATCCGCCGACATCCTCAACACGAACGCAAAAAGCCAAAGTGGGCTGTGGGCTTACAGTATTTCGGGCGATTATCCGATCCTGGTAGTGCGCATCAACGATGTGGCAGAGCTAACACTGGTTCAAGATCTCCTACAGGCTCATAGCTACTGGCATAATCAGCAGCTAATGATCGATCTGGTCATCCTGAATTTGCACGATAGCAGCTATTCACAAGAGCTTCAGGGGCAACTCCATCGCCTCATTGTACGAGCCAATAGCAGTGCCTGGCTGAACCAACGCGGCGGTATTTTCACCCTCAACGCCGATCAAATGAGCGAAGCGGATCGCATCCTGATCCAGACAACTGCCCGCGTCGTGCTGGATGGACAAAAAGGCACGCTTGCCGATCAACTCGCACACCTTTCTGATCAAGTAACAGCACTCCCAACATTTACGCCTATCCAATTTAACACCGAAACAGTCGAAGCGACCCCAGCATTGGCACGGCCTACCGACTTGCGCTTTGACAATGCGTTGGGCGGGTTTAGTGATGACGGTGCACAATACGTGATCTACCTTGAAGCCGGGCAGTCAACGCCTGCCCCGTGGGTAAATGTCGTCGCCAATGAGAGCTTCGGTTTCCTCGTGTCGGAGTCTGGCGCAGGCTATACCTGGGCCGAGAACAGCAGTCAGAATAAGCTGACCCCATGGAGCAATGATCCCGTCACTGATGCTCCCGGCGAGGCACTCTATGTGCGCGATGAGGAAACCGCCCAGGTTTGGTCGCCAATGCCATCGCCCAGCCGCGATGCGGCACCGTACCTGATCCGCCACGGTGCGGGCTATTCCCTATTTCAGCATCACAGCCAGGGCTTAAAACAGGAGACTCAACTTTTCATCGCGCCGGATGCGCCGGTCAAAATTATCAAATTACGGTTGGAAAATACCTGGAACCGCTCTCGGCGCATTACGGTGACTTATTACGCCGAGTGGGTGTTAGGCGTGAGCCGAAGTGATTCACAGCCTTACATCATTCCAGAATATGACCACAATAGTGGTGCATTGCTGGCTCACAACAACTATAATGCCGAGTTTGGCGAACGGGTCGCTTTCCTCGCCGCGAATAAAGCCCCTCACGGCCTGACAGCGGATCGCGCAGAGTTCGTGGGGCGTATGGGCAATATCCGCCAGCCAGCCGCGCTGAGCCGGATTGGGCTAGCCAGTCGAATCGAATCTGGTCACGATCCTTGCGCTGTAATTCAGCTTCACATTGATCTACCTGTGGGTGGGAGCGAAGAAGTCTTTTTCCTGCTCGGCGAGGGCGTGGATAAAGAACACTCATTGCAGCTTATCCAGCGCTTCCAGGACCCGACACAGGTTGAAGCAGCGAGGCAAGCCACCCACGAATTCTGGAATGGCATTCTAGGGACGGTAACGGTCCATACACCGGACCGGGCGATGGATATCATGTTGAATCGCTGGCTGCTGTATCAGGCCCTATCGTGTCGCATCTGGGGGCGATCTGGCTTCTATCAATCCAGTGGCGCGTTCGGCTTCCGCGATCAGCTACAGGACGTGATGGCTTTAGTGTGGTCCGCGCCTGCCATTGCCCACGACCACATTCTCCGGGCTGCACAACATCAGTTCGAAGCAGGCGACGTGCTGCATTGGTGGCACCCTCCTTCAGGCCGTGGAGTGCGCACGCGATTCTCGGACGATCTCCTATGGTTGCCTTTTGTATCAGCACATTACATCCAGGCGACTGGCGATATTGCCATCCTCAACGAGAAAATCCCGTTTCTACGCTGCGATGCGCTGAAACCCAATGAAGATGAGCGCTATGGACAATATGAGTCCACGAGCGAGACTTACACATTGTATGAACATTGTATTCGGGCCATCAAGCGCGGCACAACAGCAGGTATTCACGGTATACCGCTAATGGGGACGGGCGATTGGAACGACGGCATGAATCGCGTCGGCGTCGAAGGGCGCGGCGAGAGCGTTTGGGTCGGCTGGTTTTTGTATAGTGTACTGATCAGCATGGCACCTCTGTGCGAGGCAATGGATGACCCTGATCGAGCCAATACTTACCGCGAACAGGCCCAACGGCTGAAAACAGCGCTAGATACCGAAGCCTGGGACGGTGATTGGTATCGACGCGCTTATTACGACGACAAGACTCCCCTCGGATCAGCACAGAACCAGGAATGCCAGATCGATTCGATTGCCCAATCGTGGGCAGTCCTGTCTGGCGCAGGCGATCCGGATCATGCCATGACGGCAATGAATGCAGTTGCTGAGCGTCTGATCCGCTCGGAAGATCAACTCCTCTTGTTATTCACGCCGCCATTCGACAAAACACCCCGTGATCCCGGCTATATCAAGGGCTATCCGCCGGGTATTCGTGAAAATGGTGGTCAATACACGCACGCTGCGGTCTGGAGCGCGTGGGCCTTTGCACAACTGGGTCAAGGCAATCGCGCTGTTGAGCTATTCAAGCTGCTCAACCCGATCTCACACAGCGATACCCTCGAAAAAGCTGGCAGATATAAGGTTGAACCCTACGTCATCGCTGCCGATATATACAGTGTTGATCCGCACGTCGGGCGCGGCGGTTGGACGTGGTACACCGGGTCCACAAGCTGGATGTATCGGCTCGGTGTCGAAGCTATCCTGGGGTTGAAGCGCTGCGGAGATAGCTTAGAGATCGATCCCTGCATCCCCACCGATTGGGCTGACTACGAAATGACCTACCTCAACGGTGATACCCAATACATTATTCACGTGACTAATCCACAGGGCGTCAATCGCGGGGTAATCCGAACCACGCTTGATGGCAATGTTGTGCAGCATATCCCGCTATTACGGGACGGAGGCAGACATGAAGTTCAGATCGAGCTTGGGAGAATAACACCGAGCGTATGAAGTATCTTGCTGATGCGAATGCTTTAGCACCCCTAGATTGGAGCGAATTAATGCGCACCTATCATTGCCCTTTTGTAAGCGGTATGACCCTGACCCTTCTTTATCCAATTCTCGTGCCACTCCTCAAAACTGTGCCGAACCACCTGGAAGGCAAAGTACGCGTGTACGATGCTTTTATAGCACTCGATGTCGTAAATAGGCTTCGGCGGGATCTCATGCCGTCAACCGGGGCAGCAGATATAGCCCCAGTAAGCTAGTCAGTCTTTGCTGTAGATGAGGAACGCAAATGAATTCATTTACAGCTTAATCGTCAAAGGGATAAAACAATGTCAACACGTGAAATTTTACGCGATCAATGGGTAGAGTTTTTTCAGAGCTTTACCGATGATCATAATGATTGGCTAGTGAGGATTGGACTTAAAGGTATCAAACCAAAGAGATCCTCAACCGGGCACGTTATGGAGAAGAAGCAAGCGCGTGAGCTTCATCTGCGAGGAATTTCCGCTGATCTGAAAGACAATGAGAATAAGGTGACCGTGACGGTTGGCGTCGCTGGCGACAAACTGCTGCGGCACGAGGTCGAAACGGTGGCTCATGTTCGCCTTATTCAAACGGAAGACGGTAACGATTCGGGTGTGCAAATTGAGTCGCAGAACGGTCAGATGACCACAGTTCGCTTGACCCCACAGCTCTCAACGAAATAACTGAGCGCCATTGGCTCTGAGCTATGGACAAAAAATGTCGAGCTGATTGACTACAGGTCCAATCTGCGGTAGTGGTCAAGTGGTAAGTGACGTTTGACAATGAAGGTTGTATTGAATGATAAACCAGCGAGTGACCAATTCATGATTGGTTTCGGATTTGGAAAAGGACAGCGTTTTACGCACAAAACGGCTGATGCGTTGACGAAGCGTACAGTACCAGCGTTCCTGGTGAGGAGTTTGTCCAGTTTCCTTGCCGACACAGTGATGCGTGCGGGCAGGGAAGACAGCCGCATAGGCTTGCCAGAAATCGCGGTAAGAACGACAGCGGCGGTAAGCACTCGGAATGGCCTCCCACAGCCGACGGCAACTTTGAGCACTGCGGTCGCCAAGCACGAAGGCGACAATCTGACGGGTTCGGCGGCTCAGGACTGTCCACAACCAGACGGCATTGTCCTTGCAAGCAACAAAAGCCCACAACTCATCGACTTCCAACACGTCCCCGCGCTGCTTAGGCAACAAACTATCCGAGAGGCTTGGCAAACTCTGCACGTGCGCTTGAACCCAGTTCATTGCTGTCTGGCGGGCCACCCCATAAATGCGGGTCAACCCGCGCAGACTGGCTCGTTCCGTGTAGCGGCGCAGCACATACTCGCGGCGCTGCCCCTTATCATTTGGTTTTGGCTCCAACACCCGGTACGCCCCACAGTCTTTGCAGTGGTATTGCGCTTGTCCGACCTTGTTCGTCCCGTTCTTAACGATATTCTCGCTGCCACATACCCGGCATTTGTACGTCTTTGTCACTTGGATCATGCCGCCTATTCTGCCTTATCACTTACCTTTTTCCCACAACCCTCCCGTCCAAAGTTGACCCGGATATAGCCTACATATTGCGTCTCTCCTGGATACGGAATGAAGTCTTGCGCCAACATCAGCGTCAACAGCTCACTATCACTGAATTCTGGCTTGGCTCCCGGTTTCCCTTTCAACAGCGCTTGCCCTTTGGCCTTGTACCAATCATCCACCAATACATGCATGGTTGTCAGAATGCTCACCATATCTATACTTGTCCTCATTGGGGTGTTGTCCTTTGATGGTCGTAGGGGTACTTCTCATCTTGGGCTTCACTCCTTTTTTGTCAACTTCCATTCCACATCAGACGTGGATGATAATGTCTTCTGTAGTCACGATGACACACTCCTTTGGCCTTGATACCAGCACTGCCGAAAGCCAAGCTACGTATCAGATAATCTATTATTCCCTCGCGTTTGGGCAAAGTTGTGCGAGGCTCTACGGTAACGAGATTTGCTAATTGCTGGAATGGAATCACGCTTACATGCGTTGGAAGAATCTGACGAGGTTGCAGAACTCTCCCGCATTCAACAACGCCTTGACAAACTCCACACTACTGAACTGTCATATGCCGAACAGCGTGCGGAAGACATCCTTTCTAAAGGGGTTCACCAAGAATTAGTCATGCGGCTTGCTGAAGAACAGCGAGAATTGCTACTCCAACAAGCCAAATTAGCAAGTAAGTCGGAGGTTGTTGACGAAGCTCGTCAGCAACTTGAAGTTGCTCATGCACTGATTAAGTCATTGCCGAAAGTACTAGAAGTTGTGTCTCGACAAGAGCAAGAAGGACTTGTGATTGCGCTAATTTCTCGCATCGATGTGAACCGAAACAACGAAGTAGAAATCACGCTTCGTCTTGACCCAGATGTAATTCATCGTCTTGAATTACCCAATCTCCAATCGGTTTCTTCTCACCAGCCCGGATTGGAACCTTCAGACGATTCTCTTTCGGTGGAATTGGACAACTCCACTGAACAGGCTCATGACCAGTACCGACAGAAAGTGACGGCGGCTCGTTATACGCACAATACGGGCTGTATGCAGTGTTGAAATCGAGCAACACCTTCCCACCCGGCAAACGCTCAGCCTCGACATAGCGACCAGCACCGTATGTTTCAGTACCGCTTGTAGCATCCATGAACGGGACAAAAAACGATGCCTGTCCCGGTGAAAAATACAGTGTCAGTGCTGCTTCCTGCCCCTCAACCGTGAATTTGACTC